>Ga0308164_10003041_pt1 | contig 15709 bp, 15 predicted proteins | sample PhyTR2_FD_201031 | JGI IMG/M metagenome (GOLD analysis project Ga0308164, IMG submission 201031) | Phyllosphere microbial communities from UC Gill Tract Community Farm, Albany, California, United States - DLSLT.R2 | ecosystem: Host-associated > Plants > Phyllosphere > Unclassified | place: USA... | reverse complement strand
TTCGATTCCGGAACTGTTCCTGACCACGGCGCTGCTCAATGTGGTCGTCGCAATCTACATCTTCTCGCTGGTGCCGGAATTCCTGATGCGCTTTTTGGCCTGGATCCTGATCCACACCGTGTACCGTGTGCGCATGATCGACACCTCGCACATTCCGGCCGACGGCCCGGCGGTGCTGGTCTGCAACCACGTGAGCTATGTCGACGCGATCGTCATCAACGCAGCCAGCCCGCGCCCGATCCGCTTCGTGATGGACCACCGCATCTTCAAGACGCCGTTCCTGCGCTGGATTTTCCGCGCGGTCAACGCGATCCCGATCGCGCCAGCCAAGGAAGACCCGTGGACGATGGAAAAGGCCTTCGTCGACATCGCCCACGCGCTGCATGACGGCGAGCTGGTCTGCATCTTCCCGGAAGGGCGCCTGACCAAGACGGGCGAGATGAGCGAGTTCCGAAGCGGCATCACCAAGATCATCGAGCGCAACAAGGTGCCGGTGATTCCGATGGCGCTGCGTGGCCTGTGGGGCAGCTGGTTCACGCGCGACCAGGGCAATCTGTTCGGCCGGCGCATTGCGCGCGGCATGCGCTCGCAACTGTCGCTGGCGGTGGGCACGCCAGTGGCGCCGGAGCTGGCGACGCCGGAGTATCTGCAGCAGCAGGTGATGACGTTGCGCGGAGAGTGGAAGTAACTGGATATAAGCGCAAGTCAGCGCCGGGCCATACCGCCGCGCTGGGTATGGCAAAATCGCAAGATTTTTTTTGTGGCTCTGATATAATTATCGACTAGTCGGGGCGTAGCGCAGCCTGGTAGCGTACGTGCATGGGGTGCACGGGGTCGGAGGTTCGAATCCTCTCGCCCCGACCAATAGAATCAAGTAGTTACAGCGGATGCTGTATGAAAAAACAGCACTGTATATTAGATGATCATCTAATATCGGAATCCAGCCACCTTCGCGTGGCTGTTTTTTTATCACGACGTTAGGCTCGTCACGGTTCGAATGAGAATATTCCGTCAGTTAGTCAAAGAATTCGCGGGACCACTCGTGGGTTCGACAGTGTGGGTCGCTGCGAATTTCGAGGGTGATCTTATGAAGAGCGCAACCCTCTTCGGCGGAACCTTCTTCTTTTTGTCATGGCTTACAAGCCAGTTTTTTCGAGTCAAGAAGCAGAGTGCTACTGAAGATGCATTGATCAATATTCGATCAGATATTGCATCTCTGTTGGGCGACTTAAAGGTGAGAACAAATGACCTGCTCGGTCATGTTACCGGAGGCACTAGTTTCTGCCGGGTGGAACTAGGCTTCAACTCTGGTGGGAACTGTGACGTAGGTCTGATTTTTCATCATGGAGACTTCGCGTTACATGATATTAATGTACAAGTTTGCGATCTTGAGACCTTGGACCAAGCTACCGCTGGTGGAAGCATTTCAGTCGACCGAGCATTTACGACCTTCCCAAACACTCAGCTATTACTTCCGGGTCAGGTACAAATGGTTCACGCCAATATAAGTATCGGAAAACGAAGTAGCTATCGCTTCAATATTTTCGTGCAGGCGCGGAATGGCGGACTTACTCAAGAAACCAGGGCGGTTCGACTTGAAGGTATTTGGGTCAGAGCAACGCGTGTTACACGGCATAACCAAACCCAACCTTGCTTCGAGCAGATCGACGACTTGTACCCTAGAGCCGTGGATGGCACCGTCGACTGGCGCTAATTAGTTTATGCGAACCGAACCGCCCATTCCTGGATGTACGCCGGGCCGGCATCCCCTTGCGGCCGCTCTTCACCTTTCAGCAGCAGACCAGCGCTGTTCATCGTCGTCAGGCGCGCTTCGTACAGCGTTGGGACCAGTGGGTCACCGACCTGGCTACTTGGGTCGGTGACGTTAGCCACGATCGATGTACCAACGCCGTAAACGCGCACATCACCCTCAACTGCTGGCGCCGCGCCAATGTCGCGATCCGATAGCCGCTTGCCGTGGTGGCGTAGGCATTTAACTTTTCCGAGCATGGCCAGAGTGTAGCACCGTTGATTTCGGTCAAACTCTCGTAACGGATGGTCGATACTATCTGGGAATGAACAAACGAACCGATCGTCTGACCGCTACGCACGTCGACCTGGCCGTCAATGTGGCCGCCGCTTTCAACTTGGCTGCCGGGGTTCGAGCGCTGCACGAGCAGGGCGTATCCCCCGCGATAGTGCAGCGGGTGCTCATCGATGGCGGGCCACAGCGCGGCACTACTTCAGCCAGGCCTGAACCGTCTTCGCGTGGCGCGCAGCGCACGTAGTGGGTTGCTCAAGCAACGTGATCACACAGAGTGACGTAGTGCATTGGCGCGTTAATGCACCATGCTTAATTTTTCTCAAGCAACAGGATCAAGCGCGCGTCCTGCCATAATCGGCTCATGGAACAACGAACCGATCGCCTCACCGCCGCATACGTTGACCTGGCTGTCAGCGTCGCTACCGCCTTCGGCCTGGACGCTGCGGTACGCTTTCTTCACAAGCAAAAAACAGCACCCGCTATCGTACAGCGCGTCCTCATCGAGGGTGGGCCGCGTCGAGGGGCTCTCCCATCAGGCGCTCCATCATAGCCTCCACAGCCAGGGAATCGCATGCCTCGCCAGCGATGACCACCAGCTGCGGCAGCCGGTCCTTATGCTCCTGGTGAACGGTCAGAACGTGGCCACCGCCGCCGGGCGTGATGATGTTGATGTCGAACTGCATCAGCGCTGCTCCAGGTACCGGCTGGCGCCGAACATGCGCACCGCCAGCACCATAGGCGTGCGGCGCCAGGCTGGTTCACCACACGCGGTCAGTGCCTCGCCGTAGATCTGGTCGGCCAGATCGCGCAGCACCAGGCCTTTTTCGTAGAGGAAGTCGTGAACAACCGCCGCCTCGTCACCAATGCCGCCGAATAGCCAGTACGTGAGCGGCGCGCGCGGGACAGACGCGTAATCGGTGACGAAGTGTTCCGGCACGATGATCAGGTCGGCCAGCAGCGGCGAGTAGTAAACAAGGGGTGCCAGCAACACGCGATCCTTGCCGAAGAGCGACACGCGCTCGTCACGCAGCTTCGTCAGGAACTCCCCACCTGGTTGGACTACCGGAGCGTCACTTGGCTTGGCGAGCATCGCGCACCTCATCGCCGGTGTAGGTGCCGGTGCATTGCATGGCCAGATTCGAACAACCTGGCAGGGCAAGGAGCAGGGCGAGCAGCAGGATGCGTTTCATGGCATGCCTTTCAGGTTGTCGTACTGGGACATGTTCCGGCCACGCATGACCTTGATCAGCGTCTCGGCGTAATGTGGATCGGTGGCATAGCCCGCTTTGGCCGCGGCGCGCGCCCAGCCCTCGCCAGTGGTTTCCTTGAAGCAGGCGGCGTAGCGCGGGTTCACCTTGAAGAAACGCGCGCGGTCGGCCATGCACTCGGCCCAGTCGGCGTAGGCGCGGAATTTGTCGGTGATGAAGGTGCGCTTGCCGTCGACGACCTCATGCGTCGGCACATCGACGGTCTTGCCCTTCCACGAACGATCGGCCTTCACGCCGAACAGGTTGTTGCCAGGCGCGCGTGCGCCCCATCCGGACTCGAGCGCGGCCTGCGCCAGCGTGAACGAGGTAGGGATGCCGGTGGCGCGCTGGCACGCTTGGGCGGCTGGCAGCAGCAGATTGATGAATGCAGCAGGGGGCATGGTTATTCCTCTTTTTGTGGTGGGTCGGCGGGGAGGTTCAGCTTCGAGTTCATCAGCGCCTCGAACTTGAACAGGGCGCGCGAACCCATGTGGGCGGCGATGCCGACCAGGGCGTATTTCATCGGGGACGAAGCGCCGGCCGCGTCGCACAGGTGGGCGGTGATGATCCCGGTGAAGCCGGAGACGCACAGCTCGCCGACCAGTTCGGTCAGGTTCCAGGCGCGCGCGTGGCCCTCGCGCATCTTGCGCACGAAGCTGGCCCAGCCTCCCCAGAAGGAGATGGCAATCAGCAATACCCAGCTCAGCAAGGTGTCGTAGTCAAAGCCGCCAGAAGGCGGGTGGGCGGGGGTCATAAAGACCTTTCGGAAATAGAAAAGGCCACCTCTCGGGTGGCCTATAATTCGTGAAACTACAAGGGGTGCAAATGTCCTACGATCCAATCCAGCTGGGCGCAGCGCTCGCTTTCGTCATCAATGCGTGGTTAGCGTCCCGGCGCAAGTAGCCGGCGCTGCCGTTCCTCCTCCGTTTCTAAGTCCATAAATGCCGCCGGCGAGAGCATCAGCCCTCGCTGGCTGGCCGGCACCTGTTGGCGCGGCCCGGCGAGCGTGCGCGGCACGTCCAGCGCGCGGCCGGATTGCACACCCACCTTGATGTTCTGCAGCGGGTCGCCAATCGCAGCCTGGCCGAATGGGATCTTCGACAGCACCGACTGGCTCAAGAACCGTTCGGCGATTCCGCCCAGCGCACCGGCTGTGTTCGAGTTGTTCACGGCATGGCCTGGAGGCTGGAACTGCTCATAGCGCGACACGCGGCCGATCGCCTTCATCTGCTGGATTTCCTCGGGCTGGAAGAACAGGCGCAGCTTGCGTTCTCCGATCGCGTCCAGCGCCTTCACGTACGTGGCGCCGGCAAAGTTGCCGACCTCGTCTGCCTGGCCGTTCAGCGCCTTCGATTTCAGGTGCCCCAGGATCTGCTCACGCACGGCATTCATCGCCACTGGGTTCGCCTTGATCGAGCTCTTGAGCTGTGCCACGTTCATAAAGTCGGCCTTTTTTCCGGTGCCGACGATGAAGTCCTGGACGAACTTGTCAGGCTCTACGCCGTCGCGCACAGCCTGCAGCGCTGGCGTGCGCTCCACGAGCCCCATGTACATGCGGTTGACGCGGCGCGCGCGGTTGAACGCGTTGATCGAGTCTTGCCCCAGATCCTGCGGCCCCGGAAGAGCCAGCTGGCTGCCGCCAGCCGCCGGCGCCGCGCCGCGCCCGACCAGCGGCGTCTCGTCCAGTGCCTGCCGCACCGCGCCGAGAGCGAACCGGACATTGCCGTCAATGCTCGAGCGCTGCAGCCGGCCAATGTTCGATTTGAACTGCTCGGCGATCTCGACCGTCAGCGGGGTTTTGGCGGTGGCAAAATCGTTCAGCTTATTGCGGATGTCTGGAGTGAGGAATGACTCGACGTTCGCCTCGTTCAGCAGGTCGCCCGCGCGGTTGGTGAAGGTGACATGGTCCAGTGCCGCGCTGCGCCCACCGGAGTCCCGCGCGCGGTCGTACAGCTTGCCGATCACGTCGCGGGCACGTTCGTCCCGGCGTTCCAGTGCGCCGATGATCCGTTCGCCGCCGGCGTAGGCGTCGTCGGCCGCGCCGGCGCCCAGGTTGTTCAGCCCCTGTTTGAGCAGCTGGTTGTTGCGGTTCTCGGTCTGGCCCAGGAACTGCGCGGTGCTGTCCTTGCTGTTGATGCCCAGCTTGGCCAGGTTCTTCTGCTGCGTGACCACGGCCGGATCCAGCGTCAGGCCGGCGGCCGTCGGCGTCAGCCCAGTCATGCGGTAGTCGGCCAGGCGCCGCACCGCGTCGGGCGACACCTGGTCGCTCGTGCGGAAAGCCGCGGCCACATCGTTGCGGATGCTCTGCGCCACCTGTGCCGGCAGCTGGTCGAGCGTGACGCCTGAGCCCTGCAGCGCGTTGTTGATCGTGATGTTGATCTGCTGCGCCTGCTGGCCGGTCGGTGCCGCCGGCTGCATGCGGCGCGCCACGGCGCCGGCCGCGCGCTGCACGCTGCCCATTGCCATCGGAGCTGCAACACCAGCCGCCAGCGATGCCACGAGCTGCGCAGCGTCGCCGCCGCCAGTCTCGCGCGTATAGCCGCCGGCCAGGCCAGCAGCGCCCGCTGATGCCAGTTGCTGCGCCGGGTTGGCTGCCAGCATGCGCGCGGCTGCTTGCGCGGTGCCGGTCAGGCCCTGCGCGGCCTTGCCAGCTGTGCCCAGCATGCCGGCACCGCCGGCGACCAGGCGCGACGCATCACCGACAATGCGCTCGGTCGACGTGCGCGGCTGCGGCAGGCCGACGGCATCAGCCAGCGCGGCGCCAGTGCGCGCGGTTGGCTTGTTGCCCAGCACGGGCGCGGCCAGCGTGCGCAGCGGGTTGCCGACGAAGGTGTCGAACGTATCGCCCATGCCCTCCGCCAAGTAGCGCGCGGCCAGCCCGCCCTGGCGCGGCAGGTCAGCGATTGCGTCGCCCAGGTCCTGGCCGAACGGCTTGGTCGGCTTCGGGGCAGCAGCCATCTTGAAGCTGCGCTGCGCGTATGCCAGCACATCCTGCTCACTGGCGCCGTCGGGCGCGGTCACCTCGAATGCTTTGCCGTCGGGCCCGGTGATCTGGTATTTCGCCATCATTGAACCTTTCGGATTGACCAGCCGCCGGATGCGGCCGGTGCTGCTGGTGCCGTCATCGCAGCGCGGCCGGCGTTACTTTGCAGCCCCTGGATCGAAAGCTGGCGCGCGCGCGCTTTCTGAGCGATCACGCCAGCGCCGTCGCCCGGCTGGGGGAAATACTGCTTTCGAGCGTTATCAAACTCACTGTCGGCAATGGCCGCGCCAGACTCCTGGCGCAGCACAGCGTTGATGAAGTCGCGCTGGGCCTGCTCGGCCTTTTGGTCATCATCACTCAGCCCAAACTTATTTGTAGCCGCGCCAAGTGCGCCACCAACCAGTGGCCAGCTTGCGACACTTGCTTTCGAGTTGATAGCAGCAGGGTCGTATTTCAGTTCCCCCAGGATTTTGTCTGCCTCGGTGGCTCGCAGGCCGAACGCGGCTGACTTGCCCTGGAACTCGGTCGGCGCCTTGCCAATCTGCTGCTTGAGCTTAAATTCTTTTTCGGCGCGCTCTTCGGCTGCGGTCTTGTACTGCTTGTCGAAGTTCAGCCGGTCGCGCGAAAGATTGAGGTTCGCATACCCGAGGGCATTTGCTGCAGCCGCTGCCGGCGACAAGCTGTTCTTCATGGAGCGCACCGTTGCTCCGGTGTACGAGTTGGTCAGATCGGTACTGCCGCCGCGGTCGATTGCCACCAGCTTTTCAGCCACCTCGAGTGGGACCGGGTTGCCGTAGGTTCCATCTTCGAAGAATGGCGCGAACATCGCCTTGCCGTCCTGCATAACTTTCTCCAAGCTTTTGACTTTCGGCTGCAGCTTGAGAGCTTGATCCTCTGCCGCGTTGGCCTCGGCCGAGAATCCGCGGTCGCGCAAGGCTTGAGCGTATTGCAGGCGCTCTTGCACCAGTGCGTTGCGGCTGCCGCCTGCACCACTTGGCACGCCAGCTTGCGCAGGCGCTGCATCGCCCATGGCAGGCTGCTGTGGCGACATTCCACCTGCCGTTGGCATGTCAGCGCCCCCGAGCAGGCTTCGAAATACAGACTCGGCAGATTGTGGGGAAGGCATGGGCATGGCCTGTTGTTGGCCCCCGCGCGACTTGCCGTAGGCAGTCTGGAAATCCAGGAACTCTTGCGCGCGTTTGCGCTGCGCTTCTTTTGTCTGCATCTCACTCTGCGCTTCCTGAATCTGCAGGCCACGCAATTGCGACTGCTGGCTCAGCTGCTGCGCTTGCTGCGTCGCTTCCTGGCCAGCGGCCATGCCGCTGCCGAGAATCTGGTACAGCCCGCGCGGCGTGCGCGAAGGCCCGGAGGCCTGGAGAATTTGCGCGATCGCCGCGAGCGAGCCTTGCGACTGCGGGTCGCCTCCGAACAGCTTTTCGAACATGGTGTCTCCTTAAAAATATGAGCCGGAACCGAACAGGCCACCGCCAGATTTACCTATGCCGAACAAGTCGGCCAGGCCGCCCGATGAACCGCTGCCGCCGAACAGGTTGCCCAGCTGCGCGCCCATGCCGGCGCCGCCGATCGCGTTTCCGACCGTGCTGCTGTACAGCGGGTCCGTCTGGCTCGACGTGCCGCTGCGCTGGCCGCCCAAGTACGGCGCCAGCAGGCCATTTACGCCCTGCGCCTGGTTCAGCGCGTAGCCGTCGTTGTAGTTGACCTGGCCCGATGCATTACCCAGCAAGCCCGATAGCAGACCGGCGCCGGCGAGGTTATTGCCGTTGTTCTGCGCGTTGGTGGAGAGCTGCGATTGCTGGTTGGCAAGGCCTCCTTGCTGCTGCAGGCCTGCGTTGAACTGGCTGTTGTTCTGGCCTTGGCTGGCATTGAACTGGTTGTTCTGCTGAGCCAGGGCGGCATTTGACTTGCTGACGTCCACCGTGTTGCCAACGTTCATGAACTCGGCCTGATTCTTGGTGGCCGCATTCTGCTGCGCGACGCTGTATTGCTGCGCGCCCAGCCCCTGCGTGGCCGCCAGCTGTCGGTTGCGGTCGGCATCGTACGCGCCAGCCTGCGCCGATACTGCTGCATCGGTGTTGTTCTGGCCGAACTGTGCCGCCGCGCGCGAGATGTTCGTGTTGAACGAGTCGATCGCCTTGCCTTCCGCCAGACCTTGGCGTGAGCCACCGTACTGGCCCGAGGCGATCGCGCCGCCGCGCACGTTTCCGAGCAGGTCCTTCGTGGCCGACGACGCATCTGTCAGCATATTGCCGAACGCGTTGGACGACTGGTTGATGCCTTTCTGGATGGCGCCGGTGAGGAACTGGTTGGCGCCGGCCGGGCCGTTGATCAGGCTGTCGTACGATCCGGTCAGGTCGAGGTTGTTTTGTGCCGGCGCCTGGACCATGTTGCCCACGGCATACGCGGGTACGCTCGCCTGCGCCATGTTTGCCGGCGCGCCGGCATTGGCCTGCGCCGCCTGCATCGTCGGCGCCTGGTTGCCCTGCATGGCCTTGTACGCGGCGTCGCGCGAGGCGTTCATGTCGGCTCCGGCGCCGCCCAGGTAGTCGCCATTGGCATTGGCAAACTGGAGCGCAGCATTCGAGCGCGGGGTGTTGAGCATGCCCTGGTACTGCGACAGCAGCCCTTTGTTATCGCCGCCGTTCCCGAACAGCATCTGCGAGAAGCGTGGATCCATCTGCTGCTGCACGGTCGACGTCTGCGACTTCGGCTGACCACTGCCGCTGATGGCGCCACCCAGCGCGCCGCCGATTGCACTGCCGACTGGACCGCCGAAAATGCCGCCGGCGATTGGCGCCGCGACGCCTACGAGGTCTTTGAGAAAACCCATGGTGTTGCCTTTCTTGTGATGGCCGGAATCAGCCGAGCGGCGCCCAAGCGACGCCATTCCAGAAGTAGTAGCCCTGGCCGCTGCCAGGGTCCCATGTGATCCCGTCCGTGTAGACCAGCAGCCCGTCTACCGGGTCTGTGGGTGGCGCCGCCATCGGCGACAGCCGGATCATGTTCGGCAGGGCGGGGCTGAGCAGCGCCTGCATGATGTTCGCGATGCGGTGCAGCTCCGTATCGAGATACCGCTGTGCCGACGGCGGGAGATCAGTCGGCGGCGGCTCAGGCTTGTACCCGACGATTGCGCCTTTCGTTGATTTCACCACTTGCTCCCAGGTTGAACGTGATAGTCGAACGAGTCGAGACGCCAGGCCGTCGCCGTGCCAGCTTCGAACCGGATCGCTGGGTAGCGCCAATCCACAATGCAGTCGGCCGCAATGTCTTCACCGATGACGAACTCGATCTCAGCCGTCCATTCCGGATCCGCTGACGGGTCTGTCATGTGGCCGCCCACCTTGATGATCACTGTGCCGCCCGGCGTGCCGGTGATGCGCGGTCGGATGCTCATGATTCGTTTCGTCAGCCCGTCACCGTCAAAGCTCAAGCCTCGCCGCTCAAGATACGATTCGATCGGTTTGCCGTTGAAGGTGGCTGCTGAATCGAGCAGCAGCAGGTCCGGGTCAGCAGATGCCATCAACACGCGCGCCAGGTTCGGCACGTTGTCGGGCTGGTTCCACTTCGTGATGTCACTTTCCCAGGTGTCAGGGTCGGCTGCCCACGAGTCACCCAGCGAATCGTTGACCTTGCCGTAGCTGGCATGGTTCAGGTCCGGGATGTCGCGGTAGGTGACAGTGCGGTCCTTGTAATTCCAGACCAGCGCCTTGTTCGGCGCGGTCGTTCCGATGCTGGTGTAGCAGACAAAAACTTCGTTCAGGAACGGGTTCTTGAACACGAACGACCGGTCGTTGTAATCGGTGTCCATGTCCTGGAACAGCGCCTCGCGCGCGACGTCATCGAGAACGGGCGTGGCCGACTGGCCATCGTGCACGACGACGTCCGAGCCGGCCAGCACGAAGTGAACGCCGTCGAGCTCCACGATGCAGTTGCGGTTCATCGCGCCCGACACGCCCAGCACCTTGCGGAAGCTGAACACGAACGGGCCACCGGTGAAGTCCATGCGCCAAACCGACTGTTCCTTGTAGATCATGAAGCTGTCGCGCAGCTGCAGGCCGTCTACGATTCGGTCGCCGCCTTCGGCCAAATCTGTTTCGCCGGCCTCGGCGTCTTGGTTCGATATGTCCCACGTCGTCGGCACGCCGCCAGGGTCAGCGGGGTTCGACCACTTGACCATGAACGGGAAATTCTGCCCGCTCTTGGTCACGTTCAGCGCGATCAAGAAGTTGCGATATGTGCGCATCGACTTGCAGACCGTGTTTGCCGGCCAGTTGTCGAGCACCTTGCACCGGCTGGCTGGATCCTGGTTCCACTGCTGCGGCGGGTCGACATCGTTGCCCGGGTTCAGGATCGGGATCCCCGAGAGCAGGGTGCTGGTCCAGGCGTTGGGCTTGCCGGCATAGTTCACGTCGGCGCCGGCTGTCTGGCGCGTCAGGTTTGTATGCACCGCGACGCCGTTTGTGATCGTCGCCGCGTAGATCTTCTGCGCACCGGCATACATCCAGTAGCTGGCCGCGCCGATGTTCAGCTGGACAACGTGGTATGGCACCACCACAGGCTTGTCGTAGCTCGGGCCGTGGCCGAAGAACTGGATCGCGGAGCGCTTACGAAAGCGCATGTTTTTCGCATCGGTCCAGGCGTTCAGCGGTAGGCCGTGCTGCGCCAGATCCTTGATGACCCCGATGGCGCCGGCATTGGGGACAGGCACCCTAGTCATCGCGCGCACCCGCGCGGATGAACAGCGCGTCGACCTCGGCTTCGGTCTTGCCAATCGCTGTTGGGATGGCCTGCACCAGCGGGTGGTTGCGCGCCATCGTCAGCGCCCTGTCGAGCCACACGCGCGCCATCGAGCGGTCGGGCTCGGGCATCTGCTCGATCACCGCGTCGATCGCTGGCATCCAGCCTGCGGCGAGCAGCTCGAGATGCGCACTCAGCATCGGGACGCGCTCTGGAACGGTCGGCGGTGCCGGCTTGAACTGCTTGCCGTCCCAGATGTCGCTACCTCGCGCTGGCTGGTCGAGCACTTCGACTGCGCCATCTGGCGGTTCAACGCCGACGAACGCGCCCAAGTAAATCCCGACCGAATTTACGTAGTGTTTAGTGATCATGCGAATGCCTCGATAAAGAAACTGAAGTTGGCACGGGAGTAGTTTCGGAACGGCTCGCCATCACCCACTCCAGCGCTACTGCCGTTCGCGAACGTAACCATGATGGTTGTTTGATTCGCGCTTACTCGGCACCCTTTAGTGCCGTTGCCGTCGTTTGACGTGATGTCCATAGGCGCGAGCGCAATATCGCCGACCTGAAGGCCGCTGGATGCGGTGACGCAACGCAGATAGGCCATCACCAGTTTCGGAGCCGTGCCGAGCCCATGGCTCATCGTGATTGTTGTAGCAGGGGTAATGGTTTGATCTGGCGAACGATATTCTTTGCTGATCACGCCACCCACCACCGGCAGGCCGCTCACGCGCTGGAAGATCAAAAACGGGCCAGCCGCATCGCCGCGCACGAATGCCCGGTCTCCCTGCGTGGTGACGATGTTCGTACCGCCTTGCAACCGCAGTCCAGCGCCGTGCACCAAAGTCAGCGCTCCGTCGAACACGATTTCTCGCGCAGCACCGTCTGGGATCGTGATCGCGCTGATCGTGGTCGTACCGGTCACGTGCACGAAGTTGCCGGTGGCCGTCGTCAAGTTGATCGTGGCCGCCGAAGCGATGTCAGCGCCGCGCACCTCGTTCTGTGCGTAGCCGGTGTGTGTACGCGTAAATGCCGCATTCGTGCCGTCCGAGCGCATAAATCCGAGCGTCTGGTTCGGTAACACCGCGCTGACTACGAGATTGTCGATGTAGTTGCGCAGGTTCTGTTCGGCCTGCTTGGTATATGCCAGGTTCGCGGCGTCACCACGATCGACGTATCCCTTTGTGACAGCCAGCAGTCGAAACTGCGTGCCGTCGTAGATTGCTACCTGGAGCACGCCGGCGAGGAGGTCGCCAGCCGCCAGAGGATCGCCCGAGGCCGTTACAAGCGCCTTTGCGCCGAGGCTGGCCACGGCTAGCGTGCAGGCATCGGTGTTGGCCACGATCGGCGCGAACGCGATCAACATGCGCAGGCCATAGGCCGGGACAACGTCCGCCGGCGCCACGGTGTATGCGTTGGCTGCGCCGCCGTCAGTGCCGGTGATGTAGACCACGCCTGGGATGCCGGCAAACGCGGCTTTCAGTACGCGCTTTTCCATGCGGATATGGTCGTCGCCTTGCGCTTTCAGGTCGCCAGGCGCTGGGTTCGTCGCAACCAGTTCCGAGATATAGGTTGCCGCTTCAAGTGGCATGTTTACTCCGTGTAAAAGTTGCCGCGCCGGCCGCCAAGTAGGCCAGCCAGTTCGGTGCGCAATGGCGCTATTGCTCGAGCGCGGCTTTCGTTCCGATTCAGTTCTTTGACCGCCGTGTCGAACATGGGCGACCACATTGCCAGCGAATCGCTGTCCCGAATGAACATGGCGGATTCCATCAGCGCGCCGTAGAGGTATAGGTCCGGGTATTTCGTCAGGATGCTGTTGTTTGGGCTGGCGTCCGACAGGCGCAGTTGGCCGCGATAGCGCAGTGTCACCGTGCGCGCACGGTCGACCGGGCAGTCGAGCATCAGGTAAGAGCCATCGATCGCCCAGAACCGCGGTTCGCCGCGCTGGCCGTCACGCGGCAGCAGCTCGGGCAGGGTGCCGGTCAGCTTGCGTTGCTCAGTACCATCCGTGACCCATGCCGCGATCGGAGTGCCGTAGTCGGCCGGCAGGCGCACAGCATCAATGCCAGCAGCGAAGGAGAGTGCCGTTTCGACTTCCATGCCGCGCGCCTGCACGATGCGGTTGATGCGCGCTTCAGCCATCGTGATGAACTTGGGGACCTTCGCCTTCTGGTCCTTGCGGTGCAGCCAGTCGATCACCTCGGCCTGGAGCCACGCGTAATTGCGCTCGTCCGGTACTTCTGGCTCTGGCTCTGGCTCTGGCTCTGGTTCTGGTTCTGGATTGGGATCGGGATCGGGCAGTTCCGGGTCCGGGCCCGGCGCCACCACAACAGGCATGACGAAGCCGAGCGCAGTCGCGCCCAGCGGGGAATAACCGAGCATGTTCGTTTCCTTTGCTTTATGCCGGAATCGGCAGTTCCCATACCACTGAATTAGGCTGCGCCTCAAAGTCAGGGAGCAGGCGAAGTTTGTTGTCCAGCCGAAGCGCTGCCGGGTCGATGTACGCGCCGCTGTACGCGCCTACTGGGTGTGTGATCGTGTATTTCTTCCACGACGCGCCAGAATCGGTGCTCGTGAAGATGTACAACTGGTTATTCGTGCCGAGAGTGGCAGGCACGTTGTCGTCGGTCGTCGCCGCAGTCACGATGACTTTGCCGTTGTGGTACGCCACGTGTGGCGTGCCGGCATCCTGCACGCCGTTGTGAGCCATCAAGCGCGTGCGCACCCATTTGTTCGTGCTCGTGTTGTACTTGGCCACCCACAGGCTGCGGAAAGGCTCGTCCGGGTGCTGCCAGCTTGCGATCAGCAACGGCTGGCCGTCGGCGCCGATTGCGATGCGCGCCACGCTGGAATTGTGGTTGTAGTTGTTGTTCGGGAACGCGATGTCGCTATCGTCCGTGCCGCTGACCAAGGGGAGATTCAGCGCCTTGCCGCGCATGGTCGTGAAGGTTACTCCGCTGTCTGTCGACTTGATCAGACTGATGTTCTGGCGCGGGTAGCCCGACATTGTGAATGGCCCGTCGCCCTGCAGGAACTCCGTCGTAACGTACAGCGTGTCGACGCTTGCAAAGGCGATCTCCATACCATACGAGCCAAGATACGAGGCCGCGTTACCAGCGAGGAAATCAGCACCCTTGCGGTCGAATGTGGAGCCGTTCCATTTGTAGATGCCGGCCAAGTAGCCATTGCCGCGCGCGCCCATCCACATGCTGCCGTCGAACTGGTTGCGGAAGAAGCGGCGGTACGAACAATTCGTGTCAAGGCCGGTAGGCGCGGTTGTTGCAGCAAGCGCCGAAATGTCTTCGGTCGGCGATGCCACGCCGCGCCACGACGTGTGGTGCGCCTCGCCGTAAGCGATGACCTTGCCGTCATCCGTCACGCACACGCTGCCGTCCCGATGACCGATGGTCGTATCGTGCGTGCCGGTGGTCAGCTGAACGTCCTGGATCATCTGGTACGTGTTCTTGTCCAGTTTGGCCAAGCGCGATTGCTGCACGCCGCCAATGGTCACGGGGGCGACGACATAGACTGCGTTGGCCGTAGTCCAGATCGGCGTGTACAGCGACAGCAGCGAGATCACCTTGTTGCCTGAGTACGGCGTGTTGAAGCTGGTCGGCGACAGGCTGCCGGCAGGCGAAATGCTTGCCTCAACCAGTGCAGGGGTCGGAACAAGCTCGAATCCTCGGATCCGCATCGTGCCGCCCACGGAGTCCTGCTGGCGGCCAATCTTGAAGTGCGAAATACGTCCGGCATCTTCGCGGGTGAACGAAAACGGCAGTTGCGACCTCTCGACAACTCCGGCCGATTGAGGCGGGACGAGGTTGATTACCTTGTTCGCATACACAGGGGTAGACGATGCGGTCCATGGTTCATAAGCGCCGTAGAACTTCACGGAGGCGGGCGATGGCAGTCCCGGCGCGCCCGCAAGCGACCACAGCATGTAGACATCGTATTTCTGTCCCACGACCGCAGTATCAGCCGTGAAATGGATCTGCCCCTGCGCGTTCGGGAAAGCGTAAGTAGGCGCGCCATCGACGTCATTAGCTGTGTATGGCGAACCGGTACTGACTGCCATCTTCGATGGCGCAATCGTAATCGTCGGATTCGGGTTCGCCGCCTGCACTGTATAGGCGAGCGCCGCAGGGTTCGTCAGGCTGCTGTTATTCGATACGCTGATGGACTTCGTGCCGGCGCTGGCAGGCGTGTATGTGAAGGCGCCCGATGGTGAAACCGTGGTCAATGACAAAGATTTGGGCGAGAACGTTCCACCGGCGCCGGCATCACTCGGCGTTACAACGATGGGGGCAGGTGCTGTGCTACCGGCAGGGAAAAGCGCGACGGAGTAGTTTGACGACGCGAGTCCGGCAACGCCACTCACCGGCCCCGTCATGGTGACGGAAGTAGCAGCATTCCCGATTGGCGTCGCTGCGCCTACCGGCTGATAAGCCCCACCGAGCTTGATGTACAGGCTAATGATGCCGTTAGTCGGCGTCGTCTGGAAGTACAGCGTATTGTTCGGCTTTCCGTCCGTGTTGACCGGCGTACTTGCGGAGTACACGATGCTTGGCATGCCTGCGCGCAGGCCATTGAGCGTCTCACTGGCCAAGGTGCAAAACACTTCTTTCGCGCCAGCCAGGAACACGGTCGGCGCTCCACCATTGGAACTTGCGTAGATCGCGG
>Ga0308164_10003039_pt1 | contig 15713 bp, 15 predicted proteins | sample PhyTR2_FD_201031 | JGI IMG/M metagenome (GOLD analysis project Ga0308164, IMG submission 201031) | Phyllosphere microbial communities from UC Gill Tract Community Farm, Albany, California, United States - DLSLT.R2 | ecosystem: Host-associated > Plants > Phyllosphere > Unclassified | place: USA... | reverse complement strand
AATTTGAAGGTCAGCCTGGACACCTATGCCGGCGTCTTCTGGACCATCGGTCTGGTCTCGGCCGGGATCGGCGTCGTGCTGCTGCTGATCTCGCCGCTGATCAAGAAGTGGATGCACGGGGTTCAGTAACGCCAAATTCCCCTCCCGCTTGCGGGAGGGGCTAGGGGAGGGCGCGACGTACGTACTGGCGTCCGCTCTGTTTGGTCAGCCCCTCCCCCGACCCCTCTCGCAAGCGGGAGGGGAGTTAGGTGTCAGATCCGCGTCATCGACATCGCCTTCTCACCGTACCGAGGCCCGGCAGTCCCACCCCTCGGCGCCGCCGCATCCAGCTTCGTCAGATCGTCGGCAGACAGCGCAACCTCCGCCGCCTTCATGCTGTCCTCCAGCGTAACCCGGCGCTTCGACCCCGGGATCGGCACGATATCGTCCCCCTGCGCCAGCAACCACGCGAGCGCGACCTGCGCCGGCGAAGCGCCATGCGCATCGGCAATCGACTTCACCACCGCGACCATTTCCATGTTCTTGGCGAAGTTCTCCTCCGAATAGCGCGGATCGTTGCGCCGATAATCGCCCTCGGGCAGGTCCGACCGAGCGGTAATCTGCCCCGTCAGGAAGCCCCGCCCCAGCGGCGAATACGGCACGAACCCGATCCCCAACTCGCGACACAGCGGCAGGATCTCATCCTCCACATCCCGCTCCCAAAGCGAATACTCGCTCTGCAACGCCGCAATCGGATGCGTCGCCGCCGCCCTTCGGATCGTCTCGAGCCCCGCTTCGGACAGCCCGAGATGCCGCACCTTGCCCTCGCGAACGAGGTCGGCCATCGCGCCGACGGTATCCTCGATCGGCACGCCGGGATCGACGCGGTGCTGGTACAGCAGGTCGATCGTCTCGACCCCCAGCCGCTTCAGCGATCCCTCGCACGCGCGCCGCACATTGGCCGGTGTGGAATCGACCCCGGTCATCCCGTTCTCGTCATAGCGAAACCCGAACTTCGTCGCGATCACGACGCCGTCGCGCTTGCCGCGGATCGCCTTGCCGATCAGCTCCTCGTTGACCAGCGGGCCATAGATCTCGGCGGTATCGAACAGCGTCACGCCCAGCTCGATCGCGCGGTGGATCGTCGCGATGCTCTCGTCGGCGTTCGCCTCGCCGTACATGCCCTTGCCGATGCCGGCCATTGGCATACAGCCGAGACCCAGCGCGGAAACCTCAAAATCAGGGCCGAGCGTGCGATACTTCATGCGGAATCTCCTGTGAGCCACTGCGGGCTGAAACGGAGATGGTGACGGCGGTGTCCATCGTCACGTTGCCGACGGTACGAAATAGGTCGGGCACGGTCTCGACTGCGATGAACAGCCCCAACGCCTCGATCGGTACCCCCATCGCGATCGCGACCGGCGCGACCGAGGCGATGAAGCTCACCGTACCCGGCAGCGACACCGAACCCATCGTCGTGATCGCCGCGGTTGCGATCCCTGCGGCGAGCTGCCCCGGCCCGATCGGCACGCCGACCAGATGCGCGACGTAGAGCGCCACTGCGAGGTTCATCGCCGGACTCGTCGCACGAAAGACGGCAACCGCAAGCGGGAGCACGATCCCCGCGGTGGCGGGCGAAGCCCCCAGCTCGACCGACCCTTTCAGCATCGCCGGCAGCGAGGCGAGCGACGACTGCGTGCTGATCGCCACCGCCTGTGCGGGCGCGACCGCGCGCGCAAAGCGCCCGAACCGCACGCGTCCGCCGATCATCCCGACCGGATACGCCGCGATCAGCACGACCACGCCGATCGCCGAGACGCAGACGATGTAATGCACCAGTGCACCGAACGCCGCGGTGCCGGTCCGCGCGCCGACACCGTAGGCGAGCGCGAAGATGCCGATCGGCGCGAGCTTCAACACCCAGCCGATCACGATCAGCAGGGCGTCGACCACCGCCTGGAAAAACCCGGTCAGGATACTGCGCTGCGCTTCGGGCAATTGCGTGACCGCGAACGCGAACGCCAGCGCGAACACGGTCAGCGGCAGGAACGCGTCCCCCGCCGCCGCCGCGACGACGTTGGTCGGCACGATCGTATCGAAGAACGCACCGATCCCCGGCACCGACCCAACCGGCGCGGTGGTCGTCAGCGCGGTGCGCAGTGCGCCCGCGAGCCCAGTGGGCAACGGCCACGCTTCGAGCAGCAACGGCGTCACCAGTGCGGACATGATCGTCACCGCCCACAGGATCGCGACCATCATGACCAGCGCGCGGATCGTGATCCGTCCCGCGCGTGCCGCCTCGGCCGTCGCTCCGATTCCCGTAACGAGCAATGAGACGATCAACGGCACGATCATCATCTGCAGCCCGTGCAGCCACGCCGAGCCGATCGGCTGCGTCACCGCGGTGACCGCGATCGCCTGGGACGGCGCGAGCGCGGCGGCGAGGATGCCGATCGCGATGCCGCCGATGAGGGCGATCAGGATCCGTGTAGCCTGCGACATGCTCGCCCTTCGTGGTTTACCGCGCTATCAACGGTGCAAACCCCGATACCGGACGGAAAGCACGTGTGATGGCAAGGAAATATTTCGGCACCGATGGCATTCGTGGCGCCACCAACGTCTCGCCGATGACCGCAGAGATGGCGATGAAGGTCGGCATGGCCGCCGGCGCATACTTCCTGCGCGGCGATCACCGCCACCGCGTCGTGATCGGCAAGGACACGCGGTTGTCTGGCTATATGCTTGAATCCGCACTGGTTGCAGGGTTCACCAGCGTCGGCATGGACGTCGTCATGGTCGGGCCGATGCCGACACCCGCGGTCGCGATGCTCACCCATTCGATGCGCGCCGATATCGGTGTCATGATCTCCGCTAGCCATAACGCCTATGCGGACAACGGCATCAAGCTGTTCGGTCCAGACGGCTACAAGCTGTCGGACGAAGCGGAGGAAGCGATCGAGGCGCTGATCGATGGCGACATCCCGCTCGTCCCGTCGAGCCAGATCGGCCGCGCGCGCCGCATCGACGACGCACAGGGCCGCTACATCCATTTCGCCAAATCGACCTTCCCCGAGAATCTCCGCCTCGACGGCATGCGGGTCGTGATCGATTGCGCGAACGGCGCCGCCTACAAGGTCGCACCGTCGGCGCTGTGGGAACTCGGCGCGGACGTCGTCGCGATCGGCGTGACGCCCAACGGCACCAATATCAACGACGGCGTCGGCTCGACCGCCCCGCAGACGCTCGCCGAGACGGTGGTCGCGAGCGGCGCGGACATCGGCATCGCGCTCGACGGCGACGCGGATCGCCTGATCGTCGTCGATGAGACCGGCACCATCGTCGACGGCGATCAGTTGATGGCGACGATCGCGGCAAGCTGGGCGCGGCAGGGGCGGCTGGCGGGCGGTGGCCTCGTCGCGACGGTGATGTCGAACCTGGGCCTGGAGCGCCACCTCGCGGCACAGGGCCTCGGCCTCGTCCGGACCAAGGTCGGCGATCGCCACGTGCTCGAGAAGATGCGATCGAGCGGCTACAATGTCGGCGGCGAGCAGTCGGGCCACATCATCCTGTCCGATTATGCGACGACCGGCGACGGGTTGGTCGCGGCGCTGCAGATCCTGGCGGAGGTCAAGCGTTCGGGCGCACTGGCGAGCGAAGTGCTGCACCGGTTCGAGCCGCTGCCGCAGTTGCTGAAGAACGTCCGCTTCGCCGGCGGCAAACCACTCGATGACGATGCCGTAAAGGCGGTGATCGCGCAGGCCGAGGCCGAACTCGCCGGCAACGGACGTCTGGTCATCCGTCCATCGGGCACCGAACCCGTGATCCGCGTGATGGCGGAAGGCGACGACCCGGCACAGGTCGAGCGCGTTGTCGACCGCATCTGCGACGCCGTCCGGAAGGCCGCCGCCTGATGCTCGAGATGCGCCCCGCCTGCGAACGCTGCGCCGCCGACTTGCCCGCCGACGCGCCGGGCGCATTCATCTGCTCGTTCGAATGCACCTTCTGCGCGGAATGCGCGGACGCACTCGACGAACGCTGCCCGAACTGCGGCGGCGAATTGCTGGACCGCCCGACGAGGCTCGGCGAGGCGCCACCGCAAAAACCGGCAGCGGGCAGGCGGCACTAGGCTTGGTTGGAGTAAACGCCACCCAACTACTTACCACCCCGGCGGAGGCCGGGGCCCAGTTGGAAAGGTCCAAGTAACAGATCGCAGTCCGGGGTTAGCGACGTCTCCCAACTGGGCCCCGGCCTCCGCCGGGGTGGATGCAGGCGTATGTCGAGCACCCCTGTCCTACATCCGACCGATCATGCCATAGCGCACACCATGACCGCCAACCGCGCCAAACCCAGTCCGGTATCCCCATTCCAGCCCCGTCTCAGGCAAGATGCAGACCCGCGCCAGCGTCTGCACTTCGTGCACTTCGCCCCGATTTGGGACAATTTATGACAGCGCGGGTTCTCATAATAGCCGGCTCCGACTCGGGCGGCGGCGCAGGAATTCAGGCGGATATCAAGACGGTAACCATGCTCGGCGGCCACGCAATGACGGCCGTTACCGCGATCACCGCACAGAACACGCTGGGCGTGCAGGCGGTCCACCAGATCCCCACCGACATCGTCCTCGCGCAGATAGACTCGGTCGTCTCGGACATCGGCATAGACGCCGTAAAGATCGGCATGATCGGCTCGGCCGAAACTGCCAACGCAGTCGCTGCATATCTAGAGCGTCTTTCCCCCCTCCCTGAAAGGGAGGGGCCGGGGGTGGGTAGGCCGCTGGGTGAGCGCGACACCAGCCCCAAGCCAACCCACCCCCAACCCCTCCCTTCCAGGGAGGGGAGCAGACTCCCCATCATCTTCGACCCGGTAATGATCGCCACTTCCGGCTCCGTCCTCGCCGACGCCGCCACGATAGCCGCCTTCACCCGCCTCATGCGGATCGCCACGCTCGTAACCCCCAACCTCCCCGAACTGGCAGCCCTTGGCGGGGAAGCGGCAATTCGCGCACTAGGCCCAGCCGTCCTCATAAAAGGCGGCCACGCCGACGGCCCCGACATCACCGACCGCCTCGTCACCCACTCCGGCGAAACCCGCTGGACCAATCCCCGCATCGAAACCCGCCACGCGCACGGCACCGGCTGCACGCTCGCCAGCGGCATAGCGACCGGGCTCGCCCAAGGCCTGCCACTCGGCGCCGCAATCGAGCGCGCCATCGCGTTCGTCCGCGGAGCGCTTGCCAACGCACCGGGGCTAGGCGCAGGCCGCGGCCCAATGGGCCACGCACTCGGCACCAGCCCGTTCGACCAGTTGAAAGACCGCCAATGCCCGGCATGAAACACGAAAAGCTCTGCGTCGGCCCCGTCGCCGGTGTTGATGAGGCAGGGCGGGGGCCTCTTGCCGGGCCCGTAGTGGCCGCCGCTGTGATTCTCCCGCCAAAAGGCGTCCCCCGCGGCATCGACGATTCGAAGAAGCTTTCCGCCTCCGAGCGCGAACGGCTCTGCGCCCGTCTCAAAGGCTGCGCGATCGTCGGCATCGGCATCGTCCAGCCGGACGAGATCGACACGCTCAACATCTACTGGGCGACGATGAAGGCGATGACGCTCGCGGTCGACGCGCTGGCGGTCGAACTCGGCCAGGCCCCCGGCCACGTCCTGGTCGACGGCAACCGCTTGCCCCGCTGGACCTACCCCGCCACGCCGCTGGTCGGCGGCGATGCGAAGTCGCTGTCGATCGCCGCCGCCTCGATCGTCGCCAAGCACACGCGCGACCTCATCATGATCGCCGCCGCCGACGTGCATCCCGAATATAACTGGCATTCGAACAAGGGTTACGGCTGCGCGCACCACATGAAGGCGCTCCGCGATCACGGCCCCACGCCGATTCACCGCCGCAGTTTCGCGCCCGTCGCCGCCGCCTATCTGGCGCGCGAGGGACTTTTCGCACAGGAAACGACGAGCTGAGTCTTTCGCGCCACACCCCAAGGGCTTGAGCCGCGAGTCTCCCACGACTCAACATCTGGGCAACGGCGACTCGATTGGTCGCAGCGACGGAATCGCACCGAAACGCCGTTAACGAATGTTTGCTTGACGGAGTCGGACAATTCCGCCGCTATGGGCGTCGATAAGGGGCGGAAAACATGGGTTTGATCGACACGATCGCACGGCCGCGTGCGAAAAAAGTAGCGGAGCCGGCGGTTCAAGCCGTCCTTCCGCTCGACCAGATCCTGCGCGGCGACTGCATCGAGCACATGAAGGCGCTCCCGTCGAATTCCATCGACATGATCTTCGCCGACCCGCCCTACAACCTCCAACTCGGCGGCGAACTCTATCGCCCTGACGGATCGCATGTGGATGCGGTCACCGACGACTGGGACAAGTTCGACACCTTCGCCGCATACGACCGCTTCACCCGCGCCTGGCTCAAAGAAGCGCGCCGCATTCTCAAGGACGACGGCGCGCTCTGGGTCATCGGCAGCTATCACAACATTTTCCGCGTCGGCGCGGCGGTGCAGGATCTCGGCTACTGGATCCTCAACGACATCGTCTGGCGCAAGACCAACCCGATGCCGAATTTCCGCGGCACCCGCTTCACCAACGCGCACGAGACGCTGATCTGGGCGTCGAAGGGCGAAAAGGCGAAGTACCACTTCAACTACCGCGCGATGAAGACGCTCAACGACGAGCTCCAGATGCGCAGCGACTGGGAATTCCCGACCTGCGGCGGCGCCGAGCGTCTCAAGAAGAACGGCACCAAGGTGCATCCGACGCAGAAGCCCGAGGCGCTGCTCTACCGCATCCTGCTGGCGTGCACGAAGCCCGGCGACGTCGTGCTCGACCCGTTTTTCGGCACCGGCACCACCGGCGCGGTCGCCAAGCGCCTCGGCCGCAGCTGGATCGGAATCGACCGTGAAGGCGACTACATCGAAGCCGCACAGGAGCGGATCGAGGCCGCGCTGCCGCTCGACGAATCGGCGCTCGCCACGATGATGAGCCCGCGCACGCAGCCCAAGGTTGCGTTCGGCGTGCTGGTCGAAAACGCGTATCTCGCCCCCGGCGCGGTGCTGACCGACTCGAAGCGCCGCTGGCGCGCGACGATCCGCGCGGATGGCTCGCTGCTCAGCGACTGCGGCACGATCGGCTCGATCCACAAGCTCGGCTCGACCTTGCAAAACGCGCCCGCCTGCAACGGCTGGAGCTTCTGGCATTACGAAAGCGACAAGGGCCTGAAGCCGATCGACGACCTCCGCCAGACGTATCTGCTGGCAAACACGATCTGACTTTTGCTCCCCTCCCGGGAAGGGAGGGGCTGGGGGTGGGTTGGCGGCTTGGCGGGCGATACGTAAACCAACCGGCCGACCCACCCCCGACCCCTCCCTTCCAGGGAGGGGAGCAGGAGAACGATCATCCACCTCCGCCCCGTCCAGTTCGTCGACACCCCGATCGGCTACGAAGACAACAGCGTCGCGCGCCTCGCCGGCGGCATGCAGTGGTTCGCCGCGTACGAAGTGATCGAAGGCCGCGCCCGCCGCACCATCCCCGTCGCCGAAGTCGCGACGCTGGGCGAGCGCGCCGCGCACCTCCACGCCACCATCACCACCCCCCGCGCCGCACTCCAACTCGGCGAACGCACGCTCCGCTTCGACCAGCCGATCGTCGCCGGCATCCTCAACGTCACCCCCGACAGCTTCTCCGACGGCGGCAAGCATGTCGACGACCCCGCCGCCGCCGCGGCTGCCGGAATCGACATGGCCGCCGCCGGTGCCACGCTGATCGACGTCGGCGGCGAGTCGACCCGCCCCGGCGCCCCCGCGGTCTGGGAAGGCGACGAGATCGCGCGGCTCGTCCCCGTCGTCGAGCGCCTCGCCCGCGCCGGCGCGATCGTCTCGGTCGACACGCGCAAGGCCGCCGTCATGGAAGCCACGCTCGCCGCCGGCGCGCACATCGTCAACGACGTCGCCGCACTCCTCTGGGACGATCGTGCGCTCGACGTGGTCGCAAAAAGCGGCTGCCCTGTCGTCCTGATGCACTCGCCCGACCCCAGCAAGGGCGGCCACGGCGATGGCGGCTACACCAACGTCCTGACCGACGTCTTCGACTGGCTCGAAACCCGGATCGCCGCGGTCGTCGCGGGTGGTGTCGACCGGTCGCGGATCATCGTCGACCCCGGCATCGGCTTCGGCAAGACGCTCGCCGAGAACCTCGCGCTGCTCAATGGCCTCGCGATCTTCCACGGGCTCGGCTGCCCGATCATGCTCGGCGCGAGCCGCAAGCGTCTGATCGGCGCTCTCTCGAACGAAGCGCCGGTCGACCAGCGCCTCGCCGGTTCGCTCGCGCTGGCACTTAAGGGCGCCGAGGCCGGCGTCCAGATCCTGCGCGTCCACGACGTCGCAGAGACGGTGCAGGCGGTAAAGATCTGGCGCGGTCTGCGCGATCAGTCGCTCGTTGGCGGCTAAGCGGGGCGGCTGATCGTCGCTGCATTGCAGCGAAACGCCTCTTCGCGCATTAAAAGCCCTGTTAACAAGGGAGCTTTCGTTTGATCGTCACTGCAACACCGCGCCTCAGTCAAATCTTGAGCGAGGTCTGGCGCCCGCTGCTGGGTCTTTTCGTCTGGGACGTCGTCGTCACGATCACCTATTACGTCTTGCCGTTTCATGCGCCGGCCCTGCCCCTGACGCTGTTCGGTACCGCGCTGGCGCTGTTCCTCGGCTTCCGCGACAACTCCGCGTATCAGCGCTGGTGGGAAAGCCGCGGGCTGTGGGGCCTGATGATCAACGCCTCGCGCAACTTGGCGCGAATGGCGCGCAACATGCTGCCCGAGCCCGAGGGCCACGATATGAAGCGGACGATCGTGCTCCGCCAGATCGCGTATGTGAACGCATTGCGCTGCCAGTTGCGCAAGCAGCCAGCGCCTCCCGAAGTGTTGCGCTTCCTGTCGAAGGAAGAGGCGTCGTTCGCGCTCGATCGCACCAATATTGCCAACGGCCTGCTCGACGGCACCGGCCGCCGGATTGACATTGCGCGGCGCAACGGCTGGATCGACACCATCCAGCAGACGCAGTTCGAGGCGATCCTCGTCGATATTGCCAACGCACAGGGTGGCATGGAGCGTATCAAGAACACGCCGCTGCCAAACCAGTATCGCTTTTTCCCCAGCATCTTCACGCGTCTGTTCTGCATCCTGCTGCCGATCGGCCTGGTCGAGACGCTTGGGTTCGCGACGCCGATCGGCTCGACGATCGCCGGGTTGATGTTCCTCGCCGTGCTGCAGATCGGTGACGATCTGGTCGACCCGTTCGCGGACACGATCCACGACGTCCCGCTGAACGCAATGTGCCGAACGATCGAGATCGATCTGCTTCAAGCAATCGGCGACGAGGCTCCAGAGCCGTTGCAGCCTGTCCGCGGCGTGTTGTGGTAGGAAGGACAGGGGTCGACGCTATGGAGCGTCGACCTCCTCTACAGAACGGCTGTCCCACTGGCCGCGTTGAAGAAGATAAAGCCGGATCAAGCAAAGTCTGTCCCGGACTGTCGTAGATCGAAACACACCGCCGACTTCAGTGCGTGACCCCGAGGGTGTTCCCGAAACGATCCGTCCGTACGCCACTATTCCACAGCTATCCTGCAATGGGAAAGAGATCGAACGGTCTCGCCGTTGAATCTCGGACAGGCGAATGAAAAGCCATTGGCCGTAGATCGCTGTTCACAAGCGAGACGAGTTCGGCTCAGATACCCGACGGGTCCGGGGCGGTGTCCGTTTCGGTTGCCGTTTGTGGCGTTGGCATGACGACCGGCGCCGGCTGGGGCTGTCCCGCCTGGCCGATCAATGCCGTGTTCTCGATCAGGTCGAGCGCCTGGCGGGCCACGACGTAGCGGCGGGCCGCGTCGATCCAGTTGCCGGCTTGCGCGGCGCCGGGCAGGCGGGCGACTTCGGCGCGGGCTGCCTCGACCTGACCGGCACCAAGCAGCCGCCGCGCGCGCGCGAGGCGGTCGGCGGGCATCGGCGACGGCGTTCCCGCCTTGCGCAGCACTATCAGTGAGTCGATCTGATGCTGAATCGTGTCGAGCCAGTTCTCACTGGTCGAACTCGTGATGTCCGGCGCAATCGCATCGAGGCCCTGGCGTAGGTCCTCGAGCGTCACCGGCTGGCGCGCGGCCTGGATAAGCAGCATCGTTGCACGCGGCTGGGCCTGGCCGAACCGCAGGCGCAATTGCTCCTCCAGATACCCAAGGCCGACCCCGCGATCGAGCGCACGCCGCACGGCGAAGGCCACCAGCAGGCCTTCCGCCCGCGTCGCCTGCGCGCCAGCAGCGGCTGCGTCGGTGGTGATCGCCGCGGTGCGCGCCTCGAGCGCGGTCAACTGGCCCGCCAGCGTCGCCTCGCGCGTTGCCAGCACGGCGGTGTCGACCGGCGCGGCTGCCTGGGGCTGGCCATCCGGGCCGAGTGGTTGCGACGGGATATACCCGGAATTGCTCGCGCCGGCTTTCTGGCCCGCGACGGGTGCGCCAGCGGTGGTCGACGCCGTGGCGCCAAACCAGGGCAGCTTCCTCGCGGCATAGGCCATCAGCGCCAGTCCGGCGATGAACGCAAGCGCGGTCAAGGCGATGATGACGCCCATTTTGGGTCCGCGTGCCCGTGGGCGATCGGTCGGCACGTAGTCGCTCATGGCGTGCTTATCCCCGCCGCGCACCGGATGGTCAATCGCGCGTATGTTCGCACGCGCAGCAGCCAGCGCGACGAGCGCCGGATCGCTCGGTTGCGGGGCGATCGAGACGGTCGCCCAGCCGGTTCCGGCCGCTTCGGCGACGGCGGCGCTGATGGCGGCGATCTCTATCCCGGACCGGTCGATGCCCGCCGTATCGAGCATAGCCTTCAACCGGATCGCGGCGCGTTCGGAGTGGAGCAACACGACGGCATCGGCGAACGACTGCGCCACCGTCGCGTCGATCGGCACATCATCGCTCGCGTAGACCGTGAGGGCCTCGATCCCGTCGCCGGTCGGGGCACGATCGCGCCCGGCCAAGTGCAGCAGTCGCGCAAAGCCGCGATCGCGCGCTTCGGAAACGGCGTCGCGGGCATCGCCCGATCCGGTCACCGCAACCGCAAAGCCCGCGTCGATCGCTGCTGCGGCAGTCGCCGCGCCGACCGCCACCACCGGCAGGCGCTTTAACGCGTCCAGTCCCGTGCCGCCGTGCCGTACCGCGTTCGCGCTGGTCAGCAAGAGCCCGTCGAACCCTGCCGGATCCGGCACGCTCCAGTCGACCGGCGTCACGGCGAACAGCGGAACCTGCCGTACGTCGAGCCCGAGGGTCCGCAGAGCCGCCGCAGTCCGCGCATTGCCGGGCTCCGGCCGCACGACGACGACCGCGTGAGGCGACGTCATGCCGCGAACAGCCGGCGGACGCTCGCGGGCGCCCTCGTGAGCAGGTCGACCGCCAGCATCGTACCCAGGTCTTCGCCCGCACTGCCCTCGATCGATCCGGCGACGTAGCACGTCCCGTCCTCGGCGATCAACTCGGCGCGCAACGTGAGCGTCTCGCCCGCCAGCGACGCGAGCGCCGCGACCGGCGAGTGGCAATCCGCCCCGAGCCGGGCAAGCAACGCGCGCTCGGTCAGCACGCACAGGCTGGTATCGGCATGGTCGATCGCGGCGACGATCGCGTGCGCGGCACTGCCGTCGAGGACCTCGATCCCGACCGCGCCCTGCGCCGGTGCGGGCAGCATGATGTCGGTCGGGATCGCATGGCCGTCGTCGCGCCCGAGGCGATCGAGCCCGGCGGCGGCGAGCAGCGTGGCGTCCATCTCGCCGCTCGCGACCCGGCCGAGCCGCGTGTCGACGTTGCCGCGGATCAGCACGATCCCCAGGTCGGGCCGCAGCCGCAGCATCTGCGCGCGGCGTCGCGGCGAACTCGTGCCGACGACGGCACCCGGGCGGAGGTCGGCGAAGGTCTCCGCTCCGATCAGCCGATCGCGTACGTCGGCCCGCGGCAGCATCGCGGCGATCCTCAGCGTGTGCGGCCGGATCGTCTCGACGTCCTTCATCGAATGCACCGCGCAGTCGATGTCGCCGTCGTGGAGAGCGCGATCGAGCTCCTTGGTCCACAGCGCCTTGCCGCCGATCTCGGCGAGTGCGCGATCCTGGACACGGTCGCCCGTCGTTCGGATCACGACCGTCTCGACCTTGTCCGCCGACCAGCCATGTGCCGTGCACAGGGCATCGCGGACCAGGCCTGCCTGGGTGAGCGCCAGCGGCGAACCGCGCGTACCGAGCCGAAAAACTGTCATCCTGCGTGCCATGCAGAAAGGGGCCCCCTTCGACAAGCTTCACGCGGGCCTATACAGACACGCGATGATCATTCTCGGCATCGAATCCTCCTGCGACGAAACCGCCGCCGCGCTCGTCACCGGCGATCGGCAGGTCCTCGCGCACCGGCTGCTCGGGCAGGAGGCGGCACACGCTCCGTTCGGCGGCGTCGTCCCCGAAATCGCCGCGCGCGCTCATGTCGAAGCGCTGGAGCCGTTGATCGTCGCGGCGCTGGCCGATGCAAAGCTGACGCTGGCCGATGTCGATGCGATCGCCGCGACCGCAGGGCCGGGGCTGATCGGCGGGGTGATGGTCGGGCTCGTCACCGGCAAGGCGCTCGCGCACGCGGCGGGCAAGCCGTTGATCGCGGTCAACCATCTCGAAGGCCACGCGCTCTCGCCGCGGCTGTCGGACCCGGACCTCGAATATCCCTATCTGCTGCTGCTCGTGTCGGGCGGGCATTGCCAGTTGTTGCTGGTCGAGGGCGTCGGTGCGTATCGGCGCCTCGCCACGACGATCGACGATGCAGCGGGCGAGGCCTTCGACAAGACCGCCAAACTGCTCAGCCTCGGCTTTCCCGGAGGTCCCGCGGTCGAGCGCGCCGCGGCGTTGGGGGATCCCAAGGCCGTCCCCCTGCCGCGCCCGCTCAAAAGTTCGGCCGAACCGCATTTCTCGTTCGCCGGCCTGAAGAGCGCGGTCGCGCGCGTGGTCGGCCAGTATTCGCCGGAGGATATCGCCGCCTCGTTCCAGGCGGCAGTGGTGGACTGCCTGATCGACCGCACGACCAAGGCGCTGCGGACATCGCATGGCGCCACCGCGCTCGTCGTCGCGGGCGGAGTCGCGGCCAACACAGCGGTCCGTACCGCGTTGCAGAGTCTTGCCAGCGCGCACGGACTCCGCTTCGTCGCGCCGCCTCTGTGGCTGTGCACCGACAACGCCGCGATGATCGGTTGGGCGGGGGCCGAGCGATTTGCCGCGGGCCTTACCGATCCGCTCGACGTCGCCGCCCGCCCGCGCTGGCCGCTCGATCCGAATGCCGAAGCGGTGCGTGGCGCGGGAGTTAAGGCATGAAAATTGGCGTCATCGGTGGCGGCGCGTGGGGCACGGCACTTGCGCAGGTCTCGGCCTATGGTGGTCGCGAGGTGATCCTGTGGGCACGCGAGGGCGCCGTGGTCGAGTCGATCAACACCGCCCATGAGAACACGCTGTTCCTCGGCGGCGTCGCGCTGTCAGCGACGATTCGCGCGACCGACGACCTCGCCGCGCTCGCGGACATGGATGCGATCCTCGTCGTTGCGCCCGCCCAGCACGTCGGCAGCGTCCTCGCCGCCGCGCCGATCGGCCGCATTCCCCTCGTGCTCTGCGCGAAGGGGATCGAGGCGGGCAGCAAGCGGCTCGTTGGCGAAGTCGCGCGCGCGGTGCACCCGGATGCGCCGATCGCGGTGCTCTCGGGGCCGACCTTCGCGCATGAGGTCGCCGCCGGGTTGCCGACCGCGGTGACGCTGGCCTGCGAGGATGCCGAGCTCGGCGAACGGCTCGCGACACGCCTCGCGGCCCGCCATTTCCGCACCTACGCCTCGACCGACGTCGCGGGTGCGGAGATCGGTGGCGCGGTGAAGAACGTCCTCGCGATTGGTTGCGGCGTGGTCGAGGGGGCAGGGCTCGGCCAGAACGCGCGCGCCGCCTTGATCGCGCGCGGGTTCGCCGAGATGACCCGGTTCGGACTGGCGCGCGGCGCGCGGGCGGAGACGCTGGCGGGGCTTTCGGGGCTGGGTGATCTCGTGCTCACCTGCTCCTCGACGAGTTCGCGCAACTTCTCGCTGGGAGTCGGGCTGGGGCGCGGCGAGTCGGCGGCGACATTGCTCGCGGATCGTCGGACCGTCGCGGAAGGCGCTTTTACCGCGCCCGTCCTGCGCGAGGCGGCGCGTGACGTCGGCGTCGACATGCCGATCACCGAAGCCGTCTGCCGGCTGCTGGAGGGCGCGCCGGTGAGCGACGTGATCGGCGACCTGCTCGCCCGGCCGCTGAAGGGCGAGGCCGGCTGACCGTGCTATACAATCCGCGAATGGGCTTGCCTCGTTCGCGGATTGTTCTATTTCCGGCGCATGCTCGACATGCCGCCGGACTCCTGCATCGACGAACCTGGATCACCCTTATGTGCGGCCGACGTGGCGCGCGGCGTGATCCGGATGTTGCTGCGTCACGACCTCACCGCGATGACCGAAGTGCCGCTAGACGGGGGCCGCCGCGCCGACCTGATGGCGGTGGACGCGCGTGGCCAGATCGTGATCGTCGAGATCAAGGTGTCGCGCGCCGATCTGCTAGGCGACGGGAAGTGGCCGGATTATCTCGGCCATTGCGACCGGTATTTCTGGGCAGTCCCGGCCGGGTTCGACGTCGCGCCGCTGAACGGGCCCGCGTTCCTGCCGGAGCGTACCGGGATCATCGTCGCCGATCGCTATGACGCGGCGATCGTGCGGGAGGCGCATACCGTGCCGCTGCCGGCGCATGTGCGGAAACGGTGCACGCTCGCGTTCGCCCGGCGCGCGGCACGGCGGCTGATCGCGCAGATGGACCCGGATGCCGACGGGCTGGCATTCTGACACTAAATCCTCCCCCGCCAGGGGGAGGTGGCACCGCAGGTGACGGAGGGGGAGGAACACGCAACGACCGTGACCCTTTCCTCCCCCTCCGTCTGGCAAGCGCCAGCCACCTCCCCCGGGCGGGGGAGGATCAGAAGTTCAGAACTCAGAACTTCGGGCCCGACACGGCCTTGCGCACCTTCTTGGGCGCATCCTCAAGCAGCTTGCTCACGATCGGGTTGCGTCCATCCTGCTTGGCATAGGCGCGCGCGGACATGCCGGCGATGATATCCGCCTGATCGGGATCGGCGTTCTCGGCCAGCAACACCCGGATCATCCCCACGTCACGGCGCTGCACCGCGCGGATCAGCGGCGTCTCGCCCGCCGAATTGGCAAGGTTCGGGTTCGCCCCCGCCGCGGTCAGGATCGGGATCATGCCCGTCTGCCCCAGCGTCACGGCCAGCAGCAACGGCGTGTTGCCCTTGCCGTCGCGCAGGTTCGCGTCCGCACCCTTTTGCAGCAGGAAGCGCAGATACACCTCGTCGCTGCGCTTGATGACGATGTGGAGCGCGCCTTCGCCGCTGGTCACGTCGCGCGTGTTGATGATGTTGCTGCCGGGCTTGCCGAGCATCTCCAGCACGTCGTTGTTCTTCGCGTCGCGAACCGCGGACAGGAACTTGTACCCCTCCGACTGGCCTTGCGCGAACGCGGGCGCCGCGACGCAGGTGAGCGCAGGCGTCAGGAGGGTAGCGGCGAGCATCAGGCGGATACGCATCGAGAGACTTCCTTGGTTCGTCCTGGATATCGGTGACGCTTGCGCCGCAGTAGCGAACAGATCAAGGCTGGCGGGACCA
>Ga0308164_10003035_pt1 | contig 15743 bp, 15 predicted proteins | sample PhyTR2_FD_201031 | JGI IMG/M metagenome (GOLD analysis project Ga0308164, IMG submission 201031) | Phyllosphere microbial communities from UC Gill Tract Community Farm, Albany, California, United States - DLSLT.R2 | ecosystem: Host-associated > Plants > Phyllosphere > Unclassified | place: USA... | reverse complement strand
TGCAAAAATCCGAACTTATTCTTACTTTTCATGCGCTTCATTTTCTCTGCAAGGCCAGAAAAGGTAATGTGTGATGGCGAATAAAAGCAGTGCGTTTCAAAACAGTCCATTCGACAGTGCTCGCGATAAAATGAAATTGATAATTTTTATTTTTGTCCTGGCTTTGGTTAGCTTTGAAAGCATTGATTTAGGGGCTGTCTTTTTGTTTTTAGAAGCTGTATTTGTAGTCGCTATATCTTTGGCGGTTTATTACCGCAGGAATAAACAGTGGAAGCCATCAGTTAAAATGTATTTGGCTAATAGGGCCATCGGCCTCCTGCAACCAATAATAACTCTATTTTTTGCTTTATTTGTATTTGACTTGAATCTATCAAGTTATTGGCTGGCCTATGCTGCTTTAGTGGTAGACGTGATAATAACAGTGATCACGATTGATATGTTTGTTGGCTATTTTGCGCCAGTAAGGGTGAGGGAGATGCTCATTCAAGATGTAGAATCACTTTATGAAATAGAGAAAGAAACATTCAGTGTAGATCAGCGTGCATCGCCAGAACAAATCAAAAAAAGAATCCAGACAAACCCGGGAACGTGTTTTCTTGCGGAATATGTAGAATACCGGATTGTTGGTTCTTTATATGTTCGGCCCGTATCGAAAAAGGAAGCTGTAATGAAAAAAAGGGCCATAAAGAAATACAAAATAATGATGATTTTACAATGCATGAAAAAAGCGACTCTCTTTATATTGTAGGCATTCAAGCAAGAAAAATTAAGGGTGTATCTGTCGCGTTATATCTTCAGGCAGCCTGCATAAAAAATGCCATGCTGAAGGGTTACAAGGGGATACTGGGAGGCCCTAGAATACCTGAATATCATTTGCATGAAGGCATTGAGCTGGAATAATTTGTAAAATCAGATCGTGCCAAGCTTCTAAGGCATCTTCTGAGAAATGCAACCATCCCTTTTGTTGTAAGCCTGAAGTGTTGTGCGGGCTTTATGACTACTTCCCAGATCCTGAGAGTTTGAACTGTGCAGCACTTGTTTGGATGCCAACACCGTTTTATAAAGCTCCCGAACCCGCAAAAAAATTGCTCTCTGGAATTATATATTCTCTTGCGATAGCTTTTTAGTGAGGTGTAGTGAGCTTGGACACGGCCTTGGTTCTCTAGCTAAGCTGAAGATTGTCCTGAGGCCCTTGGTCCGCATGCCCAGCGCGCATTCAAAACCAGCAATACGCGCGTGGGAAATCTGAGTCCGGAAGCCTCTACAAAAAGTAAAGATTTCAATCTCGGACGCGTACTTTCTTGGTGTAGCACTGCCCTGGCTGACTTTTTCAAACAGAATCGGCGCGATAGCGGCCTTCAGCGCTACTCGACCAGTCCCGCGCCACACATACCAGGGCGCACGGCAGCTACAGCATTCTGGATTGAAACAATGGATGCGACGTTAATCTGGGGGATATCATTCGCGAGCTTCCCCAGCTTGTATTGAATTGTTATGTGGCAATCGCCTGGTTGGACAGCCGACGCTACAACCTTAGCGCTGCTGAGATGGGTAGAGGTTGGCAACGTATAAGTGACTTGGCGATCAGTCCTATGGTTACGGATGTCGATCAGCTGCCCACGCCGGGCTTTGATGAGTGTTATATCTTTGAGCGCTTACCTGATCGGATGAGTCTCACCAAATTTGGCAGCGCTATCGCATTTCAACCGTTCGGAGGTAAGTGCCCCAAATGGCATCACCCTTGACATGGTAATGGAAGACGGTACCTTCGCCGGATAGCCCGTGGGTGTTGCCCGCTACCGTGAATCGGCGATTGTTCAAACGTTCTTTGATTGGCGAATAGGGAATCTCCATGAAAATCGTCTCCTTTGGTCCAAGCATGTATCTGATATTAAGCTGTTTCATCGTGACTGAATGAGGGCGCTACTCAACTCATTGTCGGAGCTGCAAATCACTCCGCCGTGCACTCCTTGAGGATCACATTGCCTACCAGGCAATTTGGTCAATTTCCGTCTGACTCATCGCGCGCCAGTCCTCCGGCTGAATCCCGTAATCACGTCTAGCCGCCTCAATAGCCTCTTCGAATGACAACATCAGGTGATCACCCTCGATCTGTTGGCGGTCGTAATCGATAAAGCGAATTTCCATGTAAACCGGCGGTTCATCCTCTCCTTCAACGCTGAGTCCGAACAGGACGATGGCGGTCACAGAAAGGCGGTACTCGCAGGGCTGGCGCACATAGGCGAAGAGGTGTCGCGAGGATGGATGCATTCAGTTATCTGATCATCTGGGTATTTGACCGGTTTCGTAAATCATACAGGGGCGGCGGTGCTCCATGCTGACGAAAAATATCTGGATCTATTTGCAGATAGAAGCTGCTTTACTCAAAGAATGAGGTTGGCATCTCCGTTCAAAAACTGGTTAAAGCACGCGATTTAATGGCCTTTCAGGGAGGACGCCATGACAGGAGCCTACATACTGGACGCGGTTTTGGTTGTATACGTACTGCCAGTTGGCTTTACCATGCTCTACGCTTGGTTGTTTAGCTCCAGAACCGGTGTGCGATTTGAGCTTTGCCGAGACGTCCAAAAATTTCCGGCACGTGGCGCTGTTCGGCTCACTGTTCGGCATTTTACTTATCCCGACCGATCATTTTTTTCCGCAGATTCCGGCTATCAGCCTCTACCTGGGCGCTCAGTGGGTGTTGTTCGTAGCGTTCACGATCCGATTGAGTTATCAGGCGGTAGTCTTACCTTTATCGAAGCGTTCGACAGGAAGCAGGCTTGCTTACGGCATGATGCTCGCGACAGTCATTCTGATTTGCCAGCCGTCTTTCTTCATTGCATGGGCTCTCTTTGCGATAAATCACGGTTAGGGATCAGTCTGGATTGTTTCAAGTCCGTGCCGCCCAATTCCCATAATCAGTAAGCAGCTCAATAATAACCGACGAGGTGTCCGCAAACAGTCAACCACTGCATTGCGTCCACCCGCCGTCTCATTAGTAATCTGCTCAGCCCTTCGGCCTGCCGCTCTCAACCATCTCTTTCCACGTCTTCACACTCGGCCGTTCCTGCATCCGCATATGCCATTCGCGCAACGCGGTGCATTCTTCAGGTACCGCGAGTTTCACCAGCGATGAAAAGATCATCCCACCTAGCACGGCGATATCCGCCATCGAGAACTTTTCGCCTGCGACAAAGGGCTGGTGCTTGAGCAGTTCATCGAAATAGCGCATGCCTCTGACGGCCTTGTCGCGCATGCGGTTGCCCCATTCGGCGTTCTGATACAGCTCGACGTCTGGGCCAAGTCCCGGGGTGGCGTGGTGGAAGTAGGTGCTGACGGCGTCGAGAAATTCGATTTCCGCGCGTTTTGTCATCATGTGGATGAGGCCTTTTTCGACAGGCGTTTCGCCGGTCAGGTCGGGGCTGCCCACCAGCGCATCAAGGTACTGAGTGATGGCGGTGCATTCGGCGATGAGGGTGCCGTCGTTCAGTTCCAGTACGGGGAGGGTGCCTGAGTAATTGACGGCGAGAAATTCCGGTTTCTTGTGCTCGCCGGTCCACAGGTTGACGGACACGAACTCGATGTTAGGGAGCAGGCCTTTTTCGGCCAGTGCGATGCGTACACGCGCCGGGTAAGGGCCGTCGTACCAGTCGTGGATTTTCATCATTGGGATATTTGCATGGGTGGAAGGTGCCGTTGCATATGTCATGGGTAGTTACCTGCCTGTCAGTTGGTAGGCAAAGATTGCGCGTTCAATTTGAGTCTGTCAACCCCTGCCTACCAGTTGGCAGGTAAAGATTTTTGCGAGTAGAATCGCCCGCAATGATCAGATGACTGCACAAGCGAGGAGCCACACGTGAGCGAGAATGCTCGGGAAGCCATATTGGCCGCCGCGAAAGGCGCGGCTCAGGTACACGGCTACAGCGGGATCAATTTCCGCAGCATCGCCGATACCGTGGGGATCAAGAACGCCAGCATTTACTACCACTTCCCCAGCAAGGCGGATCTAGGTGCGGCGGTTGCCAGGCGCTACTGGCAGGACACGGCTGCCGTGCTTGAGGCAATTCGTGACGAAAGCACCGATCCGGCGCGTTGCCTGCAACTGTACCCGTCGATCTTTCGCATGTCGCTGGAAAACGGCAACCGGCTGTGTCTGTCCAGTTTCATGGCGGCCGAATACGAAGACCTGCCTGAGGAAGTGAAGAGCGAGGTCAAGGCCTTTGCAGATGCCAACGTGGCATGGCTTGCGCGGGTGCTGGTTGACGCCGGACTCGGCAGCGCAGAAAAATGCAAACGACGTGCGCGTGCCATTTTCACTGCTGTTGCTGGCGCTCAGTTGATCGCCCGAACTCGTCAGGACATCAGCCAGTTCGACGACCTGATTCTCGATTATCAGGAAGCCGGGCTGATCTCAATACCACCCGTCAGCTAGCGCAACAGGTGTACCGCCACCCCTGTAAGCGCACACGTAAGCAGCACTTGTATGACGCCTCGTTTGAAGCGAAACAGGGCGATGGCAGCGGCAGTGGCAATCAGCGCTGAGGGCCAGTCGATCCGGCCTTCGAATCCTTGGGGCCACAGCACGTGGTAGCTGAAGAAACAGGCGAGGTTGAGGATGACTCCGACCACCGCGGCGGTGATGGCAGTAAGCGGGGCGGTCAGCCTGAGCTCATTGTGGGTCGATTCCACCAGCGGACCACCCGCCAGAATGAACAGGAACGAAGGCAGGAAGGTGAACCAGGTCACCAGCGCGGCGGCGACCGCACCTGCCAGAAATACCTGATCCGGCCCGAAGACCTGCATCACGTAGGCACCGACAAACCCGACGAAGGCCACCACCATGATCAACGGTCCCGGCGTGGTTTCACCCAGTGCCAGCCCGTCGATCATCTGGGGCGGGGTCAGCCATCCGTAATGGCCGACTGCGCCCTGATAGACATAGGGAAGCACCGCGTAGGCACCGCCGAAGGTCAGCAAGGCCGCCTTGGTGAAGAACCAGCTCATTTGCGTCAGGATGCCGGTCCAGCCGAAAAGGCCGGTCAGTATTGCCATGGGCAACGTCCACAGCACCAGACCGATCACGATCAGTTTTATCAGCTTCGAGGTACTGAATCGGGCGTGTTCGGGCGTTGGTGTGTCGTCATCGATCAACGCCGGACCAAAGGACTTGTCTGCTGCCTTGTGCCCTCCAGCGCGGAAATACTCTGGCGCGAGGCGACCTCCTGCGTAGCCGATGACGGCAGCGGCGAGCACGATCAAGGGGAAGGGCACATTGAAGGCGAAGATGGCAGTGAACGAAGCGGCTGCTATCGCCCACAGCGCGTTGTTCTTCAAAGCCCTTGAGCCGATTCGATGAGCCGCCTGCACCACGATGGCGGTCACGGCGGGTTTGATGCCGTAGAAAAGCCCTGCCACCACAGGCACATCACCCAGCGCGATGTACACCCACGACAGCGCGATCAGGATGAATAGCGAGGGCAGCACGAACAGCGCTCCGGCGATGACACCGCCCCAGGTCCGGTGCATCAACCAGCCAATGTAGGTCGCCAGCTGCTGCGCCTCGGGGCCGGGGAGCAACATGCAGTAGTTGAGGGCATGCAGGAACCGGCGCTCCGAGATCCAGCGTCTGCGCTCCACCAGCTCTTGATGCATGATTGAAATCTGCCCGGCCGGACCGCCGAAGCTGATGAAGCCCAGCTTGAGCCAGAACCGGAACGCTTCGCGAAAGCTGACGGGTTCCGGGGGGGAAATGTCTTGTTCAACACGTGACGGGCCGACTGTGTTCACCGGCGAATTCCTCAGGACGTTCCAGGTCGCGCCAATGGTAACGGGCTTACCGTTTCAGGCTGCGCTCATACGCTGCCAGCACCGTCCGCTCCGATTGCACCAGATACGACTCAAGCATCTTGGTGGCCTTTTCAGGCTCTCCCGCTTCAACGCATTCAAGAATCCCGGCGTTCATGTCGATGTACGGCACGTGCAGGAACTCCGGCGCGTTGAGTAACCCGAAGGCCAGCCGCAGCTCCGCCGAGATCTGTCCATAGAACACCACCAGACGCGGGCTGTCGGCCAGTTCGACAATGCCCTGGTGGAACATCATGTTGGCGGTGCCCACTGCCACCCAGTCCTTGGCTTCACGCGCCCGCACACTGGCGTCGACCGCTTCACGCATGCGCAGCGCTCCGGGGTGCTGCGGATAGCCCTGAGCGATGGCATTGCATTCTATGAAGCGGCGCACGCGGTAGATGTCGATGATCGAGGCCATGTCCGGCTCGGCAACCGTCACGCCGCGATTGGGTTCGTGCTTGAGCAGGCCTTCGCGCGTCAGCACCCTGAACGCCTCTCTCAGCGTATTGCGCGAGATGTCCAGATTCTCGGCCAGCGCCGCTTCGGACAGGCGCTGACCTGGAACCAGTTCGCCTTCGACCAGCATCCTGCGAATTTCTTGAGTGATGGATTCTCCCAGCGTACGGGCGGGAGAAGGGGGTACTGCGTCGTTCATAAGCGGTCCAGGGTGGGAAAAGCCGCGACGATATTCTCTGAGAGCTTAGTGCGTGGCAAGAAAGAAGCGCGCTGTGTGCTTCATTAGGTAGCGCCTATGGTTCCTGAAGTAACAAGTTGGTGCAATTGAGTGATCAATAGCTATAGGATTGTTCAACAATAAATCCGCTTGGCACCTACATCTCAGACTGATTGGTTGAGTCTTGGCATGCTCATTGCTCTGCTCAGGTATCACTCACCGTAGGAATGTTGCCGTGACACAGACCACTCAAGAGTTTACGAAAGCCCGGCGCGCTTCGTTGATCGCCGCGATATTCATGATGGCGACGTCCGCCATCGGTCCAGGCTTCCTCACCCAGACGGCGACCTTCACCGCCACCCTGGGTGCTGCGTTTGCGTTCGGCATTCTGGCGTCGATCCTGATCGACTTCGTTGTTCAGCTGAACGTCTGGCGTATCGTGTCGCTGACCAAAATGCGCGCGGCCGATCTGGCCAACGCTGCCATTCCGGGCAGTGGTTACCTGCTGACGGTGCTGGTGCTGTGCGGTGGCCTGGTGTTCATGCTGGGTAACATTGCCGGTGCAGGCCTGGGTTTGAATGCGCTAACCGGCCTTGATCCTAAATGGGGGGGTGCCTTGAGTGCGCTGCTCGCCATTGCGATCTTCTCGTCTCATCGCGCAGGCGTGGCGATGGACCGGATCATGATGGGGCTGGGCATCCTGAAAATATGCCTGATCCTGTTCGCCTGCTTCGCGACCCATCCTCCGCTGGGCGAAGCCCTGCGTCAGTCGGTGTGGCCTGACTTCATCGACTTTGCCTCGATTACGACCATTGTGGGCGGCACGGTAGGCGGTTACATCACCTATGCAGGCGCTCACCGTTTGCTCGACCGCGGCACCGTTGGTGTAGAGAACATTCAGGCCGTATCCCGCGCAGCGCTGACCGGTATTCTGGTCACTGGCATCGCTCGCTACATATTGTTTCTCGCTATTCTGGGTGTGGTGGCAAGCGGCGTCGTTATCGACGTGTCTGGCAAGGGCGCAAACCCTGCCGGTCAAGCCTTTCATGCGGCAGCCGGTGACTTCGGCATGATGATGTTCGGTCTGGTGCTATGGGCAGCGGGTATCAGCAGTGTGATCGGCGCGTCCTATACATCGATGTCCTTCATAACGGTGTTCTCCAAGAAGATCACTGAGCGCGCTCGTCACCTCGCCACCGTGGCTTTCATCGTCATCTGCATGGCGGTGTATCTGATGATCGGCAAGCCGCCAGCAGCACTGCTGGTGTTCGCAGGTGGTTTCAACGGCCTTATCCTGCCGCTGGGCCTGAGTATTTTCATGTACGTGGGCTGGGCCCGGTCTGACTTGATGAATGGCTACCACTATCCACGCTGGTTGCTGGTGCTGGGTATTCTGACCTGTCTGCTGTCGTGGTTCATGGCTTACAAATCGGCAGGCGCCATCTTTGCCTTCATCGGCGCGGCCTGATCCAAAGGAGATTTTCTGATGCGTGCAATTGACCTTAACAGCGACCTGGGAGAAAGCTTCGGCGCCTGGAGCATGGGCGACGATGCGGCGATTCTCGAAGTGGTCAGCAGCGCCAACGTGGCGTGCGGCTTTCATGCCGGCGATCCGGCCGGGATACTGCGCACGCTTGAAGCCGCCGCAGCGCGGGACGTGGCCGTCGGTGCCCACGTGGCCTACCCGGACCTCGTCGGCTTCGGTCGGCGCAACATGGACGTGCCGGCCGATCAGCTCACCGCCGATGTCATCTATCAGATCGGCGCGCTTCAAGGTCTGGCCCGCAGCGCCGGGACGACAGTGACCTACGTCAAGCCTCACGGCGCGCTCTATAACACCATCGCAGGCGACCCGGTTCAGGCCGCGGCGGTGATTCAGGCGATCCTGCGTATCGACCCGCAACTCAAGCTGGTCTGCCTCGCCAATTCGAAGCTGCTCGGCTGGGCGCGTGATGCGGGTCTGTCCTGTGTGTCCGAAGCCTTTGCGGACCGGGCCTACACCGCTCAAGGCACGCTGGTGTCCCGCTCGCGTCCCGGTGCTGTGCTGCACGATGTCGAGCTGATCACCGAGCGCATGTTGCGTCTGGTGCGCGATGGCGTCATCGAGGCCGAGGACGGCAGCCTGATCGAGCTTGAAGCCGATTCGATCTGCGTGCACGGCGACAGCCCGGGCGCAGTGAATATCGCCCACGCCCTCAAACAACGTCTGCTTGAAGCAGGGGTCAACATTCGTGCATTTACCCGAGGTCAGCCATGAATTCCTTGAACGACGCCCGTCAGTCAGCCATTGCCGCACGTGCCCAGTATCGCGAAGGCATGGTGTCTCCCACGGCGGGCCATGCACCGGGTCTGACCCAGGCCAACATGATCTGTCTGCCGCGTGAGTGGGCCTACGATTTTCTGCTGTTCGCGCAACGCAACCCTCAGGCCTGTCCGATTCTGGACGTCACCGAGGCGGGCAGCTACAGCACCGTGCTGGCCGAGGGCGCTGACCTGCGCACCGACATTCCGCTGTATCGCGTCTGGCGCGACGGCAAGCTGGCCGATGAAGTGACCGATGTACGTGACCTCTGGGCCGAGCATACGGATCTGGTCACTTTTCTGATCGGGTGCAGCTTCACCTTCGAGACTCCGTTGCTGGAAGCCGGTATCGATGTGCGGCACATCAGCGAGGGCTGCAACGTGCCGATGTACCGCAGCAATCGCATCTGTCGTCCGGCCGGTCGCCTGAAAGGCGAGACGGTGGTGTCGATGCGGCCCATCCCCGCCGATCGGGTGGCCGATGCCGTGAAGATCACTGCACGCTACCCCAATGTGCATGGCGCTCCGGTCCATATAGGCGAGCCTGGCTTGCTCGGTATCGCGGACATTTCCCGGCCGGACTTCGGCGACGCCGTCACCATCAAACCCGGCGAGGTGCCGGTGTTCTGGGCCTGCGGTGTGACACCGCAGGCTGTGGTCATGGCGTCCGGTGTACCTTTTGCGATTTCCCACGCACCGGGTTACATGTTCATCACCGATGTGCCCGACAGCCACTACCACGTATAGGAGAGGATCATGCGTTTCTACCCGGTCAGCCAGGACGCGCTCCTGGTTGAATTGGCGAACCTGGACGAGACTCTTGCCCTGTTCGACTCTTTGCAGCAACAGCCCATCCATGGCGTGGAGGAACTCGTTCCAGCGGCCCGTACGGTGCTGGTGCATTTTCGTCCCGGCGCGGTCAGCCGCGAAGCACTTGCTGCGCAGATCGCCACGCGTGATGTGCATGGCAAGGCTCGCGCAGCGGGCAAGCTGATCGAAATTCCCGTGCATTACAACGGCGAAGACCTGGATGACGTCGCCCGCGAACTGGGCATCAGTCGAGAAGAAGTGATCCGCAGGCACACCGGCAGCGATTACAACGTGGCGTTCTGTGGCTTTGCGCCGGGCTTTGCGTACCTGAGCGGCGGTCCTGAATTCGTGGTGCCGCGCCGCAGTACGCCGCGCACCCGCATCCCCGCCGGTGCCGTTGCGCTGGCAGGCGGTTTCAGCGGCGTCTATCCACAGGCGAGTCCCGGCGGCTGGCAGATCATCGGCCTCACCGACGCCCGCATGTGGGATCTGGAGCGCGACGAACCTGCGTTGCTGCAACCGGGTTATCGGGTGCGCTTTGTGGACGTTGGTCCTGTCACCGAATCCGTTTCTGTGGCCACACCTGCGCGTCGCCAGGCGTCTCACGCTACTGAACATTATCTGGAAGTGCTGTCGCCGGGTTTGCAGACCCTGTTTCAGGACCTTGGACGTCCCGGTCGTGCAGGGCAGGGGGTTTCGGCTTCCGGTGCCATGGATCGGGGCGCGTTGCGCGCCGCCAACCGTGCGGTGGGCAACGACCCGGCGAGCGCCTGCCTTGAGGTGCTCATGGGCGGTCTGACCTTCACCTGTCACGGCCAGACGGTAGCAGCCGTCACTGGCGCGACGGCTGCTGTGGAAGTCCTCACCGCCGAAGGCCAGCGGCTGCGTCCGGCGCTTTACACGCCGTTCTCACTGCAGGAGGGCGATCAGGTGAGCATCGACTCGCCGTCTGCCGGTCTGCGCAACTACGTGGCGATTCGCGGCGGCTTCACGCAGGAACCGGTGCTGGGCAGCCTGTCCACCGACACGCTGGCTCAGGTCGGACCTGCGCCGCTGGCAACGGGCGATCGTCTGGGCTTTCACCACACACCGGGCGGCGCGTCGGTGTCGCTCAGCGAGCAACAACCGTTCGACATGCCCCGTTCCGATCAAGTCATCGTGCTGGACGTGGTCATGGGGCCGCGCAGTGACTGGTTCACCGCCGACGCTCAGGCTGTTCTGGCCGGGCAGACCTGGCAGGTCACGCCGCAATCGAACCGCATCGGCGTGCGGCTGGCAGGCGATCAGGCACTGGAGCGTTCGGTTCACGGCGAACTGCCCAGCGAGGGCACGGCCGTCGGCGCGATTCAAGTGCCGCCCAGTGGCCAGCCGGTGCTGTTTTTAGCAGATCATCCGTTGACCGGTGGCTATCCGGTCATTGCCGTCGTGGCGCCGCATCACCTGGACCTGGCCGGTCAGATTCCGATCAATTCCCGCATTCGCTTCAATCCGCTGGGCGCGTTCGAGCCCGTGTGCCCAGCTCTTTCAGACGAGACCAATAACCAATGAAAAAGGTTCTGATTGCCAACCGTGGCGAAATTGCCATCCGTATCGCCCGCGCCTGCCGTGACTACGGCGTAGCCTCGGTGGCGGTGTATGCCGACGCCGACATCGATGCGCTGCACGTACGCCAGGCCGACGAGGCTTATGGGCTGAATGGCGAGCGGCCTGCCGACACCTACCTGAACATTGAAAAACTGCTCGCGGTGGCGGCTCGTGCCGGTGCCGACGCTGTTCACCCAGGCTACGGCTTTTTGTCCGAGCGAGCCGATTTCGCACGCGCCGTGATCGATGCAGGCCTGACCTGGATCGGCCCGGACCCGAGCACCATCGATGCGCTGGGCGACAAGGTTCAGGCCAGACGCATCGCCCAGAAAGTCGGCGCGCCCTTGGTGGCCGGTACTGAAGGCCCGGTCAACGACGCCAGCGAAGTGGTCGCCTTTGCCGAACAGTTCGGTCTGCCGATTGCGATCAAGGCAGCCTTTGGCGGCGGTGGTCGCGGTCTGAAGGTGGCGTGGAAACTGGATGAAGTCAGTGAACTGTATGAGTCGGCCGTGCGTGAAGCGGTGGTGGCGTTCGGGCGCGGTGAATGCTTCGTCGAGCGCTTTCTGGACAAGCCTCGTCACATCGAGGCGCAGATCATTGCCGACCGCCATGGCCGCGTCGTGGTCGCTGGCACTCGCGACTGCTCGTTGCAGCGCCGCAATCAGAAGCTGATCGAAGAAGCACCTGCGCCGTACCTGGATGACGCACTGCGTCAGCGTATCCATGACTCGGCCCGCGACATCTGCGCCGAGGCGGGCTATGTCGGTGCGGGCACCGTGGAGTTTCTGCTCAGCGCCGATGGCACGCTGTCGTTCCTTGAGGTCAACACCCGCTTGCAGGTCGAGCACCCGGTCACCGAAGAAACCAGCGGCATTGACCTGGTGATCGAGCAACTGCGCGTGGCGGACGGATTACCGTTGTCGTTCGACGGCACACCGGTTCCGCGTGGGCACAGCTTCGAATTTCGTATCAACGCCGAAGACGCGGGCAACGGGTTTCTGCCGACGCCGGGCTCCATCGATCTGTTTCAGCCGCCGTCAGGTCCTGGCGTGCGTCTGGAAACCGGCGTCGAGCAGGGCTCTAGCGTGTCGCCGAACTTCGATTCGATGATTGCCAAGCTGATCGTCACCGGTGCGACCCGCGAACAGGCAATCCGTCGTGCCCGCCGTGCGCTGGCCGAGTTTCGTGTCGAGGGCGTGGCAACCGTGCTGCCGTTCCATCGCGCGGTCATGGACCATGATGATTTCACTGCAGCCGACACGTTCGACGTGCACACCCGCTGGATCGAAACCGACTTTGCCGAGCAGATCACCCTGGCTCCGCGCAGCATTGAGTCGGCTGACCCAGGCGTGTTGCGCACCTTCGTCGAGATCGATGGCAAACGCCATGAACTGGGTCTTCCAGCCGCGCTGCTGCGTGGCGTCAGCGTGGGCGCAAGTGATGCTGTAATCGCACCGGCATCGGCCGAAGCGGTTGATCCGCACGCTGTCCTGACACCGGTCGCAGGCAATCTGCACAGCTGGGTGGTCAGTGACGGGGAAGCGGTTGAGGCCGGTCAGGTCATTGCCGTGGTGGAAGCAATGAAAATGGAAACATCGGTTCTGGCGCCTTGTGCCGGTCAACTGCAGATTACCGAACAGCCGGGAAGTTATCTGAACGCAAAGTTCCAGATCGGGCGCATCAACACAGATAGCTGATCAGCAACACCTTCTTTCTGCACTAACACACAGTCGGGTCAATGACCCGGCTGCTGCGTCGTGCCGCCAGAAATTCGTTCTACGCGCCACCGCACTGCTTATAAAAATAAAACCAATCGATTCAATCTGCCCTTATCCGGAGCATGACGGGAATGTCGATCAATAAGGCTTTTTGCTTAATCAGTACCTGTGCACTTACGTATCCATTGGTGGCCTCGGCGGACTTCATTGCCGATAGCAAGGCCAGCGTGGAGTTGCGCAACTTCTATTTCAACCGGGACTTTCGTAACGGACCGCCGACCGCTCAGCGGGACGCGGCGAAAGAGTGGGCGCAAGGGGCGCTGTTTCGGGTCGAATCCGGTTATACCGCTGGCACGGTGGGGTTCGGTCTCGATGCCGTTGGCATGCTGGGTCTGAAGCTGGACGGCGGGGACGGCTCAGGCGGCACGGGGCTGCTTCCTGCTGACCTCAGCTCCAGAAACGGCCGTGGCTCGCAGGATGAATACTCGAAACTTGAGCTGACGGCCAAGGCGAAAGTCTCCGAGACGGTGCTGAAAGTCGGCTCTCTGGCGTTTCGCAGCCCGGTGGTGTCGAGCAATGACACTCGCCTGTTGCCCGCCACGTTCGAAGGCGCAATGTTGACGTCCAAAGATATCAGCAACCTCAGCCTGCAAGGCGGCAAGCTGGAGCAGATCAAGTTCAACAGCTCTTCAAACTATCAGGACTTCACCGGCAACCGCATTGGCGGTACCAGTGATGATTTCACCTTTGGCGGCGGCACTTACAGTTTCAGCAAGACGCTGAGCACCAGTCTGTATTACGGCAATCTGGAGAACGTTTACCGGCAGTACTACGGCGGCATTGTTTACGAGGTCCCGCTTGCAGATCGCCAGTCACTGAAGTTCGACCTGCGGTATTCGAAAAGCACCGAGGACGGCAACTTCCGCAACCTCGACAACCGTGCCGCCAACGGACAAGTGTCCTACACACTGGGCAGCAGCGTATTCATGGCCGCTTACCAGCGCATGAGTGGCGACGATCCGTTTCCTTACATCGCCAACTCCGATCCGTATCTGGTGAACTTCGTCCAGATCAACGACTTCGCCAACACCCAGGAAAAATCCTGGCAGTTGCGCTATGACTACAACTTTGTCGCACTGGGCATTCCCGGACTGACCTTCATGTCCCGTTATGTCAGCGGCGATAACGCACTGGTCGCAGGCCGCAACACGGGCAAGGAATGGGAGCGTAATACCGATCTTGCGTACGTCATCCAGAGCGGCTCGCTGAAGAACGTGAGCCTCAGGCTCAGGAACGCCACGGTTCGGTCCAACTTCGGCAACGATCTGGATGAAACACGCTTTATCGTGAGTTACACACTGCCGTTGTGGTGACAGGTTTTCGGGAAGCTCACCTCATGTAACAAACATCAGGCTGTGGGAGGCGGCTGCCGGCGATGGCGACCGATCAGTCATGGACAGGGCGCTTTATAAACCGAATCGCCGGCAAGCCGCCTCCCACGGTCCGGTGTTTGCCGCGCGACAGCGCTACGTCGAAGACGTGGCGGCGCCTCCCACACTGTGAACAACCCGGCACCCTGGTGACAGAAACTGTCCGTCTGCCCATTTACCATGGCGCGGACAAGGCAAAATCCTGGACGAACGATTGGCGCAGCGGAGACTGTTTCTTGCCTTGGCAAATGAACCAGTAGCTGATCGAGGAAGCCCATCATGTCCAGTGTCGAGCCGCTTGATCCGTCGTTTCCGTTGAGCCAACAGATGGGGATCGATGCCGCACCCATCGTGTTGGTCAATGTCTGCACCCTGTCACCTGAGGACGAAGCAGCCTTTCTGGTCGCCTGGGCAGCAGATGCCGCTTTCATGAAACGCCAACCCGGTTTTATCTCGACGCAGCTTCATCGCGCGCTGGGCGACAGCCCGACTTACCTCAATTACGCGATTTTCGAATCCGCACACGCCTGGCGCACTGCGTTCAAGCACCCGCAGTTCCGCGAGATCGCCAAGGCTCACCCACCGTCGGCCGTGTTTCGTCCGCATCTTTTTCAAAAGGTCGCTGTAGCCAATTTGTGCACAGCCTAGCGATTGCAATCTGTTGCCGTTGAATGACAGCTCGGACAAATCACTGTTCCGGCGGTTCTTTACGCTGTAAGAGGAATGCATATGAAAGCTGTTCAGTTCAATGAATACGGTGGCACCGAGGTATTGAAGATCGTCGACACAGAGCCACCTCGCCCAGGCGCAGGTGAAGTGCGAATCAAGGTGCTAGCCGTCGGGGTCAATCCCATTGATTGGAAGATACGGGCGGGCTACATGCATGACTTCATGCCCGTGACCTTTCCCGCCGGTGTCGGCTCGGAAGCAGCAGGCGTGATTGACGAGGTCGGCGAGGGTGTTTCAGGATTCGCGGTCGGCGATACCGTCTTTGGCTACGGACGAAATACGTTGGCGGAACAGGCCGTGTTGAGACGCTGGGCGCATGTGCCGCGCAGCATGCCAATCGAGGTGGCGGGTGGTTTACCGGTCATTGTCGAGACGGCGACTCGCATTCTCGACCACGTCAACATCAAGGCCGGCGAGACGCTACTGATAACGGGCGCTGCGGGCGGGGTCGGGTCGGCTGCCATCCAGATCGCACTGCATCGCGGCGCAATTGTGATTGGCACGGCGAGCGTCCCAAAGCATCCGTACATTCGCAGTCTGGGCGCTGTTCCGACGAGCTACGAACCCGGCCTTACCGAAAGGCTACGCATGTTGGCGCCCAATGGCGTAGACGCCGCACTCGACCTGGCAGGGGCCGGCACGATAGCC
>Ga0308164_10003033_pt1 | contig 15747 bp, 21 predicted proteins | sample PhyTR2_FD_201031 | JGI IMG/M metagenome (GOLD analysis project Ga0308164, IMG submission 201031) | Phyllosphere microbial communities from UC Gill Tract Community Farm, Albany, California, United States - DLSLT.R2 | ecosystem: Host-associated > Plants > Phyllosphere > Unclassified | place: USA... | reverse complement strand
TGTTCCAGGGCCAGCACTCGGCCGTCTGCGATCGCGCCTGCGACGTTGCACAGCTCGCTGAGCTGGAGCACTGCACGCGCGGATTCATCTACGTCGAGAAGCCGGTCGACAACCGTCAGCTCTCGATCATCCAGGGGACGCACTGATGGCCAATGGTATCGACTGGTTCCGCTGGCACCACGGCAGCGTGAACGATCCGAAGTTCGGCCTGGTCGCCCGGAAGGCTGCTGCGCGCGTCGGTGACGTGATTGCGGTGTGGGCCCTGATCCTGGAGCAGGCCAGCGCGAACACTGAGCGCGGCCTGTTCGGTGCGATCGATTGCGAAGCGACGGACTTTCTGCTGGGAGCCGACGACGGCACCACGGCGCGCATTCTGGAAGCGATGCAGTGCCGCGCGCTAGTCAATGGTGATCGCGTCACCCGCTGGGAAGAGCGTCAGCCAAAGCGCGAGCGTGGTGACCCAACGGCGGCCGAGCGCAAGCGTGAGCAACGTGAGCGTGACAAAGTCAACTCTGGTTCTAGTGCTGGCGTCACGCCAAGTCACGCCATGTCACACCAAGTCACGCCTAGAGAAGAGGAGAGAAGAGAAGAGAAGAACAACGACGACAGCGCGAGCGCTGCGGCTGACGCCGGTGTCGTCGTCGTCAATCCTGATCCTGCCGAACCCGACAGCCCACGAGCCGCCGCAATGCCGCCCCGCGAAGACCTGCCGGAAAGTACCGATCCTGCGGTCGTCCTGTCGATGGCTCTGCGCAAGCTGGGCGTCAACGCGACGTTCACGCACCCGACCGTGCAGGACTGGTCGACCCGCAAGGTCCCGATGGCGGTGCTGCATGCCGCAGTCGCCACGGCACGCGAGCAGAAGGGGCCGGTCGCCAAGATTCCGCCGAACTACCTGGTCCGAATCGTCGAAGAGCTGCTGAACCCGCCGGCGGCATCGCCCCAGGCGTACGGCAAGCCGGCCGCCGCGCCGGTCCAGGTCCGCAAGCCGCAGGGCAACGACCCGAAGGGCACGGACGAAAGCTACGCCGAATACCAGGACCGAATGGACGCCTACGAGGCTGCGCGCCGGAAGGCCCTGAACCCATGACCACGAACACCACCGGAGGCAACATGCTGACCCTGCAAAACCCTGGCGCTGGCGAAACGACGATGTCGAGCCGCGAAATCGCCGACCTGGTCGAGAAGCGGCACGACAACGTGCTTCGGACCGTCGAAACCTTGGCGGCGCGCGGCACGATCACACTCCCTCAATTTGAGGAAGTCTCGAGCGAAGGCCCGGGCCCACGCGCTGTTGGCCAATACCGGATCGGCAAGCGCGATTCGTACGTGGTGGTCGCGCAGCTGTCGCCCGAGTTCACCGCTCGCTTGGTCGACCGCTGGCAAGAGCTGGAAGCGCAGGCGGTGGCGCTGCCGCAATCGTTTGCCGAGGCGCTGCGCCTGGCCGCTGACCAGTTGGACGTGATCGCTGCCCAGGCCGAGCAGCTGGCCGCCGCCGCGCCCGCTGTCGAGTTCGTCGAGCGTTACGCCGACTCGACCGGCACGAAGGGTTTCCGCCAGGTGGCGAAGCTGCTGAGCGCGAAGGAAAACGAATTCCGCGAGTTCCTGCTCGACGCGAAGATCCTGTACCGCCTGGCCGGCGAGCTGACCCCGCACGCGCAGCACATCGACGCTGGTCGCTTCTGCGTCAAGGCCGGCACTGCGCAGGTCAGCGGCCACGCCTACAACGCTGCGCGCTTCACCACGAAGGGCGTGACCTGGATCGCGGGCGAGTGGGCAAAGCACCAGGTGGCGCTGCGCCAGCGCGCCGGCGCCGAGGTGGCCGCATGATGCCGATGATCCTAATGCTGGGCGACTGCCTGGAGCGCATGCGCGAGATCGAGAGCGGTACCGTCGACCTGGTGCTGGCCGATCTGCCATACGGCACCACGCGCTGCTCCTGGGATTCGATCATCCCGCTGGCGCCGCTGTGGGAGCAGTACCGACGCCTCGTGCGCAAGGGTGGGGCAGTGGTCCTGACGGCGGCACAGCCATTCACCAGCGCGCTCGTCCTGAGCAACCCGGAGTGGTTCCGCTACGACTGGGTGTGGGAAAAAACCGCTGCAACCGGACACCTGAACGCCAAGCGGGCACCGATGCGCGCGCACGAGTCGATCCTCGTATTTTGCGCCGGCCAGCCGACCTACAACCCGCAAATGACGCATGGGCATGCACGCAAGACCGCAACGCGCACGGTGCTGACGAGTGAGGTCTACGGCAAAGCCGACAGCATTACCCACTACGACTCAACCAGCCGCTATCCACGCACCGTCCAGCGATTCTCCAGTGATAAGCAGCGCAGCAAGCTGCACCCGACGCAAAAGCCGCTGGCCTTGATCGAGTATTTAGTCAAGACCTACTCCAGCCCGGGCCAGATGGTGCTCGACAACGCGATGTGCAGTGGCACCACTGGCCTGGCCTGTCGTAACACCGGCCGCGCCTTTATTGGCATCGAGCAGGACCCAGCGCACTTCGCCACCGCCCAGCAACGCATCTTGCTGCCATGGGAGCTTGCCGCATGACCACCACCCACGACCCCTGCGCCTTCTGCGAGCGCTTCAAGGCGACGTTGCGCACCGACCTGGCGCCCGGCTATGGCTGGTGCATCGGCCACGAGCAGGAGAAGCCCTGGGACTATCACCCGTGCCCGCTGTTCAAAGAGGCAAAGGACCGGGCGCCGCGTGCGCGGTATGTGGCGCAGCAGCAGGCCAACATCGAAAAACAGAAAGAGACAGCATGAAAGACCATCCAATTTTGTTCAGCGCCGCCATGGTGCGCGCGCTCCTCGACGGGTCGAAGACGCAGACACGGCGCGCGGTAACGCTGCAGGTGCAGCACGACGACAGCTGGGTCGGTGGATGGAAGATCGTACATAAGCGCGTCACGCAGGCGTTATTAACTTTCAACCAGCTGGGCGGCAAGCCGCTTGGTAGCGATGCCGCTATCTGCCCGTACGGCCAGCCGGGCGACCGCCTGTGGGTGCGCGAGACGTGGGTGTGCGATGACTATCGCCTGCAGCAAGGGCCATACGTTGAAGTGCCAGGCGCGCGGGAAGCGCTTTTCTATCGTGCCGACAACGAGCAGCCATTCGAGGCGCCGGAAGGTAAGTTTTGGAAACCGTCAATCCACATGCCGCGTTGGGCCAGTCGCATCCTGCTCGAGATCGTGTCGGTGCGTGTCGAGCAGCTGAACGATTGCAGCAGGAAGGATGCGATCGCCGAGGGAATTCACCGCTACGAGCACATCTGGCGCGACTGCGAGTACCCGCTGGGCAACGTGGCTTATGAGCCGGTAGAGGGCTGGCCAACGCGCTACTCGTGCCCGGTCCAGGCCTACCAGGCGCTGTGGGAATCGATCAACGGCGCCGGCAGCTGGGACGACAACCCATGGGTGTGGGTGGTCGAGTTCAAGCGGGTGGCCGCGTGATTGTCGCTGCACAGCTCGCCGGCTTATTCCTCCGGCAGGTCGTTCTCGTGCACCGCATTAGCATTCGGCCGCTCGTCGATGATGGCTTTGGCGACGCGAACGGCCCGACTACGCGCAGCGCCAGGATTGTCGTCAGACGGCTGAACGGCAAAGCGCGGCTCGGTCGCAGGGTGAATGATCGGGCGGATTTGCACGGCTGCGTGCCAGCGAGTCGAGCCGGATTCCTCCTTCGAATGAAGCTCAAGCTCAATTACGTAACCGCGGTAAGTGCCCATCCGTTCCATTGCTTTACTCCCAACAAAAAGGACATCGTAGCATGATGCGTACCCCCATCGCCCGTACTGGCACCCTCAAGCCCGCGCGCACCCGCAAGTGCGCCGTCAAGGGCTGCGGCAACCGCTTCCAGCCGCGCAACATGACACACAAGGTGTGCGGCCCGGAATGTGGCGCCGTGTTCGCCGTGGCCGAGCGGCAGCGCCTGGACGCCAGGCAGACCCGCGAAGCCAAGGCCAAGCTGAAGACGCGCACCGAGCACCTGGCCGATGCGCAGGCCGTGTTCAACCGGTACATCCGCGCGCGCGATGCGGCGCTGCCGTGCATCAGCTGCGGCCGGCACCACACGGGCGCGTGGGACGCCGGCCACTACCGGTCGGTCGGTGCCCAGCCGGCGCTCCGCTTCCACGAGGACAACACGCACAAGCAGTGCGTGCCCTGCAACCAGCACAAGGGCGGCAACGCCATCGAGTACCGCATCGGCCTGCGCACACGCATCGGAGACGAGCGGCTTGAGTTTCTGGAGCGCGAACACCCGCCGGCGAAGTATACGGCCGAGGACGCCAAGCGCATAAAGGCCGAATACGCGGAAAAGATCAAAAATTTGTCGAGGTAGCTAAATTGGATTCGGTCTAATTGCAGATGGGAATCAACGACGAAGGTGCTCAGCTTCGGCCTCAAGTGCGGTGAATAGACTGTCCAACAATTCGAACAATTCCTCTAGGGGTTCTGAGGCTACTGAAGTTTGCGGGCGCGCCGGAACAATCTGTTCTGGCGCATTGTTGAGTCTTGCGGCAATTACAGCAACAGTTGCTTCAATTCCTGTGAATGAGCCAGACATGTCCGTGATCTGGTCAACGATTGGGCCTGGGAGGTGCGTGTAAAGGTCGCGGTCGTATAAAGTCTCATATCGGCGCACTAGCATCGCGGCGTTACACGTCAAGAATGCCAAAGGGTGACCGCCTTTAACTAGTGCATCCTGAAGCCCGGTTACCCGATACCTTAGATCATTAACAACAGCGATTGTATGGTGAAAGGAGCGCACCTTTTCGTCTCGAACGGCGCTGAGTCGTTGTTGGTGGGGCACGTAAATTGCTATTCCAAGCCCAATCGTCGCGCCGATTGCCTGGACCCAGCCAGCTACTTCGGAGGATTCCAACCCCTTGACCATCAAGGCGCGCGAGAGTCCAGTGCCCAGAAACATCCCAACCATCATGATCGAAAAAAGGATTAGCCATCTAATAAACGTTTTCATAGTTATCGCGCTCCGTTAATTTTTCATTTGCAGTGATAGATATGGTTGTGGCAGAAGAAAGTAATTGATTTTGGTCACTTGTATAGTAGCTGTTATCGAATTGATACGATAGTGTGGTATTGACTGAGTTTTGGACAAGATAATTCAATCCGGAAATTTCTTGGTGGCATGTGATACGCTTGCTTGGTCGTCTTTCGGAGAACCCCATGACCACCGCTGCACTCGGCTTTTTCAACGCCCCCAACCTGCGCCGAGTCCGCAAGGCGGAGGCCCCACAATCCACCGTTCGCACCATCGATCCGTACGCCACCTGCATGGCCTGCTGGGTCGATTACATGCGCACCGACGACCGAGACCTGGGCGCCGGCGGCATGAAGCTGGCGGGCGAGGGCGTGCATGAGCGCGACCTGCACGAGCAGCAGCGCGCCGCCGACATGAAGATCGGCGAGAGCGTCAACGCCATGGTCGACAGCCTGCAGATGCGCGACCGCTGGGCCATCTATAAAAGCCAGGGCATTGCCTCGGCCTGGCGCTTCCCGAATGCGCGGTACGAGGACGTGCTGATGGATGCACGCGACGAACTTGAAAAGAAGTTGCGCAACAATGTTGCAACGCGGCTGTATTGGGCGTAAACTCTGCGCACTGGGTGTCTCTGCACGCCCGAAAAAAAGCCCGAACCGTTAAACGTTCGGGCTTTTTGCATTAGCGGTCTACTTTGCAGATAGCTCTGAGGCACGCCGTCTCGCCCGCGTAAGGGCCACCGATTGATGCGGCCGTAGCTTGATGATACGCTTGTACTTATCAGATAGCCGCGGGTGAGAGTCCCGCCGTCCGCTCCCTGTTTCCAGTCCTGTGCCAACAGGATCTTTGCCGCCCCCGCATCCATGCGCCGGGCGGCTTTTTTTCGCCGAGGTATCGCATGAAGCACCGCACCGTTATCAAGTCTTCGTCGCTCGCACTGCGCCCACCCACCTTTGCCGCCATTGTCTGGTGGCTGCTGCTCGACCGCCTCGGCGCGCCAGGATGGGCGTATGGCGTGCTGTGGACGCTGGTCGCAATCTTCTTCATCGTATGGGTCTATCGCTTCCGCACTGATCAAGAGCGCGACGTGCCTGGCTTCGGGCAGAAGTAAGGTGGGCATGCCTGTCGAGGTCTACCGTGACCAGATCATTCGAGCTGTCACCGGCAACCAGCCAGCGATGGTTTTCCGCGTGGTTGATGAGACTGCGCTCCGGCGCCTTTCCGATCGGCTTGCCGAGTCCGAGCGTGCGCATGAGCTGCTTCGCGCCAAGGGCTACGGCGGTACCGGCCTGCTGCTTGATGAGCTGGCCGCCCTCGTGCCCGACAAGCCATGAAGCTAACCGCCCTCAAGTCTCGACTGCAATCGGCAGCGCCGCGCGTCGCCACCCTGACCGCACGACCTGGTGTCGTGGTCGAGCGTAAGCGCGGCTATGCCGGTGTTCTGGACCGGCGCCGCATCCGCGCGCGTGACTGCGACCTGTGCCAAGAGTGCAAGCGGCAGGGACGCACGACCATTGGCTACCCGGTCGACCACATCATCGCGCTGGCTGATGGCGGCACTGACGACGACAGCAACAAAGAAACCCTGTGCGTGCCCTGCCACGACGCCAAGTCGGCGCGCGAGGCCCGCGCCCGCGCTCGGGGCTGACCCCTCGTCACCCTGGCAGGGGGGGGGCGGGTAAAACCTTGGAACCCTCTTTGGTCAGACACCGACTAGTTCCGCACGCGCGAAAAAATCCCCCCTTTAAATCAAGGAATTCAAATGACCGGCGTGAAAGGGCGCAGCGGCGGCGCTCGCGCTGGTGCTGGCCGCCCAAAAAAAGCAGCACCAGAGAAGCCGCCCGTGTCGGGCTACACCGACCCGCTGCAGTTCTTGCAAGCAGTGTGGACCGGCGAACTGGAGGCATCGGTCGCTCAAGTCCGCGCGGCGACGGCGGCATTGCCGTTCAAGCACAGGAAGCTCGGGGAGGGCGGGAAAGCTGATTTGAATAAAGGCGCGGCTGAGGCAGCGGCCACCGGCAAATATAGCCCTCGCACGGGCCCGCCCGGTGCGATGAAACATTAGGGATTAGACAATGGATTACACAACGGCGTGTCCAGATTGGGAGCGTCGGATTGTGGCGCGAGAATCGTTGATCGTTCTCCCACCATTGTTTCCCGACGTTGCCGCTGATGCCTGGAGCATTTGCAGCAGCTTCATCTTGGTTGACGTGAGAGGACGGCCAACGGTAGGCGAGGCATCGCTGCCTTGGCTGCGCGAGTTTGTCGAAGCGGTGTTCGGCGCCGAGGATCCGGAGACGGGCCGGCGCCACATCAATGAGATCATGCTCATGGTCAGCAAGAAGAACGCCAAGAGCACGATCGCGGCAGCTATCATGCTGTGCGCGCTCATCATGAATTGGCGGCCATCGGCCGAGCTGCTGATCCTCAGTCCTACCAAGAAGGTTGCCGATAACAGCTACAAGCCGATCCGCGACATGATCAAAGCTGATCCGGAGCTGGAAGCGCTGCTGAAAATTCAGGATTACAACCGCAAGATAACGCACAACACAACTGGCGCCACGCTCCAGGTGGTTGCTGCTGACAGCGATACCGTCTCGGGCGTGAAAGCATCGTTCGTATTCGTCGATGAATTGCACGAGTTCGGCAAAAAAGCGCATGCGTCAAACATGCTTCTCGAGGCGACCGGTGGCCTGACATCGCGCCCTGAGGGCTTTGTCATCTATGCAACGACGCAGTCGGCTGAACCGCCGGCGGGCGTCTTCAGGGCGAAGCTTGATTACGCACGCAAGGTGCGCGACGGTCTTGTGCTTGACCGCAAGTTTCTTCCAGTGATCTATGAGTTTCCGCCTGCCATGCTCGAGGCAAAGGCATACGAGGATCTGGAAAGCGCCTACGTTACGAACCCAAACTGGGGCGCCTCGGTTGACATCGAGCGCATCACTCAGCTGCGCAGTCAAGCCAAGGAGACTGGCGAGCAGGAATTCAAGGAGTTTTTGGCTAAGCACCTGAACGTCGAGATCGGCCTGAACTTGCGATCAGACCGCTGGGCGGGCGCCGACTTCTGGGAAGCCGCGGTCGATAAGACCATCACCCTGGAAACGCTCATCGAGCGTTCCGACGTGGCCGTGATTGGGATCGATGGCGGCGGGCTGGACGACTTGCTGGGCTTGGCAGTGCTAGGTCGCGACCGTGAAACCGGGAAGTGGCTGCTGTGGTGCCGCGCCTGGGTGCACGAGATTGCGCTCGAGCGACGCAAGGAGATCGCACCGCGGCTGCTGGACTTCCAAAAGCAGGGCGACCTCACCATCGTGAAGCGCCCTGGCGACGACGTCATGGCCGTGTGTGACCTGATCTGCCAGGTGCGCGACGCAGGCCTCCTGCCGGAAGTGAAGGGCATCGGCGTCGACGCCGCCGGTATCGGAGCAATCGTCGACGAGTTGATCACCGAAGAGCGCGACATCGACATGACTCAGATCGTCGCGATCACCCAAGGCTACAAGCTGAATGGCGCCATCAAAGACACCGAGCGGAAGGTCGCCGGCGGCGAGTTGCTGCACGCTGGCCGCCCGATGATGGCCTGGTGCGTCGGCAATGCGCGCATCGAAGACAAGGGTAACGCCATCCTAATTACAAAGCAGGCCAGTGGCAAGGCCAAGATCGACCCACTGATGGCCACGTTCTGCGCGGTATCGCTGATGGCGCTGAACCCCGCCGGGGCGGCGGCGCCGGAAATTCACGTATTGGACTTTTGATGACCGGACAAATGTTGAACCTGGAGGCGACGCCGCATAAATCGCGCGTGCTTGATTCCTGGATGGCTGGCCGGGATGGTGCTGCAGAGCGCGCCGGCATCGTGGCGCTGGGCGAAAACTCCAGTGGCAGCATGTCGATGGGCGAGCTGGCCAACCTGCTGGGCGCAGCGCACCGGTCGTCGTCCGGATCGGCCGTTACGGCCGAAACCGGTATGCGGGTATCAGCAGCATACGGGTGCATGTCGCTCGTCGCCGGTGCAATCAGCACGATCACGGTTGGCCTATTCGAGCGCAAGGGCAATGACCGAGATACTGCCGACCACGATTACTGGTGGATGCTGAACGAAAAAGCGAGTGATGGCTGGACCGCTGCGGCAGCTTGGGAATCCATCATCTTATCGAAACTTTCGCACGGCGACGGTTTCGGCGAGTGGATCCGGCCCAGCCCGTACAGCAACCGCGTCACCGGCTGGAAGCCTCTCAAGCGGCACACGGTGCAGCCATTTAAGGATGGCAAAGATGTCTACTACCGAATTACCCCCGAAGACGGGCCGATGTATGTTCTGGACCGCGCAGACATCATCCATCTTCCAAGCCTGGGCTTTGATGGACTGACAAGCCCAAGCCCTCTGACGTACGCCGCGCTTGAGGCGATAGGTACCGCGTTGGCCGCGCAGGAATATACAGGGCGATTCCTCTCCGGCGGTGGCAACTTCGATTACGCGCTCAAGACTGCGTCGAAGCTCGATAAGCCCCAGCTTGAACAGTTGAAAGCATCGCTCATCGCTCGCGCGCAGAACGGGGGGCGAGGCCCTCTGATCTTGTCAGGCGGCCTGGAGCCAGCGCAGCTGAGTGTGAATTCGAAGGATGCTGAGATATTGGCCACCCGCTTGTTCACGGTGGAGGAGATATGCCGCATCTTTGGTGTGCCGCCCTTCATGGTAGGGCACACCACGAAAACTACGTCCTGGGGCTCGGGCGTCTCTGAGATGGGCATGGGCTTCGTCCGCTACACACTGCAGCGGCACCTCACCGCAATCGCGCAGGAGCTGAACAGCAAACTGTGGCCGGTGCGCCAGCGCTTTTTTGTCGAGCACATCACGGCGGCACTTGAAAAAGGCGACATGAAGGGGCGTTACGACGCTTACCGTACCGCGCTGGGCCGTGCCGGCGAGCGGCCGTTCATGACCGTCGACGAAGTTCGCCGACAGGAAAACCTGCCGCCGGACGCCAAATTGAACCTGAATGGAGACACAAGTGCCGAACAGTCTGACCAAGCTCCTGGCGAGCAACAAGAAGCGACCTGAGCGCGTCCCGCAGTCCAAGATCGTGGCCAAGGCCGACGAGGTCGAGATCTACATCTATGACGCGATCGTGTCGGACGAGGAAACTGCCTACTGGATGGGCGGCGTCTCGGCCGAGGCGCTGGTGCCGCAGATCCGTGACATCAAGGGCGGCACGATCCATCTGCGCATCAACAGCCCGGGCGGTGACGTGTTCGCGGCCCAGGCCATCTGCCAGGCGATCCGCGAAACCGGCGCCACGGTCATCGCCCACATCGACGGCTACGCTGCCAGCGCCGCTACCGTTATTGCGACTGCGGCCGACGAGGTCGAGATCGCCGACGGCGGCTTCTACATGATCCACAACGCCTGGACCTGGGCGATGGGCAACGCGAACGACATGACGTCGACCGCGGGCCTGCTCTCGAAAATCGACGCCTCGCTTGCTGGCCAGTACGCCAAGAAAAGCGGCATGTCGGTCGAAGACCTGCGCGCCGCTATGGACTCCGAGACCTGGTACACCGCCGAAGAGGCAGTGGCCGCCGGCCTCGTCGATCGCATCGCTGAAGGCAAGAAGGTCGAATCGTCGTGGGACATGAGCGCGTACGCGCACGCCCCGAAGCCTGCACCGTCTGATCCCGATCCGGTAGACCCAGTCGCTACTGAAGAACACCGCGCGCGCCAGCATCAGCGCATCGCCACGATGGCCCGCCTCCAAGTTAGCTGACGCTCTCGCGCCACTAGACCAGCCACCTACGGGTGGCTTTTTTTATGCCCACCGGCCGCGAGAGCGGACCACCCCTCGAAAGGTATTACATGACCAAGCTCGCAGCCCTGCGTGCCCAACGCGACACCGTGGCCAAGAAGGTCCACGATCTGAACAACAAGTACCCGGCTGACCAGCGCATGCCAGCGCCGGAAGCTGCCGAGCTGGACAAGTTCCTGGCTGAAGTCGAGGCGATCGATGGCGACATCGCGCGCGAACAGCGCATCGCCCAGGTTGCCGGCGACAACCCGGAAGCCCAGCGCGACGCGGCCATCAACGCGGGCCTGCGCGCCGGCGGTGATGGCGGCACCGAAGCGGCCGCGCTGCGTGCCATGCTCTCGGGCGGCCTGTCGGCGCTGAATGCTGATCAACGCAACGCGATGTTCGCGCGCGTGAACCCGGACATTCGCAATGCGATGTCGACCACGACCGGGTCGGAAGGTGGCTATACCGTCGCCACCGAGTTCAATCGCACTCTGCTGCAGGCGATGAAAGCGTCGTTTGCTGTGCGCGGCGTGGCCACCAGTATTCAGACTTCGACCGGCGCACAAATGCTGTTCCCGACTTCGGACGCAACGTCGGAAGAAGGCGAGATCGTTGGTCAGAATGCTCCGGTCAGCGCGCTGGATACCACGTTCGGCCAGGCCTCGCTCGACGTCTTCAAGTATTCGTCGAAGTCGATCGCGCTGCCGTTCGAGCTGCTGCAGGACTCGATGTTCAACGTCGAAGCGTTCATCCAGGAATTGCTGCGCCTGCGCATCGGTCGCATCCAAAACCGCCACCACAGTCTGGGCACCGGCTCTGGTCAGCCGCGCGGACTGGTGCCGGCTGCTGTCATCGGCGTGGTCGCTCCAACCGGCCAGGTCAATACCGTGACGTACAACGACCTGGTCAATCTGGAGCACTCGGTCGACCCAGCCTACCGTGCCGCGTGTAAGTGGATGATGCACGACGACACGCTCAAGGCCCTCCGCAAGATCAAGGACGACAACGGCCGTCCGATCTTCGCTCCAGGCTACGAGACCGGCAACCCGGGCGGCGCGCCCGATCGCCTGATGGGTCGCGAGATCGTTATCAACCAGCACATGCCGGTCATGGCCGCGAACGCGAAGTCGATCCTGTTTGGCGATTTCTCGAAGTACCTGATCCGCGACGTGATGGACACCACGCTGTTCCGCATGACCGACAGCGCGTACACGCTCAAGGGCCAGGTCGGCTTCGTCGCCTTCTGCCGCTCGGGCGCCAACCTGATCGACGTTGGCGGGGCCATCAAGGCCTTCCAAAACTCGGCCACCTGATCGTAACCGGCGGCCGGCGCAAGTCGGCTGCCTCACCTGGAGAACAACATGGCAGACGCCAAAAAAATGAAAGCGCGCGTGCTCACCGCCTGCGCGCTGGGCCAACCGAACGACGTTGTCGAGATCGACGCGGCCGAAGCCAAGGCGCTCGTCGACGTGGTCGACACCGACCCGAAGGCCGTGGCCTACGCGGAAACGCTGGCAACCGAGCAGTAACCCGGGCAGGCCGTGATGACCCACCTGCACATGACCCCCGAGGTCTCGACCATTCGCGCGTACTCCGCGCCGGGCGGCTACGAAGCGCGCCGCGCGTACGAAGGGATCATCACGGTCACCCACCTGACAAGCAGCACCGTGTATGTGCACGGTGCCGTCGGCAAGATTGACCGCGCGACGCACGCACGTGCACTAGACATGCTCCGCGAGCGCGGCATCACTACGGTGATGTACGAGCGGCGCGGGCGAATGAAAACCATCGAGCTGGAAGCAATCAACAAGGCGGTCTAACAATATGGCTATCACCCAGCAAGCATCAAAACTTCGCCCGAACGAAGCGTATAACGGCGGGTCTTCGGGTGTTCGCACGGCCTATATCAAGGTCGAGTTTGCTGGAGCATTCAATCAGGTGCAACACTTGGTCGGCAGCAGCATCAAGACGGGCACCCCCGGCACGTACAAGGTGCAATTTGCTGTAACCGATAGCATCGCCGTTGACACTACCGCCAACGCATATTTGCCTGTGCGCGCCGGCGTGACGTACAACGATAAATCGGCAAACGGCTGGAAAGATGCGACGTTCGGCGGTGCGGCGAGCAAGCAAATCGGGCTGGCCACGAACAACAGCATCATCCACATGTCGACCGACGTGATGAACTTGTCGAGCATCCCGCGCGCTGACGGCAAGCCGGGCGGCATTCTGCTGATCAAGGTGACGCAGGTTGATCCCGCCGGCACATTCAGCGTAGCCAATGGCGCCAGCAATGCATGGGATCAGGCGCGCGGCAAGCCGTGGTTCACAGAGTGGTATTCCAAATCCGTAAATTCTGACGCTATTGCGGACTTGACGAAGCTGCCGTCCGGTGCGCCGTATAACGAAGATTATTGTTTCCCCGGCTTCCCGATTGTTACCAATACGGCATCGAGCCTGCCAACTGACCTGCTGATGTTCACAGGTGACAGCCGCAAGTCGGCTGCGTACATGACGAACAGTTTTGCCAATCAGTCGCGCATGGCGGCCATGTCGCTCAATACGCCGGGGCATCCGATCAGCACTGTGAACGCTGCTGGATCGGGTAAGAGCCAGACCGAGTATTTGGCCATCGCTATGGACATGCTGAACGCTGGCGTGCGCCCGACAGTTCTTGCCTTGCCCGGCTACAGCCAAAATGGTTTTTCAACCGCCGAGAATTTCATTACAGCCAATGCCAATTTCATGGCTGCGGTTCGCGCTATCCCAGGACTTGAAAATATAAAGTTTGTCTTGGATACCGATTACGTCATGGGAAGCTATGGCGGCAGCACGCCAAACGGCGCAGGTTACACAGCCGCCGAACACGCCCGGTCATTGGCGAATGGTACGACGGTATTTGTTTTCGACAGTGACCCGATCATTACCGATTACACGACGACGCCAGGCCAACCGAAAATCAAAGCTCCGTATTTGGTGGGCGGCGATAGCATTCACACGGGCCCATCGGGACAAGCCGCGATGGCGTATGGCGCTGGCCCGAATGCTAGTTTGACATCGGTTTACGCGACGGCGTTCGGCATCACAAATGTCGTCGTCGTTCCGGGCGCGCCCACCATCGGCACGGCAACCGCTGGCAACGGCTCGGCAAGCGTGGGCGGCACGGCGCCAGCGGCTACGAACGGTGGCGCTATTACCGGCTACCGAGCAACATCATCGCCAGGCGGAATTACAGCCACGTCGGCGACGCTGCCGGTGAACGTCACAGGGTTGGCTGCAGGCACAGGCTATACATTCACTCTTGCCGCGCTAAACAGCGCAGGCTATGGCCCTGAGTCGTTCGCATCGAATAGCGTCACCCCTACAGCAGCCGAGACCCCCACTCCGGACACGACCGGGCCTGTGATGGTGGGCGACATTACGGTGTCCGCTATCACCACGTCGGGCGCCACGCTGTCGTGCCAGGCGGCTACAGATGCAGTCGGCGTCGCTGGCTATGAATACAGCATCAATGGTGGCGCGAACTACACCGTTATCCCGAACGCCGCCCGTTCGGTCGTCGTTTCAGGTCGACCTGCTGGCACGCTTCACGAAGTGCGCATGCGCGCCTTCGATGCCGCTGGCAACCGTTCACAGCAGCCGCTGGCCAAGAGCTTCACCACGCTGGCCGAGCAGCCTGCGCAGAATGCGGTGGTGGCCTCGACGGTTGCTGAATCTCGCCGGGTTGCATTCCCGGGCGGCACCCGCGTGGTGGCGTTTGGCAGCGTGCCAGGCGCGCGCACGCCAAACGCTCCGTACCTCGAAGCAGGTAAGTGGTGGAGCGAGAAGCACCCGCTCGACGAGCGCTACTGGGTGGCGAACCTCACGATCGACCTGGCCGAGCGCGGCACCACGGCCGTCTCGGTCGAGGCAATTGTCGCTGGCGTCACAGTGCTTCAGCAGCCTGTCATTCAAGGCAAGCTGATCCCGGTGAAGCTGGGCGGGTTCAACGCAGCGACCGGGGCGGTCAACTTCTGCACGTTCCGCGTCACGTGCGCGAACGGCGAGCGGTTCGACCGCACGATCTGGTTCAAGCAGCAGGTCGGCTCCTGGTCGCTGGAGAAGGATGCGGACGACGAAAGCTTTTTCGTGGCCGACATCAGCAACGATCTGGCCGACAGCAACACCTCTGCCAGCGCGGTGCTGGCGCTGCCGGTGGGCGTGAGCGTGCTGGTGCCGGCGGTGATCCAGGGGTCGTTGATCCTGGTGAAGCTGGGCGGCATGGACACCTTGCCGGCCGGCGTCAATTACTGCGACCTGCGCATCGACTGCGCCAACAGCGAGCGGTTCTACCGAACCATTCAATTCAACAGGGTGGACAACTGATGATCGATGCATCGCAACTGCCGAGTGTGCCGAACACCGAACTGCTCAAGCAGCAGGAAGAGGCCGCCGTCGAATACGCGCGCGCACCGGCATCGCCTGGCGCGCCGCACGGCGCCGGGCGGCCACCGGCAACACAAGGAACGACCCGATGAGCCTGCGACTGATCACCCCGCCTACAGCGCTGGCCGTGTCGCTGGAAGCTGCGCGCTTGTCGGCGCGGCTGGACGGGCTCGAGGCCGACGTCGAGCTGCGCCAGGTCATCGGCCAGCACACGCGCGACGCCGAGCACGAGACGGGCCGCGCGCTGGTGCAGCAGACCTTCCGGCTGACGCTCGATGCTTTCCCGCCGGCGTTCCGGCTCGAGCATCCGCCGATCATGGCCGTCGAGCACATCAAGTTCTACGACGCCGCCGGCGTGCGCCAGATCCTGCATCCGGACGACTACCTGGTCGACAACGAAAGCGAGCCGGGCTACATCGTGCCGGCGCCGGGCCGGGCCTGGCCAGCGACGCAGGCGCGCATCAGCGCGGTCGAGGTGCAGTACTCGTGCGGCTACGGCGTCGACGACAGCACGGTGCC
>Ga0308164_10003029_pt1 | contig 15765 bp, 9 predicted proteins | sample PhyTR2_FD_201031 | JGI IMG/M metagenome (GOLD analysis project Ga0308164, IMG submission 201031) | Phyllosphere microbial communities from UC Gill Tract Community Farm, Albany, California, United States - DLSLT.R2 | ecosystem: Host-associated > Plants > Phyllosphere > Unclassified | place: USA... | reverse complement strand
CCGCTTGGCCGCCGGCATAACCGCCGGTCATGTGACTATAGCCGAACAGCCCCGACATGGGCTGGCCATAGATTTCCTGTGCGATGTCCTGGTTGTCGGCGGGGAGGCCGTTGTCGCACGCCGAATATTGATGCTTGCCGCAATGGTAGCAACTGCCGCAGGCGATCGTGAACGGGACGACGACCTTCTGGCCCTTCTTCAGCGTCGACTTGGCGCCGACTTCGACGACTTCGCCCATGAATTCGTGGCCGAGGATGTCGCCGGCCTGCATCGTCGGGATATAGCCGTCGTATAAATGCAGGTCGGAGCCGCAGATCGCAGTCGCAGTGACCTTGATGATGCAGTCGCGCTGGTTGACGATTTCGGGATCGTCGACCGTATCAACGCGAACGTCGTGCTTACCGTGCCATGCCAGAGCGCGCATTAGGCGAGTTCCTCTTCATGCTGCTTGCGGTTCATCGCGGCAGTCGCGATCTCGCCGGTTTCCATCAACTGCTTGAAACGGCGCAGGTCCCGGCGCGCCTGGATCGCAGGCTCGCGCTGGAACATCTTGGCGATCAGCTTGCCGATCACGCCACCCGGCGGATCGTACAGGATGGTCGCAACGACCACCGTGCCGCGCGCGCCCGCATCCCGAAACCCGACGCGGCCGCTGTTCGGCACGTCCGCGCCGTCCTCAGACGACCATGCGATAACGCTATCCGGAGTCTCGTCCGTAATCGTCGACGTCCACTCGTAGGAATTGCCAGCCGGTCCCTTAACCACCCAGTGCGAACGACGTTCATCGAGGACATCGACACGCTCGACATTCTCCATGAACGTCGGGAGGTTCGCGAAATTTCGGAAATAGGTGAACAGCTCGCCGACGGGCCGGTTGATGGTCACGGCGCGTGCTACGATGCTGCTGCCCTTGCCGTGGGCCAAGTCTTGCGTCGCGTCCGCGACGGCGTCGCGTCGCTTTGACGCGCTTAACGGAGCATCGTCTCTGGAATCGCTTTCGGTCATGATCGTCTCCAACTGCGAAGCCTGTTCAACAGCGTCGCGAGAATGAATGTTCCGCTGTTTCTCCAATGAATTGCGGAGCGTTAATCTGGATCAGGACGTTCGCACGAACGGTCCTTGACCGTTGTCACTAACGTTACAACAGAACAACCGAATGGCGGCGTTCGTGACATCGCTACGCTGTTAATGCGCCGTTATCCGGCATCGCCAGTGTCAACTTCGCTACAAGACGATCATCGCAGCAGACGAGGATCGCCCGTGACCTACCAGACCCATATCGCCCAGTTGACCAACCTCATCGCCGACCAGAACGGTACGTGGGACGCGATCTCGCCAGAGTCCGTCGCGCGGATGCGGCTCCAGAACCGGTTCACCACCGGGCTCGAGATCGCGCGCTACACCGCGGCGATCATGCGCAAGGACATGGCGACTTATGACGCCGATCCGGCGTACTACACGCAGTCGCTGGGCTGCTGGCACGGGTTCATCGCGCAGCAGAAGATGATCAGCATCAAGAAGCATTTCGGCACCACCGACCGCCGGTATCTTTACCTCTCCGGCTGGATGGTCGCGGCGATGCGCAGCGAGTTCGGCCCGCTGCCCGACCAGTCGATGCACGAGAAGACCAGCGTCCCCGCGTTGATCGAGGAACTCTACACCTTCCTCCGCCAAGCCGACGCGCGCGAGCTCGGCATGATGTTCCGCGACGTCGACGCCGCGCGCGCGTCCGGCAACGCGATCGAGGAACAGCGCCTGCTCAACGCGATCGAGAACCACCAGACGCATGTCGTGCCGATCATCGCCGACATCGATGCGGGCTTCGGCAATGCGGAGGCGACGTATCTGCTCGCGCGGAAGATGATCGAGGCGGGGGCTTGCGCGCTCCAGATCGAGAACCAGGTCAGCGACGAGAAGCAGTGCGGGCACCAGGACGGCAAGGTCACCGTGCCGCACGAGGACTTCTTGGCCAAGGTCCGCGCCTGCCGCTACGCGTTTCTCGAACTCGGCGTCGAGGACGGCATCATCGTCACGCGCACCGACTCGCTCGGCGCCGGCCTGACCAAGCAGATCGCGGTCAGCAAGGAAGCGGGAGACCTGGGCGACCAGTATAACTCGTACCTCGACTGCGAGGAGATCGACCCGGCGACCGCGCAGAACGGCGACGTCATCCTCAACCGCGACGGCAAGCTGCTCCGCCCGAAGCGCCTGCCGTCGAACCTGTTCCAGTTCCGTGCTGGCACCGGCGAGGATCGTTGCGTGATGGACTGCATCGCCTCGCTACAGAATGGCGCCGACCTGTTGTGGATCGAGACCGAGAAGCCGCATATCGAGCAGATCGCCGGCATGGTCGACCGCATCCGCGAGGTCGTTCCGAACGCGAAGCTCGTCTACAACAACTCACCGAGCTTCAACTGGACGCTGAACTTCCGCCAGCAGGTTTTCGATGCCTGGTCGGCGGCGGGTGAGGACGTCTCCGCCTATGATCGCGCGCGGTTGATGAGCGTCGATTACGACGTCACTGCGCTCGCCGACGAAGCCGACGAACGCATCCGAACTTTCCAGGCGGATTCGGCCAAGCGCGCGGGAATCTTCCACCACCTGATCACGCTGCCGACCTATCACACTGCTGCACTCTCGACCGACAATCTGGCCAAGGAGTATTTTGGCGATGCGGGGATGCTCGGCTATGTGAAGGGCGTCCAGCGGAAGGAAATCCGTGAGGGGATTGCCTGCGTGAAGCATCAGAACATGTCGGGCTCGGACCTCGGCGACGACCACAAGGAGTATTTCGCGGGTGAAGCGGCTCTGAAGGCTGGCGGCGCGCACAATACGATGAACCAATTTGCGGCGTGATGCCCAAGCCGGAGCGAAAGCTCCGGCGCGGATCCGGCATCACGCCCGGCCGGCGGGGCCAAAAGCCCCGTCCGACGACGCGGCTTTGCCGCGGCGCTAAGGCTTGTCTCGTTGATGCTAGCCTTGGCCGACAGCCGCGCCTGACAATCCTCCCCCGCAAGGGGGAGGTGTCGCCGAAGGTGACGGAGGGGGAGGGCACGGAACAGACGTGTCGCTTTCCTCCCCCTCCGTCAGGCTACGCCTGCCACCTCCCCCTGGCGGGGGAGGATCGTTCGGTTGCGACCGGCTTACTCCGCCGAGTCCACCCGGTCCGCCGCGAGCGGTTCCGCTAGCGCCGTCTCGCCCAGCGATGCCAGCACCGCCGCCGTCAGCGCGTCAAGCCCGTACGGCTTCTCCAGCATGATCGCATCCGTATCGCCCTCGACCGACGCGGTATCGCCGCTCGCGAAGACGATCCCGACGCCCGGCCGCAGCGCTCGCGCGGTGCGGGCGAAGTCCGGTCCGGACACGCCGGGGAGGTTGATGTCGGTCACTAGCGCGTCGATCGGTACGGTTTGAAGCGCGGTCATCGCGTCCTCCGCACTGGCGGCATCGACCACAACGAAGCCGCTCCCCTGCAGCATCTCGGCAGTGTTCGCGCGGATCATCTCGTCGTCCTCGACCAGCAGGACGGTGCGCCGTGCCGACGCGTCCAGCCGTCGATCCGCCTCGATCCGCGCATCGCGCGCGACCTTGGCGGCAGGCGAGTCGCCGCGCTGCCGATTGGCCAGCACTTCGCGGAATTTCCGTGCCAGCGCCTCGCGCGAATACGGCTTCGACAACAGGTCGACGCCGGCATCGAGCTTGCCGCCGTGCACGATCGAGTTCTCGGTATAGCCCGACGTGAACAGCACCACGAGATTGGGCAGCCGCTCCTTCGCCTTGCGCGCCAGTTCCGGACTTTTCAGCGTTCCGGGCATCACCACGTCGGTGAACAGGATGTCGATCGGCACGCCGCTCTCGACCACGTTGAGCGCGCTGGCCGCATCGACCGACTTCAGCACGCTGTAGCCGAGGTCGGTGAGCAGCTCGACCACGGTGGTGCGGACCTCGTCGTCGTCCTCGACTACCAGCACCGTCTCCGTGCCGCCGCAGATCGGCCCCGCATCCGCGACGACCTCGACGTCCTCGCTCTCCATCGCGCGGGGGAGGTAGAGCTTGATCGTGGTGCCTTCGCCGACCTCCGAATAGATCTTCACATGGCCGCCGGACTGTTTGACGAAGCCGTAGACCATCGACAGGCCGAGGCCCGATCCCTTGCCTTCGCTCTTGGTCGAAAAGAACGGTTCGAACACCTTCTCGATGATTTCCGGGCTCATGCCGCTGCCGGTGTCGGACACTGCGAGCAGGACGTATTGCCCGGCCTCGACCTCCTCGTGGCTGCGCGCATAGGAATCGTCGAGGTGGGCGTTGCCGAGTTCAATGGTGAGCTTGCCCTGGCCCTCCATCGCGTCGCGCGCGTTGATCGCTAGGTTAAGCAGCGCGTTCTCGATCTGCGCCGGGTCGATGAAGGTGTTCCAGAGGCCGCCGCCGACCACGGTCTCGATCTCGACGCCTTCGCCGATCGCGCGCCGCAGCATGTCGTCCATCCCGCGCACGAACCGCGTGACGTTGACGACCTTGGGCTCGAGCGCCTGGCGACGTCCGAACGCGAGCAGCTGCGAGGCGAGCTTCGATCCGCGCGTGACGCCGGCCATCGCGTTGGCGACCCAGCGCTCCGCACGCTCGTTGCCGGCGAGGTTCTTGCCGAGCAGCTGGAGATTGCCCGAGACCACCTGGAGCAGGTTGTTGAAGTCGTGCGCGACGCCGCCGGTCAGCTTGCCGACGGTCTCCATCTTCTGCGATTGCGCGAGTTTGGCTTCGGCCTCGCGGCGCTCGCCGATCTCGGCGATGACGCGCGCCTCCAGCGTCTCGTTGAGTTGGCGGAGCTGGTCCTCGGCGCGCTCGCGGTGGCGGACCTGGCGGGCAAGCGCTTCGGCCTGTTCGCGCAGGGCGGCCTCGGCGGCGCGCTGGTGCGTGATGTCGGTGTGGACGCCGACCCATTCGATGACTTCGCCCGCCGAATCGAGGATTGGCAGGCTACGGACCGCGAACGTGCGCCACGTACCGCAATGGCGGCGGACGCGGTGCTCGAACACGAACATCGACTTGTTCAGGACGGCTGCGGTCCACGCCTTGATCGTCGATGCGACGTCGTCGGGGTGGATCGCGTCGGCCCAGCCGAAATTCTGGTATTCGTCGATCGACTGGCCGGTGAGCGTCGCCCAGCCGGGTTGCTCGCCGATCATCCGGCCGTCGGGGCTGTTGGTCCAGAGCACGCCGTGGACCGCATCCATCGCGGTGCGGAAGCGGCCGTTGCTGATGCCGAGTGCGGCTTCGCGTTCGGCGCGGTCCTCGACGTCGATGCCGAGCACGTAGATGCCGGCGATCGAGCCGTCCGGCTGAACATGCGGAACATAGCGGAATTCGGAGCGGCGCGAGCGGCCGTCGCGGTGCGGGAAGACGGTCTGCGCGATGAAGCTCTCGCCGGCCAGCGCGCGGTCGAACGACGGGCGGCGATCCTGGTAGACCGCATCGCCAAGTACTTCGCGGACGGACTTGCCGATCATCGACTCGGGCGCGACGCCGAGCCATTCGTCATATTGCGCGTTGGCGAGACGGTAGACGTGGTCGCGGTCGATGTAAGAGATCAGCATCGGCACGGCATCGGTGACACGGCGCAGTTCGGCTTCGCTGGCGGCGAGGCGGTGCTCGGCTTCGACGCGGCCGCTATTGTCGACCATCGTGCAGAGGACCCCGCCAACCGCGCTGCCAGCGCAGTAGACGGGCGTATAGAACAGGTCGAGCGTCAGCGTCTCTGGGCCTTCGGGCCGCTGGAACAGGATTGGCTGGTCGCGGTAGGCGACGGTCTCGCCGCGCAGGCCAGCTTCGAGGACCGCGCCGTTCCAGTCCCAGACTTCCGGGAAAGCGGTCGCGACCGGGCTGCCGAGCGCGGCGGGGTGGCGGTCTCCTGCGACGGCGCGATAGCTGTCGTTGTAGAGCATGACGTGCTCGGGCCCCCACATCACGACCTTGGCGACGGGCGAGTTGAGGATGTTGGCGAGCGTGACGCGGAGTTCGGCGGGCCACGAGTCGATCGGGCCGAGCGAGGTTGCACTCCAGTCGCGCTGGCGGACGAGCATCCCGCATTCGCCGCCGCCGATCAGGATTTCGGCGGGCTTTTGGAGGGCGTCGCGGTCCCGCATCTGCTGGAGTGCGGCGCGGACGATGGCGGCGGCGTCGCCATGCCCTCCGTCGGTCAATTCGTCGATGTAGCTGCCGAGGTCTGCGGGCAGGGAAATGGTGCGCGACGAGTCAGGCGTTGTCATGCCGGACTAGTGGGTATGCGGCGCGCGCGTGTCAATGATTAGGGGTGTTTGGGAAGCTCTGCCCCTCCCTCATACCACCCCGGCGAAGGCCGGGGCCCAATTGGAAAGGTCGCAGTAACGAAGGGTGACGCTAAGTTGACAACTTCACCCAATTGCGTCCCGGCCTTCGCCGGGGTGGTGCCGGTGAGGGGTAGCCGAACTCAACCCTGTTTCCCCGCGAAGGCGGGGACCCAGACTGGGCTCCAGCCTTCGCGGGAGAACAAGGAAGAGGGGGCCGCCCTGCAACGGCACCACCTTCCTCGTACTCTCGAGTCGATCAGCCCTCGGTGCGCGGCAGACCCAATGGGTTGTCGTGCTTGACGGCCTTCGGCAGCAGCGCGTCGGGCAGGTCCTGGTAGCAGACCGGGCGCAGGAAGCGCTCGATCGCAGCCGTACCGACTGAGGTCGTGCGCGGATCGGACGTCGCGGGGAAAGGCCCGCCATGCACCATCGCAGGAGCAACCTCGACCCCCGTCGGCCAGCCGTTCGCGAGGATGCGACCGGCCTTGCGCTCGAGCACCGGCACCAGCGTCGCAGCATCGGCATAATCGCCTTCGTCGATCTGCAGCGTGATCGTCAGCTGACCCTCGACCTGTTCGAGAACCTGGCGGACCTCGGCGAGGTCGGCGCAGCGGACGATGATCGAGGCAGCCCCGAACACTTCATGCGACAGCGCCGGGTCGGCGACGAACGCCTTGCCGGTGGTCGAGAACAACGCCGCACGACCGCGGTTTGCGCCCTCCGCCTCGGTGCCGCGGGCGAGCGTCTCGACCGCATCGTGACCGGCAAGCGCCGCGACGCCCTTGTCGTAGCTGGCGTGGATGCCGGGGGTCAGCATGACCTGCGGCGCAGCTTCGCCAAGCGCAGCCGCGGCGGCCTCCACGAAGGTGTCGAGGTCAGGACCGTCGACCGCGACGACGATGCCGGGGTTGGTGCAGAACTGGCCCGAGCCCATCGTCAGCGACCCGACATAGGCCTTGCCGAGCGCTTCGCCGCGCGCCGCAAGCGCCGCCGGGAACAGGATCACCGGGTTGACGCTGCTCATCTCGGCATAGACCGGGATCGGCTCGGGGCGGGCTGCGGCGAGTGCCACCAGCGCAAGGCCACCGCCGCGCGAGCCGGTGAAGCCAACCGCCTTGATACGCGCGTCCTTGACGAGTGCTGCGCCGAGTTCGTTCGCCGGACCCTGGACCAGCGAGAACACACCCTCAGGCAGGCCGCACTTGGCGACCGCGGCCTGAATCGCCTTGCCGACCATCACCGACGTGCCGGGATGCGCGGGGTGGCCCTTGACCACGACCGGGCAACCGGCAGCGAGTGCCGACGCGGTGTCGCCGCCAGCGACCGAGAAGGCGAGCGGGAAGTTCGACGCGCCGAACACCGCGACCGGGCCGACGGCGATGCGGCGCTGGCGCAGGTCCGCGCGGGGAGCGGGCTTACGATCGGGCTGTGCTTCGTCGATGATGACCGAGGCCCAGGTGCCAGCGCGGAGATGCTTCGCGAACAGGCGGAGCTGACCGGTGGTACGACCGCGCTCGCCTTCGAGGCGTGGGCGGGGCAGGCCGCTCTCCTGGATCGCACGAGCGACGAGCGGCTCGTGGATCGCCTCGATCTCGTCGGCGATCGTCTCGAGGAATTTCGCGCGCGTTTCGGGGTCGGTCTCGCGGAAGGTATCGAACGCTGCTTCGGCGAGCTTGCAGGCTTCCGCGACGTCTTCTTCGCTCGAAACGGCAAAGGCAGGCTCGATTTTCGCGTCGGTCGACGGATCGATCGCGAGGAAGGTGACGTCGCTGTCTACGGCGCGCGCGCCGATCGGGAAGGTACCGTCCATGTCAGTTCTCCAAATCAAATCGAGGGACGCGCCAACCGGAACGGCGGTGCGTCGGGAAATCGTCGGCCAAGATGCGCGGCGGCCACAAAGGTCGCGCTATCACTCTCGGCTACCTGGTCCAATGTGGTGCGAAGGCGAACCATGTTCCAGTGCGTAGCAGCGGTCGCGGACGGCAATGTGACATCGGCGATAAGGCTTTGGTACAGCGGACGGATCAAATCGTGCGGCACGTATTGCTCCCCTCCGTCGTGTGTGACTTAGCCCCATGAGACGGTGGCACGGCAGATGTCCGACTAATGTTGGGAGCGATAACACGCAAGTGTGAACCGGAATGAGACGATGTTCTCTGAGTATACGACCACGGTAACTCAGATTACATGCTGATAATATTGCAATCACCTGCTAAAAAGCGCGGCATGAGCCTCGCCACGCGCAAGCCGCGCAACACTTCGGGCCGCAGAAGCGGCGCACCCACCATTTCCGACGTCGCGGTTCTCGCAGGCGTCTCACCGATGACCGTCTCGCGCGTCATCAACGGGGAAGCGAAGGTCCGGGAGTCAACGCGCGAGGCGGTCAACGTCGCGATCGATACGCTGCGATACGCACCCAACCGCGCCGCGCGCAGCCTGGCCGGCGGCGGGCAGATGCGGATCGGCCTCCTCTACAGCAATCCGAGCGCGGCATATCTAAGCGAGTTCCTGGTCGGCAGCCTCGAACAGGCGAGCCGCAGCGACGTGCAGTTGATCGTCGAGAAATGCGACATCGGCGACCATGAGATCGAAGTGGCGCGGCACATGATCGAGAGCGGCATCGACGGCGTCATCTTGCCGCCGCCGCTGTGCGATTCGCGCGCGGTGCTCGACGTCCTGACGGAGGCCGGCGTGCCGACCGTGGTCGTCGCGACCGGATCGCCGCCGGAAGGGTCGGCAGCGGTCACGATCGACGATTTCGAAGCGGCCCGCGCTATGACCGAACACCTTGTCAAGCTGGGTCATTCGCGGATCGGGTTCATCATCGGCAACCCGAACCAGACCGCAAGCCGGCTTCGTCACGAGGGGTATCTCGCGGCGATCGCCGATGCCGGTCTGGCGCCGGACGAGTCTCTGGTGGTGGGCGGCTTGTTCACCTATCGCTCCGGGCTCGACGGTGCCGAGCAATTGCTCGACGCGAAGGATGCGCCCACCGCGATCTTCGCCAGCAACGACGATATGGCGGCGGCGACCGTCGCGGTCGCGCATCGCCGCGGTCTGGACGTGCCGGGCGACCTGACGGTGTGCGGGTTCGACGACAGCGCGCTCGCGACGACGATCTGGCCCGAACTGACGACGATCCACCAGCCGATCGCCGACATGTCGCGCGCGGCGGTCGAGCTGCTCGTCTCGGCGATCTTCAATCGTCGCAGCGGCGGCAAGGATGCGAATGGCCATGTCGTTCTCGATTACACGCTGGTCCGCCGTCAATCGGACGCCGCGCCGCGCCGCCGACCACCGTCGCGTGTTCACGCATAGTATCGACTGGCGCTTGACCGACCGACGACCGTCGCGGTAGCGCTCCCATAAGATAAGCGACCGCGTTTAGGAGAGTTTGCAGTGGACCGTGTACCGGTGAAGCCGTTCCGATCGCGCGACTGGTTCGCCGATCCCGCCCGCTCGGACATGACCGCGCTCTATCTCGAACGCTTCATGAATTACGGGCTGACCCCGGCGGAGTTGCGATCCGGGCGGCCGATCATCGGCATCGCGCAGTCAGGCAGCGACCTGTCACCGTGCAACCGCATCCATCTCGAACTCGCCAAGCGCACGCGTGACGGCATCCGCGACGCAGGCGGCATCGCGATGGAGTTTCCGGTCCATCCGATCTTCGAGAATTGCCGGCGGCCGACCGCGGCGCTCGATCGTAACCTCGCCTATCTCGGGCTGGTCGAGACGCTGTACGGTTATCCGATCGATGCCGTCGTTCTCACGACCGGGTGCGACAAGACCACGCCGTCGGGCATCATGGCCGCGTCGACCGTCGATATCCCCGCCATCGTGCTGTCGGGCGGGCCGATGCTCGACGGCTGGCACGACGGCGAACTGGTCGGCTCGGGAACGGTGATCTGGCGCAGCCGGCGCAAGCTGGCCGCGGGCGAGATCGACGAGGAGGAGTTCCTCAACCGCGCCACCGACAGCGCGCCGTCCGCCGGGCATTGCAACACGATGGGCACCGCCTCGACGATGAACGCGGTGGCGGAAGCCTTGGGTCTGTCGCTGACTGGGTGCGCGGCGATCCCTGCGCCCTACCGCGAGCGCGGGCAGATGGCGTACGAGACCGGCCGGCGGATCGTCGAGATGGCGTATGAGGATCTGCGCCCGTCGAAGATCCTCACGCGCGACAGCTTCCTGAACGCGATCCGCGTGGTCAGCGCGATCGGCGGGTCGAGCAACGCGCAGCCGCATATCATGGCGATGGCGCAGCATGCCGGCGTCACGCTGTATCCTGACGACTGGTCGGATCATGGCTACGACCTGCCGCTGCTGGTCAACATGCAGCCGGCGGGCAAGTATCTCGGCGAGCGGTTCCACCGGGCGGGCGGTGTGCCAGCGGTGCTTCACGAACTGATCGCGGGCGGGAAGCTCGACACGAGCTGCCTGACCGTCACCGGGCGGTCGATCGGCGAGAATATCGCGGGGCGCGAGACGCGTGATCGCGAGATGATCAAGCCGTTCGACGCGCCGATGATGGAACGGGCAGGCTTCCTGGTGCTGAAGGGCAATCTGTTCGACTTCGGTATCATGAAGACGTCGGTGATCTCGCCGGCGTTCCGCGCGCGGTATCTTTCAACGCCGGGCGCGGAAGATCGGTTCGAGGCGCGGGCGATCGTGTTCGAGGGTTCGGACGATTATCACCACCGGATCAACGATCCTGCGCTCGACATCGACGAGGGCTGTATCCTGGTGATCCGCGGCGCGGGACCGATCGGCTGGCCGGGCTCGGCGGAAGTCGTCAACATGCAGCCGCCCGACGCGCTGATCCAGCGCGGCGTGCTGGCGTTGCCGACGCTCGGCGACGGGCGGCAGTCTGGGACGTCGGACAGTCCGTCGATCCTGAACGTGTCACCCGAGAGCGCGGTCGGCGGTGGGTTGTCTTGGATCCGGACGGGCGACGTGGTGCGGATCGATCTGATCGCTGGGACCTGCGATGCGCTGGTCGAGCCCGACGAGATCGCGCGACGCAAGGGCGAGGGGTTGCCACCGGTACCCGAGAGCAATACGCCTTGGGAGGAACTGTACCGCGAAAAGACCGGGCAGTTAGCCGAGGGCGGCGTGCTCGACTTCGCGGTGAAATATCGCGGGATTTCGGCGAAGACGCCTCGACACAACCACTGAGCCTGAGGGCTGAGGGTGGGGCTCGGTGTCTCACCCCTTCCTTAAGTCACTGATCATCCTCAGCGTCGAGAATGCATACTGGCTGACCTTTGCGATTAATTCGCAAGGGTCAGCCAATATGGTTTCGCGCGCCCGCTGGAGTGACCGAGGGGCGGTTAAGCGGCTAAAAACGCGGTATTATGAACCGAAGTCGTCCTCCCAAAGCACCTCCCCGGCGAAGGCCGGGGCCCAGTTTGGGGACGTTGCTAATAGAGGAAGGCGTGCCGTTATTTCCGCCTCGCCAACTGGGCCCCGGCCTCCGCCGGGGTAGTGCTATCGTGGGGAGGACAATGGCGGTCTGACACAACCACGCCAAGTCGGACCCCGAGATGACCCGTACCTAACCGGACCGCGACCCAAGCCGCGGTCCGGTGGTCGGCATTACCCCACCATGTCTTCCAACTCGCGGCCACGCGTTTCCGACACCATCTTCCAGACGAAGAAGAACGAGACGAACGCGGACAGGGCGTAGAAGCCGTAGGTGAGCGACAGGCCGAGCGAGATCGCCATCGTCGGGAAGCTGACCGAGATCGCGAAGTTGGCGAACCACTGCGCGAAGCCCGCGACCGCCAGACCCGAACCGCGGATCTGCGTTGGGAACATCTCGCCGAGCATCACCCACATGATCGGGCCCCAGCTCAAGTTGAAGAACACGACATACGCATTGGCTGCGATCAGTGCGATCAGGCCGTTGCGATCCGACAGGTGCAGCGAACCCTCGACGATCGCACCGCTGGCGAAGCAAATCGCGACGATCGCCAGCGCGACGGTCATGCCGGCCGAACCGATCAGCAGGAGCGGCTTCCGACCGACCTTGTCGACCAGCGCGACGGTCAGCAGGCAGGCGATGATCGACAGCGAGCCCGACAGGATGTTGATCAGCAGCGCATCGCTCTCGCTAAAGCCGACCGACTGCCACAGCACCGAGCCATAATAGAACACGATGTTGATGCCGACGAACTGCTGGAAGATTGCGAGGCCGATGCCGGTCCAGACGATCGGGCGGATCTTGCCGCTCGCCTTGTCGATCAGGTCGGACAGCTTGGGGCGGTGCGCGTCGACCGACAGCGAGCCGCGGATTTCGGCGACCTTGCGCGTGGCCTCGGCTGCACCGAACAGGCGCGTGAGGACGACCTGCGCCTCGTCGTAACGGCCCTTGAGAACCAGGAAGCGCGGGCTTTCGGGGATCAGGAACAGCGTTGCGAGATAGATCGCGGCGGGAATGACCTGCATCCAGAACATCCAGCGCCATGCCGGATAGTCGAGCCAGAACAACGCGGTCGACGATCCGGCGATGCGCGCGAGATACCAGTTGGCGACGAACGCGCCGGTCAGGCCGGTGATGATCATGATCTGCTGCACGCTCGAAAGCCGGCCGCGGACGTTCGCGGGGACGACTTCGGAGATGTAGACCGGGGCGAGCACGCTGGCGGCACCGATGCCGAGGCCGCCGACGATGCGGGCGAGCACGAACATCGTCGCCGACGTTGCCGCACCTGCAGCGAGCGCGCTGACGATGAACAGCACCGCGGCGATCATCATGACGTTGCGGCGGCCGAGATTGTCGGCAAGCCGCCCGGCCATGAACGCGCCGACCGACGAGCCGATCAGGATCGCGCCGACGGTGAAGCCGGTGCCGAGCGACGACAGCGCGAACGTGCTCTCGAGCCCCGCCTGCGTGCCGTTGATGACGCCCGAGTCATAGCCGAACATGAACCCGCCAATGGTCGCGACGATGACGATCATCGCAATCAGGGCTCGGTTCACTTGGGGCGCGGATTCTGCCGCTATAGTCATTGGTTTTCCTCTCCGTGACGGCGCTCTAACGGCGACGCTTATCGTGAATGGGGTGTCGTAAAATCGGTTGCACTAAAGTGTGACGGGTTCGACCGGGACGCCGGGAACGGCGACGCGAAAGGTGAACAGGTTTCCGGCGAGCGGCTGGGCTGCAAGCGCCTCGTCGTCGAGGCCTTTCGCGGCGGTCGTCGCATAGGCGGTACGACCGTCGGGGCCGCCGAGCGCGATCTTGGTGATGTTCGCGACGGGGAAGCGGACGATATCGGTGCAGGTACCATCCGGCGCGAACCGGCGTGCCGCCCAACCGCCGAAAAACCCGACCCAGACGCCACCTTCGGAGTCGCAGATCGCCCCGTCGGGGTGACCATCGTCGGGGCCGATCGTCAGGAAAAGCCGTGGCTCGCCGACATTACCGTCCGCGCCGATCGGGTAGGCGTCGATCCGCTTGCCGAGCGTGTCGACCGCATACAGCGTGCGACCGTCGGGCGAGATCGCCGGGCCATTGGTGATCGCGACGGGCGGGATCTCCGTCTTGGTCAGTTCGCCGTCATGCCAGTGATAGACGTGGCCGGTGTGCTCGGACTCCGCGTTGTCCATCGTCCCGAACCATACGCGCCCGGTGGGATCGCGCGCGGCATCGTTGAGACGATTGCCGGGAGTCTCGGCGTGGACGACCGCAATCTCGTCGAATGCACCTGTTGCGGGATCGAACCGGTGGAGAGCGCCACGGACTCCGGCGAGAAACCCGCCATCGTCTGCCGGAATGATCCAGCCGATCTGGTCTGGCGCCTTCCAGGTGTCGAGCGCTCCCGTCGCCGGATCGAACCGGTGCACGCACGGCGACTTGATGTCGACGAACCACAGCGCCGCATCGCGCGCGATCCAGATCGGGCCCTCGCCGAGCGTCGCACCGACGTCGCAGATGCTTTCCGCGGTCGTTTCGACGGGAACCGCGCGGCTCATCTCAACGCCACCCGGCATCGACGAAATAATCGTGGCCGGTGCACATCCGCGCATCGTCCGACGCGAGGAACAGCACCAACGCCGCGACGTCGGCAGGCTGGACGCGGGTCTTGAGGCACTGCGCCGCGATGATCTCGGCCTCACCCTCGGGCGTATACCATTTCAGCTGTCGCGGCGTCTCGACGTTGCCGGGGACGATCGTGTTGACGCGGATACCGTCGCCACCCAGATCGCGCGCCATCGCGCGGGTCATGCCCTCGATGCCGGCCTTGGCGGTCTGATAGATCAGCAGTTCGGGCAGTGCGAGATGCCATGAGATCGAGCCGAAATTGAGGATCACGCCACCGCCCGCGCGCTTCATCGACGGCACGACGGCCTGGCCGGCGAAGAACAGATGGCGCAAATTGGTTGCCATCCGCTCGTCCCAATACGCGGGCGTGATCTCCTCAATCGTGTGGCGATCGTCGTTCGCGGCGTTGTTGATCAGCACGTCGATCCCGCCGAGCCGGTCCTCGATCGTCGCAACGGTCGTCTTCAACGCATCAACGTCGCGCAGGTCGAGCGGCAGGAATATCGGCGCGGTCGCGACGTCGGGCGTCAGCGTCTCGATCAGCGCCTCGGCGGCGTCCTTGGCCATATCGACGAACGCGACATGCGCACCCTGACGCGCGAACGCCTCGACCAGACCGGCGCCGATCCCCGATGCACCGCCGGTGATCAGGACGCGCTTGCCCTTCAGGCTTGGATAGATCGCCGTCTGGTCGGCCATTTCGGTCTGCTGCAACACGCGTTACGCCCCTTGATTCTTGGTATGCCCGAGCAGGCCCCGGCTCGCGAGATTGCGCATCAGGTCGCCGATCCCGTAATTCCACGGCGCCGCGTCCTTCGACGTCGTCACCGGATTGACCAACGCGCCGAGCTTCGGATTCGAGATCGTAACGACATCGCCGACCGCGTGCGTGAAGCCGCGGCCCGGCTCGTCGCGGTCCTGCGTCGGCGCGAACAACGTGCCGAGGAACAGCACGAAGCCGTCGGGATACTGATGCTCGCTCATCGCCTGGCGAACGAGTTCCTCCGGATCGCGGCTGATCTGGTCCATCGAACTGCTGCCGTCGAGCCGGTAGCCGTCGGCGCCTTCGATCGTCAGCGCGATCTGCGCCGCGCGGACGTCGTCCATGCCGAAATTCTCGTCGAACAGCCGGATGAACGGCCCGATCGAGCAGGACGCGTTATTGTCCTTGGCCTTGCCGAGCAGGAGCGCCGAACGCCCCTCGAAATCGCGCAGGTTGACGTCATTGCCGAGCGCCGCACCGACCGTCTTCCCGGTGCGATCGACGACCAGCACGACTTCCGGTTCGGGGTTGTTCCAGGTGGAGTCGGAGCGGATGCCGATCTCGCCACCCCAGCCGATCGTCGACAGCGTCGGACCCTTGGTGAAGATCTCCGCATCCGGGCCGATCGCGAC
>Ga0308164_10003028_pt1 | contig 15768 bp, 16 predicted proteins | sample PhyTR2_FD_201031 | JGI IMG/M metagenome (GOLD analysis project Ga0308164, IMG submission 201031) | Phyllosphere microbial communities from UC Gill Tract Community Farm, Albany, California, United States - DLSLT.R2 | ecosystem: Host-associated > Plants > Phyllosphere > Unclassified | place: USA... | reverse complement strand
CGCAACCCGATCTACGCGCAGGCGCACATCCATATTGTCAGCAACAAGACGCCGCACGAAGCGACCGTCGCCGCTATCCTGAGGGCGCTTGGCCGATGAAGACCGTTACCGTCGAACTGGGTGCGCGGACCTATCCGATCCATATCGAAGCCGGATTGCTCGCGAGGGCCGGCGAGTTCCTTGCGCCGCTTGCTAAAGGCCGTCGCGTGGCGATCGTAACCGACGAGAATTTGTCGGTTCACCTCGCGACCTTGCAGGCTTCGCTGACCGCGGCGGGGATTGGATCCGAGGCGATCGTGCTGGCACCCGGTGAGGGCAGCAAGAGCTGGGCGACGCTGGAGATGCTGTGCAACCGGCTACTCGAACTCGGCGTCGAGCGCGGCGATCACGTCGTGGCGCTCGGTGGGGGCGTGATGGGCGACCTAGTCGGGTTCGCCTGCTCGATCCTCAAGCGCGGGTGCAACTTCGTCCAGATCCCGACGAGCCTGCTCGCGCAGGTCGACAGTTCGGTCGGCGGCAAGACCGCAATCAACACGAAGGCCGGGAAAAACCTGATCGGCGCGTTCCACCAGCCGGTGATGGTGCTGATCGACCCGCAGGTGCTCGACACGCTGCCGATCCGCGAGCTGCGCGCTGGATATGCCGAGGTCGTGAAATACGGCCTGATCGACGACTTCGCGTTCTTCGAATGGTGCGAGGCGAACGGTGCCGCGTTGCTGGGCGGTGACATCGGGCTGCGTGAGTACGCGATCGCACACAGCGTTTCGGCCAAGGCGCGGATCGTCGCGGCTGACGAGCATGAGACGAACGGCATCCGAGCGTTGCTCAATCTCGGGCACACGTTCGGCCATGCGCTGGAGGCGGAGACCGGGTTCTCGCAGGCGCTGATCCACGGCGAAGGTGTCGCGGCGGGCTGTTCGCTGGCGTTCGGGTTCTCGGCATCAAAGGGGATTTGCCCGGGTCAGGATGCGGAGCGTGTTGCCGCCCACTGGCGCGACGTTGGGCTCCCGGACGGTCTCGCGGCAGCGACGATCGGCGCGAGCGGTGAGCGGCTGGTCGATCACATGCGGCACGACAAGAAGATGGCGGCGGGCACCCTCCCCTTCCTGCTCGCGCGCGGGATCGGCCAGACGTATCTCGACAAGACGGTCGATCTCGCCGACGTCGAGACCTTCCTCGACGCGCAGCCCCGCTGATGCCAAACGGTGTCGCCAAGCAGAATTTGCCGACCAAGATCTGCCCGGCATGCGAGCGGCCGTTCACGTGGCGGAAGAAATGGGCACGCGACTGGGACAGCGTGATCTACTGTTCGGACGCGTGCCGGAAGAAGCGGTAGCGCCAAAGTACCAGTAAGAATTTTGTTCACCCGCGAAGGCGGGTGCCCAGACTGGGTCCCCGCCTTCGCGGGGAAACAATTCTGCTAGGGGCGGGCCGCGCTCCAAGCCAGCCACAACCACCCGCCGATCAGCAACGCCCCACCAATCGGCGTGATTGGACCGAGCCATCGCCCACCACCGGCAGCCAGGCCGTAAAGCGATCCAGCGAAGAGCAAACCACCGACAACGAAGAGCCAAGCCGGGCCACGTGCATCCATCTTGAGGGCAACCAGCGCCGCGACCGCGTGGACCAGTTGATAATGGCTGCCGGTCTTCAACAACTCACGCGCAGCATCACCCGCCCAATGCGCGCCGAACGCCCCCGCAGCGACCGCGATCGCGCCCGACAAGGCCGCAAGAATGGCAATAATCATTGCGTATCATTCCCCCAGGGAAAGCGTTTGGCGGTCTCCGCACGTGCCGCGCGCATGTCGCCGGAGTCGATCTGCAACTGCAACCGCTCCTTGTCGCGCGACCGGTATTGCTCCTCCGCACGGTCGATATCGGCCGGCGACACATCCAGCCCGCGCAACGCCAGGCGCGCCATCTTCACCGCGGACTCCATCACTTCGCGCACCACCGCGGTCGCCGACGTGTTCTTCAACTTCACCAGTGCACGGCGATCGTACGCGCGGACGTAGATCGCGGCGTCGGGGAAAGCCTCGTGCACACCCTCGATCGTGTCAGGATCGAGCTGATCGCCGTCCATGCAGAAGCAGATGATCTCCGCCTCCGCCGCGCCTGCCTGCCGCAACAGGTCGAGCCGCGTGCCGTCGCCGTAATAGACCTTCGCGCCGAACTCGCCCGCGATGTCGATCATCTCGATATCGGTGTCGATCAGCGTAACCGGGATATCCTGCGCGAGCAGCATCTGGCCGACCGTCTGGCCGAACCGGCCATAGCCGACGATGATCGCGTTCGCACCGTCGACCTTGGGGCCGTCGCGCTCCTGCCCCTCGGCGATCGGCTCGGTGCGGAAGCGCCGCGTGATCCCCATCAGGAACGGCGTCGTCGCCATCGACAGCGTGATGATCGCGCCGAACAGGCTCGCCGCCTGCGGTTCGATCAGCAGCCCGGCCTGCGCCTGCGCGAACAGCACGAAGCCGAACTCGCCGCCTTGGCTCAGCAGCAGCCCCAGCGCGAACGCCTGCCGCCACGTCATCTTGAACGCCATGCCGATCAGCATGATCACGCTGGTCTTGGTGGCGATCAGCGCGGCGGCCATTGCCATCACGAAGACCGGGCGTTCGGCGATCGCGTTGAGATCGAGCACCATGCCGACCGCGAGGAAGAAGAGGCCGAGCAGGATCGAGCGGAACGGCTCGACATCGGCTTCGAGCTCATGCCGATACGGGCTGTCCGCAAGCATGACGCCGGCGATGAACGCGCCGAGCGCAGTCGACAGCCCGAGCCATTCCATGATCGCGGCGCTGGCAATGACCGTAAAGAGGCCGGCAAACACGAACATCTCGCGCTCGCCCAGATTGCCGATGAGGCGAAAGAACGGGCGCAACAGGAAGCGCCCTGCGACGACGAGCCCGACGACCGCGAGCACCGTATAGATCGCGAGCAACCAGCCGGGAGGCGCGTTGGCATCGGCGGGATTGCGGCTCATCGCTGCCACGATCGTGATGAGCGGAACGATAGAGAGATCCTGGAACAGCAGGATCGAGAACGCGCGCTCGCCGAACGGGGTGCGCATCCGCCCCGAAGACCGCAGCATCGGCAGCACCTGCGCGGTCGACGACAGCGCGAGCGGCAGGCCGAGCGCGAGCGCCGCGGGGAGCGAGAACTTCGCACCGACCCAGACGATCGCGGTGATCGCGAGGCCGCAGATCGCGACCTGGAGCAGGCCGAGACCGAAGATCTCCTCCTTCATCTTCCAAAGCCGCGACGGGTTCAGTTCGAGCCCGACGATGAACAGGAGTAGCGTTATGCCGAGTTCGGCAAACCCGAGCTTCGACTCCGCGTCGCCGACCAGCCCCAGCACATGCGGCCCGACGACCGCACCCGCGACCAGATACCCCAGCGTCGCGCCGAGCCCGAGCCGGCGGAACAGCAGCACGAACATCAGCCCGAACCCGAGCAATACGACGCCGTCGCGGAGCAGCGACGGGGCCGTACCCTCCGCCATCAGACTTTCGCCTTTGCAGCGGTGTCCGCAGCCTCTGCCGCCGCTTCGAACGCGAGCCGGATCGAAGGGTGGCGCGCGGTATAGTCGAGCGCGGGGGTGAAGATATCCATCCCCGGCCAATCGGGTGCATCGCCCTCGCGCGCAAGCCATGCCGTCAACTCATCGCGCACGGCGGCGAGTTCGGCGGGGGTGCGACCGAGGATGTTCGACGCCAGCAGCGACGACGATGCCTGGCCGAGCGCGCAGGCGCGAACCAGCAGGCCGACCTCGCTAACCTTGCCCTCATCATCCACCGCGACGTCCACGGTCACGCGACTACCGCAGATCGGCGAGCGTTTCTCCGCGGTCGCCATCGGCCCAGGCAGGCGTTCATGGTGCGGGATCGTCGCGGCAAGGCGCAGGATCTCGGCATTGTAGAGGGGCGCGCTCATGATTTCGGCTCGCTTGCACTATCGGATCGGGAGGGGTCGGATTTAGAAGGGGGTGTTGTCGCGCCGAAAACGGGTTTGCCGCGCCGGCGGCGGTCGACGAAATCGGCGATCCCCGCGCTGGTCGCGTTGAGCAACGGATAGGTGCGCGATGTCGTCATCCAGCCGGGCCGCCGCGACGGGCCGCCGCTCATCGTGTCCATGACGAGCGTCGCGAGCAGGAAGACGAGGCTGGCGAGGATTAGCCCCTTCAGCGCGCCGAACCCAAAGCCCAGCGCACGGTCGACCGGCCCAAGGATCGACGTCCGCGTCCGCGCGCCGATCGCGTTGGCGACCAGTCGACCGCCGATATACGTGACGCCGGTGATGATCGCGAACGCGAGCACCGCCGCGCCACCGACGGTGCCGACCATCGGCGACAGCGCGGCGGCGAGCGGGATGTGGAACAGCTTCAACATCGCCACCATCGCCACCCAGGCAAACATCGACAGCACTTCGGTGACGAACCCGCGCACGAGCCCCAGCACCGCGGACCCGGCGACGGCGATCAGGACGACGATGTCTAGGGCGGTGAGGTTCATGGTCTCTGGAATAGGGACGCTCGGCGCGAACCGCTAGTGCGCGCGGCGACCGACGCGCTCTAGTGGTTCAAACCGAACACACCGTAGCGCTCGCGCCACGCGGCGACTTCGTCCTGCAAATGCGCGGGTGCGGCCTCGCCCGATAGAACGAAGCGGGCGACGTCATTGTCGGGATGCATCAACATTTTCTTCGACCCGTCGCTGAACCAGACCGGGACCAGCTGCTCGCACACGCTGTCGAGCACGGTGGCCGCCATGCCGTTCGCGATCGCGTCGCTGCCGGCTAGGACGCGGACGTTGATCGAGACGCCTTCGAGGCAGTTCTGCGGTTCCTTGACGAAATTGAGCGACACGAGGAGCCCGGATCGGTCGGGCCGCGCCTCGTCGGGCAGGCTCGCGACGCGTCGCCAGGCGCAGAACCAGGTCCGGCAGATGTGCGGGCGAACCGCATGAATGCCGCACCCCTTGTTGGAGAGGTGGATGCACGGCGTGCCCGCGGGCTTGGCGAACTCGGGGGTGTCCACCGTCAATTCGGTGCAGCACGCGGTGCAATCTCCGCACTCTCGATCGGGGAGGATCGGCCCCAGCAGCACGCTTTCCACGTCGGCTTGGGGCTGCATCCGCGTGCGCGCGTCCGTCGGAGGCGGAGTTTCACGCCGATCCACGGTTCAATTCCCTTCGGAATCCACCGTGAAGACCATGGGCTTGCCGCGCGACATCGGCTCCCACCCCGCGGACAACGCCGCCCGCACCCCGCGCGTGATCGTCGCGTCGTCGATCTGAAGCCGCCCGCGCGGCAAGCCCTTCAACAGGCGTTTCGGCGCGGGGAACTCGAGCAGGGCTTCGCGTTTGGCGTCGTCCTGCAACAGCGAGATCGTCATGCCCTTCCAGCCTTCGGCATCCGTATGTTGCGGTTCGCGCTGGAGGTGCCAGTCGTATCGGGTGCCATCGACCTCGACGGTACCGGTATTGCTTTTCGTGTTCGCCATGCGGGCGGCCATAGCATGGCTGTCGCGAGAGGCCATGCGTTCGCCGCTTGGCCGAACCTGCCCGCCACGATGACGTCGTGTGCAGCTCAATCGACCGATGACCGACAACGGTCCTCACTACACCACCCCGGCGGAGGCCGGGGCCCAATTGGAGAGGTCGTGATAACGAAGCGCAGCGGTCGCCAGCAGCGTTTCCCAATTGGGCTCCGGCCTCCGCCGGGGTGGTGACTAGGAACGTTGATGACGAACCGGAGCTATCCCCGTCGTAAAGGTACTGACCCAACACCGTCACTAACGCTGCCTTGTTCTCCCACACAGGCGAGAGTCCAGTCTGGGTCCCCGCCTTCGCGGGGAAACAAACTGCCTTCCTTGGGCGCCTACCCCCGCCCCATCATATGATCGACGAACGAGGCAAGCGTCTTGAACCCCGACAGCTTCATCCCGCTCTTCTCCCCCGTCATCGAGGCCGGCACCAATGCACATTCGAAGCCAAGCTTGCTCGCCTCCTTCAACCGCAACGGACCATGCGCGACCGGGCGGATCTCCCCCGACAGCGCGACTTCGCCGAACGCAACCGCCTCGACCGGGACCGGCCGCTCCGACATCGCCGAGATCAGCGCCGCCGCCACCGCCAGATCCGCCGCAGGATCCTGGACGCGGTACCCGCCGGCGATGTTGAGATAGACTTCCGCGTTCGAGAAGCTCAGCCCGCACCGCGCTTCCAGAACCGCAAGAATCATTGCGAGACGTCCCGAGTCCCAGCCCACGACCGCACGCCGTGGCGTAGCGCCCGACGCCAGCCGGACAGTCAGCGCCTGAATCTCGACCAGCACCGGCCGCGTCCCTTCAAGCGCCGGAAACACCGTCGCCCCCGTCATCGCGTCATCACGATGTGTCAGGAACAGCGAGGAAGGGTTGCCGACCTCCGCCAGACCCTCGGTCTGCATTGAGAACACGCCGATCTCGTCGGTCCCGCCGAAGCGGTTCTTGATCGCGCGGAGGATACGATACTGGTGGCTGCGCTCGCCCTCGAACGACAGCACCGTGTCGACCATATGCTCCAGCACACGAGGCCCCGCGATCGAGCCGTCCTTCGTCACGTGCCCGACTAGCACGACCGCCGTCCCGCGCTCCTTGGCGAAGCGGATCAGCTCCTGTGCCGATGCGCGGACCTGGCTGACCGTCCCCGGCGCGCCCTCGATCAGGTCGGAGTGCATTGTCTGGATCGAATCGATCACCAGCATCGCTGGCGGGCGTGTCTGCAACGTCGTCAGGATGTCGCGCGTCGAGGTCGCCGCCGCCAACTGAACCGGCGCGTTGCCCAAGCCCAGCCGCCGCGCGCGCAAGCGGACCTGATCCGCGGCTTCCTCGCCCGAGACATACGCGACCGACTGGCCGGCAAGCGCCATCTTCGCCGCCGCCTGAAGCAACAGCGTCGATTTACCAATCCCCGGGTCACCGCCGATCAACGTCGCGGAGCCCTCGACGAACCCGCCTCCTAATGCGCGATCGAGTTCGGCAATACCCGTCGCCATCCGGTCGGGCAGCTTGATCTCGGCATCGAGCCCGACGAGCTGTATCGCGCGCCCGCCGGTCTGGAGATTATGCTTGGAATGGAACGGCGTAGCGGCGGTGTTCGCCTCCTCGACCAGCGTATTCCACTCGCTGCAATCGCTGCATTGCCCCGCCCAGCGGTGCGACACCGATCCGCAGGCCTGACACACATAACGCTTCTGGGGTTTCGCCATACCGCCGATGTACGAGAACGATACGGGAACATCAATGGCTGGCGGCCAGCGTATGTTGCGGATTTAGTGGCGCTTGGCGGCGCACGGCGTTATCCGCGCGACGATGCACGCCACCGACCTGCGCATCGCCCTGTTCAGCGGCAACTATAATTACGTACGCGATGGCGCAAACCAGGCGCTCAATCTGCTTGTCGGGCATCTGTTGTCGAAGGGCGTGACGGTACGTGTCTATTCGCCGACCAACGCCAGGCCAGCCTTCCCGCCGACCGGCGATCTGGTCGCGGTGCCGTCGCTGCCGCTGCCGGCAGGGCGTGGCGAATACAAGATGGCACGCGGGCTGCCTGCTGCGATCCGGCGCGATCTCGATGCGTTCGCCCCGAACATCGTCCACGTGTCGGCGCCCGATTTCCTGGGGCATCGCGCGATCAGTTATGGTCGCCACAACGGCATCGCGACGGTCGCCTCGCTGCACACCCGGTTCGAGACGTATTTCCGCTATTACAAGATGGCGTTCTTCGAGCCCGTGATGGTGAAGATCCTCAAGCGCTTCTATAACCGCGTCGACGAGGTGCTGGTGCCGGGGCGCGGCATGGCGGAGATCGTGCGCGACTGGGGCGTGACGACGCCGACCGCGATCTGGTCGCGCGGGGTGAATCACGATCGCTTCACGCCGACACGCCGCGATCTCGAATGGCGGCGCGCGCGGGGAATTGCGGACGGCGAGGTCGCGGTCGGGTTTCTCGGGCGACTGGTAAAGGAGAAGGGTCTCGACGTCTTCGCCGACGTGATCCGGGTGCTGGAACAGCGCGGCGTGCCGCACAAGGTGCTGGTGATCGGCGAAGGTCCAGCGCGCGAGTGGTTTGCGAGCCGCGTGCCGGGTGCGGTGTTCGCGGGGTTCCAGTCGGGCGACGATCTCGGCCGCGCAGTCGCGTCTATGGACGTGTTCTTCAATCCGAGCGTGACCGAGACGTTCGGCAACGTGACGCTGGAGGCGATGGCGGCGGGCGTTCCCGTCGTAGCCGCCCGCGCGTCGGGTGCGGTCGGACTGGTCGATGACGGCGTGACGGGGTTTCTGGTGCCGCCGACCGATATCGCCGGGTATGCGGATGCTATCGGCCGGATCGTCTCGGAGCCAGGGCTGCGCGAGACGATGGGCTGGGCCGGGCACGACAAGGCCGCCGGGTATCTTTGGGATACGATCAACCAGACCGTGCTGGATACGTATCTCGAAGTGATGGCGCGGCGGGGTAAGTGATGCCCTGACCTGCCCCCCTCCCTGGAGGGGAGGGGTTGGGGGTGGGTCGGCTTCCGCATGTTCAGGCGTAGATGGCTCGAACCGGCCTACCCACCCCCGGCCCCTCCCTTTCAGGGAGGGGGGGCAGGTTGCGCTATGCTCAGGGCGCCGTAGCCCAGTCGAACGTCAGCGGCGCCTCGCGGAAGGCGAAGCGGTCGAGGTGGCTCGACACCACCTCGCGCATCCGGTCCACGTCGTCACCCTCCGGCACCGTCAGCGCGACGTCGAGCGTTTCGCTGTCGGCGCGCATCTCCAGCACGGCACCGTTCGGGAAGGCGATGCGGCCCTCTTCCTCGGAGAAGGCGACCTCCATCTTGTGGCTCCAGTGCTTGGCAAGCTGCTGAAGATACTTGCTGGCCGAATGCGTCGGCACCCTTGCGACCGAGACGCTCACTTCAAGCGCTCGATCTTCTGCGCGGCTTCGTCGAGCAATGCCGCGACTTCGTGCAGCGTATCCTCGTTGACGTCCTCGCGCATCAGCCGGTGCTGGAGCACCTGCCGCAGATTGCCCATCGCCCGCCGGATCGGCGCACCATCGGTCCGCTCGGATTCCGCCCCAACCGCAGCCAACCGCGCGAACAAACCGTCCACCACGGCCGCATTCTCGGCCAGATGCGCGCGGCCCTCGTCGCTCGCAGCAAAGCGCTTCTTCGCGCCTTCCGACTGCTGCTCCTCGATCAGCCCCATCTCGTCGAGCATGCTGAGCGTCGGATAGACGACGCCCGGGCTCGGCGCATAGCCACCCCCGGTCAGCCCCTCGATCTCGCGGATCAGATCGTAGCCGTGGCGCGGTGCGTCCGCGATCAGCTTCAGCATCACGAGTTTCAGTTCGCCGCCATCGAACAGCCGCCGCCGACCACCGGGGCCGCCGCGATGGCCGTGACGACCATGACCTTCGTGGCCGGGGCGACCCCGACCTTCGCCGTCAGCCCGCGGACCGCCGGTCCAAGCTCCATATCCCATACCAAAACGCATTTGAGTGTTCTCCGATATATCTTCAACCAAGGATTGAGATATATCGCAGACTGTTTCTAGTTCAAGACGGATGTCGAAAAGATTCGCCTTTGCCTCGTTCGTCATCCCCGCGGAGGCGGGGACCCAGACCCTCGGACCGGGCGAGCGTCCATTGCTATCAGCCAGTATGGATCCCCGCCTTCGCGGGGATGACGATGCTTGTGACGACGACGATGCTTGTGAGGAGGACGGTACGTCTAAGAATGACGTCCGCGCTGCGATGGCCTACGGATGGGCAAACCGGCCCCCCGCCCCTATCTTGCCGGCATGGCCGATCTCTTCGCGGGCTTCGAACCCGCCGCCCCTACCGAAACGCATCCCGAAAACGCACCGCTGGCCGATCGCCTGCGTCCGCGCACGCTGGACGAAGTGGTCGGGCAGGATCACATCACCGGGCCCGAAGGCGCTATCGGCAGGATGGTTTCGGCTGGCCGCCTGTCCTCGATCATCCTGTGGGGCCCGCCCGGCACCGGCAAGACGACGATCGCGCGGCTGCTGGCCGACGCGGTCGACCTGCGGTTCGTGGCGATCTCGGCGGTGTTCTCCGGCGTCGCGGACCTCAAGAAATCGTTCGCCGAGGCACGCGAGCACGCCAAGATCGGCAAGCGCACCTTGTTGTTCGTAGACGAGATCCACCGCTTCAACCGCGCGCAACAGGACGGTTTCCTCCCCTATGTCGAGGACGGCACGGTGACGTTGGTCGGCGCCACCACCGAGAACCCTTCGTTCGAACTCAACGCCGCATTGCTCAGCCGCGCGCAGGTGCTGATCCTCGAACGGCTCGGTCGCGGTGCCCTCGAACAGTTGCTCGACCGTGCCGAGACGGAGATGGAGCGGCCCCTGCCCCTCACCCTGCCCGCCAAGGACGCGCTGATCGCCAGCGCCGACGGCGATGGTCGCTTCCTGCTCAACCAGGCGGAGACGTTGTTCTCGGTGAACCTGCCCGAACCGCTCGATCCCGCGGGCCTATCGAACTTCCTGCAACGCCGCGTCGCGGTGTACGACAAAGATCGCGAGGGGCATTACAACCTCATCTCCGCGCTCCACAAATCGATCCGCGGATCGGACCCGCAGGCCGCGCTTTATTATCTCGCGCGGATGCTGACCGCGGGCGAGGAACCGCTGTTCCTGCTCCGCCGCCTGACGCGCGCCGCGGTCGAGGATATCGGCCTCGCCGACCCGCAGGCTTTGGTCCAGTGCATCGCCGCCAAGGACACGTACGACTTCCTCGGCAGCCCCGAAGGCGAACTGGCGATCGCGCAGGCCTGCGTCTATCTCGCGACCGCACCCAAATCGAACGCAGTCTACAAGGCGCAGAAGGCAGCCTGGAAATCGGCGCGCGAGACGGGCTCGCTGATGCCCCCCGCGTCGATCCGCAACGCGCCGACCAAGCTCATGCGCGATATCGGCTACGGCAAGGGCTACGCCTATGACCATGATGCCGAGGATGCGTTCTCCGGCTCGGATTACTGGCCCGACGAGATGAGCGCGCAGACCTTCTATACGCCGACCGAACGCGGCTTCGAGAAGCGGCTGTCGGAACGGCTCGCCTATTGGGATGCCTTGCGCGCGGAAAAACGGTCGTGAAGGATTGGGCTGCGGTCGCGCAGTATGCGCTGTCGCTGCCCGAGACCGAGGCATCGACCTCGTACGGCCAGCCCGCGATCAAGACGCGCGGCAAGATGTTCGTCAGCGCCGGCCATGTCGATGGCAGCTTCCACGTCCGCAGCCCGCATGACGAGAAGGCCGTCCTGATCGCGACCGATCCCGACAGTTTCTGGCAGACGGCGCATTATGAAACCTGGCCCGGCCTGCTGGTCCGCTACGGAACGCATGATCCCGAGCGCGTTGCCCGCGTGATCGCCCGCGCCTGGTGGGATCAGGCTTCGGCCAAGCAGCGGAAGGCGTATGGCGATCGCCCCTGACCGCTTTATCCATTTCGCCGCGATCGACTGGTCGGGCGCAGTCGGTCCCCGGCAATCGGGGATCGCCATGGCGATGTGCGCGCGCGGGGCCGCTGCACCGACGCTGATCGCGGCCGATGGCGGCTGGTCGCGTACCGCCGCGCTCGATTGGCTGGCGAACGCGATGCCGCCGGATACGCTGGTCGGGCTCGATCTCGGGCCATCGCTGCCGTTCATCGACCAAGACGCGTTCTTTCCCGGCTGGGCAGAGAGTCCAGCGGATGCGCGCGCGCTGTGGGCGCTGGTCGAACGGATTTGCGCGGACGATCCGCATCTGGGGGCCAGCAGCTTCGTCGACCATGACGAGGTCGCGCGGCATCTGCGTCGCCACGGCGGGCGCAAGGGCGAGTTCTTCGAAGGGGCCGGCCGCCTTCGCGTGACCGAGGAGGCGCAGCGGCGGCAGGGATTGAGCCCGACCAGCAACCTCAATCTCGTCGGCGCGGCGCAGGTTGGCAAGTCGAGCCTCACCGGTATGCGCGTGCTGCACAGGCTGGCTGGCCACGTGCCGGTCTGGCCGTTCGATCCGGTGCCGTCGCAAGGTCCGCTGATCGTCGAGATCTACACCACGATCGCCGCGCGCGCCGCCGGCATCCGCAAGGGGCTCAGCAAGATCCGCGATGCCGGGGCGCTCGACGTGGCACTGGCCGCGATCGGCAGCGCCCCGCACGCACCGCTTGCGCGCTACGACGACCACGCCACCGACGCGATCCTCACTGCCGCCTGGCTCCGCGCCAACGCCGATCGCCCCGAACTCTGGCACCCGGCAGCGATGACATCGCATATCGCGCAAACCGAGGGCTGGACCTTCGGCGTATCTTGAAGCATGGGGTCGCGACGCACCGGGCAGCGCCCGACGCAAGGGCCGGTTTAGCTCAGTTGGTAGAGCGCCAGTTTTGTAAACTGGATGTCGCGGGTTCGATTCCTGCAACCGGCACCATTTCCGACTTTCGATAAACGATGTCGCCGCCGCCACCTGCATGGCATCGTTCGGTAGCGCTCGAGCTCCACCCCCCGCATCCCCGACATGAAAAATCCTCCGCGCCCCAGGGCACGGAGGATCTTCATTCGGCCCCATTGGCTCGCGTCGACTGACGCGAGCCAGAGTTGGATCAGAACCGGACGGTCGCACCCACGGCCAGGTTGCGGCCGAGCGAGTCGTAGCGCTGCGGGATCGTGTTCGTGCGCGCGAGGGCGACGTTGTACGAGTCCGGAACGATCGGCGCGCTCTTGTCGAGCAGGTTGTTCGCGATCAGGCGCAGCGAGAACTGCTTGTCGATCGCGAAGTTGAGCGCGAGGTCGAAGTAGCTCTTGGGCGAAACCCGGTAGTAGCTGGTCCGTGCGCGGGCATCCGTGCCGCCGATCGCCTCGTCGCCCGAATTGTCCGCGTTGGTCAGCGACCCGACATAGCGCCAGTTGAACGAGGCGCTGAAGCCGCGGTCGAGCGTGGTGTAGGTCGCGCGCAGGCCGTGCGACCATTTCGGGAGCAGCTGTCCGCAGCCATTACCATAGTATCCGGCGCAGTTACGCTCCGGCTGGACCGGCGAGTCCTGGCCACCTGCGAAGGTCGCCAGCGACCCGTTGAAGTTCCAGTCGATCTTGCCGGCGCTGGCAAGGTCGAGCGTGTACTGCGCCTGGAAATCATAACCGCGTGCGATCGACGTGTAGTAGTTGGTCGTGCCCTGGCGGATGAAGCCGGTGGTCGGGTTGCTTCCGGCCGTCGAATACAGCGTGCCGGTGCCCGGATTCCGAACGATCCCCTGACAGAAGAACGCGTCGCCGTTCGAACGCTGGCAGCCATCGGTGTAATAGCTGAAGTCGTTATAGCCGAGCGAGTCGTTGATCTTGATCTGGTAGCGATCGACCGAGAACACCAGCCCCCGCACGAACCGCGGCTTCACGATCAGGCCATAGGTCTGCGTGTAGGCGGTCTCCGGATCGGCGGTGTAGCCGCCCGAGCGCACGGTGCACGCCGCCGAGCCGTTCGGGGTGGTGCCGTTGCTGCACAGCAGAGTCTGGCTGCCGTAGAGCGCATCCGACAGGCCGGTTGCACGGCACACTTCGCGCGACGCGATCGGCGCGCCGTAGGTCACGCCATTGGCGCCGTTGACGACCGTCGGTGCGCAGAAATCGTTGAACGTGCCTGCGCCGCCCGACGCGAAATCGACGTTGGTCGCCTGGCGGATTTCAGTCACGGTCGGTGCGCGTTGCGCCTTGTTGAACGAGGCGCGGAACGTCAGGTCGCTGACGGGGGCGTAGATGCCCTCGATCTTCCAGGTGTTGAACGTGCTCGGGTTGCTGCTGTACTTCGACACGCGGTAGCCGCCGTTCACCTGCAACAGGTCGGCGAAGCGCTTGTGCTCGACCAGCGGCGCCTGGACCTCGATATTGGCCTCCCAGACGTCCTGCTTCAGGTAGCTGTCGGTGCCGCCCAGACCTGCGCGATACACGCTGTCGGCGGTCGATTTGAGCGTATCCTTGCGATATTCCGTGCCCAGCGCGATCGCGACGCCCTGCTCCGCGAACGGCGAGGTGATGCCGTATTTGCCGAGGTCGCCGGTGACGTTGGCCTGCACGTCGTATAGCGTGCCGGTGGTTGCCGACGTCCCCTGGTCATACAGATAGTCGATGAGGGCCGGGTTGGTATTGCCCGCGCTGAACGCGTCGAAGGGAACGCAGGCGGGATCCGTGGTGGTGGCGCAGGTCGGTGCGGCGCGCGTGCCACCGACGTTGATCGAGTTCCGCAGGTTGGTCGCGTTGACGAAGCTCGGCGTATAATCCTGGTGGTTGCGGGCATAGACGCCGCCGACGTCATAGGTCCAAGCGCTGCCGACCTTGCCGCGGACGCCGCCAGTCAGGCGAACGCCGGTGTTCAAATACGCGTCGGGCTGATCGTTGCCCTCACCAAGACGATAGCGAAGATCGATCGGTGCCGTCGTCGCCGTGCCAGCCGCGTTGCCGCAGATCGCGGTTGCCTGCGCACCCGAAAGGAACGGGTTGTTGCAGTTCACCTGCACGCTGCCGCCGGCGATCGCCGGATAGTTGTTGTACGACTTGTCGCGGAACCAGATGCCCGACGCATACAGCTCGGCGTCGGGTGCGATGTCGAGGCTGACGAAGCCACCGGCGTTCACGCGCTCCGACGGGCGCTGATACGCATAGTTGCTGAAATAGTTCGAGGCGTTGCCGGCACCCGGACCGAACGGCACGAAAGTACGCGTGCCGTTCGGGTTGTTGACGAGCTGCGCGTTCGCGTTCGCACCGCTGAGCGGCGTGATGAGACCGCTGGTCGAGCTGCTCGGGGTCAGGCCGCACGACAGCGGTGCGTTTAGGCTGGTCTGCGTCAAATAGCAGCCCGAGTTCGAGCGGGCCGACAGCAACACTTCGTCGGTATGCTTGTAGTTGACGAAGCCGTTGATCCGCAGCGCGCCGTCGAACAGCTTCTTGCCCGCGGTCAGCGTGACGTCGGCACGACCGCCGTCGTTGGTCAGGCCGCGCGGGCTGCTGAAGCCCGACGAACGCGCCAGCGACGACACGACCGTGTCCTTGTTGTTGTGGTTGTAGAAATTATAGTTGCCGTCGAGCTGGATGCCTTCGAAATCCTTCTTCAGGACGAAGTTGACGACGCCCGCGACCGCGTCCGACCCGTACACCGACGAGGCACCGCCGGTCAGCACGTCGACCCGCTCAAGCAGCGACGCCGGGATGATGCCGACGTCCTGGCCGTTCTGCGTGCCGAGGCGCTTGCCGTCGATCAGGACCAGCGTGCGCTCGAACCCGAGGCTGCGCAGCTTGATGCGTTGGCGACCGTCAGAGTCGTTATAGGTCTGCTGGCTGTCGGGCGCGATCTGCGGCAGGCGGTTCAGCACGTCCTCGACGTTGACCGCAGCCTGGGCGCGAATGTCCTGCGCGGTGACCGAGGTGATCGGGGCCGCCGACGTCATGTTCGGACGCTGGATGCGCGAGCCCGTAACGACGATCGTGTCATCCTTCGGCGTGTCGCGATCGACGGCGGTGGTTGCGGTGGTGGCATCCGCCTCGACCTTGGCTTCGGCGGGCGTGCTCGCGGCAGCCTGGGCGGGCGTCACGGCCTGCGCGGGCACGTCCTGTGCGAATGCCGTGGTAGCGGAAAACACGAGAGATCCGACGAGCGCGATCCGCGAAACAGAATGGCCGAAGTTCATACCTACCCCTAAAAAAGCCCGGTTGCGTGATAGCGCTATACCGGTTGCCCGTACTGGTT
>Ga0308164_10003026_pt1 | contig 15775 bp, 14 predicted proteins | sample PhyTR2_FD_201031 | JGI IMG/M metagenome (GOLD analysis project Ga0308164, IMG submission 201031) | Phyllosphere microbial communities from UC Gill Tract Community Farm, Albany, California, United States - DLSLT.R2 | ecosystem: Host-associated > Plants > Phyllosphere > Unclassified | place: USA... | reverse complement strand
CCAGCCACTACGTCCGCAGCAGCGCCGACGCAGAACATGCCGGAAGTCGATATTGAACAAATCTTAAACGGCATGGCGCAGTCAAGCGGGCAAACCCTTAATTGGCGAACCTCCATCGTCGACCTGCTCAAGCTGCTTGGTCTTGATAGTAGCCTGCAAGCACGCAAGGAACTTGCCGGCGAACTGGGTTACAGCGGTGACACAAATGATTCTGCCTCGATGAATATCTGGCTTCACCGTCAGGTAATGAACAAACTGGCCGCGAATGGCGGAAAGGTGCCCGCAGACCTCAAAGACTAACTTTGCGTAATCGACTGCATTGGGTCACGCCTGTCGTTGGTGTGGCCCTTGCCCGTTAGTCTGTTGAACTGTGCTTGATGCCCAATACGCTTTGCAGACGTCTGGGATTGATTGGGCTAGTCGTGAGGCTCCTGACTGACATGCTCTTGGGCGAAGCACGATCGTCTCCCTCAGTCGCAACGATATTGGCGTTATGCCTGCCAGGAAAGGAAATCGTGAATGAAGCTTTGGCGCAACTTCGCGGCTGTGATTTCCTTTATCCTGCATGGAACTTCTATTGGGGTTGCCGCGAAAGAGTTTGCTGCAGAAATGGAAGCTGAGAATGAACGTTGGTTAGCTGTTTATAACAGCCGCGATGCCCAAGCATTTGGATCAATGTACACCCCGGATGCCGTTATCGTGCCTCAAGGGGGCCCACCAATCAAAGGGCGTACAGCCATTGTGCAGTTTTGGTTTGAGATGCTGAAGAATGGATTTCTGAAGCCGACTCTTGAAATCGTAGATCTGCATCAGGAAGGCAGGCTAGCCTACCAGACTTGCCGATGGACCGTTTTGAAGTCGAGAGAAAGCAGTTCGGTAAAGCAACTCAGTGGAAACACGTTGCGGATTTTCGAGCGTCAGCGTGATGGACGTTGGCTGATTAAAGTCCAGATGTCCAATACCGATTAAGGGAACAATGGTCTATATTCTCGGCAGTCATGAGGAATCAGTCGGCAAGCTATACAGCTCGACAAGATGAAATCGCAAATGAATCAACACGCCAAATGGCAGGCACTTTTTCCGTGGGGGAACCGGGATTGAGCAAGCAATCAATCGCCTAGCCCCAGCCCCGTGCTATAGATCTTCCGGTTTCCCGTTTCACGCAGTCTCAAATTTGTCAGTCTTAATGGCAGCGATTCAATTGCGCCTTATCCAGTAAGGCAAGATGGACACTTTCAACGTTGCATCTGCGAAACCGCAATCCGGCCAGTATCGCAACACTGTAGGGTTGTCATCATGCAATGCAGGGAAACGATAGGAGAGGAGACGGGATGGACCAGCGGATACAGGAACTGGCAATCAAGGCCAGGGAACATTGGGAGAAGTGGCTACCCAGGAAGACCAGGAAATTGAAAGATGCCGGACAATTCCACGCGGCCCTCCAGATCGTCGCGGTGTACACGCAGGCGGAAATCGACGAGTTCATCGCCAAGGGATACGACAAGCACAAAGCCGTAGAACTGGCGCTGCCACTGTATATTTTACTGGAACCGGAAACACCAAACCTTCCGCCAATGCTGAATTAATTGCCATCCCCGGCACCGGTCAGCACCCATCGAGGCACTATTCCAGCCGGTAAATAATCAGGATTTATGGGCCGTGCGTTTGGGAGTCCTTCCGACAACTTCCAACTTGGCTTCGACGATTCCAGAACGCGCCATCCCTAATTTTTTGGCTGCAGCGAGCGTCACGTCACCCACTAGGTCAGGCGAACTCGGACCACGATCATTGACCCGCAGGATGACGCTCTTGTGGGTTTTCAGATTTGTGACCTTGACGCGGGTTCCGAACGGCAGCGTCTTGTGGGCCATCGTCATTGCGCTGGCGTTAAAGCGTTCGCCACTTGCTGTCTTGCGACCATTAAACTTACCGCCATACCAGGCAATCTTCCCGGATGAGGCGCCTGTATTGCCGGCGCTTGGCTCGTATCCAGCAGTATTTTGGGCAAGGGCTCCATTGGCTAGCGAAAAAAGTATAGTGGCGGCAATAACTGAAAAAACTGAACGGAGCATGCTATCCCCAATGAGTTTGTTGACGAGTGATTTTTAGCGCATGGCCCCTGGCTGCCTGAGCGCATCACGTATCTCGCGAAGAAGCAGCACATCTTCCGCTGGGGGTGCTTCCACGACAGGCGCCTGTGCTTCCTTGCGCAAAGTCAGGGTCCTCGCCTTGTTAATCATATGTACCATCAGGAAAATGATGAATGCCAGAATGATGAAGTTGATCAATATAGTCAGGAAGTTACCGTAAGCCAAGACCGCGCCGGCCTTCTTCGCTTCTGCCAAAGGCAGCTGCATGCTTTGGTTATTCAACGGCAGATAGTAATTAGAAAAATCCAGTCCACCGAAAATCTTCCCCACAATAGGCATGATCACGTCTTGCACAAGTGATTCCACGATCTTGCCGAAGGCCGCGCCAATAATGACCGCGACTGCCAAGTCGACCACATTGCCTTTCACTGCAAAGGCTTTGAATTCTTGAAGCATGCTCATCGGGATCTCCTGTTTTCTAATTACAACATCCTATCATAACGAGCACAAATGCCTTGAATCCATAATATGGCCGTTGGTTGTTTATCGTCATAAGGTATCAAAAACCAACGCCTTTTATCACGATGATTTGAGCCATCTCAGCACGAGCCTCAAATTATTCGAATGTTCAGAAGCCAGGGGCAAGCCGAAAGCGCATTGAGGTGGCGCCACCTACTTGCCAGTATCCACTTCAGATTTTTAGCAATAAAAAGTTTCACCTAACCGTGCTCGAACTGCATTCCGGGCACGGCCTTGCTGTGAAGACCGGCCGCCAGTTAATTTCGCGACCGTATGCTCGCAACTGTCATTGATTCAGGTAATTCTTCATCTTGGCCATTGCGATCGCAGGGGCTTCCCCGCCAAGTATTTTTATCAGCCGGGGTGCTGCGCATAAAATCCAGCGAGTTCGTCGGCAATGCCGGGATTTGTCTGATTATCAGAAAATCAATTCAAAGGCGACTTACAGCATGGATTTCGCTTGCGAAAGAATTGTGTCGCAAACTTGCTTGGTGATCTTATCTTTCAAGCCCCCGCCGCTCAAATCAAGTTGCTTGCCATTGCTGCTGTTAAGAATACCTTTTTCGCCATCGGCATAGCCGCTGTCAGACGAAGAAGATCCTCCTGGGAGCTTGCCCATGAGACGGTCCTTCACCGACGAGACCGCGTTGCCACCCAAGTAGTTATTCTTGATGCAGAAGCTCAGAATGCCAGCGACGTTACCTGTGCTTCCAGCAGTAACGGACTCGCCCGACAATGCGCCCCCCATCCCTCCTAAGTTTCCCAAATTTCCTAGACCGCCAGTCGACCCTGCCTGCTTTTCCTTATTGAGCAGATCGCCGAGCTGGGCGTTTGCAATTGATGCAGGCAATAGCGCACCGAAGAAAACTCCTATGAGTACCGTGCAATAGAGAGGGGCTTTCATATCGAATCCCTTCATGTGTAGTTGTGCCAACTTTCACTATAGATGTTTCATGTCCCAGCCGACGAATCGGCCTGGTGATTACTTGGCACAGTTGATGTGCGTCAGACGTTGCTCAAACTATTTCCAGAAATTAATTCCTATAGGAAGTGCAATTTTGAAAAAAGATGCGGTCAGCTTCACTAATAAGTAGCAAGCCGCAAATAAGATGCATACATGCACTTTCTTTGGGTAGCACCTCCTAAAAATGAGGATCGCCATTGTCGCTGGCACCACTGAAAGGCAGCAATTCCTGACCAACGTCAAACACATCACGACGACGCCGATCATGCTTGATTCAGCCTGAATTAGCAGCGGTCTCTGCACGTATAGATTTGCATGGATTGCAGTCGTGGCTTTCGAGAGCGTTGGCCATTCATGAGCGGCGTAGTACGCCAGCCGTTCTCTGCCCAAGTCAGGGTCAACAGGCAGCGATTTCTGCCATTACCATGCTGGAGGAGCGTCATGACTGCGAAACTGGTTGCTGAATTCCTTGGTACTTTCTGGCTGGTCTTGGGCGGGTGCGGAAGTGCAGTCCTTGCCGCTGCATTTCCCGAGGTAGGTATCGGGTTGCTCGGCGTTTCTCTCGCGTTTGGCCTGACGGTGCTGACTGCTGCTTACGCACTCGGTCCGATCTCAGGCGGGCACTTCAATCCGGCAGTGTCAGTCGGGCTATGGGCTGGCGGGCGTTTTCCAGCAGAACACGTTTTGCCCTATGTTATGTCGCAGATCATTGGGGGCATTGCAGGCGCAGCCATGCTCTACCTGATTGCCAGTGGGAAGGCAGGCTTCACTCTGGCCGATGGCATGGCATCCAATGGCTATGCGGACCATTCGCCTGGAAAGTACACGTTGCTTTCCGGACTGATCACCGAGTTCGTAATGACGTTCATGTTCCTGATCGTCATTCTGGGCGCCACCCATCAACGCGCGCCAGTGGGGTTTGCAGGCGTGGCGATCGGACTTGCGCTGACACTGATTCATCTGATCAGCATTCCGGTAACGAACACTTCCGTGAACCCGGCCCGCAGCACTGGGCCTGCACTCATCGTCGGGGGCTGGGCGCTTCAGCAGCTTTGGCTGTTCTGGATCGCACCTATTCTTGGAGCGGTTTTCGCGGGGTTTTCCTATCGATCTGTGCTCGAAGCCGAATATGCTGCACCACCGCCAGTAACGGGTCGGAAGAGTCCGACAAGTTCCTGACTGGAGCACACTCGTCAAAGAACTATTTTCAGTTCAAATCACGTCGGAAAGATAATCGGACGCGACAGGGGGTGCGCGTGATAAACGGGACGCTGCAAGGCAGAAAAAGGTAAATTAAATTCTCAAACAAGAGATGTCGGCTACCAAAGTCATCGTCCGAACAGCCCCTTGAGCTTGCCCTTTAATTGATCCTCGACCCGGCCCTTGATCTCGTCCTGGCGGCTATCCAGCTGCTTTCTGACAAGGTTTTCGGCTATGCTAGTGAAGTCGACCTGATAGCCAATGGAGGTGAATGGCCCCGACAGCCGGACCGGGACGGTCAGCCCTTTTAGCGCCTGTAGTTCCGGACCGCCTTGTCCTTGCAACGTGGACACGATGGTAGTCTTGACCAGATAATCAAGCCGGTCTTCACCAATGTCGATGTTGCCTTCTCCCTCTACACGCAACAGTGGCGATTTGGCCCGTAAATCCTGGTTGCGGGCAACGCCACGAACAATGTTGAAGCTGCCGGTCAGCTCGCTGAAATCGCTCTTTTCAGCTACGTTGCCGGTGCCGGACTGCGTGGGTGCCGCGCCGCCCAATTCCCCGATACGACTCCTGGCAATACGGATGATCTGTCCTATATTGAATCCTTTGACCGCGCCATCCCGCAGCGCAACTTCCACTTTGCCGTTCAGGTTCTTTTTCAGTTGCGCAGCCAGCCCGCCCTCGGTCGCTACATCCAGCATAACGTTGCCGCGCCCCTCAACCGGGTCCTTGCCGATCGCGTCCTTCAGCAAAGGGCCAAGGTTGATCCCGGACAGCGACTGCCGCACAAGAAATTTCGCTGGCGCTGCGGCGACTACCCCTACCGCACCAGTCATAATTCCGCCATACAGACTGGCGCTGAGCGGGTTGATGTCGACTTGGCCCCCGCCCGCCTTCATCGACAGGCGGAGATTGGAAAGCCGGATGTTTTCGGCCTTCAGGCTGCCGACCCGCAGATTGCCGCTCGCCTGCAGTTGACGCAGCGCCGACAGGTCGATCGGCTTCTCTGGCTGGTCTGCGGGCCTGGCTTTGCCCTGTGTGGCGTCGACTGGCGTTCTTGCCCGATACCGGTCTGCGTCCAGCTTGTCGATATTGATGTCGAAGGTATAGGCGGCCGGAGCATATCCGACAAGCCCGAGTGTTGCATCAAAGCTGCTGTCGTCGAGCTTTCCTCGTAGCTTGGCGCCCATGGTCTGCTGGTTTAACTCGGCCAATGCGCTGCCGCTGGCCCCCAGCTTCATTGTGCCACCACTCGGATTGGGCAGCGTCACATCGATTGTGATGCCGGCCAGATCGATCCGGCCGAACTGCAGATTGGCCGTGATCCCAGTGGAAATCGTGCCGACGATGGTCGTCGCTCCCTGTTTTCCGGACAGCGTTGCGATGAGCGCTGGTGAAGAAAATAGGAGTTGGTCGAAATCGCCCGCCAGGCTCCCCGCCACGGTGACTTTTGCATCCGTAGTGGCGTCCTTGAGTGTCGCAGCCAGGGTGAGCGCCGGCAGTTGGAAGGCCTGCCGTGTGCCTTCGAACGCAGGTAGCAACAACGTGATATCCAAGTTACGGCCACTCGAAAACAACCTGGCTTCGCCCAAGACCTTGCCACCATGGAGCTTGTCACCAGCCATAATCAGTTTTGGCGCATCCAGGCTGAGCGCGAGCGGCCGTCCAGCCTGCTTGCCCGTCGCCGACAGTTTTAGGCCAGCAAGCCCGAATTGCCTGGTTTCGGGCTGTGAATCGACATTGCCGGCAACGTGCACAAGCAGGTCGGTAATACCGAGCGCGGTACCTTTGAATTCGCCTTCCAGGGCGTCGAACGCATAGCGCTTGCGGTCCAGGTCGAAGTTGAACTTCGTCTTCACGACCAGGCTGGCATCAACCTGTGGATCGGTGCTTCTGATGCGGGCGGTTACCTGCGCGTTGCCCGGCACGGTATTGGCTATCCGCCCGGTTTGCAAGTTCAGATCGGTAATCTCAATCTCGCGCCGCGCCATCCGGTCATCCAGCGCGATCCGGCCATTGGCGATTGTGACGCTATGGATGTCGACACGGACAGGCTGGCCACTGCTTTCTTGCTTAGACAGCAGATCGTCGAAATTGGTCGTCCCGTCCTTAGTGCGCCGAAGCTGGGCGTTGAACTCCTTGATCTCGACGCGGTCGACGATCAGTTGCCTGCTCAGCAGCGGAAGCAGTGCGAACGATACCTTTGCACTCTCAACACTGGCGAATTGCGTGCTTGCATTGCGCTCGGAAAGGCTCACCCGGCCCAGGTCGGCACTGATTTTAGGGAAAAAGCTTAGCCTAATGTCGCCGGGTATCGTCAGCGTGCGCTGCTTCTGCTCCTGGACCAGCGCAATGATCCGGGGCTTGTGGGCGTTCGGGTCGAAGGTCGCGGCAATGAAGGCGATGCTGCCAGCAGCGACGACAAACAGGAATGCAAGACCAAGGAGGAAATATTTGGCGACTTTGGGCATGGCGCAGTCCGATCAGGCATGCTGGATATTCAATTTACCACTGTCGCATGCAAGGCAACGCGCATAAACAGCCGAAACGATGAGACTGGAACAGTCAAATCGTGCATCAGCACCTGGGCCAACAGCGTCACGACCTGCAGATGTTGTAGTCCATGACTAGTTAGGCACAGGTGGTGAGGCAAATGAAAGTCCCTACCTTCGGTTGTCACGTTGCGCGGCCGACGATAGAAGGCCAGGTCACCTATGCTAGCGGACGTCAATTGCAAGGCTTTCCAAACGTTCTAACAATGCCGCAACCATGCGCAATTGCTAAGTGACCTGCTAAAGGAACGCTAAATTAAAACGCTGCTCGGTATTGCTACATTGTTTTTGGTTTGTATTACCGGCGCGCAGGCGCAAGACAGCAGCACCGGCTTGGCCAAGCATCGCGATGCCCGGCATTGCAAATAATTACAATTCCTATGGTGTAATATAAATCTGGAAGGCGTGCTTGCTGTTAATCCCGCTTTTGGAGAAACGACGAAGGTTACGGCACAACAGGAATCTGGGACGGCTTGAAACAGCGGCACGATATCCTCCATCCCTGCGGGTATCCAAGGGTTCAGACCGCCGTCGGTATCGTTAGCAGCGCGTGTGCTCGTAACTTTCCAACGCAAAGCCACTTGGCTCGACCTTCTCCAGCGGTTCGGGCTCGTATTTGCCGGTCACCGCATTGTCGGGATGCGGTCTGACAACATCGTTGGCACTACAACTTTTGTAGCGCACAAGGCGCAGCAAGTGATCGCCGTTCTCTAATCAGCATCGTCACCCGCCCTGTGATCTTGCGGCCTGTTTCAGCCCAATGCCCGTTCCATCGCCTGTCGCGGCCCGAAGAATTCAAAATGCACTTGGGCCGGAGGTATGCCCCAGGCCAGCAATTCATGAAAGATGTGCACCATGAAAGGCTGCGGCCCGCAGAAATAATAGTCCGCGTCTCGATTCGGCATCAGGGACTCGATCAGCGTAGCGTCGATTAGGCCCGTGCTGGAACTGCCGGTGCGTGCGATGCCTGGCTTGGCCGGGTCGCTGTAACGATAATGGAGCTTCAACCGCGGGTTCTTCTGCGCCAGCCCATCAAGGGTCGAGCGGAACGCCTGCACATCTTCACTAAGGATGCCGTGTATGAAAATGATGTCGCGGTCCGGCATCGCCTCCAGCGCCGTCAGCAAGATACTCATCAACGGCGTAATGCCTATGCCTGCTGCCAGAAGCACCAGTGGACGTTGATGCCTCTCGGTAACATCAAAGAAGAATTCGCCGCAGGGAGGCGCCAATTCGATTTCCGATCCCACCTCCGCCGTCTTGTGCAGCAAGTTGGACACATACCCTTGCGGCGTGTCAGCATCGGGCCCGTCCTCGCGTTTGACGCTGATGCGCAGCCATTCCAGCCCGGGCTTGTCGGACAGACTGTAATTGCGCATGGTCGTCTGGCCGTCGGGCGTTTCGACCCGCACAGTGGTGTACTGGCCCGGCTTGAATGCGGGAACCGGGGCGCCATCCACCGGTTGCAGGTAGAAGGAGGTGATGTTGCTGCTTTCCCTTTCCTTCCTGATGACGCGGAAGGGCTTGAATCCTTCCCATCCACCCGGACGCTGCGCATTCTCGCGGTAAATCTGTCTTTCACGGCCGATCAAGAGATTGGCCAGAAAGCCGTAAGCCTCGGCCCATGCATTGATAACTTCATCGGTGGCGCCAGCACCCAGCACTTCCCGGATGGAAGCCAGCAGGTTTTCCCCTACGATCGGGTAATGCTCCGGTTTAATCAGCAGTGATGCATGTTTCTGGGCGATCAGCTCCACGGCACTGCCCAGAACTTCCAGGTTATCGATGTTGGCCGCATAGGCGGCGATTGCCGCCGCCAGTGCGCGCTGCTGATTTCCCGCTATCTGATTTGCCGGATTAAACAGTGGCGCGACTTCCGGATTATGCGTGAACATCCGCTTGTAGAAATGACGTGTCAGCAGTTCCCCGTGTTCCTCGAGAATTGCAGCCGTTGACTTGACAACAGCGATGGTGTGCTGGTTCAGCATGGGTGCTCCTTAAGAATATGTTCCAGGGGCGGTCGTGGACCTACTTGACTGGCCATTGCCGAGTTGCATTCCGCAGCATGCCGAGGCGCTCCCTGTTTTCTGACAGTTGCCACAAATAGACCGCAGTGGGCCTCTTGACGTTCCGTGTTCTGCTTTTTACCTGCGGAGCCGGAGGACGCGCTGGCCGGAGCGGGCCCATGGCGGCATCGTACTTACCCTTGTAGCTTGCGTCGCTAGCTGCATCAAACTTCCTTGCGAACTCGCAGTGTGTTTCGTCCTTCCGGTGCTTGCCCTCACGCCAGACCGAATTTCGCAGGAGGGTGCCATCGATCAACTACACCGCTGAGCAGCGCATGCGCCCTATGAGGGAGATGGAATCCTTCATCAGGACGACCCGCGCAAAATGGTGGATCAAACATGCTCCCGAGCAGAGTGCCACGATTGCAAAATCGCCGGGCTCTGTCGAACAGGACAGGCCAAAAATTTGCGCTTGACACTTATTCTATTAGAGACTTCAGCCCGAACGTCCCGTATCGGACAGCATGCAGTCATCCGTCTCCGAAGTCTAATAGGCCGCTTGTGGCCGACTGCCGTCTTTGCCAAGATGTTTGATAAGGTCCGCTGTCGTTACGGGTTTTTCGCTGATTGCTTACTAGCAATAAGCATGCGTGGCACATATTCCGTCTTCGCATGCTGAAGACGTGAGTCTTTTCCTTTTGAATCAACTGCCTTCACTTCTTGAGGTTTTACCCCGGCCTCTGCAACCTGTCTATTGTTCTCTGGAGGCTGGGTCGGGCTTGCTTTAAACATGTCAGATGTCACAAAGCGAGCATCGAGCCAGTCAGCCCATTTTGAAGCTTTCCGGAGCAAGTCGGCACGATAGACGTGATTGTGCTGAGGGGTACGCGAATGGTAGTTCGCAGCTCTTGTCCACAAGTCGCCCTTGTCGTGGTAGAGATGCTGTCGCAGCCGCCAGGCAGCCAAGTCAAATGAGTAGCATCCGGCTGTTGCGACGTCACTTGCTGTGATGCCATACCGCGCCAAATCAGTCAAGTAAGCAGTATTGAATTGCATGGAACCGACATCGTGCGTGCCATTCCTGTTGGGTTTCCATTGTCCCGGCCTGCCACCTTCTTTTTCAGCAACTGCCAAAACGATATTTGCGGGGACCCAATATTTGACGGCCGCTGCAATAGAGCAGACAATCCATTCTTCTTGCAATGCAAGGGGAGCATCAACAGACATAGGCTAATTTTCTTGTGGCGCTGCACGAATTGTTACTTTGAGCAATTTAGCAGCTTTGTTTGGCCGGATTGCGATAAGCGCAACATAGTAGAGTAGGTAAGCATTAGGTTGGCTTAGAATTAACGAAGGCAGCGATTTCCGATTCGGCTGAATCTATTGCGTTATCACTTTCACTACTCGCGAGACTTCCTGCTTTAGAACGTCCTTGCTGCGTTTCTGAATCGGTAATTGGTGAATGAGAGGGATCCCGAACAGCCGGTCGGTGCGAATCGTGGCCAGCAGAAGTTGACCTGATACTATCGTAACTGGCAGCATGACCCTGGACTACCGGCGAATTATTGTCTCCCATCGCTGTTGCGAGTGTGTTTGGCTCACCTGGACGTAGGTATCCTCCAGCATTCAGTCCTAAACTATTGTCAATAGAACTACTGTTTCTATTGTCTGCAGCAGCGGCCTTGGTAAAGGCATCGAATAAGGATTGCGTGCCACGGGCAGCGGTGGGCAAGCTGGCTACTACTGCTGTGCCGCCTGCAGCTATGGTTACGCCTGCGACGGTCACAGCTCCCATTGCCGCGCTTGCTCCGAACCCGCTACCAAGAGCATGCGTTCCACCACCCATTGCTAAGCCACCTACCATTGTTGGCAACTTGTTGACTAAAGCTAATAAAACGATGGCAACAACCATCATTACTACCAATTCTTTGAGGCTTATACCCGCGCTCATGGCAGAATAGTATTGATCGACAAATGATTTACCAATACCAACGAGCAGAACCATCGTGAATAGCTGGGCTGCGATGTTGAGAACTGTTTTGTAGTAGCTAATAGCTATATCAGAAGTCCACCGCGCACCGCCGAATCCTAAAAAGAAAATCCCTGCATAAGCCAATATCCAGCCGCTTACCAAAAGCAAAAGCATGTTAACCCCAATTAAAGCTAGGACAATAAGGATGATTGCGCTTACAAATAATCCGGTAGCACTATCGACAGGCGCCCATAGCGAAGACTGATCAAGTACTTTAAAAAAAATTTCAAAGCCTATATCGACAATACCCGATGGCATCAAGGTAGACTCGGCACCGCTAGCCTTAGCTCCAATTGAACGAAGAGAGTTCATTATGTCCATAGCGAATTTCGGGCCATTAATGAGTAGCCACCAAAAGAATCCCGTAAAGATCGTAAAACGGATGAATTCAGCAAAGAAATCACCAAGGTCAGCTTTTTGTAAAGCTAGAAGGCCAAACGTCCAGACCATTGAGATAATCGCCAATGTCCAAAACAGCCAGGTGGCTTGCGCTGTTATAAATGCGGACCAAGTGCCTGCCGCAGTTAAGTAGCGTCCTAGGACGTTATCTAAAAGTCCAGTATTTTCGATGGCAGCTTGTGTTTCGATTGAGACTAAGCCAAGACATAATGGCAATAACCACGTGCTCGTTCGTTTCATTAAAGCTAGAAATTTTATTAACATAGTAGTATCACCACGATTTTTTTTCACTTGGCTTGAACTGCCCACGGCGAGCACATGCACTGGCAAATTGCTGTTGATTTACTTTGTCTTTAATTGCTGAAATGTTTTCTGGTTTACAAGTTTCGTTGTTGACTTGTAATTCTGTGGTTGACTTTTCCTGAGAACATGCGGTGCCCAGAATGGATATCAGGATGAGCCACTTCCATAATTTAAAATGTTCCATAGTCTTACCTCTGATTATTACCATCCCTTAAGTGGGCTTGGCTGAAACTTACCTCTGCGAAGCTGTTCAGCCGAGACTGCCTGCTGGGCTTCGCGATCAGCAGCTATTTGATTTCTTGTTGCCTCGGCATTTTGCTGCGCAATGAGCAAGGCACGAATTTGTAGCAACTGGTTTGCCTGCTGACTGGCAAGCTGGTTGGCGAAGCCAATTGCTTGCATCTGCCCATTGACACCCTGCGCCCCCGATTGCAGGCGCTCGAGTTGGCGCGCATCGGCCTCGATCGCCTCCTGCTGCCGGTCGAGGCCGCGAAACATTGCATCGTTGGCCCGTTTCTGTGCTTCCGAGCCGAGCTGCACCGCATTGCGATTCATCGCCTCCCACTCGGCTTTCGAGCAGCCAACATTGAAGCAAGGGGAGCTGCGGTAATACGCCACATCCTGGAACTTGCCCAAGTAGGCATCCAGGCTGCCGGTCTGGGTTTTATAGTAGTTCAGCGTATCGATCGCGCCGCGGAGCCGGTTCATCGTCGTCACGGCCTGATCCCAGACATAAGCGGTCGGCGCCATCGTGTTCTGCAGCATGTTTTCATACTGCTGCAGCTGGGTGCGGTACTGCTCGATCTGCTTCAACGTTTGCGCGACGTTTTCCGTGGCCGAGACGATGGTCTGCGTCAGGTTCGCGCTATCGATGACTGCAACCACCGCATAGGCAGGCGCCAACCCGCCCGGACCCGTTAAGGTCAATGCGAGGACGCCCCTGGCGACCCACCGGTATTTGCTGTGCATGGTTCCCTCCGTCCTTACGGACTCAGTAGTCGAACGCCTTATACGGCTTGGAAAACGTCATGTCCTTGGTGACCACGACATTGAAGCGGTAGCCCGGCCGGATCGCCAGGGTCGGCGCAATGCTCAGATTTCGGGAAATCAGCTGGGCCGTGGTTTGACCCAGCTGCTGACCCAGCGCTTCGCTCAGCGCACTCGACGCGGTTGGCCGGCCACCAAAGACGCCGGCGCCGCGGTCCCGGTCCTGGCTCAGCGCAATGCCGGCGGTTACGCCCGACATCAGGAAGGCGCCGGCAAAGAGGCGAATGTAATGGTTGTTGACTCTATCGTTAAAGCCCGCAAAGCCGGCGCTGTCGGCGCCCGGCATGACGCCAATGTCCATCGCTTTGCCGTCCGGGAAAACAATCCGCTGCCAGGCCACCAGCACCCGCGCCTGGCCATAGGCCACTTCGCTCGAATAGCGCCCCACCAGCCGCGCCCCTTGCGGAATAAGCTTATGGCGGCCGGTCGCTGTATCAAATACGTCCTGGCTGACCTGCGCCATGATCTGGCCCGGCAGGTCGGAATTGATGCCGGAAATGAGCGTTGCCGGCACCACGAAGCCGGCGCGCAATTCATACGGCGAGCGCGGCGCTTCCGGCTGCGCATCGAGCTTCCAGCGGTCTTCCTGCCCTGCCCCGGCAAACTGGCCCAGGTCCTTGCCGCCGCCCGCACTGTTGCTGCCCCGCTGCAGGAGCGTCGGCGTCGCCCGGCTCTCGTCGGCTGCTCCCCCTGCCGCGCCGGGCGCTTGCAGCTGCTGCAGCCGCGCCTGATAAGCGGCGGTCGGATTATCGCGGCCCTGCGCCTCGATCTGCTGGCGCACCGCGGCCAGCTGGGCCAGCGCCTCCTGCCGGGTCGCCGGTGCGCCAGACGGTGGACTGGACGAGGCAGCGCTGCGCGGGGCAACCATCGCCACGCCCGTCCTGGCCTTGACGCCCTCCTCGAGCATCTGCAGCTTGGCCATGCGGATGCGGTTGCGCTCTTCCTCTTCGCGCGTCGCTGCTTGTGCCTGCGGCCCGCGCGGCGGCGTTGGTGGTAAATCGAAATTGTCCGGGCGGGCGACCAGGATCGGCTCCGCCTGGACCGGCGGCGTCAACGGCACGGGCGGTGGCGCCGGCTTGTCGGGGTGGATGATGCCGTCTTTCTGGTCGCCGACAATTGCCGCGGCATACCGGCTGGCATTGTCTGCCTTCTCGTCCTTGACCGTCGTGCCTGGGTTCTGCTTTGCCGACCGGTCCACCGCCACCAGGCCCATGACCACCAGGAACAGCCCCATGAGCGTGACGACGATATAGGCCGGCAGGTCGTTGACCCGGCGCACGCCGGGCCCGGTCGGCACCCGCTGCGGCGAAGCATCCGGCGACATCGGGTCTTTGGCATTCATTTTCTACTCCTTGCGGACCCAGGCGCCGGCCGGGCGCAGCGCGTCGTTTTGGGCCTGGTAGGCGCGCGTGAGGGACTGGTCGCCGATCATCAGCGAGACCCGGACCAGGCCTGCCGGTCGGTCCAGCACATACTGCAGTGGCAGGACCGGGCCGGTCGCTGCAGTCGCGCCCGTTTCACCACGTGCCGTGGCGCCTGGCGTCACCGATGTCGGCCGAGCTTCCCGCACGGCATAGCCTTTCCCGCGCAGGGATGCCATCAACAACCTGCCGAACGCATCGGACGTGGCTTGCCGCACCTCGAAGCGGGTCGCGGCCGGCGGATAGATGGCGGCCAGCTGCCGGACCGCATCTTCCGCAATGGTCCGGTCGTACCCGGCCGGCGCTTGCCCGATAAAGTTGCCATAGGGAGTGGGCGGCGTGGCGCATCCGGCCAACCCAAGGGCGCATAACAGGGAACAGGCAGCATGGCGCATGGCTATTTCCCCCGGGTGATGGTCACCCGCTGCTGGCTGCCGCCGACCCCGGCAATCAGGAGCGCCTTGTCGAACACGCTGTCGACAATGTAGCGATCACCCTGCACTCGGTAATTCACCATCACTGTCTCGTCATCGCTAAAGACGCCGCCGTCGCGGCGCACCACCAGCAGGGTGGGCGCTTCGGTTTGCGCCAGCGTTGCCGGCATCTGGATGATGGTTTTCACGCCATCGTTGTAGACGCGCACCGGCTTCCAGGGTGCGCTGCCGGCGACGTCATAGGCAAAGCTCAGGTCGCCCAGGTACTCACCCGTTTGCGCGATCGTCCGTTCCCGCTTGTCCCGCCCTTCCCGGCTTTTGATGGCATCCCACTTGGCCACGGCTTCATCCGGATAGGTAAAGCCCACGCGCGGCATGAACTCCGTGCGGTGCGAACGCAGCCGCAAGTGATAGGTGCGCCGGTTCGTCGTCACCACCAGTGACGTTTCCAGGCCGACGTCCATTGGCTTGATGATCAGGTGCTGGACCTCGCTTGCCCCCGCGCCGCTGATGGCCGGCTCGATCGTCCAGCGCGCCGTGTCGCCGAGTTGGATCGAATTGACTTGCTCGCCCGCCTGCAATTCGACGTCACACACCTGCAGTACCGCGCAGACGATGCTCGGCTGCTGAGCGCCGAACAGGAAGCGGATCGAGCCATCCGGGCCGGCGACGGGTTTCATGCCGGTGCCGCTGGCATCGCGCCAGCGTTTAGCAATGGCAACCGCCGCCTTTTCCTGCGGGGTCAGGACCGGGTTGTTGGTGGAAAAGTACGCGTCGGCCAGGTTCCTGTCGGCCGCGCCCT
>Ga0308164_10003025_pt1 | contig 15777 bp, 9 predicted proteins | sample PhyTR2_FD_201031 | JGI IMG/M metagenome (GOLD analysis project Ga0308164, IMG submission 201031) | Phyllosphere microbial communities from UC Gill Tract Community Farm, Albany, California, United States - DLSLT.R2 | ecosystem: Host-associated > Plants > Phyllosphere > Unclassified | place: USA... | reverse complement strand
CAGCAAAAGCTGGCTAGGCGACTATCCCGATGCCGAAAACTACTTGGCCCTGTTCTACTCGCCCAATTTTAGCCCCGCCGGGCCCGATAAAACGCACTACAAATCGGCCGGGTATGATAAGCTGTACATCGAGGCCATCCGCGAGCAAGACGCTGATAGGCGCACCGCGCTCTACCAGGCAATGGACCGGCTGGTGGTGCGCGACCAGCCCGTTATCTCGCTCTATTACGACGAGATAATCCGCCTCACGCAGCGCAACGTGCACGGCCTCACGCCCAACCCCATGAACCAGCTGCTGCTGGAGCGCGTGCGGAAACAGTAGCGCGGACTTTTAGTCTGCGAGGAAGCCGGCGTTGAACTTGCCGACTGAAAGTCTGCGCTACGCTACTCCGTGACATTGACGCCCGCCAGCGGGTCGAGGCGGCCGTTGAGGTAGTCGATGTAGCCTTGCAGATTGGCAGGAATTCCTTCCGAAGCATACACGGCGTGCAGCGGCTGGCCCGCCGGGTGCACCGTGATAATGCTGGCCGGCAGGTCAGAAGTGTTGCCCGCGTAGCGGTCGGCCAGGGTCGAAAACTTGATGCGCTTGGCCTCCGCCAGCAAAGCCGCCACGGTGGCGGGTGGCAGGCTCAGCGTGTGCTTGCCGAGCAGCGGTACGAAGCGCTGGCCATCGTACTCCACGCGGCCATCGGCGAAGATAGTGGCCGTGTAAGCCGGGCAGCGGCCGTTGCAGGGCGTGCGCTGGTACACGAGCACGGGCTCTTTTGCCTGAGGCGTGGCGGCAACGGCTTTAGCCGGCTTGGCTTTGCGGGGCTGCTTGCGCTGGGCGCAGGCGGGCAGGGCTAGCGAGAAAGCGAGCACCCAAAGTAGATAGCGCATAAGCAGAAGGGCTAGGGGTAGGCAAGGCGCAAAGGTGCACCGTGCTCGGTAAAACGAAAATCGGGCCAGCTGTATCGTCCTGAACTATACCGCAGATTTAACGAATTGGCGCATTTAGTATTTTAGGTGGCTGCTGCCCACGCACCGATTCGCAGCGTTCGCGGTAAAGTATGAGGCATAAAAAAGAGCGTTCGGCACTGCCGAACGCTCTTTTTGGCAGTCATCGCAAGGCTAAGCCTTGCCGGGCGATTTTTTGGCCTGGGCTTCGCGTTCCTGGGCGGTTTTCATGGCCTCGGCCAGGCGGGCCTGGAAGCCGCTGGGCTTCTTGTCCTTGTTTTTCACCTTATTGGCTTCGAGCTGGGCGCGAATCTTGGTATCATCCACAAACGAGCGGGTGAGCGCCTGCTGGGCGAGAGTTATTACGTTGGAAACCAAGTAGTACCAGGTCAGGCCCGAGGCAAAGCTGTTCAGCACGAAGAAGAACACCAGCGGCATGAGGTAGCTGTAAAACTTCATGGGGCCTTGCATGGCGGCCGTGTTCATCTGGTTGCTCTGGTAAGTCATGAAGAGCGTCGAGATGGTCATCAGCACCGTGAACAGGCTGATGTGGCTGCCGAGGTAGGGCAGCGCGAAGGGCAGCAAAATCGGGTTGTCGAAGGTACTCAGGTCGTGGGCCCACAGGAAAGGCTGCTGGCGCAGCTCAATCGCGTTGGGGAAGAACTGGTACATGGCGATGATGAGCGGTAGCGTGAGCAGTTGGGGCACGCAGCCGTTGAGCGGCGACACGCCAAACTGCGTGTACAGCTTCGAGGTTTCTTGCTGGCTCTTCATTTGGTCGTCGCCGTACTTGGCCTTAATCTCGTCGAGCTCGGGCTTCAGCACTTTCATGCGGGCCTGGCTCTCGTAAGTTTTATAAGTCAAGGGCCACGTTACGAGCTTGATAATCACTACGAGCAGCAGGATGATTACGCCGTATGACGAGATATATTGCTGCAAGAAGTTGAACACCGGCAGCACCACAAAGCGGTTTACCCAGCGGAACAAGCCCCAGCCCAGGTACACGTTGCGGTCAAAATTGGGCGCTACTTCCTTCAGCAGGTTAAACTGGTTGGGGCCGAAGAAAAAGCGGTACTGGCCACCGGCCGCGCTCGTCACGTCGGTCGCGGGCAGGGCTAGCGAGGTGCTCAGCGTTTTGATAAACGTGGAGTCGGCTAGGTCCACCGTCGAGTTAAACGTGCCGCTGGCGAAGGGCTGCGAGTCGGCAATGAAGCCGGCCACGAAGAAGTCGTGCTTGTCGGCCGTCCACTTAATGGGGGCCGTTATTTTCATCTCCTCGGGCTTCTCGCTCGCCTCGCCCAGGCTGCCCGGGTCATCGCTGGCCAGATAGTGGTTGATGGCGGTGTGGTTGCGGTTCTGCTTGAGGTCCTGCTCGGTCTGGCGCACATTGTCCACAAAGCTCCACGTGAGCGGCTGCGTGGTCGCTACGCCATTGAGCTTCAGGTTGTACTTCACCTCGTAGCCACTCTTGGGCAGCGTATAGGTCTGCGTAACGGTGCCGCCGCCCACCGGGGCGGTAAAGGCGAGCTGCTGGCCGCCGTCGGCGCTGGTAGTGGGCGCCTCGGCCCGGAAATTGAGGCTAGCGAAGTCTATCGTTTGGCCGCCCGTGGTCGTTAGCTTCGTGCCGAAGCGCGCGCTTTGAGCGTCAAACAAATCAAGTGGCTTGTCGGCCCCCGCCCGGTAGTTGAGGAACGTCCGGTACTTGTTGAGGCGTACGGCCGTTATGCGGCCGCCCTGGGTCGATAAATTCAGCGTCAGCTCGGGGTTTTTGAGCTCGATGGTGCGCACCGGGCCGGCGGCCGTATCGGTGGGCTGGGCCTCGGGGGCTAGTGCGGGGGCTGGGCCAGCGGGCTTCGCCGTGGTGGCGGTAGTGGGGGCCTGGGCTTTGTCTTTCTCAACTGGCGTTTTGGGCGAGAAGAAAAACAGGTACACCAGGAGCAAGGCCGAAATAAGAAAAAGGCCAGTCGCTTGATTGCGGTCCATTTACAATAAAAAGAATACGAAGGACAAAGGTAAGGCGGGGCGGGGTAGGGCCGCTGCATAAAAAACGAACGTCATACTGAACTGCTGCCGCTAGCTCAGTATGACGTTCTATCGGAGGGGCTACTTTCGTATTACAGCCCCTTCTTACGCTGGATGGCCGCCTTGATAAAGCGCACAAAGAGCGGGTGCGGGGTTTCGACGGTGCTCTTGAGCTCGGGGTGAAACTGGCCGGCCATAAACCACGGGTGCACCGTTTTGGGCAGCTCAATTACTTCCACTAGCCCCGTCTCCGGGTTGGTGCCCGAGAGGTGCAGGCCCGCATCCTCAAACTGCTGGGCATAAGCCCCGTTGAACTCATAGCGGTGGCGGTGGCGCTCGCTGATGGTGTTGCGGCCGTAGGCCTTAGCCGCGCGCGAGCCGCGCCTGAGCTCGCAGGTGTAGGCGCCGAGGCGCATGGTGCCGCCCTTCTGGGTGATGTCCTTCTGGTCGGCCATGAGGGCGATAACCGGGTCGGGTGTCAGTGGGTTCATCTCCGTCGAGCTGGCCTCGGCTAGCCCCAGCACATTGCGGGCGTACTCCACCACGGCCACCTGCATGCCCAGGCAAATGCCGAAAAACGGAATCCCCTGCTCGCGCACGTAGCGCACGGCCGCCACCTTGCCCTCGAAGCCGCGCTCGCCAAAGCCCGGGGCTACCAGCACGGCATCCACGCCTTCGAGCTGCTGCACGGCGTTTTCGGGGGTCAGAAACTCGCTCTGGATGCTGCGCACGCGCACCTTACACTCGTTGGTAGCGCCGGCGTGGATAAACGCCTCAATGATAGACTTGTAGGCGTCGGGCAGCTCCACGTATTTGCCTACCAGGGCAATGGTTACCTCCTCGGTTGGGTTCTTGAGGCGGCCCAAAAACTCTTTCCACTCCTCTAGGTCGGGGGTGTGGCCGCCGTTGAGGCGCAGCTTGCTGATAACGCGCGCGTCGAGTTCCTCCTTCAGCATAAGCAGCGGCACCGAGTAGATGGTGTCGGCGTCGAGGCTCTCGATAACGGAGTTGATTTTGACGTTGCAAAACAGCGCAATCTTGCGGCGCATCTCGGCCGGAATGGGGTGCTCGGAGCGGCACACCAGAATATCGGGCTGCAGGCCGGCCTCGCGCAGGTCGCGCACTGAGTGCTGGGTGGGCTTGGTTTTGAGCTCGCCAGCGGCCGCCAGGTAGGGCAGCAGCGTGAGGTGAATGACGAGCGAGTCGTGGGGCGGCAGCTCCCAGCGCAGCTGGCGCACGGCCTCCACGAAGGGCAGCGATTCGATGTCGCCGATGCAGCCGCCAATCTCGGTTATCACCACGTCAAACTTGTCGTCTTGCCCTAGCAGCAGCATCCGGCGCTTGATTTCGTCGGTGATGTGGGGCACCACCTGCACCGTTTTGCCGAGGAACGCGCCTTCGCGCTCGCGCCGGATTACGGTGTCGTAGATGCGGCCGGTGGTCACGTTGTTGGCCTGCGAGGTGGGCGTGTTCAGGAAGCGCTCGTAGTGGCCCAGGTCGAGGTCGGTTTCGGCGCCGTCGTCGGTTACGTAACATTCGCCGTGCTCGTAGGGGTTGAGCGTGCCTGGGTCGATGTTGATGTAGGGGTCGAACTTCTGGATGGTGACCCGAAAGCCTCTGGCTTGCAAAAGCTTAGCCAGGGAGGCGGAAATAATTCCTTTTCCGAGTGAGGAGGTAACGCCGCCGGTGACGAAGATGTACTTCGCGGCCGACGCTGGGGGAGTGGGGGTGGAGCGTTCAGGCATGACGGGGGACAAAGTTACGGCGTGGCCAACGGTGGGCCGGGTTTAATTTACCCGCGCTGGCTGGCTAGCCGGGTATTTTTGCCCGTCGGCACACTACTTGCCCCAGCCGGGGAGTTAGCCCGAAGACGTTAAAGATGACTTGGATGAAGAGATACAACCTCGTAGCTATTACCCGCCTGCGCGCCTGGCACTTGCTGCTGGCTGGCCTGTTACTGCTGGCTGGCCCAGCCCTGGCCCAAACTTCAACGGCCACCTTGCGCAAAGACCTGAAAAAAGATTTCGGCGCGGTCGGCGACGGCAAAGCCAATGACCAGGCCGCCTTCGAGCGCGCCGCCGATTTTTTTAATAAGCGCGCCCAAACGCCGGCCGGCACCGCGCCGGCCGTGCTCACCATTCCGAAGGGGGCATACCTAGTGGGCCGGCAGGATGCAGCTGGCAATAGTGCCGACGTGCTGAAGCTAGTGGGCTGCCGCAACCTCACCATTCAGGGCGCTGATAGTGCCACTACCGAAATCCGCTACGCCAGCGGGCTGCGCTACGGGTCGTTCGACCCCACCACGCGCAAGCCCTACGAAGCCGCCGCCGCCTTTTTTACCGACCCCGCCTACGCGGCCCGGCTAGGTTCGTTGCTGGTACTGCAGGGCTGCGACAAGGTAAGCGTGACGGGGCTGGCGCTGAATGGCAACAGTGCCAAACTGGTGCTAGGAGGGCATTGGGGCGACACCGGTATTCAACTGCCCGCCGACGGCATTTTTGTTTCTGATTCGCGGCATATCACGTTGCGCGGGCTAGCGGTGCACCACTTCGGGCGCGATGGCATACAGGTACTCAATCACTTGGCTAAAAGTGTAGATAGCCCAGACCGCGAAGATATTGTGCTTGAAAACTCGACCTTCAACTACAACGGCCGGCAGGGGCTCTCGGTAACGGGTGCTAACGGCCTGCGGGCCGTCAATTGCAGCTTTAGCCACACGGGGCGCGTACAGGTGCCCGCCTTGGGCAAGGCACTGTTTTCGGCGCCGGGCGCTGGCGTCGACCTCGAGCCTGAAGGGGGCTTTGTCGCCAATATCCGCTTCGATAACTGCCGCTTTGTGGACAATGCCGGCCAGGGCATCGTGTCAGATGGCACGGCTAGCCGGCAGCCCGCTATTATCAAAAACGTGGTGGTTACTAATAGCTTGCTATGGGGCACCAGTAACTGGTCGGCTTGGGTGACGCAGCCGGGCTTCTTGTTTCAGAATTGCCGCATCTACGGGGCGTTTGTGCACGGCTGCCGGGCCATACGGCCGGCCGATGCTACGCGCTTCGTGGCCTGCACCTTCGAGGACCGGCCTTACCACGGGCAAGTGGCCTATGGCACATTCGCGATGCACTCGGATGGGGCGGCCCGCTACATGAGCTTCACCGATTGTCGCTTTATTGGCGCCCATAACTACTTGATATGGGCCATTGTAAGCAAGGCGGATGGCGGTGCTCCCCCCGATACTGCCAGCTTTTTTCACCTGCGCCGCTGCACGTTTCTCTACGATTATACGCAGCCTACGAAGGGCTCCTACGACAACCTGCAGGCGGCCGTGTTCACGGGGGTGAATGCGTTTCGCAACGGCCCGCACCGCACCAGCCAGCACTACACCCGTATGACGCTGGGCAACGGGGCCGTTTCGGGCTCGACGATAGTGCGCGCGCCGGGCAGCTTGCAGCTGCTAGCCACCAACTGCACTTATAACGTGGTGGCTGGCCTCGACATTGGGCGTAGCCCAGGGCGGGCCCGCGACTCGGCCAGTGTGGTTGTGGGCGCCAATAGTGCATTGGTTATTCAAGACTTAGGCTGGACGGTGACGGAGCTCTACATCGGTCCCACTTCCCGCCTGGTGCTCAAGAAAGGTGCGTCGCTGGAAGTGGCCGCGCACACCAAAGTCACCATTGCCGGCCAGCTTATTGTGGAAGACGGGGCCTATTTCTACGTCGACCCCGCTTCACCCATCACCAAGGTGGGCCGGGGCCAATTGCGGCTAGCCCCCGGCGCTATTAAAACCCGCCGCCCGGGCTAATCCCGACACGGGCTAGCCCGTTTTTTGCACCCGCGCCGCCAGAAAAGCTGTCAAGCGAAAATGGTACAGGATAGGGGTGCAAAAATATTTTATAAAAGCAGCTAAGGGTGAAGTCAATCGGGGGTGTAGTAAAGAAAGAAGTTGCCTGCAAACGTTTGTGGGTGCTTTTACTCCTTTTCCACCTCCTTTTCCCACCTATTTATGCCCAATTTTATTGGCTGCGCCCCTGTGCGCGTGCTGGCGCAACGCGTGCTGGCCGGTCTCACCCTTTTAATGGCTAGCCTTGGCTGGCACACCACCTTAGCCCAGAGCTTTCTGCAAGCCAGCGGCACCCGAATCATCAATGCCAGCAACCAGGAGGTTGTCCTGAAAGGGGTGAACCTCGGGGGCTGGCAGGTGCAGGAAGGCTACATGATGAAGCCCGGCTACGGCGACAAGGGTACCGGTACCCAGAGCCTAGTGAAGAAAGGCTTATTTAACCAGGGCCAGAGCGACGGCCAGGTGGAGAACTTTTACCAGCAGTGGCGCGACAATTTTTTCACGAAAGCGGATATTGATTACCTGAAGGATAAGGGCTTTAACTGCGTGCGGCTGCCCTTGCACTACGAGCTGTTTCTGACGGCTAGCCAGCGCGCGGTGCGCACCAACGTGAGCAAGGGCAGCACCAGCTACGGCGATTACCTCAACGCGCTGCGCGGCTGGTATGCTAATAATCAGCTCTTCAACGACCCGAGCACGCTCGAAGGCGTGCGCCTGATTGATGAGGTGCTGAGCTGGGCCGGCGCCAACGGCATGTACGTGGTGCTCGACCTGCACGCTGCGCCCGGTGCCCAGGGCAGCGATATGAACATCTCGGACGCCCTGGTGCAGAACGGCAACGATTTCTGGAACAATGGCATCAACCAAGACGTGGCCAACCGCCTGTGGCAGAGTATATCGAACCGCTATAAGGGCGACCCGCGCATCGCCATGTACGATGTGCTCAACGAGCCCAACAATGTGCCCGAAGGCGCTACCCGCAATGCCAACCAGCGCATTCACGATGTGCTCGACCGGTTTGTGACGACCATTCGCAACAATGGCGACAACCACCTGGTGTTGCTCGAAGGCAATGGCTTTGGTAACAACTTCGACTGGATGGAGAAGCGCACCTTCACGTACCAGACCAACCTGGTATTCAACACGCACCGCTACAGCTCGAACGACTACCCGCTCAGCAACGATGTGAATGCCACCAACCCAAACCCCAATCAGCTGGGTACTATTGGCAACATGACGCGCTTTCGCGCCGATAACAACGCTCCCGTGTGGGTGGGCGAAACCGGCGAAAACTCGGCCCAGTGGATGGGTGAAGCCGCGCGCAACCTCAACAGTGTGGGCATCGGCTGGTGCCACTGGACGTATAAGCGCTTCGATTACGGCAGTAATGCCGCGCTCTTCTATATCAAGCAGCCTTTCGTGGTTGATGGCCCTGGCAACATCCCGGCCGCGTTGCAGAACATCAAGTTTGCCAACTGCGTGTCGAATACGAGCACGCTCAACGCCATTGCACCTAACCCCGGCGGCACGGTGCGCAATACCCGCGCGCCCATTGGCAGCCTCATCACGCTGCGCGCCGTGAGCAACAACGCTTACCTCTCGGGCGAAAACGGCACCCAGGCCGTGACCTGCACGCGCACCGCCGCCGGCACCTGGGAGCAGTTTGCGGTAGTCGATGCCGGCAACGGCAAAGTGGCCCTACGCAGCCAGGGCAAGTACGTATCGAGCGAAAATGGCACCCAGGCCATCACGGCCAACCGCACGAGCTTCGGCTGGTGGGAAACCTTCGACTGGATTGTGAACGCCGACGGTACCATCTCGCTAGGGGGCTACAACGGCCGCTACGTATCGAGCGAAAACGGCCAGCAGGCCGTGACCTGCACCCGCATGACCATCTCGGGCTGGGAGGCCTTCCGTGCCACCGTGGTGGGCACCGCCCGCGAGGCCAGCCCGCTCGCCGCCACCGGCACCGCCCGCGCCGCTGACTTCACCGCCTACCCCAATCCTGTAGTTGGCGCGCTCACCTACTCGCTGCCCAGCGGTACCACGGGGCACACGCTCACGGTGGCCGACGCCACCGGCCGCACCGTGCTCATGCGCACCTACGGTAACACCGGCGCGCAGAATACCCTCGACGCCTCGGGCCTGGCTAGCGGCCTCTACGTGGTGCGCCTCACCGGAACCGACTTCACGCAGTCGTTTAAGGTGACGAAGGAGTAAGTGTAATTAGTTAAAAAAGAACGTCTTCCTGCATAAGCGCAGGAGGGCGTTCTTTTTTGGCAAAATCCTGTTGCTAGCTTGCTCACACCAGCAAGCTCAGGAAATCCTGTTGCCCGTTCAGGTACTCAAAGCCGAAGCCCTCCGCCACCATGCGCGCCATGATGCCGGCCTCGTCGCCGCGCTGGCGCACTTCGACGCCGATGAAAACGGGGCCTTTCTCCTTGTTGTTCTTCTTGATGTACTGAAACTGAATGATGTCCTCGCCTTCGGCCAGCACGTTGTTCACGAAGCGACGGAGGGCGCCGGGCGCCTGGTTGAAGCGCACCATGAAGTAATGCTTAAGGCCCTGGTGGCGCTGGGCGCGCTCCTTGATATCCTCCATGCGGGTGATGTCGTTGTTGGAGCCGCTCACGATGCAGACCACCGTTTTGCCCTTTATCTGGTCGGCGTAGGCGTGCAGGGCTGATATGGCGAGCGTGCCCGCCGGCTCCAGCACCATGCCTTCCTCGTTGTACATCTTAAGCAGGTCTTCGCACACTTGGCCCTCGGGCACAAGGTGTACCTCATCGAGCAGGGCCTGGCAAATCTCGAACGTGAGCTCGCCGGGGCACTTTACGGCCGCGCCATCCACGAAAGTGTCGAGGCTGGGGAGTGCCTGCCGCTGCCCGGCCCGGATGGCGTCGTGCATGCTGGGCGCACCTAGGGGCTGCACGCCGATGAGCTTGGTATGCGGGCTCAGCTGCCGAAACACGCTCGACAAACCCGAGGCCAGTCCGCCGCCACCGATGGGCATGAAGCAGAAGTCAATTGGTGTGTCGTGGGTTGCTTTCAGAATTTCCAGCCCCACCGTGGCTTGGCCTTCCACAATGGCTAGGTCGTCAAACGGGTGCACGAAAGTGCTGCCGCGCTCGTCGCAGAAGGCCTGCGCCGCGTGGTAGCAGTCGTCAAACGTGCGGCCCGTGAGATGCACCGTCACCATGTCCTTGCCAAAAAGCCGCACCTTGTCCACCTTCTGCGCGGGCGTTTGGGCCGGCATGAAAATGTCGCAGGGCAGCCCTAGGAGCTGGCACGCATAGGCCACGCCTTGGGCATGATTGCCGGCGCTAGCGCATACTATCTGGCGGGTCGGCACGGTAGTGGGCAGCGTAGCAATCTTGTTATAAGCCCCTCGAATCTTGTACGAGCGCACCACCTGCAAGTCCTCGCGCTTGAGCAGCACCGTGGCATCGTAGCTGCGCGACAGCCCTAGGTTGTGTATCAGGGGCGTTTTAGTAATGATGCCCTTGAGGCGGCGCGCCGCCTGCTCGACGTTTTCTAGGGTAACGGCCGTGGCCGCGGGGGCTTCTAGGTCAGGCATGGGTAGGGATATTGCGCTAATGTGGCGCCTCACCCCCCGCCCCCTCTCTGAAAAGGAGAGGGGGAGCCAGCCAATCAGGGACTACAACTAGCAATTAAAACTAGAACTAGTCCCCCTCTCCTTTTCGGAGAGGGGGCTAGGGGGTGAGGCGCCACGTTGAGCGAGTTGCTAAAAACTATCCGGGCAGCAGCTTACGCTTCTACATTCTCGCTGCTGCGCGAGCGCAGCTCGCGCACGGTGGCACCCGTGGCCCACAGCTCCGACTCGCGCACTTCCTGCAGCTCAGCTTCTAGCTCCTTGCGATAGTTCGGCGTCGAGCCGCGCTCGATGGTACGGCGGGCTTCCTCGCCGCTGGCTACGCTGTCGTACAGGTCATTTAGTACGGGCAGGGTCGCGTCGCGGAACTTGCCTTTCCAGTCGAGGGCGCCGCGCTGGGCAGTTACCGAGCAGTTGGCAAACATCCAGTCCATGCCGTTTTCGCCTACCAGTGGCACCAGGCTCTGGGTCAACTCTTCTACGGTCTCGTTGAAGGCTTCCGAAGGCGAGTGGCCGCGCTGACGCAGCACTTGGTACTGTGCCTCGATGATGCCGGCCAGGGCACCCATCAGCACGCCGCGCTCGCCGGTGAGGTCCGAGTAAACTTCTTTCTTGAAGTCGGTTTCGAACAGGTAGCCCGAGCCCACACCGATACCCATGGCAATGGCCTTTTCCCACGCTTTGCCAGTAGCATCCTGGAACACCGCGAACGACGAGTTCAGGCCGCCGCCGGCCACGAACAAGCGGCGCAGGCTAGTGCCGCTGCCCTTGGGTGCTACCAGAATCACGTCGATATCCTTGCTGGGCACGATGCCCGTCTGGTCGTTGAACGTGATGCCGAAGCCGTGCGAGAAGTACAGCGTTTTGCCCGGCGTGAGGTACTTCTGAAGGGTAGGCCACAGGGCGATTTGTCCGGCATCCGACAGCAGGTTGCAGATGATGGTGCCCTTGTCGGCTGCCTCTTCGATGCTGAACAGCGACTCGCCCGGCACCCAGCCATCCTTGAGGGCGCGCTCCCACGAAGGCGTACCCTCGCGCTGGCCCACGATAACGTGGAAGCCGTTGTCACGCATGTTCAGCGCTTGACCGGGGCCCTGCACGCCGTAGCCGATTACAGCAATGGTTTCATCCTTAAGGAACTCAAGTGCCTTTTGCAGCGGAAATTCATCGCGGGTGATTACGGTTTCAGGTACGCCGCCGAAGTTGATGGTAGCCATGTTTGTTGGTTGGGGTTGTATCGTGGACTCTGCGAGTCCGCGCGTGAATGGTTAAAAAAGGTGTAGTAGCTAACTCGCGGACTCACAGAGTCCACGGTACAGATTTACATCGTGAACACCGCCTCTCGGTCGTTCAAAAACTCGTTTTCGGCCACGTCTTCGCTCGGCTCGCGGCGCTCAAACTCGCTGAGCTTGCGGTGGAAGCCATCGCTGGCTTTGATAATGGCGATGCGTGCCGAGCGCACAAACTCAATCAGACCGTAGGGCTGCAAAGCCTTGATGAGATTATCGGTTTCTTCGCGGTGGCCGGTAGTTTCAAATACTGTGTAGTCCTTGCGAATCACCACGGCCCTAGCCCCGTTTTCGCGCAGCAAACGCTCCACGAGCACTTTTTCGGCAATCACATCGGTAGGCACTTTGTACAGCGCCATTTCCTGCCAAATCACATCGGCGTTGGTGTTGTAGTACACTTTTAGTACCTCCACCTGCTTCTCGATTTGCTTGGCAAGTTTCTCCACCACTTCTTCCGTCTCCACAATCACGATGTTGAAGCGGTGAATGCCTTCAATCTCGGAAGGCGACACATTGAGGCTCTCAATGTTGATTTTGCGGCGCGAAAAGATGATGGCAATGCGGTTGAGCAGGCCCACCTGGTTTTCGGTGTACGCGGTGATGTTATATTCCTGGCGTTCCATTGCAAATCAGTTTGTTAAGGGGCGTTTGTCATGCTGCACTGCGCGCTACATGACGACCGTGAGGAGTTATCGCAGCCGTATTTCAGCTACGCTGCACCCCTGCGGCACCATCGGGAAGATGTTATTCTCTTTGGTCACCATCACTTCGAGCAGGAAAGAGCCAGGGTGCGCCAGCATTTTTTCCAGGGCCGGACGCAGCTCGGCGCGGTCGTCTACGCGCTGGCCGGCGATGCGGTAGCCCGCGGCTACGGTCACAAAGTCAGGGCTTTGGATATCCACAAACGAGTAGCGGCGCTGGTGAAACAACTCCTGCCACTGCCGCACCATACCTAGAAACTGGTTATTGAGGATGATGATTTTTACATCCACGCCCGTCTGCATGATGGTGCCAAGCTCCTGAATCGTCATCTGCACGCCGCCGTCGCCGATGATGGCTACCACCGGCCGGTGCGGCGCGCCAAACTTGGCCCCGATGGCGGCAGGAAGCGCAAAGCCCATGGTACCCAGGCCGCCGCTCGTGACATGGCTGCGCGACTGGTTTTGCAGGGCGTAGCGGCAAGCCACCATCTGGTGCTGCCCCACGTCGGATACGATAACTGCCTCGCCACCCGTGATTTCGTTGAGCTGTTGCAGCACCTCGCCCATCGTCAGCTCCTCCGAGGTCGGGAACAGCTCTTCCCGAATTACGGCGTCTGCTTCCTGCACCGCGCAGTCGTAGAAGCGGGCCAGCCAGGCTTCGTGCTTTTTAGGCTCGATGAGCGCCGTGAGCAGGGGTAGGGTTTCCTTACAGTCGCCCCACACCGGCACGGTGGCTTTTACGTTTTTGTCAATCTCGGTGGGGTCGATGTCGAGGTGCACCACCTGCGCCTGCTTGGCGTACTTGTCGAGGCGGCCAGTCACGCGGTCGTCAAAACGCATCCCGATGGCAATCAGTACGTCGCACTCATTGGTGAGCACGTTGGGGCCGTAGTTGCCGTGCATGCCGAGCATGCCTACATTGAGCGGGTGGCCGGTGGCCAGCGCGCCAACACCTAGGATGGTCCAAGCGGCCGGAATGCCACTTTTCTCCACAAATTCCTTGAACTCCTGCTCGGCCTTGCCCAGCACCACACCCTGCCCCCAGAGGATGAATGGCCGCTTGGCGCTGTTAATCAGCGCCGCCGCCTGCTCGATGTACTCCTTGCGCACCACCGGCGCGGGCCGGTAGCTGCGGATGTGCGTGCACCGCTCGTAGGCCGGGGCATCAAAGGTTTGCATCTGGGCATTCTTGGTGATGTCCACCAGTACCGGACCGGGGCGGCCACTCCGCGCGATGTAGAAGGCCTTGGCCAGCGCCTCGGGTATCTCTTCGGCGTTGGTTACCTGGTAGTTCCACTTTGTAACAGGCGTCGTGATATTGATAATATCCGTCTCCTGAAACGCATCGGTACCTAGCAAATGCGCGAACACCTGCCCCGTGATGCACACCAACGGCGTGCTGTCAATCATGGCATCGGCCAGGCCCGTCACGAGGTTGGTGGCACCGGGGCCACTCGTGGCCAGCACTACGCCCACCCGGCCCGAGCTACGCGCATAGCCCTGCGCCGCGTGGATGCCGCCCTGCTCGTGGCGCACCAGCACGTGGTTCAGCTCCGGCTGAAAGTCGTAGAGCGCGTCGTAAATCGGGATGATGGCCCCGCCGGGGTAACCGAAAATTGTGTCCACGCCTTCGGCCACTAGGGCTTGCAGCGTGGCTACCGCACCCGTAGTGGGCGCCAGAGTAGGGGCAGCGACCGCGCTAGCGGCTGGCTGGGCTGAAGGCTGGTTCTGGAACATATTCTTCTTCTACTAAATCGGTGATACAGCCGTGGCTAGCGTCGCTCACGGTGCGGATATACTTGAGTAGGACGCCTTGCTTGGCGGGCAGCGGCGGGCGCTGCCAGGCGGCGCGGCGGGCGGCCAGTTCTTCGTCGGACAGCTGCACGTCGATGGTGTTGGCCGTGGCATCGAGCACTATCCAATCGCCGTCCTGCACCAGGGCCAGGCCGCCGCCGTCGAACGCCTCGGGGCAGACGTGCCCAATCACGAAGCCGTGGGTGCCGCCCGAAAAGCGCCCGTCGGTTATCAGGGCCACTTTATCACCTAGGCCGGCACCCATGATAGCGGAGGTTGGCTTCAGCATTTCGGGCATGCCCGGCCCGCCTTTCGGCCCCACGTAGCGAATCACGACCACCTGGCCGGCCTTGATTTTGTGGTCGATAATGCCCTGGTTTAGCTCTTCTTCCGAGTTGAACACGATGGCTGGGCCCTCAAACCGCAGGCCTTCCTTGCCGCTGATTTTGGCCACGCTGCCTTTGGTAGCGAGGTTGCCGTACAGCATCTGAATGTGCCCGTCGGCCTTGATGGGATTGCTCAAGGGGCGCAGCAGGTCTTGCTCGGCACCTAGGGGCTGCACATCGGCTAAGTTTTCGGCCAGCGTGCGGCCGGTTACGGTCATGAGGTCGCCGTTGAGCATTCCGTAGTCGAGCAGCGTGCGCTGCACGGCGGGCACGCCCCCAATTTTCGACAAATCCTCCATCAGGTACTTGCCGCTGGGCTTGAGGTCGGCCAGCACCGGCACCCGGTTGCCCACGGCCTGAAAGTCCTCCATGGTGAGGTGCACGCCGGCCGCGTGGGCAATGGCAATGAGATGCAGCACCGCATTGGTGGAGCCGCCGAGCACCGTGATGATAACCATCGCATTCTCAAACGCTTCGCGGGTGAGGATATCGCGCGGCTTCAAGTCCAGCTCCAGCAAGCGGCGTAGGTACGCGCCTGTGTCGAGGCATTCCTGCACCTTAGCGCTGCTCTCGGCGGGCAGCGACGACGAGGCCGGCACCGTCATCCCTAGGGTCTCGATGGCGGCGGCCATGGTGTTGGCGGTGTACATGCCGCCGCAGGCGCCCGGCCCGGGGCAGGCATTGTGGATGATGCCTTGGTAGTCTTCCTCCGAAATCTGCCCGTTTACCTTCTTGCCGTAGGCTTCAAAGCACGACACAATGTTGAGCTGCTGGCCTTTAAACTCGCCGCCCCGAATGGTGCCGCCGTACACCATCAGCGAAGGCCGATTTAGCCGCGCCATGGCGATGAGCGCGCCGGGCATGTTCTTATCGCAGCCCACCACCGTGGCAATGGCGTCGTAGTAGTGCGCGCCCGCCATGGCCTCAATCGAATCGGCAATTATCTCCCGCGACACCAGCGAAAAGCGCATGCCCGCGTTGCCATTCGTGATGCCGTCGCTCACGCCAATGGTATTGAAGCGCAGCCCCACCAGCCCCTGGGCGGCCACGCCGCGCTTTACCTCATCGGCCAGGCCGTCGAGGTGCATGTTGCAGGTGTTGCCCTCGAAGCCCGTGGAGCAGATGCCCACGAATGGCTTGCGCAAATCCGCATCCGACAGGCCCGCGCCGATGAGCATGGCCTGCGAGGCGGGCAAGCTGT
>Ga0308164_10003018_pt1 | contig 15796 bp, 16 predicted proteins | sample PhyTR2_FD_201031 | JGI IMG/M metagenome (GOLD analysis project Ga0308164, IMG submission 201031) | Phyllosphere microbial communities from UC Gill Tract Community Farm, Albany, California, United States - DLSLT.R2 | ecosystem: Host-associated > Plants > Phyllosphere > Unclassified | place: USA... | reverse complement strand
CTAGGCGTGCCCGAAAGCAAGCTAAAAAGTAAAACCAATGTCAAGAAGACGGTATGGTTGCTTTTCTTCCTTGCCGGTCTGTTGTTCGTGGTCTTTGGCATTTTGTTCTTCATGAAGTCGCGGGCAGAACGATTGGCTGCGCAAGAAAAAGCGCAACCGGTCAAGACTGCTGCAGCAAAGGGAGATCAGACAAAGGTCCGTAATGCGGCACTCACCAATCAGAGTCTTGAACGTGTCAAAGCTGAAATCATGAAGCGTGATGAAGCTGATGCACAAGTAGAAGCCGCTCGCGTTGAGCGCCTCCAGGCCGCCGGTGGTGCGCCTACTGGCGGGGTTGGCGGGCCAGGAGGGGCGTATGGCAGGGGCAATACTAGCGCAGGCGCTCCAGCGGCCGCTAATGGCTCCTATCAGGGTCAAGGTAATCAACAAGGCCAGCCGGCGCCACGACCTTTGACCTTGCGCGAACAGCAGCTCGCCGGAAATGTGCTTGCCTTCGGTGCGAGTTCGGGCGCGCAAAGTACATCAGCGGCAATGGCCCCGTCTGAGCCGCAGGCGAGGAAGCGCGCAGCTCGTTTCGCTTCGGACGATCAGCCAGATGATGAAGTCAACGTGGCCAACTCGGGCCCGCGCTCGTCGGACTCGCAGAATAAGGGCGGCATGGCTGACATGCTCAAGCCGACTGTCTTGCAGGCGCGTAGGGCGGGGCGATTGGGCAATCTCGATTTTTTGCTTAAAAAGGGGATGACTATTCCTTGCGCGCTGCGCACTGGAATTGATACGACATTGCCGGGTTTCTTGACTTGCGTTGCTATCAGCGACGTTTATTCCGCAAATGGAGTCACTAAGTTGGTGGAGCGTGGGGCAACCTTTTTTGGCGAACAAAAATCGGCTATCGCACAAGGTCAGACTCGCGTTTTCGTGGTGTGGAACCGTATTGATAATCCATCCGGCGTCTTTGCCGAGCTGGATAGCCCTGGCACAGACGAAATGGGATATGCCGGTATCGGTGGTCATGTCGATGACAAGTTTTGGAAGCGGTTCGGCGGTGCAATCATGCTCAGCTTAATTCAAGACTCCGTGCAAGCTGCTGTACAGACGCGTCAGGAAAGCGGCGGTGTTTCGGTCAGCAACACAAGCGGGGCGGGTAGTCAAATGGCGGCGGAAGCACTCAAAGGAACAATCAACATTCCTCCAACGATTACGGTTCTTCCTGGGAAAATCATCAATGTCATGGTTTCCCGAGACATATCTTTTGATTCGGTGTACGGCCTAGTTAAGTAACAGAAGCAGTTTCGCGGGCGCGAAACTGCATTAAGGATTTAAAATGAATATGCATTCCGCTACTCCAATTCGCCCTTCACATGCTGACAGGTCCATCTCCGTTCGTCAGCTTATGCAGAAATACGGAATTACCGAAGCGTTACAACTTGACATTACCGAGTTTGCTATCAACCGCCCTGGCGAATATTGGATCGAAGATCAAAGCGGATGGCATTGTATCGAACAGCCAAGTTTGTCTCTCGCCAATCTGCAAGGACTGGCAACCGCGACAGCGGTTTTTTGTCATAAAAAATTAGATCGTGATTCACCAATCCAGTCTTTGACTCTCCCAGACGGTGAACGCTCTCAGATCGTTTATCCTCCGGTCTGCCTCGATGGCACAGTAAGTATGACGATCCGTAAACCATCCAGCAGCCGCTTTACGCTTGACCAATACAGCCAGTCTGGACGCCTAAAACCGCGCCTCACCAATATAAGTGACACGATCCAACCGTGGGAATCAGACTTATTAAAGATGGTTCAAAATGGACGTATGGTTGAATTCTTTCAAGGTGCAGCAAAGCATCATCTTAATGTGGTAACTGTCGGCGGTACGGGGTCGGGCAAGACGACATTTTCCAAAACGATGATTGACCAGTATCCGGCTGACAAAAGGATCTTCACTATTGAAGATGCGCACGAATTAACCACGCCTTACCACAAGAATGTAGTTCCTCTTTTTTATTCTCCAAAGTTTTCGGCCAAGGAAATTCTCGCAAGCTGTATGCGTATGAAGCCTGACCATATCTTTCTTGCTGAGCTTCGCGGGGATGAGACTTGGGACTATCTAATGGCGTTGAAGTCTGGACACCAAGGCTCTGTCACATCGATCCACGCAAATGATTGCCGTGGCGCGCTTTATAAGATTGCGTCTTATATCAAACAATCAGAAGTAGGGCGCACGCTCGATATGAGTTATATCCTCAGCGAGGTGCAAACCACTATTGATGTGGTATTGTATTTCGAGAAAACTCATTTAGTCGAAATTTATTACGACCCGAACAAAAAACTGAAGTTGATGAAAGGCGAAGCTGAATGAAAGCGACAACGAAAGCGTTGGTACAAAAAGCGAATTTGGTTTTGGTGCCTGGGGCGGTATGCGTGGCCGCTGCTTGCGGTGCGCTTTATTTCACGTCGAAATTGCTTATTGAGCATTACAGGCTTGACGGCCTGGAACCGGGCGTAAGGCTTGCGTATGATCTTGTCCAGGCGACGGACAACAAGAAAATGAAACAACTGGCGGGCCTCTCGTTGCTCGTCAGCGCTGGCGTTCCATCCGCAATGTTTGGCCTCTTCATGTTCTCCGTGTTTGGCGCATCAAAACGTAAATTGCACGGCGATGCTCGTTTCGCTAACCGGGCCGAGCTGGTCAAAGCTGGCCTGTTGCAGCCAGATAAGCCGGATGATAAGTATCCGTCTATTGTGGTCGGTAAAGTCGGCGCACAATACCTTTTCTATCGCGGGCAACAATTTATGTTTTTGGCCGCGCCGACACGTTCCGGTAAAGGCGTCGGCATCGTTATTCCGAACCTTCTGCATTATCGTGACTCGGTGATTTGTCTCGATATCAAGGGCGAGAATTTTGATATCGCCTCGGGCTTCCGTCACAAGTGCGGGCAAGAAGTTCATAAATTCGCGCCCGATGACGAAAACTTTATGACGGCTTGTTGGAATCCTTTGGGCTATGTCCGTCATGATCCACGTTTCCGCGTCAGTGATCTTATGTCGATCACAAACATTCTTTATCCACCAAGCGACGATGTGTGGTCATCAACAGCTGAAAGCTTGTTCCTGGGCTGCGCGCTGTATTGTATGGAAACGGCGAAAGAGCTTGATAATTTCAACGTTGCCTATGTTAAGAAGCTTCCAATTTCTCTGCCTTTTCTAAAGGATGAAGAAACGTTCGATGCTTACGTTAAATCGCGAGCTGCTTTTGAGCCGCTTTCGGAAGAGTGCATATATCACCTGAAGTCGTTCTCTCAAACCTCGGACAAATTACGTAATAGCATCCTCATTAGTTTTAATCAGCCGCTGTCCATCTTTGCCGATCCTATTACGGCGAAGGCCACTTCGACAAACACTTTCGATCTACGCGAAGTGCGTCGCAAGCGGATGAGTATCTTTGTGGTCATCAGTCCGAAGAACATCGACAAATACGGTAAGTTTTTGAATCTGTTCTTCCAACAAGCGCTTACCCTGAACATGGATAAGCTGCCGCAAGATGATCCGACATTGAAGTATCAGTGCCTTCTATTGCTCGATGAATTTCCGGCAATGGGCAGGATCGCAATTATTGAAAAAGCCTCGGCATATCTGGCTGGATATAATATGCGCTTGTTGCTTATCTTCCAAAGCAAATCGCAGGTTAAGGATAAACGGCTGTACGATGAAACTGGCGCGCAAACCTTGTTGACAAATATGGCGTTGCAAGTCGTTTATGCTCCGCGTGATGATGATGACGCCAAAGACTATTCAGAAATGATCGGCTACATGACAGAAAAAGGCCGGTCTACGTCGCGTCAACTGTCGGGCAAAGCTGGACGGTCTGAGTCGATTAGCGATCAGCGCCGGGCTGTGATGTTGCCGCAAGAAGTCAAGGCAATCGGCACGGAAAAGGAAATTGTCAGCATGGAGAACATGCCGCCCGCCCTGGTTGACAAAATCTTCTGGTACAAAGAAGAAGTATTTATTAGTCGTGCTAACTTGCCGCATCCGCCAGTGCCGGTCCAATACGAGTTACATAACGCCATTGAGCGTGTTCAAGAGGCTCCACCGCTCTTTTTTGCAGGTGCAGTGAAGCCTCAAACGCTCGCACCTGGGGCGACTTTTGAAGTGGGCTTTTCGCCTAAGCGTAATGCGCTAGAAGTGGTTATGTCTTTGATTCTTGAAGCGAAAGAACAAATTCTTGTAGCCGCTTATTCTTTCACCAGCAAGGAAATAGCTTTCGCGCTTGCTGAAGCAAAGCGAAGAGGCGTCGATGTGCGTGTAGTAGTCGATCATGCGCAAAATAGCGATGAACAGGGCGGTTATAAGGCCGTAGATTTTCTTAGTTCGCAGGATATTCCGGTTGTTCGATCTGAGAACTATGCAGCAATGCACCACAAGTTTATGGTTGCGGACGGTATAAATGTCCAAATTGGGAGTTTTAACTATACCTCGTCGGCCAATCTGAGAAACGCGGAAACGGCAGTCGTATTCCGTAACGCTCCCGAGCTGGCCGAAGTATATCGGACAGAATGGACGCGATTGGCAACTGAGCCAAAGGTGGGGGTAGACGCGATTATGGCCGTTGACCGTGGCCTGAACACATTGAAAGAACTTGGACTTTAAAGGAGTATCAAAATGGCAGACGTAATCAGCAACGCGGATTTGGATAAAGAAAACCGCAAGCAAGGCGAATTGGAATCGATTCAACAAATGCGACTGGATACCGCCCGAGGGTGGAATGCTGAGCAAGCTGCTGAGCGTGCAGAGATAGACACAAATTACCTTACTGTCCTCGATGACACCGGGGCAAAGTACGAAGCTGATGCTCTACGGGGCGATATGGCGATCTACGCAAAGGAAAATGCGCATTATCGTGATGCAGTGGCGGCGCAGTCGCCTAGCGACTTGACAAGGCAAACGCCGGAGGTACAGGCGCAAGCTGTTGCAAATTTCATTGCCACAAATATCAATCGCACCCCCGAAAAAGTCGCAGATAACGTTGATATGGCTCCACCTGGGTTGAAGTCGCTTTTAGGCGATGCCGACAAGATGAAGGCAATCGACAAGGAAGTTAATCAGCTTTTGGAGGGCATCAATCGTCTGTACGTTGCAGAGACTAAAGCCGTGATCGCACAAGCTGCAGGGCGCGATGATGCGAAGGTAGTTGCTCAAGAGGTTAACGATGTGTACGACGATCTGCCGCATCTGCGAGAAACACGCCAGGAAAACCGTGATGCAGCGGATGCTCTGCAAGTTGCGAAATTCATCGGCTCGAATGTGAACCTGACGCCTGAAAAGGTTGCGGATAACACGCGTTTGGCTTCTCCCGAGTTGAAGGCAATCTTGGCCGACAGCGAGAAAATGACGCGCATCGAACCGGAGGTTGATAAGCTTCTAACCGGCATATCGGAACAATATATTGCTGATACCAAATCGGTGATATCCGCTTCCCTGGCCGGTCCGGTTCGAGCTCAGGTCGATGAAAAGCCAGAGGCGGTTCTTACGGCCTCGCAGGCCGGGCCAACCGCAGTTGCTCCCCCGCTGCGCGAAACGGAGGTGCCGACGCCGGCAGCGGCTGTGCGTGCGGAACAGGAAGATCCCGGGCCAGTGTCCGCGCCAGTGAGTCCAGCACGTTGGTCGACCATTCAAGCGGCGGCGGCGCCAGCGTCACCAGTCAGTGATAACCCACGGCAGGCGGCGGATACGGAGCTGGAGGAAGTGAACGAGCGCAAGCGGCGTGAGTCGGTTTTGGCGGCGAGTGGTGCGCAGCAAAACACCGTCGATGTGCAGCGTAAGGGCAGCGAGCTTGAACGCGGCGAATTCATCGTTCCAAGGCGCGTAACTCAGGCTTACACCGAAATGGATGGGAAATTCTATGCCAAGGATACCAGCCGCTTGATGTTCCAAGACCAAGGCGAAAAGCTGGCGACCTCGACAACCGACAAGACGGCGATTGCCGATATGGTTACCTATGCCAAAGCGAAGCAATGGGAAAGCCTCAAGCTGACTGGATCGCAGGAATTCCGCCGCGAAGCGTGGTTGCAGGCAGAGTCGCAAGGGATCAAAACGCAAGGTTTCACGCCACGAGAAACCGACTTGGTGGAACTGAAGACGCTCACATTGGAACGTTCGACCAACAGCATTACGCCATTGCAGGACCGGGCCAAAGACCGTGCGCAGCTTGAAAAGCCTGTAACGGCCCCACGCCATGACCTGAACAAGAATCAGGCTGCTACGGCTTCGGCGGTGGCGCAGAACAACACCACGAACATCAAGGACTTGCAGAAAGACCCGGCGCTGGAACGCTATTCGATTGAAGAGTTATCGAAGATCGCTTTTTACCGTGCGCTGATAGTCGAACGTGAAAAGGACTCGGCTCCAGCCGTCCGCGAAGAGGCGGTAGCAAAGTTCGATACAGCTATGCGTGATCCTGCCATGGTGAAGGCGCTCCCTGATCCGCAAGTCAAAGCTGCAGGACAATCGGTGGCCATCGAAAAAGAGCACAAGCGCGATACTTCAGAATTGTCGTTGTAGTGCGCTGCTTGGTGTCACCGCGGCGCGACCTGGTTGCGGCCGTTGACACCATGGTGTCACCGCTGCGTGACCTGGTTGCGGCCGCTGACACCATTTCCGTGTTTTTAAAATGACTTGGTGACAAACCGGCGGCGCCGGCAGCTGGATCTTGTCACCACTTTTACAGAATCAGCATATGCCGTCGTTTGACTCAGTAGATTCATGGTTTGAAAAGGGTTTCCGGGTCCGTGAACAGAAGGCGGCGAAGGCGGCCAGCGGCGCTCGCCGCGACCGGGCGCGATCAAGTGGCGGCTCAGGCCCTGCCAGTCGCGGCGGCGTCAAGTTTTCTTCCGGAGCGAAGTCCAAGAACATCAAAAGTGTCGTTCGCAAAGCACCGGAGGTCATGGTCAAGATCACTGGCTCTAGCAGCGGCATGAAAAGGGTCAAGAGCCATCTTGAGTACATTTCCCGCAATGGACAAGTCGAGCTGGTCAACGAGGCGGGCCAGACGATAAACGGCATGGCCGAAGTACGAGCCTTGCGCGAACAACTCAAGGCATCTCAAATTCCCGAAGAGAGCAAAAAACGTGAGTTCGTCCACGTTATTTTCTCGATGCCTCCTGGCACTGGGGAAAAGCAAGTGCGGGAGGCCGTAGCGCAGTTCTGCCAAGAAGAATTTTCCAATCGGCGCTACGTGATGGCACAGCATGACGACACCGACCACAGCCATGTTCACGTATGCGTATCGACACGCGACATTGATCGCGCTGACGAAGCGCGGCTGAACCCTCGTAAGGATGATCTGTTTCGGTGGCGACAAGGCTTTGCGGACAAGCTACGGGAACAAGGGGTCGAAGCTGCGGCAAGCGAGCGCAGGCATCGGTTTAAGGCGCAAAAATCGGAACACCCGGTTTTACGCCAGATACGAGCTGAAAACCCTACATCAGTCGTATTCGATCAAGGCCGAGCGCAAGCGAAGGCAGGTAAGCGTGCTGCTAGTGCGTTAGAAAAGGCCGGTGCGGCCTTTGTAGGGCCGCAACGGCCTCCGCGAGTACCTTACGTTTATACAAAGCTTCAAAGCGATTTGGGGGCCGCTGTAGCGGCTGGCAAGCGCCCTCCTAACCCAGCACAAGAGAAGATGGAGCAAAACAGGCAAACGGGGCTGGCGGGGTGGGGGAAACTTGCTGCCAGTCTTGAAGAGAGCGGCGACCTCGAATTAGCCGGTCAAGTTCGGGAACTGATGCAAGCGGGGCGCAGTGAGCCAGTGTCGCGTAATCAGGCGCTATATGATGTGCAGGCAGGCAAGGCCGAAAAAGCGGCTACGAAAGACAAGACCGGATACGATCTGGACCGTTGAAGCGTCTTGGTGTCACGATCGGCGCTCGAGCGCTGCCAACGTGACACCAATTGTATTTAGCGCCTCTACAACTCCCCTACCCCTCCAATGCTGCAACGAATGGTGACAACGCGGTGCGCCAGGCGCGCATCCTGTGACACCACGGCTGTAAATTAGGAGTATCCAGGCCTAACCTATACGGCTGTTTCGGACAAGTCCCGACCCGATGCAACCCATTCTTTCACCCAACCCGGCTTACGCCCTCGCCCACTCCATTGCTTCGCTGCGTCGTCAGGATGGCGATACTTCGCGGCTAGCGGCCCTTTCGGTGACTTTTCCAACGAACGTCCCGAAAGAATATCTTTCATCGACAAACCCGCGCTTTGCGCGATATAAAGAATCTGTTCCCTCGCTTGACTAACGCCCAAGAAATGACGTTTTTTCAATTCGTCTTGTACTTCGGCTTGAAGCTTTCGCAGTTGCGATATGGAATAATTTGAAATATCTTGCATGGTTATCCTGATTTTCTGGTTTAAGAGATTTCTTTAATCGTACTTACTTGGCCCGCTTGTACTCGGCCTGCCCGTTCGTTAAATGCCCGCTTGACTTGTCAACCGCAAGCGTAGATACACCAAAGCCACTGTTTATCTGCAGCATACCGTCTTTAAACGTGGCCGGTATATTCTTTGTCTGCATCGTTCCATCCATTATGCTTGGTGCCGTTTCGCGCACCATAAAGCTATCTCCGTTCCGCTCAATTTCAAGCGACCTCTTCTCACTCTTCACATTGACCCATTTTCCAGCGAACTCGCCGCCCCCTTGGTTACTGCATCCAAAAAGCATAGCCAAAAATATCACTGAACTAAAGTAGCGCTTCTTCATAATCTTTCCTTCTTTTTTGCTAATGTCTGGTCAGCCCGTTGATGCCAAATCGAGCGGCGTATCTTATTTTTTACTATTCTTAAGTTTCGCGTCCGCGAAACTAGCTTTCTAGCCTGTAAAGCAATTAAATATCAAAAGCGTAAACCAACAGCCAAATTAACCAAGATAGGATTGACCTTTACATCAACCTTTTGGCCTGTAGAAAGGTGGGCCGTGCTTTTAAGACGCATCGGAACAATCGACGAATCCAAAAACCATTTTCCCCCAAAGTTGTATGTAATGCCCAGTTGTGCAACTGTACCCCAGGCGCTGTCGATGCTGGCACTGGTGCCCCCCCCAGGGTTAGTCAGAGCGGACAAGATAGGTGTAGTTGCCACATCGGTAAATTTCACATACGTCGCGCCGACTCCAACGTACGGCCTGAACATACTCGATGCGCTTCCGAAACGATATTGCGCCACCAAGATAGGTGACCAAACTTTTGTGTCCGCTATCTTTCCCGCTTGAGCAATAACACCGTCCCCCTTTATGTCTAGTTTTGGAGGTATGCCAAATGCGAATTCGCCCGAAACGTTATCTGTCAACATATACGACACGCTGCCAAAAATCGCACCGCCTTTATCAACGTCCACTTTTGCACCGGGAACGCCTGTGATATCACCGCTGCTCACTTGGGGCCTGAACTGGTTGTACCCGGCCTTAGCACTCCAAATACCTTCCGATTGTGCTGACGCATGGGAAGCTACAGCGGCAAAAAAAGTAAAGAGAGATACTTGCACATATTTCATTATAAAAATCCAAAAATTCTAATCAGGTTATCTTCACTAGACGTAAGCCGAAAACGGAAAGGGGCGTCCCTTAGTTTCCCATTTTTTCACTGCTTCCAGCACGAAACGGTCTGTCTGCTTAATGTCATACTTCTCATCCAGCATCGCTAGATAGTAGTGCCAACACAAGCTACTGTCTTCGACCTCGCCACTATAGGGACTATCAATAGATTGTTTTACCAAGTCCGCGATTGCTCTAAAATTTTCGCGGACAGTTTGAACCACTAAAATTGCACCGTTGTTTAGGTCCGTACACACACTTTGTACGTCAACTGGATCATTATAAAAAGTTACAAGCATTAGCTCTCCAAATTATATCTACAGTTTTCTTAATCTTTGCAATCGAGGCTTTCTTTCCCACCATTGCATAGCTTTGTCATTGGAATTATTGTACGCGATTAAATCGATTAAGCACGGCACTTGTGTACAACATTATTGTACCAAAACTTATTGCATTCAGAGCAAATTACCAATCCAATAGAAAGAAAGCAGGATGAAAGTCGCCACAAAGCCATCATCGGAAAAACCTCTCATACGATTGGTGTCAATGTCCGCGACATGGCGCACCCACTTGACACCAGTCGTGCCGTGTGTGCGTCTTTTCGGGTACACCCATTCAATACCAGCTAGTCGTGGTATCGGATAAACTGTGCCAGCTACCCAAAAGCAACTGGTATCGCAACTCAACCCAAACTAGACCGGAACACCGTGAACACATTCATCCGAGCATACTTACGCGCATCGACCAACGAACAGGACGCGCAGCGGGCCCGTGGTCTGCTCGATGAGTTCGCTAAGCAGCACGGCGTCATTATTTGCAACTACTACGCTGAAAACGAATCCGGCGCGCATCTGAACCGACCTGAGCTGTTTAGGCTACTTGGCGATAGCCGTCCGCGTGATGTGCTGTTGGTCGAAGATGTGGACCGCCTGTCGCGCCTCACAGCGGCGGAATGGGAAAGGCTAAAAGGGGTTATCCGAGAACGTCAGGTGCTTGTTGTGGCCGTCAACGTGCCGACAACATGGCAGCACTTAGCTCCAGCCCGAAATGATTTTGACATGCGCATGTTCGGGGCAATCAATGACATGCTTCTAGACATGCTGGCCGCAATCGCCCGCAGAGATTATGAGCAGCGGCGTGAGCGTCAATCGCAAGGAATTACGAAGGCTAAGGGTGACGGCAAATACCAGGGCCGCAAGGCCGATACAGATCGGTACGCCGTCATCAATCGCCTATTGGCTAGCAAGAGTTCCTGGAGCGAAGTGCAGCGCACGGTGAAGTGCAGCCGCAATACAATTAGCGCCGCCATTCGCCACGCTGCAAAAAAAGAACAGCCAAAACCGGCACCGACGCCGGCGCCGGCATCGTCACCGTAATTGCTAGAGCGACAAATCATCGTCGGCCGATTTCCCACGACTCGCAGTTTTGGTATTTTCAGGGACTTCAACGGGTGGCGGCTCGGGTAACTGACGTAAGGTTTTACGGTTAGCCATCTTCGCGTCGTAGGCGTGAAAATTCGGCACCTCCCCTTTGGACTCACTATTTTTTTCGTATACGCCTCGGAAATAGGCAACCTTCGCTAGCTCGTCCTTGTCATGGCCTTGGAAATTGGGATTGTCACGAACCTGCCCGTAATGGCGACCTAGTTCTTTGACAGCGTGCGTATGTATCGCCGCGTGCGCGGCCTCTTTGTCCGCAACTTCGTTGCCTTTGACTTCTGTATCCGCAGATTTGCTTTCCACGACCGGACTTGCTTCGTTCTCCGGAATTTCGCCGCGTGATATATCCCGCGCAATCGTCTCTTTAGCTACCGCATACATCCTGTCCTGGGCCGCCTTGGGTAAGGTAGGGTCCATCCCCTCAGCTATGCCCCTTAGATCAGAATACGCCCCTGCAAGCTCCGGATGCTTCTCCAAGGTATCTTTCATCGGCAACGTCTGAAACGCCACCGCTCGATCTAGATTTACCTGAATATCGCTTATCCCATTGCTCTTTTCGTCTGAACGATTAAGGTCTTGATCGCGTGTAATACTGTCCCGAAAAATATCTTGAATCGGTTCCATCTGGCCTATGAAACTTGCCCTAGAAGCTTTAATCCAGGCATCAGGATCAACTTTGTCAAAATCGATACTGTGACCAGTCTGTTTCACAAGTTCCGTTACAAAAACTCGCGTTGCTCTACCGTTTCCTTCTCTAAACGGGTGCAAAGCATTTATCTCTGAAAAATGATGAGACAACCTCTCAACCAATTTTTCTTTCTCCATCCCCTGAAGAAAATTATCTTTTTTTAAATCAGCAAAAACCGTCGAATTGCCGTACTGTTCAATCAAAGCAGGAGGCGCAAAAGACGACCCGCCCTTAGAAATGCCGACCGTCCTTATCTCGCCAGCCCAATCATAGACGTCCTTGAAAAGCTCTTTATGAATGTCTTGAAGATGCTTAAGATCAAACTCTCCACGAACAGGACTATCGTCAAGTTGAATCTCACGCAGCGTTGCCATGCTGTACTCATAGTCTGCAAGCTGCTCCGGGTCTTTGATGCCGGGCAAATTACGGAGAACGTTTGTTCCAGGGTAGCTGTAAGGGTCTTGTTTCACAATTCAGTTTTCGTTAGAGGTTGGTTGAAATTTCTTTCTCGTATCCTCCAATGCAGCGTCCAACGTGATTTCTCCAGCTACATACTTATCGAGCAAAGCGCGAAACTCAACGCTTGGCTTCAATCCTTCCAGTGCAGAATTTGCCAATGTTTTTTGTACTGCTTTCTCGCGGTCTTTTTGTGTGGAAGCCATAATAATTCCTATGAAGTTTTATAGAATATGACGATCAAGCAACGCACCGTCGTGTGAACATTTTACACTGATTGGTGTCAGCAGGCCCAACCTGATTGATGCACACTGACACCAATCTAGACCGGCAATTTCGCGGCCGCGAAATTATTCCGGATTAGATTTCTTCTTAAGCGGTTTAGCCCTTGCCCGCGCCGCCTGCGCACTTTCCAAAACGACCGTCTTCGCTTCAAGTACGCGAAGCACCTTTGTCGTATGCGTCTTTATTTCCGACCTGAGCGAAGCGATCTTCTTTCCGATTTCTGGCAATTTCCCTCCACCGCCAGCAATGACCAAAAGATTAAACGCCTTAGCGATCTGATTTAGGTTTGTTCCGACTTTTGCCAGCTCATAGTTAGAGCGCCGCAATATCTCGATTTCATCGTTAAGGAATTGGGAATGCCCAAGCTCTTTATATATAAGAGTACCTATGTAGTAATTGCGCGTCGAAAGGCGAATCTCGGCGCGCTTCTCAATGGCTTCCAGCACTGGTCGAGGTAATCGCATTTCAAAGCGTGCGGAATCAGCAGTTAAATCGGTTGTTTTAACTTCAGGCCCACGGTCTTCGATTAGGGATTCTGAAATAAGGTGCCGAATCATAAGAGACGCATTAGCCTTACCAAAGCGCTTTAACGCAAGCTCTTGCAACTTTTCTTTCTGCTCGGGCGACACGCCATCAACCCAAAGCATATTTGTTTTGTCACGCGCCATCATGTTCCCGTTTATCTAACTTCCACTAATTAAAAACCGTAACATTTAAAATCCGAAATTATCAAACGTCCGGACATATTATAACATACGCGCATCTACAAAACCGGCAAACGTCCGGACACATTGAAAATATGAAAGTTGCACAAAGTGCAACACGATGCCGTCAAGCATCTTATCTTTGTCCGGACAAAAACCGGCGCTAGCCTATCCTGCACTAGAAAAACCCTTAATAACTACTCCTTTGTCTCCTCTGCCTTTATTGTCGATATTCTGTCGATATCGTGTCGATAAATTGTAGATGCCAGCCCGACCTCTACAAGAAATCGACAAAAAATCGACAAAACTAAGTTAGAATACAGTGGCATCGACAACTTATCGACAACTTATCGACAACCACTAAGGCAGGCTGATGTGAACATTCCTGAACAAGAAACGACAATCTCAGGTGCTATACGTAAGAGACTGCCCGAGATTGAACAACGCATGTACGAAGGGGAACGGCAGATAGACATCGTTACCCGACTCAACAACGACGGAATAAAAGTATCGCTCAAAGACTTCCGCCAGTTGTTATTAAGAGCTAGGAAAGCACAAAAGAAACAGCAGAAACAAGAGATGCCGGAAAGCTCTATAATTGCACCTAAAAGCCAATTGGAAAATACAGCCCGTGTAGATGCGTCAACACAAACAGTAGTTTCTAAGTTAGCCGAACACCAGAAAAAGCCAGTTGACCAAAAGCCGTCGGGAAAAATGTCACTTAGTGATTTGGAAGACCTTATTAAAAATCCAATCGACCTTGACAAAATGTAATCTAAATTATCGGAACAAATATGCGTATCGCTACTATCAGCATGTCAGGAAACGTTGGAAAAACAACTCTGGCAAAAAACCTTTTTTATCCGCGCCTTCCTGGTGCCGATCTGTTTGAGATTGAAACATTAAACAATGGCATCAAATTAAAGTCGGCTTCAATTAAAACTCTGCGCGGTTCATCATATGGAGCGCTCATCGATTCGATCATGCTATCCGAATCAGCAGTCGTCGATATTGGCGCATCTAACATCGAGGTTGTTCTAAAGGAAATGCAGGAACTCGATGGAAGTCATGAAGATTTCGATTTCTTTATTATCCCTGTTGTAAAAGATCGCAAGGTTATCGAAGAATCTGTAAAGACTGCGCTATTGCTTTCCGGCCTGGGTGTTCCGGGGGAAAAGATTAAAATGGTTTTTAACCGATTCCCGAAAGATATGGATTTGCAAGAAACATTTGGTCAGGTTTTTAAAATTGCAAATAATGGCAAGTTCACTGCGACAAAAGAGGCGGTCATTTACGAAAATCCTGTTTATGCGGAACTGAATAAACTCGAAATTAGCTTACATGAATTAAATGAAGACAATACGGACTATCGGGCAATTCTCAAGGATGCAAAAAATGAAGAGGAACAAAAACATTTCCTTGCAATGATTGCAAATAAACGTCGCGCCATATCTGCAACGAAAAATCTTGATGATGTTTTTGAAGCACTGTTTAAGGGATAATTATTGTGCCGCCGAATAATCGAACTAAATTGTTGGCTGGAGCGCTTTTAAAAGATGGACTCGACAGCGACGACAGAATACATGCCGCTTTGTTCGCAGCGGCTTTTGAAGAACTCGACGGATTGAGTGATAGGCTTTCGCGCATTCCGACCGACATTGATGCTTCGGCGGATAGATTCCAGCGCATAACTACCCTGGCGGTGGATGATTTCGTTTCAGTCGCAAATGAAGCTTTGTCGAAATTCATGCAGCGAACCAATGAAATGAAAGCGCTATTGGAGCCAGTGCAGCAGCCGGTAGCGCCTCCAATTCAACAAGCGGTCATTGCTCCGCCTGCAGCGGCACCAGTGGCGGAAAAGTCCTCTGCGAAGGTCAGTGATGTACTGTGGCGAATCATCCCTATCAGTATCGCTTTCGGGATCGTTTTAGGGGCCGCAGTGGCCTATTTCGTACTAAAATAGCCGCATCGTTCGACGGAGGATTTATGTTTAAAAAAGTGGTAATGGCTGTCCTTCTAATGTCGCCCTTTGGCTATGCTTCGGCCAGTGACCATGGCTGCCAAGTCTTGCTGTGCATGGCCAACCCTACCGGCTGGGCAAACATTGGCGAATGTGTACCGCCCATGAAGAAGTTGTTTAAGGATTTGGCGAAAGGAAGGGCGTTTCCTACCTGCACCTTTAAAAATGCAGATGGCATGGATACCGGCACTTCTTCACAGCACTATGCACAAAATCAGAGTGCTAGCCCCTCGTTTTGCCCTGCTGGTTATGTTGTTTCTGGCGGCAGGCTGAAACCCCCGCGTTGCTCATTTAAAGGCGCTGTAACCGTATATGTAGACGGGCAGAAGGCTAACCGTGTCTGGTGGGATGAAAATGGCGGTAGCCTCTCCGAAGCGCCGCAATAGCTTTATCTAGATCGTGTCATCGTATGGTGACACGATCGCGCGCCAGGTTAGCGCGCTTTGACACCATTATCTTAGCGCCTTGTTTAAATCATCCACTAAGTATTTCAAAACCCGCCGACGCTCTCCCAATTGCGCCTCATGCTGTTTAAGCTGCGCCGCCAGCACCTCAAACTTTTTCGCTCTCTCGATTGCACTTTGCGCGGCCTCGATCTTCGCTTTATCGGTCCCGATA
>Ga0308164_10003017_pt1 | contig 15835 bp, 15 predicted proteins | sample PhyTR2_FD_201031 | JGI IMG/M metagenome (GOLD analysis project Ga0308164, IMG submission 201031) | Phyllosphere microbial communities from UC Gill Tract Community Farm, Albany, California, United States - DLSLT.R2 | ecosystem: Host-associated > Plants > Phyllosphere > Unclassified | place: USA... | reverse complement strand
ATCGTGCGTGGCGAGACCGAGGCCGAACTACTGGCGCGCGACGCCGGATTGGACGCACGATGATCGAATACCGCACGCTCCGGGTGGCCCTGTTGGGCGCCGGCTCCGTTGGCTCCCAGGTGGCGCGTCTGCTGCTCGAGAACCGCGAAGAGCTGGCGGCCCGATCGGGAGCCGACCTGCAGCTCGTGGGCATCGCCGTGCGCAACCTCGACGCCAAGCGCGACGTCGAGCTGCCCGCCGAGCTCTATACGACCGACGCCGAGACGCTCATCGTGGGCGCCGACATCGTCATCGAGCTCATGGGTGGCATCGAACCCGCCAAGACGTACATCCTGCAGGCGCTGAACGCCGGTGCCGACGTCATCACGGGTAACAAGGCCCTCCTGGCCGAGCACGGCGCCGAGATCTTCGGTGCCGCCGAGCAGGTCGGGGCCGAGGTCTACTACGAGGCCGCGGTCGCCGCAGCCATCCCGATCATCCGTCCGCTCCGCGACAGCCTCGCGGGCGACAACATCAAGCGCATCCTGGCAATCGTCAACGGCAGCACGAACTACATCCTCGACCGCATGGATCGTTTCGGCGACAGCATGGCCGACGCCCAGAAGACCGCCTTCGAGCTGGGGTTCCTCGAGGCCGACCCGACGCTCGACGTCGAGGGTTACGACGCGGCGCAGAAAGCCACCCTGTTGGCCAGCCTCGCGTTCCACTCGAGCGTGCCCGCCAGCGGCGTGCACCGCGAGGGAATCAGCCAGATCACGCCCGAGCAGATCCAGGCGGCCAAAGACGCCGGCTATGTGATCAAGCTCCTGGCCATCGCCGAGCGCATCACCGACGAAGACGGCACCGAGGGTGTCTCGGCCCGGGTCTATCCCGCGCTCGTTGACCGCAATCATCCGCTCGCGTCGGTGCACGGCGGCAACAACGCCGTCTTCGTCGAAGCAGAGGCAGCCGGCCCCCTCATGTTCTATGGCGCGGGAGCGGGCGGCGTGCAAACGGCCTCGGCCATCCTCGGCGACCTCGTCTCGGCCGCCCGCCGCCACGTCGCCGGCGGCCCCGGTCTCGGCGAGTCGACGCACGCCGACCTCCCACTCCTGCCCATCGGCAGTGTCACCACCAAGTATCAGATCAGCCTTCTCGTCACCGACCGTCCGGGCGTCCTCGCCCGGATCGCTGGCATCCTCAGCGACGGTGGCGTCTCGGTCGAAACGGTCCAGCAGACCGTCCAACCCGGCGAAGAAGACGACGCCACCGGCACCGCCACCCTGGTGATCGGAACCCACGCGGCCCGCGAGGCCGCGCTGCAGGCAACAGTCGAGGCGTTGACGGCCAGCGAAGACACGCAGGCCGTCGTCAGTGTTCTACGAGTTGAAGGAGCCGAATAATGGCGAAGCAGTGGCGCGGAGTTCTGCACGAATACGCAGACCGTCTCGACATCAGTGACAAGACCCCCATCATCAGCCTCGGCGAGGGTGGCACGCCGCTCATCGCCGCCCGGGCCCTGTCCGAGCGCACGGGCGCGCGCGTCTACGTGAAGTTCGAGGGCATGAACCCCACGGGCTCCTTCAAAGACCGCGGCATGACCATGGCCGTCTCGAAGGCCGTCGAACACGGCGCAAAGGCCATCATCTGCGCCTCCACCGGCAACACGTCGGCCTCGGCCGCCGCCTACGCCGCGCACGCCGGCATCACGGCCGCCGTGCTCGTGCCCGAGGGCAAGATCGCCATGGGCAAGCTCAGCCAGGCCGTCGCCCACAACGGTCAGCTCATCCAGATCCAGGGCAACTTCGACGACTGCCTCAATATCGCGCGCGACCTCGCCGAGAACTACCCGGTTCACCTCGTCAACTCGGTCAACAACGACCGCATCGAGGGCCAGAAGACGGCGGCCTTCGAGGTCGTCGAAGTGCTCGAAGACGCCCCTGACTTCCACTTCATCCCCGTCGGCAACGCGGGCAACTACACCGCCTACACGCGCGGCTACAGCGAAGAGCTCGAGCGCGGCGCCACCACCAAGTTGCCCCGCATGTTCGGGTTCCAGGCCTCCGGCAGCGCGCCCATCGTGCGCGGTGAACTCGTGCGCCACCCCGAGACCATCGCCAGCGCCATCCGCATCGGCAACCCCGCCTCGTGGGAGCTCGCCCTCACGGCACGCGAGAAGACCGACGGCTACTTCGGTGCCATCGACGACGACAAGATCCTGCTCGCGCAGAAGATCCTGGCCTCCGAGGTCGGCGTCTTCGTCGAGCCCGCGTCCGCCATCAGCGTCGCCGGCCTGCTCGAGCGCGCCGAAGCCGGCCAGGTTCCCGCGGGCAGCACGGTCGTCCTCACCGTCACCGGCCACGGGTTGAAAGACCCGCAGTGGGCGTTGCGCACCGAGGACGGCGGCCAGGTCACCCCCACCATCGTTCCCGTCGACACGGCCGAGGTCGCGAGCGTGCTCGGCCTCGTCGCCGCACCGCAGGCGTGACCACGACCCCGCGCCGGGTGGCGGTGAAGGTTCCGGCCACCACCGCCAACCTCGGCCCCGGCTTCGACACGCTCGGTCTCGCGCTGAGCGTCTACGACGAACTCGACGTGCAGGTGCGCGACGAGCCCGGCGCCCACGTCACCGTGCACGGTGTCGGCGCGGGCGAAGTGCCCACCGACGAGAGCAACCTCGTCGTCTCGTCGATGGCCTACACGTTCGAGGCCATGGGGCGGCGCATGCCCGGCGTGAACGTCACGGCGCACAACACCATCCCGCACGGGCGGGGGCTCGGTTCATCGGGCGCCGCCGTCGTCTCGGGCATCATGGCCGCGAAGGGGCTGCTGCAGGGCGACGTCGAGATCGACGCCGACACGCTGCTGCGCATCGCGACCGACCTCGAGGGCCACCCCGACAACGTGGCGCCGGCCCTGTTCGGCGGGCTCACGATCGCGTGGCTCACGACATCCGGGCCCAAGCAGAAGCGGCTCATCGTGCACCGCGGTGTCGCCCCGCTCGTCTTCGTACCGCAGTTCACCATGTCCACCAAGCTCGCGCGCAGCCTGCAGCCCGCCTCGGTGCCGCACGAAGACGCCATCTTCAACGTGTCCCGCTCGGCGCTGCTCATCGCGGCCCTCACGCAGAGCCCTGAGCTCATGCTCGCGGCCACCGAAGACAAGCTGCACCAGAACTACCGCGCGGCCGCCATGCCCGAAACGGCCAAGCTCGTCACCCTGCTGCGCAACGCCGGTTACGCGGCCGTCGTCTCGGGTGCCGGGCCCTCCATCCTCGTGCTGGCGGATGGCCCCGGCCAACGTCTCGCGGCCGCCGAACTCGTCGCCACCCAGGCCGACACGCCGTGGCAAGCCATGATGCTCGCGGTCGACTTCAAGGGTGCGACGGTGACGCCGGTCGGCGACGACGAGAGCCTCACGCACTAGATCTGGTGCCGCATCCGCCACGCCAGCGCAACCCCCGCTGTGCGTGGCGGGGGGCCCGAAGTTTGAGTGCTACAGTGGTAGCGATCCCGGGGGAAATGCCGATCAGGTATATCTGTCCGCCGGGTGAATCCGCACATTCAATGCTGTTGCCTCCGCAACGTGTGCTCTCTACCGTGTTCACTCGAACGTTCTCTCTCCGGTAGGCACGTGCAGGAGAAGCCCCCAGACGCGTAGGCAACCGGCGCTCCCGACGAGCCGTATGCGCCCGGGCGGGGGGAAGGAAAATACTTTTCGTGACTGACGTCAACATCCACACACCTGTGGAATCCGGCGCTCCGCTGACCTCGCTCAAAGTGGCAGACCTCCAGGTCCTCGCCGTGCAGCTAGGCATTCCGGGCGCATCCAAACTCCGCAAGGGAGCCCTTGTCGAGGCGATCCAGGCAGCGCAGGGCGGCGCACAGCCGACCACCGCGGCCGAAGGTTCCGTCGTCGCACCCGCGACCGACGCGGTCCAGGTTCCCGAGTCGGCGGCCGCTCTTACGGCCGATAGCGTGGCGACCCAGCTGCCCGCCACCGAGCAGGCACCCGAAACCGCTGCCGCACCGGCTCGCAAGCGCGCACCTCGCCGTGCCACCACGCAGACCGCTCTCGAGGGTGCCCAGGCGCCCGCGACGGGCCCCGTCTCAGCGGTCGGCCACGTGAACGCCGACCAGCCCGCGCAGATCCCCGCGACTCCGGCCGACGACGCGGTCGCCGCCGCGGCAGAGACCGGCTCCGACACGCAGAACGTCTCGGCCCAGAACGGCTCGGACGCCACCAACGGCGCCGACGCGTCGTCCACCGACGAGCCCCGTCGCGGCAACCGTCGCCAGCGCGGCAACCGCGCCGAGCGCGGCACCGAGCAGGAGACGCTCCCCGACCTCGGCATCGAGCTGCCCAACGAGCCGCGCAAGAACGGCCGCAAGCAGAACGACAACGCCGACCAGGGTGACGAGCCCACCGGCCGCGGGCGCAACCGCAACACCCGCCAGGGCCGCGCGGCCCAGGGTGCCGACGCGCAGTCGTCCGATCAGGTCGACGACAAGCAGCAGAACGATGACGCCTCCGGCCATCAGGGTGGCGAGACCGAGGGCGACAACGGCCAGGGCGAGCGTCAGGGCCGCGGCCGCAACCGCAACCGGGCCCGCAACGGTGAGGGCGACAATGCCCAGAACGCCGGCAACGGCAACGGCCGCGACAACAACGCTCGCGCCGACCGCGCCGACAACCGCGCCGACGCTCGCGCCGATGACAAGAACAACGGCAACCCCCGTCAGCAGGGCCCCGCAGCGGGTCAGGACGACGAGGCCGGCCGTGGCCGCGGGCGCTACCGCGACCGCAAGCGTGGCCGCAACGGCGAAGACATCGAGCCCGAGATCGCCGAAGACGACGTCCTCATCCCCGTGGCCGGCATCCTCGACGTGCTCGACAACTACGCATTCGTGCGCACCACCGGCTACCTCGCCGGCCCGAGCGACGTCTACGTCTCTCTCGGCCAGGTCAAGAAGTACGGCCTGCGCAAGGGCGACGCCGTCGTCGGAGCCATCCGCCAGCCGCGCGAGAACGAGAACAATGCTCGCCAGAAGTACAACGCGATCGTCAAGGTCGACTCTGTCAACGGCCTGAGCGTCGAAGACGCCGTCGAGCGCGTCGAGTTCGGCAACCTCACGCCGCTCTACCCGCAGGAGCGTCTGCGCCTCGAGACCGAGCCCAACAAGCTCACGCAGCGCATCATCGACCTGGTCGCCCCGATCGGCAAGGGCCAGCGCGGCCTCATCGTCGCGCCCCCCAAGGCCGGCAAGACCATCGTGCTGCAGCAGATCGCCAACGCCATCGCGACGAACAACCCCGAGGTGCACCTCATGGTCGTCCTCGTGGACGAGCGTCCCGAAGAAGTCACCGACATGCAGCGCACGGTCAAGGGCGAGGTCATCGCCTCCACGTTCGACCGTCCGGCCGAAGACCACACCACGGTCGCCGAGCTGGCCATCGAGCGAGCCAAGCGTCTCGTCGAGCTGGGCCACGACGTCGTCGTGCTGCTCGACTCGATCACGCGCCTCGGCCGTGCCTACAACCTGGCCGCGCCCACCTCGGGTCGTGTCCTCTCCGGTGGTGTCGACGCCGCGGCGCTCTACCCGCCGAAGCGTTTCTTCGGAGCCGCCCGTAACATCGAGAACGGTGGGTCTCTCACCATCCTCGCCACGGCTCTTGTCGAGACCGGGTCCAAGATGGACGAGGTCATCTTCGAAGAGTTCAAGGGCACGGGCAACTCCGAGCTGCGCCTCAGCCGTCAGCTCGCCGACAAGCGCATCTTCCCGGCCGTCGACGTCAACGCGTCGTCCACCCGTCGCGAAGAGATGCTGCTCGGCGCCGACGAGGTCAAGGTCACGTGGAAGCTGCGTCGCGCCCTCGCGGGACTCGACCAGCAGCAGGCCCTCGAGGTCGTCCTCGGCAAGCTGAAGGAGACCTCGTCCAACGTCGAGTTCCTCGTGCAGATGCAGAAGACCATGCCGCAGCCGACGGGCCACAGCCACAGCCACGAGCGCGACCACCGCTAGCCTTCTCACCGAACCCGCCTGACCCGTGGCATCCGCTCTGGATGCTTTCGGTCAGGCGGGTTCTCTGATGGGGCAGGATGGTTCAACGGGAGGAAAGCGACATGTTCGAATCGGTACAGGTGCTGCTCGACGAGCACAAAGACCTGCAAGACCAATTGGCCGACCCGGCGGTTCACGCCGACCCGGCACGCTCGAAGAAGATCAACCGGCGCTATGCCGAGTTGTCGCGCATCCAGGCGGCGTACAACACCTGGCACCAGGCGCAGGAAGATCTGGCGGCCGCTCGCGAGCTGGCCAAAGAGGACGAGGCCTTCGCCGAAGAGGTGCCCTCGCTCGAAGAGCATTTGGCCACCTCGCAGGAAAAGCTGCGACGCTTGCTGATCCCGCGCGACCCGGATGACGGGCGCGACGTGATCATGGAGATCAAGGGTGGCGAGGGCGGGGCCGAGAGCGCCCTGTTCGCCGCAGACCTGCTGCGCATGTACATGCACTACGCCGAATCGAAGGGCTGGAAGACGGAGCTCCTCGAGCGCACCGAATCCGACCTCGGCGGCTACAAAGACGTGCAGGTGGCCATCAAGTCCAATGCCACCGACCCGTCCCAGGGCGTCTGGGCGCACCTCAAGTACGAGGGCGGCGTGCACCGTGTGCAGCGCGTTCCCGCCACCGAGTCGCAGGGACGCATCCACACCTCGACGACGGGTGTCCTCGTCTTCCCCGAGGTCGACGCGCCCGAGGAGGTCGAGATCAGCCAGAACGACCTCAAGATCGACGTGTACCGCTCGTCGGGCCCCGGCGGACAGTCCGTGAACACGACCGACTCGGCCGTGCGCATCACGCACCTTCCCACGGGCATCACGGTGGCGATGCAGAACGAGAAGAGCCAGCTGCAGAACCGCGAGGCTGGTATGCGCGTGCTGCGCGCCCGCATCCTGGCACGTCAGCAGGAGGAGCAGGCGGCCCTCGACAGCGCCGCCCGCAAGACGCAGATCCGCACCATGGACCGCTCGGAGCGCATCCGCACGTACAACTTCCCCGAGAACCGCATCGCGGATCACCGCACGGGATACAAGGCGTACAACCTCGACTCGGTCATGAACGGCGCCCTCGAGCCCGTCATCGAGTCCGCGATCCTCGCCGACGAAGAGGCCCGACTCGCCGACATCGGCGATCAGAGCTAGTCCGCGACAACTCCGCTCCATCGACAGAAGGCCGACCCGATCATCCGGGTCGGCCTTCTGCGTTGGATTGTGTCGATTGTGGAGAGAGCTCCTGATCCGCAAGTGACGATCGCCCGGGTCAGCGCATCGCGGGCAGTCAGTCGGCGGCGGGGGCTGCTTCGGCGTCGTCGCCCAACTGGGCGCGCTCGATGGGGGATGCCTGATCACGCGGTCGGGCCGTCGCCGGTATGCCGGTGATGATCGAATGCGGGGGAGCGTCGCGCGTCACGACGGCGTTCGCCCCCACGACCGAATGCGCGCCGATGACGATATCGCCCAAGACTTTCGCGCCGGCCCCGATCATCACGCCGTCGCCGATCGTCGGGTGCCGTTTCTGCCGCCCGAGGCTCTTCCCGCCGAGCGTCACCCCGTGATAGATCATCACATCGTCACCCACGACGGCGGTCTCGCCGATGACGACACCCATGCCGTGGTCGATGAAGAATCGTCGGCCGATGCGCGCGCCCGGGTGAATCTCGATGCCCGTCAGAAAGCGGGCGAAAGCCGACCCGGCGCGGGCAGGCAACCGGATGCCGCGCCGCCACAGCCGCGCGTTGAACCGGTGCGCCCAGATGGCGTGCAAGCCGGGGTAGGTCAGAAAGATCTCCACCCGGCCGCGCGCGGCAGGATCGTGCACGCGCGCGGCAGTCAGGTCTTCCCTGATGCGGGTGAAAACACTCATAGAGTGTCGAGCCTAGTCGCTGAGGCCGGCCCAGAGAGGCGTCGAGATGTAGCGCTCACCGGTGTCGCACACGATCGCGACGATCTTCTTGCCGGCGTTCTCGGGGCGCTTGGCGAGTTCGCGCGCGGCCCAGATGATGGCGCCCGAGGAGATGCCCGCGAGGATTCCCTCTTCGGCGGCCAGACGCTTGGCCACGTCGATCGAGTCCTCGAACGAGACGTCGATGACCTCGTCGTACACGGTCGTGTCGAGGATCTCGGGGATGAAGTTCGCACCGATGCCCTGGATCTTGTGCGGCCCGGGTTTGCCGCCGTTCAGGATGGGGGAGTCGAGCGGTTCGACGGCCACGATCTGCACGTCGGGCTTCAGCTCCTTCAGTACCCGGCCGACGCCCGTGATGGTGCCGCCCGTTCCGACGCCCGCAATGAAGATGTCGACGTCGCCGTCGGTGTCGCGCCAGATCTCCTGCGCCGTGGTCTTGCGGTGGATCTCGGCGTTGGCCTCGTTGGCGAACTGCTTGGCCCAGATGGCGCCGGGCGTCTCGTCGACGATCTCCTTCGCCTTCTCGACGGCGCCCTTCATTCCGAGGGCGGGCTCCGTGAGCACGAGTTCGGCGCCGAAAGCGCGCAGCAGCACGCGGCGCTCCTGGCTCATCGAGGACGGCATGGTGAGGATGACTTTGTAACCGCGGGCTGCTCCGACGAGGGCCAGGGCGATTCCGGTGTTGCCGCTCGTGCCCTCGACGATCGTTCCACCGGGTTTCAGGGCACCGGATGTTTCGGCGGCGTCGACGATCGCGACGCCGAGGCGGTCTTTCACGCTCGACCCGGGGTTGTAGTACTCGAGTTTGGCGAGCACGGTCGCGCCCGCGCCATCCGTTACTCGGTTGAGCTGCACCAGCGGCGTGTTGCCGAACGCCTCGGTGATGTTCGAATAGATCTTGCCTGCCACGATCTGCCTCCCTGTGCGGTGTGCCGCACGACATCCATCTGGTGCACGCCGCTCGGCGCACCCTCAAGCCTATTCGCGTGAATGGGGTTTGGGACCAAGATGACGAGACGTTCGTCATCTTCCCGGCTGGGGCCCGAGATGAGTGTTTCCCGCCTCTGCGCTAGGCTTCCCGGCGGAACGGTCGCCGTCAACGGCCGTCAGCGTATGTCTCACACACCTTCATCTCCCCAGCCATCCTCGAGCCCGTCGCCCGAGCCCGCAGCGTTGCTGTCTGAGCTGCGCGACTCGGCCGTCGAGCGTCTCGCGCGAGCCGGCGTGCCGACACCGGATGTCGACGCCGAACTTCTTCTCGGCCACGTCACGGGCCTCGGCCGCGGCGAGTTGCAGGCCGCCTTCATCACGGGTCGCCGCATCGCCGCCGACGCGGACCCGAACCCTGCCAACGCCAACGCCAACGTCCCCGACGCCGCGGTCGCCCTCGACGCTCTCATCGAGCGTCGTGCTGCGCGCGAGCCGCTGCAGCACATCCTCGGAGTCGCCTGGTTCCGCTCGCTCGAATTGCGCGTCGGCCCGGGCGTCTTCGTGCCGCGTCCCGAGACCGAGGGCGTCGTGCAGATCGCGATCGATGCGCTGCGCCAGGTGCCGACGCCCGAACCCGTCGCGGTCGACCTCGGCACGGGCTCGGGAGCCATCGCGCTGGCCATGGCCACCGAGGTGCCGAACGCGCGCGTGCACGCCGTCGAGGCATCCGTCGACGCATTCATCTGGGCTCGAGAGAATTTCGCTGCGACCGGTGCTGAAAACGCGCGACTCGTCTTCGACGACATGGGTCGCGCACTGCCCGAGCTCGACGGAACGGTCGATGTCGTCATTTCGAACCCGCCGTACGTTCCGGATGATGCGATCCCACGCGACCCCGAGGTGCGCCTCTTCGACCCGGCCATGGCCCTCTACGGTGGCCCCGACGGTCTCGACCTCGTCCGTTCGCTCGAACGCACGGCGCGCCGGCTGCTGCGCGAAGGGGGCCTGCTCGTCATCGAGCACGGCGAACTCCAGGGTGCCGACATCCGGGCAATCCTCACCGAACGCGGATGGCGCGCCGCCGCCACACACGTCGACCTGACGCTGCGGGACCGCACCACCACGGCCGTCCGCTAGCTCGAGTCGCCACGGGCGCGCTTCGTCGACGGCGTCTCGATCCGCGACCGCGACCGCGCCCGTTGCGCGGCCGTGGCCATGACTGTCGGCGTCAGCGTTCGGCCTACGGTCGCGCCGCGAACTCCTCGACAGCGACCATCAAACCGTCGGTGTCATACCCGTCGGCCGTCTTCGTCAGATGGAAGGCCGTGATCCCCACGGCGCGCGCGGCCTCGACGTTGGCGTGCGAGTCATCCGCGAAGAACGCATCGGATGCCTCGACCCCCAGTCGGCCGAGCGCGCGCGTGTAGATGCGGCGCTCGGGTTTCGCGGCACCCAGCACGGCCGACACGAGGTCGTTGTCGCCCCCGATGATCTCGGCGGCTTCGGGGGCCAGCACCGACAATTCCTCGCGGAAGATGATCGGGTTGTTGCTCAGCAGCGCGGCGGTGCCGAGCTCGGAGGCGCGTTTCAGGGCCGCGATCGACCCCGGGATGATCGTCATGGCCGATTTACGCGACTCGCACCACTGCTCGCGCGTGAGCGGCACACCGGTGACCTCGGCGAACGCCTCGAGGTATTCGTCGCCCGTGGCGAACTCGCCCGCATTGGCCGCCCGTTCGAATCCGCCCACCCACCAGGTCGAGGCCAGGTGGTATTGCGTCGACCCCGTCAGGCGCGCCAGATTGGGCAGCCGTTTGAGAAAATCGTAGTCGTAGAGGGTCTTGTCGCAGTCGAAGAAGAACACGGATGGCTTCACCCATCCAGTATCTCTCCCCGTTCTCACACGCGGCGACCCGTTCGCTCTCGGCAGGTGACGATAGAATCGAGCACAATGTCCCGCATCCATGACTGCTCTGACGACACCGAGCTGCTGATCGGCATGCGAATGGCCCGAGCCGCGATCGCCCGCGGTGAGCTCGTCGTCATTCCCACCGACACCGTCTACGGTGTGGCCGCCGACGCTTTTTCCCCCCGCGCCGTGCAGCGTTTGCTCGACGCCAAGGGCCGCACGCGCCAGTCGCCGCCACCCGTTCTCGTGCCCGGCATCCACACCCTCGAGGCTCTCGCGGCCGAGGTGCCCGATGCCGTGCGCGACCTCGTCGAGGCGTTCTGGCCGGGCGGACTCACGATCGTGCTGCCGGCCCAGCCGTCCCTCGCATGGGATCTGGGCGACACCGACGGCACGGTCGCCGTGCGCATGCCGAGCCACCACATCGCGCTCGAACTGCTCGAAGAGACGGGCCCGCTCGCGGTCTCCTCGGCCAACCTCACGGGTCTGCCTGCCGCGACAACAGCGGCAGAGGCCGAGCGGATGCTGGGCGACAGCGTCTCCTCCTACCTCGACGCGGGTCCCTCGGGCGATACCGCCTCGACCATCGTCGACGCCACGCGCCTGCAGACCCCGGGTGGCCGCGTCACGGTCCTCCGCGAGGGTGCCATCAGCCGCGCCCAGCTCGCCGAGGTCCTGGGTGACCTGCTCGAACCACTCGACGCGGCCCCCGCTGTCGGCACCGAAGCCGAACCCGAAGCCGTCGGCACCGAGGCGGCCGACACCGAGCCGGCCGACACCGAGCCGGCCGACACCGAGCCGGCCGACTCCGAGCCGGCCGACTCCGAAAAGCCCGCTCCGGATGTCCGACCGGTCCTCTCGGCACCTGCCGCAGGCCCCGAGTCGAACCAGACATTGCACGCCCCGACGGCCCCCACGCACGGCGCCCCGCCGCCCGAGACAGCCCGCGACGCATGATCCAGTATCTGATCATCGCCGCGATCACGGCGGTCATCACGTTCGTCGTCTCGTTGGCGGTGTACCGCGGGGCGCTGAAATACAAGCTCTACCCGACGATCCGCGAACGCGACGTGCACACGCGCCCCACTCCGCGCCTCGGCGGCGTGGCCATGTTCGTGGGCGTCATCGCTGCTTTCGTCATCGCCTCGCAAAACCCGTTCTTCGCCTCGACGTTCGGCAGCCCGGGCCCCATCCTCGCCATCGGGGGAGCGGCGCTCCTCACGGTACTCATCGGCGTCGCCGACGACATCTGGGACCTCGACTGGATGATCAAGCTCGCGGGTCAGTTCCTCGCCGCGGGCCTCATCGCCTGGCTGGGCGTGCAGATCTACTCGCTCCCGATCGGTGGCCTCACGGTCGGCTCGTCGTGGATGTCCTTCACGATGACGGTCTTCGCCATCGTGCTGGTCATGAACGCCATCAACTTCATCGACGGGCTCGACGGCCTGGTCGCGGGTGTCGCCCTCATCGCCAACGGAACCTTCCTCATCTACGGCTACCTCCTGGTGCGCGAGACGGGCCAGACGAGCTTCTTCAACCTCTCGCTCCTCATCTCGGCCGTGCTGGTTGGGGCCTGCGCGGGATTCCTGCCGCTCAACTGGCATCCGGCTCGCATGTTCATGGGTGACGCGGGCGCGCTCCTCGTCGGCCTCCTCATGGCCACGAGCGCCGTCGCGATCACGGGCACGGTCGACCCGACATCGCTGGGCCGCAGCCAGCTGCTCGGAATCTACATCCCGATCATTCTGCCCTTCGCCATCCTCGTGGTGCCCCTGCTCGACTTCGGGCTCGCGGTCTTCCGCCGCCTCCGGGCCGGCAAGTCGCCCTTCAGTGCCGACCGCAAGCACCTGCACCACCGCCTGCTCGACATGGGCCACACGCACTTCCAGGCCGTGCTGATCTTCTACGCGTGGACATCTGTCATCGCCATCTCGTGCCTGCTGTTCTTCGTCTTCCAGCCCTACTGGGTGGCCCTCGTGTTCCTCATCGCAGGTGTCATCATCTGCGCCGTGGTCACGCTCGCGCCCCTCGGTCGCCGCAAGACGCTCGAGTTCTCGGCCCAGACCGTCGGCGCCGACGATCCCGCGTTCGAGCGCGTCCGCGAATACGACCCGCTGGATGCCGCGAGCGAAGACCGGCCGCACGACGCGCCCATCTCGCACGAACTCGTCGCCGAGGTCGTCGCGGTCGCAGAAGCCCAACGCACTGAACCAGAAGCATCCCCGGTCCGACGCTCGGACGATGACGCCCCCGCCCCGAAGGACAACCCATGAGCTCCAATAAAGTATTCGTCGACGCCCTGAAGTACGGCGCCCTCCTCGCCATCGGCATCGCCCTGGTCGGGGGAGTGATCGGCTTCTTCCTCGACGGCAGCCGCGGCGTCGTCTCGGCCCTGATCGGAACGGCGCTCTCGGCCGTCATGCTCGCGATCACGGCGGGCAGCATCCTCTTCGCCAACCGTTTCTACGGCTCCGACCTCTTCGTCGGCGCCTTCTTCGGCATCGTTCTTGGCGGATGGCTGCTCAAATTCGTCGTCTTCCTGGTGCTGGTCTTCCTCCTCGCCGATCAGCCCTGGGTCAACCGTGTGATCATGCTCGTGTGTGTCATCGTCGGCGTCATCGGTTCCCTCGTGGTGGACATGGTCGTCGTCGCTCGCTCGCGCGTGGGGTATGTCAGCGACGCACAGTTGCCCGGAGACCAGAAAAACGCGCAATAACGGGCAAACCGATTCGTCAGCACGCCCAAATGTTGATAGGCTCTCTGGAGATTCCCCAAGCATATTTACACGCATTTCGCGTGAGTTGTTTGGCGTCTTCCGAATGTTCGTCGCTCGGAGAGCAGTTCGCTCTCCGCCCCGAAACAGGAGATAGCGCTGTTAGGTAACGCTGTGCTGTTAAGTAACTCGGTGCTGAGTAGCTCCGTTCACTTCAGCGAAAAAATCAACTCTGTGATCAACGCCCCGATCCTCGCGGCTGCTGGCGACGACAACACGTTCCACGGTCCGTCGATCAACGAGTTCTTCCCCGAGATCGTCGCTTTCGAAGGCACCCCCTTCGCGATCAACCGCATCATGCTGATCCGGTTCCTCGCGGTCGCTGCCATCCTGGTCCTCTTCTGGCTCGGCACGCGCCGCATGAAGATCGTCCCGGGTCGCGGTCAGTCGATCATCGAGATGGGCCTCGACTTCGTTCGGGTCAACATCGCCGAAGATCTTCTGGGCAAGAAGGACGGCAAGCGGTTCCTGCCGATCATCACCACGATCTTCTTCATGGTCTTGTTCATGAACATCACGGGTGTCATCCCGTTCCTGAACATCGCGGGAACGTCGGTCATCGGTGTTCCGCTGGTTCTGGCGCTCGTCGCCTACATCGCGTTCATCTACGCCGGTGTCAAGAAGCACCCGGGCGCATTCTTCAAGAACGCTCTCTTCCCGCCCGGTGTGCCGTGGCCGCTCTACATCATCGTGACGCCCATCGAACTGGTCTCCACGTTCGTGTTGCGGCCCATCACGCTGACGCTCCGACTCCTCATGAACATGGTCGTCGGGCACCTGCTCCTCGTCCTCTTCTTCGGAGCGACCTGGTTCTTCTTCTTCAACGCCGACGGCTTGTTCAAGGCTTTCGGTGTGGGCACGCTCGCATTCGGTTTCGTCTTCACGCTCTTCGAGCTGTTGGTCGCCGCACTGCAGGCCTACGTTTTCGCACTACTTACGACTGTTTACATCCAGCTCGCGCTGGCTGACGAACACTAAACGACGTCAGCATCCGCTGACATCGCCATCACGGAAGGAAACAACACGTGGACGCAACAACCGTTCTCGCCGAGATCAACGGAAACATCGCGACGGTCGGTTACGGTCTCGCTGCAATCGGCCCGGCCATCGGCGTGGGTATCGTGGTCGGCAAGACCATCGAGGGTGTCGCCCGTCAGCCTGAGCTGGCCGGTCGTCTCCAGGTTCTGATGTACATCGGTATCGCCTTCACCGAGGCGCTGGCCTTCATCGGCATCGCGACCTACTTCATCTTCGTCTAAGCCCTTCGTCATTCGTAGCAAGGAGGCGTGATGATTCACGCACTAGTGCGGGCTGCCGCAGAGGGTGAAACCTCGCACAACCCGCTTTTGCCCGAGACGTATGACATCGTCTGGTCGTTGGTCTGCTTCATCGTCATCCTCGTCGCATTCTGGAAGGTCTTCCTTCCCAAGATGCAGAAGATGCTCGACGAGCGTTCCGCCGCCATCGAGGGCAACATCGCCAAGGCCGACGAGGCTCAGCGTGACGCCGAGGCTGCTCTCGAGCAGTACACGGCTCAGCTCGCCGACGCCCGTCAGGAAGCCGCCGCCATTCGTGACCAGGCTCGTGTCGACGGTCAGCGCATCCTCGCTGAACTGAAGGAACAAGCTGCGACCGACGCCGCGCGCATCACGCAGAGCGCCCAGGCCCAGATCGAAGCCGAACGTCAGGCAGCGGTCGTCAGCCTGCGCAACGAGGTCGGCTCGCTCGCGATCGACCTCGCGTCCGGCGTGATCGGCGAAAGCCTGTCCGACGACGCCCGTGCAACCGCGGTCGTCGACCGATTCCTGGCCGACCTCGAAGCATCCGAGGCCTCGAACCAGGCAGAGAAGGCGTAACGCATCATGGGTAGCGCGACAAGAGAAGCACTGTCCGAATCGCTGCGCGAGTTGGACTCGACGGGAGCCGTTGGCGACAACGGTTCCGGTCGTGACCTGACGACCGTCAGCGAGCTGTTCGCCGTCGGCCGCGTCGTCGCTCGCACGGCGCACCTGCGCTCGGCCCTGTCCGACAAGGCCGCACCCGCCGAGGTCAAGCGTCAGCTCGTGCAGACGGTCTTCGGATCGTCCGTGTCCGAGCGCACGCTGCGCCTCGTGAGTGCCGCCGCCGCCGGCCGCTGGTCCGACGAGGAAGGCTTCGTCGCCGGCCTCGAGGAGCTCGGCATCCGTGCCGCGGTGCAGTCGGTCGGTTCGGACGTGTCGATCGAACAGGAGCTGTTCGAATTCGGTCGCTATGTCGCGGGTGACGCAGAGCTCGAGC
>Ga0308164_10003015_pt1 | contig 15839 bp, 18 predicted proteins | sample PhyTR2_FD_201031 | JGI IMG/M metagenome (GOLD analysis project Ga0308164, IMG submission 201031) | Phyllosphere microbial communities from UC Gill Tract Community Farm, Albany, California, United States - DLSLT.R2 | ecosystem: Host-associated > Plants > Phyllosphere > Unclassified | place: USA... | reverse complement strand
CTCGTTCACATCGATCTTCTGGAAACGACGCGACAACGCGTGATCCTTCTCGAACACACCACGGAATTCCGTGAAGGTGGTCGCACCAATGCATTTGAGCTGGCCATTCGACAATGCCGGCTTCAACAGATTGGAGGCGTCCAGTGTGCCACCCGATGCCGAACCGGCGCCGATGATGGTGTGAATCTCGTCGATGAACAAGATGCCGCTTGGATTGTCCTTGAGCTGCTTCAGCACCGCCTTAAGGCGTTGTTCAAAGTCACCGCGATATTTGGTACCTGCCAGCAGCGCGCCCATGTCGAGCGAATACACAACAGACTCTTGCAGCACTTCAGGCACATCGCCCTGTGTGATACGCCATGCAAGGCCTTCCGCAATCGCGGTTTTACCCACGCCCGCTTCGCCGACCAGCAGCGGGTTATTCTTGCGACGACGGCACAAGGTTTGAATCACGCGTTCGACTTCGCCTTCACGACCGATCAGCGGATCGATCTTGCCTTCCGACGCCAAGCGATTCAGATTTTGTGTGTACTGGTCGAGCGCGCTTTCTTTTTGCTGACCTTCAGCCGCAGGCGCGTCTTCCGCCCCTTCAGGCGATTTTTGCGAATCGGATTGTTGATCCTTGCGCACGCCATGCGAGATGAAATTGACCACATCGAGACGCGTCACACCTTGCTGATGCAGATAGTAGACAGCGTGCGAATCTTTTTCGCCAAAGATGGCGACCAGCACGTTCGCGCCGGTGACTTCCTTCTTGCCGTTAGAAGCGGACTGAACATGCATGATCGCGCGCTGTATTACACGCTGGAATCCGAGCGTTGGCTGGGTATCGACTTCCGCCGCACCAGGAACCGTTGGCGTATTGTCGGCAATGAAGTTGGTCAGCGTCTTGCGCAGATCTTCGATATTGACGGCGCAGGCACGCAAAACCTCCGCTGCGGACGGATTGTCCAACAGCGCAAGCAGCAAATGCTCTACGGTGATGAATTCATGACGAGCCTGTCTTGCTTCGACAAAGGCCATGTGCAAACTGACTTCCAATTCCTGCGCAATCATACTTCCTCCATCACGCACTGCAGGGGATGCCCTGCTTTTCTTGCGTGGTTCAAGACCAGTTCAACCTTCGTGGACGCTATATCTCTGGGATACACACCACACACACCTTTTCCGTCCCGGTGAACCATGAGCATGATCTGTGTCGCATTCTCACGGTCTTTACTGAAATACTCCTGAAGAATCATCACGACAAATTCCATCGGCGTGTAGTCATCATTCAGTAGCAACACCTTATACATCGACGGCGGCTTGAGCTTTTGCTCTTGCCGAGAAAGGACCGTACCTTCGTCATGCTTAATTGCCATAGTTCTATTCTAATACGTTCGTCCGCACAGACCAGCACGCACGGAAAAACAGGAAACCAATTTATTCCATCTTACTTGTTTTCCTACGGAGATGCAGATGATGATGAGCGAGAGAAAATCAAGAGTCGAAAGGCGTATTTTGCAGTGAGAATGAACTTGCAAAAATAACCATTAAATCCGCTTGACTTTTATATTTTTTGCGTAAAGAATGAATCTATTGACATTCGTAACTAAAACTATTTGTCAATGGAAGTGAGCAGTTTTTAGGAGGGGCAGCGTTAGGCGAGGCTTCTTTCTCTTGCGGCTCGTGTGATTAAGTCTAAATTAGAAAGACGCTTTAATTATGGCAACAGGTACCGTTAAATGGTTTAACGACTCGAAGGGCTTCGGCTTCATTACTCCGGATGACGGCGGCGAAGATTTGTTCGCACACTTTTCCGCAATCCAGATGAACGGCTTCAAGACTCTCAAAGAAGGTCAAAAAGTTCAGTTCGAAGTCACGCAAGGTCCTAAGGGCAAACAAGCATCCAACATTCAAGCTCCTTGATTGGTTGAGACAGCATTCAGAAAACCCCGCTTCGGCGGGGTTTTTTTATGCCTGACAACATCCGGCCGCTATGTGCTACAAGCCAATCCCTTGGTTAATCCCTTATGATGTGTCATTGCTTCAGGCTTTTTGCATCACATCTATCCATGCCGTTGATTCTTTTTAACAAGCCATTCCAGGTCATGTGTCAGTTTTCCGCACATCCCGGCCGACCGACCTTGGCAGATCATCTGACGATTCCCGACATCTATCCGGCCGGCCGACTCGACGCAGATAGCGAAGGTTTGTTGCTGCTAACTGACAATGGCAAATTGCAACATGCGATTGCCCATCCCGATCAGAAGCAACCGAAGACTTATCTGGTGCAGGTAGAAGGCATCCCGGATGCGCTTGCGCTGGAACGGCTGCGTGGGCCACTGGATCTTGGCGACTTTGTCGCACAGCGGTGTGATGTCAAACGCGTGGAAGAACCCGACTGGCTTTGGCCTCGCAACCCAGCCATTCGCGAAAGACTGAATGCTCCGACCAGCTGGCTGATCGTCACGCTGACTGAAGGAAAAAATCGTCAGGTGCGGCGCATGACGGGGGCCGTCGGGTTTCCGACCTTGCGCCTGATTCGCATTGCGATTGGCCCGATCTCCCTGCAAAGCCATCCACTTTATCCAGGCGAATGGCGCGAACTATCAGTCGAGGAGCTGCAGATGCCGCATTTCAGGGACGATCAATCGAAGTAAATCGTTGTTCGGTGTCGTCCAGGCGTTTCCATTACACTCTCTGCAGCATTTATTAAGCATCATTTACCAAGCGTTATTATCAAGCGTCACTTTTCCCGAGTCATCTCATGCAAAAGCTTTTTCTCTCCGCTGCCACATCCTTGGTCCTTCTATTTTCTTCCACCGCGCTGGCGGAAGGTCCGCAGAGATTTCCCGTTATCCCCCTCAACGCTGGCATGCACCTGATCAAGGCGGAAGTCGCGTCGACCGAGGCACAACGCGAACAAGGCTTGATGTTTCGGGAAAGTCTCGGGCCGAACGAAGGTATGGTCTTTTTGTTTCACGCGCCGGCTGGCGTGTGCATGTGGATGAAAAATACGCCGCTGCCTTTGTCCGTCGCGTTTATCGACCGTGATGGTCGCATCATCAATATCGAAAACATGAAGCCGCAAAGTCTGGATTCGCATTGCGCCAAACAGCCGGTCTACTATGCACTCGAAATGCAGGAAGGCTGGTTCAAACAACGCAATATCAAACCGGGCAGCATCATCAACGGTTTGCCACAGCCTAAATAATCTTGAACAGCAATCGGACGGAAGATCGACAAAACAAAAAACCCGCATGAAACCATGCGGGTTTTTTACAACTGCCATCAGAAGATGGCAGAAAATCCGTAGATTAGGCCAGTGCTTTCAAAGCAGCTGCCAGACGGCTCTTGTGACGAGCTGCCTTGTTTTTGTGGATGATCTTTTTGTCAGCAATGCTGTCGATCGTCGCGGTCGAAGCCAGAAACGCTTTAGCAGCAGCGTCTTTGTCGCCACCAGCGATTGCTTTGCGAACTGCTTTAACTGCGGTACGGAAAGCCGAACGCTGAGCGGAATTGTGAGCGTTTTGCTTGACTGCTTGACGAGCGCGCTTGCGTGCTTGTGCGGTATTTGCCATGAAAGTAATTTCCTAAAACTTGGTCAACGCGCATTCGCAAACGCGCAGTGGTGAGACAGAATTCTGTGAAGCCTCGGATTATAGCCACATTTTGCCGTTCAGGCAAACCCGACTGTACTTTTAAAACATTATTTGTTGCAGGTGTGCAGAAAGGTAGACGATACTCGCATTATCTTTTTTGCAACAATCCATCTTCTTCCCTGATAATTGATCTCTCCGCGTTGTGATTCCACCTTGTATGTACAACCGTGTACGCCCGCTATAATGCCGCTCCATGAACTTGCATAAAACGCTTGCGGCTGTCTCCGGCATGACGATGATATCGCGTGTGACCGGACTGGTACGCGAGATTCTGTTTGCCCGCGCGTTCGGCGCCTCCGCTTATACCGACGCTTTCAACATCGCGTTTCGCATCCCCAATCTATTGCGCCGTCTGTTCGCCGAGGGCGCATTCTCCCAAGCCTTCGTCCCGATTCTGGCTGAATACAAAAGCCAGAAAGGTGAGGAAGCCACCAAAAGTCTGGTGGATCATGCCGCAACCATTTTGATGTGGACCATGTTGCTGACCTGCGTGGCAGGCATCATCGGTGCACCGCTTGTGATCTACGGCATTGCCACCGGACTGAAAGCGGATCCTGCCGCTTTTGACGCCTCGGTCTGGATGACGCGTTTGATGTTTCCGTACATAGGCTTCATGGCTTTTGTGGCGCTCAGCGGCGGCATTTTGAATACGTGGCGCGAATTCAAGATTCCCGCCTTCACACCGGTTTTGCTGAACGTCGCCTTCATCCTCGCGGCGTTGTTACTGGCGCCACAACTGGATCAACCCATCTATGCCATGGCGATTGCCGTCGTGGTCGGCGGCGTGTTGCAAGTCGCCATCCAGATTCCGGCGCTCATGAAGATCGGCATGCTGCCACGGCTGGCGATCAACCCGTTCCGTGCGCTCGGTGACGCCGGTGTGCGCAAGATCCTGAGCAAGATGGGGCCCGCCGTTTTCGCCGTCTCTGCCGCGCAGATCAGTCTGATGATCAATACCAATATTGCGTCACGACTTGAAAGCGGCAGCGTGTCATGGCTGTCCTATGCGGATCGCCTGATGGAGTTTCCGACTGCACTGCTGGGCGTGGCGCTCGGTACCATCCTGCTACCGAGCCTGTCAAAAGCGAATTTTGATGGCGATACAGCCGAGTATTCCTCTTTGCTGGACTGGGGCCTGCGTCTGACATTTTTATTGGCCCTGCCTTGCGCAGTCGGACTGGCGACGATTTCAGAGCCCTTGACTGCAACGCTGTTCCATTACGGAAAATTCGATGCGACCTCGGTCGAAATGACTTCACGCGCACTGGTCGCCTATGGTGTCGGCCTGATCGGTCTGATCCTTGTGAAAATTCTGGCACCCGGTTTCTATGCACAGCAAAATATCAAGACACCCGTCAAGATCGCGGTCGGCGTGCTGATCGCAACGCAGTTGATGAACCTGCTGTTTGTTCCGCTGTTTGCGCATGCAGGACTGGCACTGTCAATCGGACTCGGTGCCTGTATCAATGCCAGCCTGCTTTATTGGGGACTACGCCGTCGTGGCATTTATAAGGCGCTGCCGGGATGGGGCATCTTTTTCCTGCGTTTAAGTGGCGCGCTGATTCTGATGGCAGGTATCGCGCTCTGGACCGCCGGTCATTTTGACTGGGTGGCCTTACGTGCGTTTCCGCTGCAACGCGTACTCGCACTGATCGCCGTCATGGCGGCATGCGGCATCGCCTACTTCGGCGCATTACTGGCAATGGGATTCCGTTTCCGCGACTTCAAACGCATCTCGCGTTGACTCAGTCGCTGAATAGCGACCTGCACAAAATCGCCATCCTCGTTATGATGGAGGCATGGCGATTCCCTCTCTCGATTATTTTTCGGCGCTAGTTCAAGACGACGACATTATTCCGCTGTTTGAGGCTGCCACTGCCATTGCACACGATGTCGAACCCGAGCTGGATCTGACGTCGGTACAACTGGAGCTCGACACACTGGTCGTACGTCTGAAGCAACGCCTCCCGGCCGACGCCTCGCATCTGCAAAAGCTGCGCATGCTCAATCATTATTTTTATAACGAGCTGGGCTTTAGCGGCAACGTCAACGATTACTACAGTCCGGATAACAGCTATTTGCATCGTGTAATGCATTCACGCCGTGGCATTCCCATTTCACTGGCGGTGCTGTACATGGAAATCGCGCAACAGATCGATCTGCAGGTGCAAGGCATTTCCTTCCCCGGCCATTTTTTGATGAAGCTGAACATTCCTGCCGGCCAGGTTGTGCTCGACCCATTCAATGGCACCAGTCTGTCGCGTGAAGACCTGGAAGAACGCGTGCAACCGTACATCCTGCAACAGGATTTTCCGGATGATTTTCAGTTGAATGCTTACTTGTCTGCGGCAACAGCACGCGACATTCTGGTTCGCATGCTGCGCAATCTCAAGGCCTTATTCATGCAGAAAGAAAACTGGCAGCGTCTGCTGCAGGTACAGGAACGGCTGGTGATTTTGCTGCCGAATGACATCACGGAGAAACGTGATCGCGGTCTGGCCTTTGCACATCTGGAATGCCCGCAAGCAGCGCTACAGGATATTGAGGCCTATATAGAACAACGGCCGTATGCGATGGATACGGCCGCCTTGCGTGCACGCCTGCCAGACTTACGAGAAGCCAGCGGGCGACTGAATTAAGCGCATGTGAAGCGCGTTGCAACGCATGATCGCAACGCGCTGACGATCTCAGCCGTTGGCGCGCGCCTCGATCGCTTCCCACTTTTCAAGTGATTCCAGCAGCAGGCCATCGATTTCTTCGAAACGCAGATTCAGGCGCTTCACCTCTTCCGGCTGACTCGCATACAAACTGGCGTCCGCCAGCTTTTCCGTAATCGTCTTTTGCTCGTCTTCCAGCTGAGCGATGAGCGCAGGCAAGCTTTCCAGATCACGCTGCTCTTTGTAACTAAGCTTTTTCTTCGGTGCGGCCGCTGCAACAGGTACAGCGGCTGGTGCTGGCTTGGCTTCCTGCTTTACGCTGGCCTTTGGCGCTGGCGCGATCGCGCGTACACGCTCCCAATCGGAATAACCGCCCACGTATTCGCGCCAGAAACCATTGCCTTCGGCCACGATGACCTGCGTCACTACATTGTCGAGGAAAGTTCGATCATGGCTGACGAGGAAAACAGTGCCTTTGTATTCTTCCAGCAATTCTTCCAGCAATTCCAGCGTATCGATATCGAGATCATTGGTCGGCTCATCCAGCACCAGCACGTTGGCCGGCTTGGCGAACAGACGTGCGAGCAACAGGCGATTGCGCTCACCACCCGACAGTGACTTAACCGGCGAACGCGCACGTTCAGGTGCGAACAGAAAATCGCCGAGATACGACATCACGTGTTTGCGCTGGCCGTTCACTTCGACCCAGTCGCTGCCGGGCGCAATCGTTTCTGCCAGGCTGGCCTCTTCATTCAGTTGTGCACGCATCTGGTCGAAGTACGCGATTTGCAGCTTGGTGCCCTGCTTGACGGTGCCGTTGTCCGGCATGTCTTCACCGAGAATCATCTTGAGCAGTGTCGTCTTGCCCGCACCATTGGCGCCGATAAGACCGATCTTGTCGCCACGCATAATCGTGCCGGTGAAGTCATGCACGATCACCTTGTCACCAAATGACTTGCTGACGTTTTCCAGATCGGCAACGATCTTGCCCGATCGTTCACCGGTACCGACTTCCAGCTTGACCTGACCTTGCTGTTCGCGACGTGAACCACGCTCCAGACGTAAAGCTTCCAGGCGTCGCACGCGACCTTCGTCACGCGTGCGACGTGCTTGCACGCCCTTGCGAATCCAGACTTCTTCCTGCGCGAGAAATTTATCGAACTTGGCGTTCTCGACTTCTTCATTTTCCAGCAACTCGGCCTTACGCGACTGATACGTGCTGAAGTTGCCGGGGAAAGACAGCAAACGACCGCGATCCAGCTCAATGATCCGCGTCGCCACATTGTCGAGGAAGCGGCGATCATGGGTAATCAGCAGCACACTGCCCTTGAAGTCACGCAACAAACTTTCCAGCCATTGAATCGACGAAAAATCCAGATGGTTGGTCGGCTCATCGAGTAGCAATACGTCCGGCGCACTGACCAGACCACAAGCCAGCGCCACACGCTTTTGCATACCGCCGGACAATTGCTTCATCAAAGCGTCGCCAGACAGATTCAACCGATCCAGCGTGGCTTCGACCTTGTTCTTCAGATTCCATGCATCGGCCGCATCCAGTTTGGTCTGGATCTCGTGCATGCGCTCCATCAGTGCATCGTCATCGTCACCACCAAACTGCCCCGTCAATGCATCGTATTCAGTCAGCAAGGCCTGCATGTCGCCCATGCCCGAAGCCACAGCATCGAACACCGACATGTCGGGTGAAAACTGTGGTTCCTGCTCAACGTAGGCGATCTTGATCCCTTGCTGCATGACCAGCAAGCCATCATCAAGCTTGGAGCGCCCACCGATAATTTTGAGCAAGGACGACTTGCCAGTGCCGTTACGACCAATCAAGCCGACGCGTTCGCCTGTTTCGAGCGAGAACTCGGCGTGATCGAGCAAAGGAACGTGACCGAATGCGAGCTGCGCATCGGAAAGAGAAATGACTGCCATAAAATAAAACCTGTCAGGCTGCGTATCTGGACGCGCAGCCGATAAAGAATGCCGTGAAAGAAAATTACGGCAGAAATGCCGAATGGAAGACCGCATTGTACCGATTCGCGGCGGCTTCCTGTCGAGCAATGGCACAGCCTCAGCTATAATCGCGGTCGGAAATTGACAAACATGTCTCTTTTCTGCGCGTCTCGCCGTAGTTCAATGGATAGAACGAGTGCCTCCTAAGCGCTAGATACAGGTTCGATTCCTGTCGGCGGGACCATTGGTCTCCAGCACGCCCTTCTGTAACTTCCCCCCAGTGTTTCAATCCGACGGCACCGTTGTCGATCATGTTCCCATCGTTTGTGGGCAGCCTTGCTTCGTCATCTTGCTGTCACACAAAGTCACTACCATGCTTTCCCTGTAGCAATCTCACTTCCATTTCTGCACAGGCTTCTTTGTGAATGCAAATTCCGGCTTTCTTTCAACGCTTCCCGATCCTGGTCTTGCCATGCTGGCATCCAGTCTGGCGTCGCCCGTTCCGACCATTTCGTCCGAACGCACCAATGCCGAGGTGCTGGAAGTGTTCAACAAGTATCGCGATCTGATCAGCCTGCCCGTGCTGGAGCAAGGACTACCGATCGGACTGATCAGCCGCAACATCTTCATGTCGCAGATGTCCAAGCCGTACTACCGCGAGCTGTACGAAAAGAAGACTTGCATCGCCTTCATGGACAAGGAGCCGCTGATTGCCGATGCCAATACATCGGTCGAGAAACTGGCTGCACTGGCAGTCGAGTCCGGCGACAAGACGCTAGCCGACGGCTTCATGATCGTACGCGAAGGACAGTTCATTGGACTGGGTTCCGGGCTGGATCTGATGCAGAAGATGGTGGATCTGCAAACGGAAAAGAATCATCAAGTCATGCAGAGCATTGACTACGCCAGCACGATCCAGCAAGCCATGCTGAGTACCTCGCGCGAAGCGGTGCGCGCGACCATGGAAGATGCCTGTCTTATCTGGAAACCGCGCGATGTCGTCGGTGGTGACTTTTATCACTTTGAGCGTTTTGAAAATGGCTGGTTTGCCGCGATTGCCGATTGCACCGGTCATGGCGTCCCGGGTGCCTTTCTGACCGTGATCGCCTCTTCGGCCTTGACGCAGGCACTGAATCAGCATGGCCCGACCGATCCATCCCGCTTGATGGAAAGCGTCAATCGCAGCATCAAAGCCACGCTGGGACAACAATCTGCAAAAGAACGCTTATCCGAATCGGATGACGGCATGGATGCGGCCTTCCTTTGGTTTGATACGACAACACACGAACTGACCTGTGCTGCAGCCAGGATGCCGCTGTTCTACATGACGGCAGACGATCAGGAAGTCCAAACGATTGAGGCGGAGCGAACCGGTCTGGGTTATGTCGCGACCGATGAGCATGCCACCTGGCAGAACAAGGTTGTGACATTGCCGCCCGACTCGATTCTGTTCGGCACGACGGACGGCCTGACTGACCAGATTGGCGGGCCAAAAGCGATTTCATTCGGCAAGCAGCGCCTGCGACAATTTCTTGTCGCCAATCGCACCCGTTCCATGACCGCGCTCATCGAAGCGCTCATGCTTGAACACAAAAACTATCAGGGCCAACATCATCGGCGTGACGACATCACGTGTTTCGGCTTCCGTCTTGCATAAGGCGACACCATCATGAACCAGCAATCATCGACTCAAGACCTGCAAAATTTCTGTCAATGCGCCGAACAGCGCGACGTTTTTTACTATGTCGGCTTTTTTTCCCAGCCGATCATTGCCGCGATGGCAGAAGCAGTGAAAACACGTGTGGAACAGACCGGCGCAGCAGCGTCAGTACGGCGCAAACTGTTTTCCTCATTCGTGGAAATGGCGCAGAACATCATTCACTACTCGGCCGATTATCTGCAGATCGATGACCGCACCGATCCCGCCATGCGCCATGGCTCCGTGAGCATCGCGCTGAGCGATGGACATTACCATCTTCATTGCGCCAATCTGGTCCACGCCGATGCGGCCACTGCGCTGCAGTTGAAGCTCAACCATTTGCGTACGCTGACCATCGATGACATCAAACGCGAATACAAGGATGCCTTACGCGGCGAAACACCCGCAGACAGCAAAGGCGCAGGACTCGGCTTGCTGACCATGGCGCGCGATGCAAGTGCGCCACTGGAATTCAAGTTCAGCCCGATGCCCGATGGCCAAAACATGATGTTCTGCCTTCAGGCGGTCATCTAGAACATGACGAACATGGCATCCCCATACCGAAGTGCTCTTTAAAAGAAAACAATGAATAACCTGTTTATCGCTGCTACCACGAGTTCACCCGAAGTCGATTTTCGATTCGATGAGCACCGTCTCTCACTGAGAGGTGAAGCCTATCCGGAAAATGCCGCAATCTATTGGGGCGAAATCATCACCGCCTTGCGCGCTTATCTCGACAAAGCGCCAGTCAACGGCACGATCACAGTCAACGTCGCACTTGCTTACTTCAATAGCTCGAGCACGAAGATGCTGTTCTCGCTCTTTGGTGCGTTGAATGAAAAGGCCGAGCAAGGCGCGACGATCGAATTGAACTGGTACCACGATGAAGAAGATGACACGATCTTCGAATTTGGTCAGGAACTGCTGGAAGATTTTTCCCACCTCGTCTTCCATAACCATGCGGTGAAAGTCGATGGCTGACATCGACCTGTTTGCACATGAAGCCGCCGCACTGGCAATGGCTTCGGCTCTGCTGGATCAGCCCATTGCCGATCCGGCCGAATACAAGGAAGCACTGGCGCTGCTGGCAAGAAGCCACGAGCGCCTGATCCGCGAAACAAAACGCCTCATCACGCGCAGCGACCGGACCGAGCTGGAACTCAACGTCCTCAATGCCCGCCTGCATCAGATTAGTACCGAGCTTGATCACAAGGCCAGACACGACAATCTGACCGGCGTACTTAACCGGGGTGCGATCTTCGAGCGTGCCGAGCAGTATCTGAAGAAGATGCCGATCTCGCTCATTGTTCTGGACATCGATTTTTTCAAACGCATCAACGATGAGTTTGGCCATCCGGCAGGGGATGCCGTGTTGCAGGAACTGGTCGGCAGACTCGACAAGACATTGGGTGAGTTTGGCGAAGTCGGCCGTGTTGGTGGCGAAGAATTCACCATTCTGCTGCCGGACATGGATTTTGATGAAGCGCTGGAAGTTGCTGAAGCCGCACGTATTGCGATTGCCGACTATCCGTTCGCCTGCGTTCCCCTGCCTCAGGTCTCCGCCAGCTTTGGTGTCAGCTGGAGCAAGCAGGACAGCAATTTTGAAGAAACCTACGGGCTGGCCGACGCCGCGCTGTACAAGGCCAAACGCATGGGGCGCAACCGTGTTGAAGCGAGCACGGGAAGCGCGTTATTGCCTGCAATCTAACGAGCGGCGATGCAACTGTCGACATTCAGGCCGGTAGAAAGTCGTTCAGACAACCGGTATGTTTTCTGTCAAAAAGCCCGGCTTGATATTGGCGAACATCTTTTGCCAATCCGGACGGTTGATATCTCTGCAGAGGGCTTCGGTATTCTGTCGCCCGAACCGATTCGTTCCGATCAAGCCTGCAGCATTCATTTTTCTACACACCTCGGTAACCGCATCGTGCATCTGCATTTTTCATGCACATCCACTTATTGCATTCTGAACGGACTGGCCGGCTACCGCATCGGTCTTTCGCTCACGGCGCCAAGTGCCGACGAAACTGCATCGCTCCACGCGCTCATCAAACGCCGCGCCACACTCAGCAAGACAGCCTGAATCGTCATCACGATAAGCGTTGATGCTTCGTTCTCGCTAAGTATGGCGATCAACCATGTTGAGCGTTGCTTGCTGCTTGCCTCTCGCCTCTTGCTGCAGGCATCGAGCAGATAAAGAAGACACATATTCCACTCGCAAGCGTTAAACTACGGGCGCTTTTCTTCACGCCTCTCTTCAATCTTGCACCATGAATATCATCATCAACGACGATCTGCTCGCCTATATCGATCCCCTGACAGCAGATGAATTTGCAGCGCTTGAGCAAAGCCTGCTTGCGGAAGGATGTCGCGACGCGCTCGTGCTGTGGGGCGACATCCTGGTCGACGGCCATAATCGTTACCGTATCTGCCAACAGCATGCGATCCCTTTCAATACGATTCAGAACCCCACATTTCAGTCGATGGACGACGTGCATCTATGGATGATCGACAATCACCTTGGACGTCGCAGCGTGTCGGACTTTCAGCGCGGTGTGCTGGCGTTGCGCAAGAAGGAAATCCTGTCGACACGACGCGATCAGTTCGACCGAGAACACGCTGATACTGCCGAAGCTGAAGATCAAGGAAAAAAACTGGTCAAGGCACCAGCCCTGACGCGCGAAGCCATTGCACGTGCCGCACGTGTGAGCAGCGCCACTATCGGACAAATCGAGAAAATCCAGAGAACAGCTGCACCTGAGCTGGTCGATGCTATCAAGGCCGGCGCCATTTCGATCAATGCAGCCGCGGCGGTGGCATCGCTCCCCAGCGAGAAACAGGTCGCGGCAGTCGCCGGCGGCAAGAAGGAACTGCGGCAGGCCGCAAGAGAAGTCCGCGAAGCCAAAGCGCCACCAAAAGCCACCATCGAGTTGCCAGCCCTGCCAGACGATGCAACGCCCGAGCAAAAGGAAATCCATCGCCTGTCATCGCTGGTGGCAACGCTGACGGAGGAGCGCGATCTTCTGAAGAAGAAGGTACAGAATCTGACAATCGCCTTGTCGGAATCGCGCAGCGGTCAATAACATCAGACGCCATATCCGACAGCGCTTGGTGAATGGACTTGCAGCAAGGCGTGCTGTTTCAAATGCAGCGCACCTTGTCACCACAAGTGATCACGCCTCGACACTTTCCAGTAGCACAAACAATCAGGGGAGATATCAATCGATATCTCCCCCTGATTACGACATCCATAAAATGGACGTGATACTGATTACATCTTGTCGAGTGCCTCTTCCAGATTGGCAACCGTACGCGCGATGTTGTGCAATTTATCCAGGCCAAACAGACCGACACGGAAGGTCTTGAAGTCAGGACGCTCATCGCATTGCAGCGGCACGCCGGCAGCAGTCTGCAAGCCCGCTTCCACAAATTTCCTGGACGACTGAATGCCGTCATCGTCGGTGTAGCTGACAACCACGCCCGGTGCCTGGAAACCCTCGGCGGCCACGCTCTTGAATCCGCGTGCGGTCAACAAGGCACGGACCTTGTCGCCCAATTCCTGCTGCTCGGCACGGACCTTGTCAAAACCATAGGCTGCGGTTTCGTTCATGGTCTCACGCAAGACGGTAAGTGCATCGGTCGGCATCGTGGTGTGATAAGCAACCGCGCCCTGCTCATACGATTCCATGATCTGCAGCCATTTGCGCAGATCGCAGGCAAAGCTGGTGCTTTGCGTGGATTCGATGCGTTCACGCGCCAGCGAACTCAGCATGATGAATGCGCAACCGGCCGATGCGCTCCAGCCTTTTTGCGGCGCGCTGATCAAGACGTCCACGCCGGCTGCCTGCATATCGACCCAGATCGTGCCGGATGCGATGCAATCCAGCACAAACAGACCGCCGACTTCATGTACTGCATCGGCAACCTTTCGCATGTACTCGGTCGGCAGCATGATGCCGGAGGCGGTTTCCACGTGCGGTGCAAATACGACTGCTGGCTTGCTTTCCTTGATTGCGGCCACTACTTCATCGATTGGCGCAGGTGCAAAAGCAGCCTGTTTGCTGTCATCGATCTGACGTGCCTTCAGTACAAGCGTGCTGGATGGGATTTTGCCCGTGTCCAGAATCTGGCTCCAGCGGTAGCTGAACCAGCCATTGCGCAAAACCAGGCAAGGTTTGTCGGTGGCGAATTGACGTGCAACCGACTCCATCCCGAATGTCCCGCTCCCAGGCATGAGAATGGCGGAATGCGCGTTGTAAACCTGTTTCAGAGTCTTGGAGATGTCACGCATGACGCCTTGGAAGCGTTGGGACATGTGATTGATCGCGCGATCAGTGTAGACAACAGAATATTCGAGAAGGCCGTCGGGATCGACGTTAGGCAATAGACCTGGCACGTTTGCTCCAGCAAGTAAGAATCAAATCGGCCCGGTGAGGAAAATCCTGACCAGACCGTGGTGGGAAAAAGCGGAAAAGAGAGATTTTACCGCTTGCGACGATGGCCTGCAGGACATTTCCTACAGAATCGCGCCTTTCCAACGGTTGGCATGCTGTCCGGCGTTGTCATGCGGACAACCATGGTCCAATCCAGGTGCGCCAGATTGCGACCAATATCAACACCCAGATCATCACAATCATGAAGCCGCCGACACGGCTGACGATCTTGCCTTTCTTCTCTTTCAGCCATTGATCTGCCAGAGCACGGCATTGGGCCAGTACAAGCTTGGGAATCAATTTGAGCGTGAACCAGATAAAGATCGGCAGAAGAATCAGATCATCTACCAAGCCAAGCAATGGAATGAAATCCGGGATCAGGTCGATCGGACTCAATGCATACGCCACGGTCATAAAGCCCATTGCCTTGGCATACCACGGCACGTTCGGATCGCGCGCGGCGAACCACAGCGTCAGCCCATCCCTTTTAAGGATGACCGCCCAGCCACGCATGCGTGTGAGTACGCCCACCTTTCCTCCTTGATTGTTTGACTTGGCGACTACTTGTATCACTACGCTCTAACAAAATGCGTTAAAGCAGCCGGTACTGATCTCCTGCAATCGGCTTCAGCATATTGCCGATTTGAGCACCGGTGCATCCTTCAGAATATGCATGACCAATATCTGGTAAGCACAACAGATTACAAGATGCACGATGAATAGCTCTTCGGCAATAGTTGCTACTTCGGTACGTTAGCGCACTGAGCATGGTGTTGTTTGCGCCTATCTTTAGCCTCAATCCAACCCATTTGAGGAGTCATCATGAAAAACAGAAAAACCATGGCTGCTGCAGTAATTGCTTCCGTTGCCGTCCTTGCTGGTTGCGCAGCAGGACCAAGCTACAACGATCCAGGCGCTGCTCGTTATCCAGCTTCACAACAGCCTGCCTATAACGCTGCTTACGGCGTGATCGATTCGATCCAGATCGTGCAGCAGGAAGTCGATAGTCGCGGTGTTGGCGGCGCCATCATCGGCGGTGTGGTCGGTGGTGTACTCGGCAATCAAGTCGGTAAAGGTAGCGGTCGCGCTGTCGCTACCACCGCAGGTGTCGTAGGCGGTGCGATGGTCGGCAACAACATCCAGAATAACCGTGCCGGCGTTCGTGAAGCCTATCAAGTCAACATTCGTGGCGATAACGGCGGTTTCTACAGCGTGGTCCAGGAAAGCGTTGTTGACCTGCGTGTCGGTGACCGCGTGCGCGTGGAAAATAACCGCGTCTTCCGTTACTAATCCGTTATTAGCGGATACAGTGTCTTCAGTTATCACTGGAGGCACTCAACAAAAAGGCCCGCATTGCGGGCCTTTTTGTTGATTACAGCATGCGGTACATCAGCTGACCTGAATATTCAGTGTTCCCAATCCTTCAATACTGCATTCCATACGATCACCT
>Ga0308164_10003014_pt1 | contig 15839 bp, 20 predicted proteins | sample PhyTR2_FD_201031 | JGI IMG/M metagenome (GOLD analysis project Ga0308164, IMG submission 201031) | Phyllosphere microbial communities from UC Gill Tract Community Farm, Albany, California, United States - DLSLT.R2 | ecosystem: Host-associated > Plants > Phyllosphere > Unclassified | place: USA... | reverse complement strand
CGGAGCCGGCGCGGACGGTGTATACCGTTGGTACGGCCTCGCTTAGCCGGCAGGGCGTCAACGGGATCTATCGGCGGGTGGCGCTGAGTGCATTCGATCAGGGGCTGGTCGAGATGCCGATCGCGAAGGTTGAGGAAGCTGCTAGGGCGCTATCAAGCCACTCGCTGCGGGTAGGGCTGACGCAGGATCTGTTTGCGGCCGGGGAGGACGGCGTTGGCATTGCCCAGGCACTCCGTTGGTCGTCGCCATCGACGGCACTGCGCTATGGGCGGAAGCTTGCCGCCAGGAGTAATGTTGCGGCGCGCGTGTTGTCGAAGATCAGAGGCTGATAATCGCGTTACCCGGTGAATCTTACGGGACAGACAGCGGTCCCGGCAGCTGCCGCGGAAACCACGTCAGGAGGACATCCGACAGGGCTGCTGCAACAACCGAGGGTTCGCCCGTCCGCGTCCCGCTCGCGCGCACCGTGGTCGCCTGCCCTTTCCATACGACGTGATTATCGCGGCGCAGCGTCACGGTCACTTCGAGACGGGTCACGATAAGTCCGTGCAATTGATCTTTCCCCGAAGGCAGGGTCAGCGACAGGCCTCCAAGGCCAGCAGCCACGCTTGGTCGGTCTGATCGGTCGTTGCCTGACCGGACAACGCCACGCTGTGTCTGCGATACCTCAACCTTGGCGACGTAAAGGCTGTGGTTTGCGTCGGGCAGGGGCAGGAAAGGTGTTCGAAGGAGGGTGCGCTGAACGGCGTCCGTGTACGTTTTCGTGATAGTGGGAGACGTTGTCGGACTGTCAGCGGCAACGATCGCTATCGTGCCCGGCTTCACCACGGATCCGGCAACCGGAGATTGCACTAGGGCTGCGGCCGCAGCGAACAGGAAAACGTACATCTGACAGGCGCCGATCAATTACAGGAGCGAGGAGCGCCAACGACATCGGGCCGGCAATCCGCGTTAAAAGTGGTGATGAACCGTGATCGCGCTCTCCGTTCGAGAGCCCTCTATTCGAGCTTCTCGGCGTGTCGATCAGCCCATTCCTTGCCCTCATCGCCTCCCCAGAGAAGCCAGGCGATATAGCCGGCAGAAGGATCAGTGCCCGATCCCCACTCATGTGTTTTGCCGTCTTGATCGACCTCGTGACGCGCGAAGTAGCTATGCATCGACTTCACATCTTCGGTGGTCACATCGTCCTGCGCTGCCAGTTGTTCGGCACGACGAACCCCGACGTCCGTACCGCCTCGTCCGAAATCGTCCCGCAACTTTAGCCCCTTCTTCGCATTGGCGGCGATTTTCGCAGTTGGTTTGAACGTATCGGACATCATGCTCTCCCTGTAGCAGCGTTCAAAACGCCTAGACTTTGGAACATATCCCTGAGAGCGTAGCGGCGGAATTTGCCTCTGATCCTCCCAGGTAATGCTGGATGAATGGGCCATCAGGTGGGGTGGGCCGAGACGGTGTTCTCAGGGGTTCCTGTCTCCTGACAACAAGGAGTTAAATCGTTAAGTTGATCGGAAACTAGCCTCGCTTGGAAGGTTCTAGAGCGAGCAAAGGAGATCGACATGGCAACCGAACAGCCGAACATTGCACCTGACGACGTGAAGCCGGAGCCGAACGACGCCGATAGCGCGGCGACCGTTTTAGACGATGCGCAGATGACCGAAACGCCGGGCGGCGGGGGTCTAGGCGGTGCCGATGCCGCGGATGTCTTGAGCGGATCGGGAAAGCTTAGCGGTGGTGCAACGCCGAACAGCCCTATCGACGTGCCAGTTCCGCACGGCGGTAGTGGAAACGCAACCCGTGAGGCGCAGCTCCGATCGTTGAACGATGGCCCCAAGGAACCGCATATCAATCCGAACTGATCATCCCTGCAGCGATCCCGAGGAACATCGTGCTGTCTCGGGTGGACACCCCGGCGCCTCCGGAACGTTGAGTGTCTATGCATGATGATAGGACAGTTCGTCTAACGTGCCCGCGTTGTCTTCCCGTAGGTGTAAAGGCAGCCGTCTTGAGCATAGTCCGATGAGCGCCGATCGTCATCTGGCCGGGCGGCGCGTAGTCATTACCGGTGCATCGAGCGGTATCGGCGCGGCAACGGCGGTGGCTTTCGCCAAAGCGGGAGCGCGGCTCGTTCTGGGGGCTCGAGGCAAGGACGGGCTGGACGACGTCGCGCAGCGCTGCGTCGAAGCTGGCGGCAGCGCTATCGTCCGTCCAGTCGACTGCACCGATGCAGGCGCAGTGGCCGTATTCGCCGCTGAGGCGCGCAATCTGCTCGGTGGCATTGACCTGTGGTTCAGCTGCGAAAGCGTCGGTGTGCTTGGCCGGTACGAAGACGTCCCGGTCGCGGATCACGCCCGTGTCGTCGATGTGAACCTCGTCGCCCACATGAACGACGTCCATGCAGCACTGCCGATCTTCCTAGCGCAGGATCACGGCACCTGGGTAAACATGATTTCAGCCGGCGGTTTTGTCGCCACGCCTTATGCCGCGGCCTATTCGGCAAGCAAGTTCGGGTTGCGCGGATTCAGTTCCGCATTGCGCGGTGAGGTGTCGAAGCGCCCGCATATCCACATATGCGACGTCTGCCCGACCTTTGTTGATACACCCGGCGTCGACCACGCCGGTAACTATACAGGTGCCCGGCTCTCGTTGCCCCCAGGTTCGCTTGCACCGGAGACGGTGGCGAAGGCAGTCGTACGGCTTGCCACGCACCCTCGTAACCTCACCGCTGTCGGCGCGCCGGCAATCGCATTCAAACTCGGCGAGTTCGCGGCGCCGAACCTGCTGGCGGCGATCATGAGTGGCTTCCTCGACTCCTGGTCGGCCCGCGCGGCCGACGGCAACGACAACGATGGGGTGTTGTTCGAACCTGGCGTCCCCGCCGGTCCAGATGGTGGCCGGCGCCATCCACACCGAGGGCGCAAGGTGGCAGCCGCGGCGGGCGGCATGGCGGTTCTCGGCCTTGCGGGGGTCGGTGTCTGGCTCGGCCGTCGCCGGTGATTGTGGACGACCGCTATCTCGCGGCGCGCTCGGGCATACGGCTACAAACGGACGCTATGGTCGCAAATACCGGCTGGTTTACTTGGCATGGGTTCACCGCGTGACCGAAGCGATCGAGTTGGGACTGCCGGCGCAGGCCTTCGACCGACAGGATGATGGCGACGACCTTGGCTTCTACGCGCCCCCGCGTTTGGTCACGCACATTGACGAGGCAGCAGTAGGTGCACTGACCAGCCTGTACCGCGATGCGATCCCCGCTGGCGGGCGGGTGCTCGACCTCATGTCGAGCTGGGTCAGCCACCTGCCGTACGACGTCGCCTATGGCGAGGTCGTCGGCCACGGCATGAACGCAGAGGAACTCGCCGCCAATCCGCGCCTCGATCGCTGGTTCGTCCAAGACCTTAACGATGTGCCTGAGTTGTCCGAAGGGGACGCGCGCTACGATGCCGTACTGATCTGTGTCGGGGTTCAATATCTGCAACACCCCCTGGCGGTACTGCGCGATGTTCGTCGTGTGCTGAAGCCGGGAGGCCGCGTCATCATAAGCTTCTCAAACCGCTGCTTCCCGACCAAGGCCGTGGCGGTCTGGCGCGCTCTCGATACGCAGGGCCACGCCTCGCTTGTCCGCCTATATTTGAAGACGGCAGGGTTCCGCGATGCCACGGCTTCCCTACTAGCAGACGGTCGCCTGGGCGATCCATTGGTCGCGATAACCGGTCGTAGTTGAGGCTGTTGGGATTACACCAGCAGTGGGGGCGCTGCCTTTAGTACCGTCGCGCCTGTTACAGGTATGTATCGGGCGCAACGGCAAGCCCGCGGTCAGGCTTCGACGCTGGCGGTCAAGGGTGGTGTCTGCTGATGTTGGACGACCAGCCAATCGTCGTGTCCCCGCATCCGCAAGGTCGAGGTGCAATGCGCCTCGTACTTCTCGTCGCCGCTCGCGCATCGCGCGGTGTACGCAACGACAATGAGGCCCTCTTGAGGGCGTGACACTCGTCGATCCGATAGCTCGACCGTATCCCAATCGGGCGTAGCCTTGACCGCATCCTTCGCTCCCTGCCCCTGGAAGACATAAGGCGGCCGGGGCAAGACCATGACGATCTCCTCGTCGATCCGGTCCTGGTAATGCTCGTCGCTGGCATCCCATAGGCTGCCTTCGAATTCCCACACGCGCTGGTCGTCCATGCCGTCTCTCCTTCATGGCTCAAGCGCGAAAGGATGGGGGAGGGTTCCGGTGTCTCGGCACCATCGCGTCAAGATCTACCGACGGATAAGACGTTTTGGCGCCCGTACGCCCGAACTCCCTGACTAACATTGCGCAGACAGCGCATGCCTACCGATCCATTGTCCTAGTTCGATCGAAGTGCCCGGACCTATCGGTCCCAGCGTCTGTTAGTACCCCTAACAACAAGGAAGCTGCCATGAATCTGAATAACCTCCTCCCAGATGGTGGTATCGATGCCCTTGCCGCGCAATTAGGTATACCGCGTGAGCAAGCTCAGCGCGGCGCAGAGGCGCTGCTGCCGTCGGTTCTGAGCGGCATGGGGAATAACACGACGCAGTTAGACGCACATGTGAACACGCTTGGCGGCGCAGACCTTGCTTCGAACGTGTTGGGCAACGAGCCGACGCAGATCGATCGCGGTAATCAGATCCTCGGCGGTATCTTCGGATCGAAGGACGGCAGTCGCGAGGTCGCCGACAACGCGGCGCAGAGCAGCGGCCTGGCGCCCGAGCTTCTGAAGCAGATGCTGCCGATCCTGGTCATGTTGGTGGCCGGCCATCTGACAGGGCGCTCGGGCGGGCAGCAAGGTGACCTTGGCGGGATCCTTGGATCTGTACTTGGCAGCCTGGGTGGCGCTGGAGCCGCAGGCGCTGCGCCCGGGGGCGGTCTTGGCGGCGGACTGGGGGGTATTCTTGACTCGGTCTTTGGCGAACGGCGATAGAAAGGTCCGGTCTCAGTACTGCCCTGCTCGATCAAAACGGTGGACTGGAGACCACGGAACATCCCGTCGCTATGTGGCTACGGCACGGCAATACCATCGACGGCATGACTGGGGAGCCATGTGATGCGGAGACGAGGAAACAAGCGAGCCGGTCCTGTGGCAATTGTCATCTTCGTGATGATCGTGGCACTCGTAGTCACGATCTGCTGGCTCGCCGCGCGTGGCTTTCAGAAAGAGCCGAATGGACCGTCGCGCGGTAGTCAGACGCTGCCAGCTCAGGTTGCGCAGGGCACCGTAGCTGCGACGCCTCCGAACGCTACCCCTGCTCGATAGTCATGACGACAGTTTCGCTGGCGGCCTGAGGCCGGATGGGACCGCGTAGGGTGCAGTCCCATCCGGATCGGCTAGTTTAGTTGCGCAGGCTATCTGGAACGATACCACCGTTATCGGCAAGCTTCTGCATCACAGCCTTGTGAAGAGCGATGTTCTGCTCGGCCGAGCCGTCGGCTGCAGCATGGACATTCATTTCGGCGGCAAGTTCCTTGCGAGCTGTCAGGCTGGAGTCCAAGTCCAACAGCTTCAAAAGATCGACGATCGAGCTCTGGTAGTTGCCACCGCCATCTTTCATCGATGCCATCTCGCTAAGGACTGCACCGACGTCGACGGACTGCTGCGGCGCTACGGGGGCGGGCTGGGCGGTAGCAGTCGGCGCGGCTTGCGGTGCAGCCTCCGACGCCGCGGCTGGGGCTTGAGCCGGTGCAGCGGCTGGTGCGGCTTTGTGGTGAAAAACCTTGTTCATGATCGTGCTGAAGATGCTCATAGCCGTGTCCCGATAAGGCCGGCAGCTGTGCCGGCAGACGGCTAGAACGAACTCGGCCTATGATCGGTCCGGAGTTCGTTGCTCGTGCGGAACGGTCCTCAGGAGGCACGCGTTGAGCAGGCAGCGGTAATATGCGAGCAGATGGAGAGTATAATGAACTTCAAGACCCTGGCATTGGTATGGGTAGCGGCCCTGTCATTGGCCGCATGCGGCAAAAAGGCCGACGATACGACCGCCGTCGATAACAGCACCTACGCCAACACGACCGCCACGGACGTGAATGCAGCCGGTTCCAACGATGCGATGGCAGCACCCGCCTCCGGTGGACAGGCCTTCGTCAACATGGCGGCTGCGAGCGATGCGTTCGAGATCGAGACCTCGAAGCTTGCTGTGACCAACGGCGCATCTGCTGCGGTGAAAAAGTTTGCTGGCCAGATGATCACCGCACATGAGGGTTCGACTGCGAAGCTGAAGGCCTTGACCGCGACGCTCTCGCCAGCTCTGACGCCCGACCCGGCGCTGAGTGCTGAGCAGCAGCAGAAGCTTGCCGATCTGAAAACCAAGCAGGGCACTGATTTCGACACCGCTTACGCAACGGCCCAGGTCGCCGGGCATCAGCAGACGCTCGATACGCTCAAGGGATATGCTGCAACCGGTGACGTGCCGCAGTTGAAGACGTTCGCGTCGGGATTGGCACCGACGGTTGCGGCGCATCTCAACATGGCAAAAGGGCTGAAGTCCTAAACCGCGTCTTAGATAATCAAGTTCTAAACCAAGAGGTACACCGCATGTGGACCTCTCGGCTTGGCCAATAATGACTTGGAACCACACAAGACTTCCGCAGCATTGTCCCGGAAAGCCTGATTTCCACGACAAGGAAACTACTGCCGACAATTGGAATGAAATGTACCGAAAACACCTGTTTGTCACCCAGTCGTGACGACGACCGGGCTTTACACACATTTGGCCCATGAATGGCGATAATGGGAGGAAAAGAGGTCAGGCTGCTTTGGGTGTGACCTGACTCACAGCAACGGTTTACCGTCCCGTCGCAGGTTTACGCGCTCGTTGGATAAGTGCGGTGATCGCGCACAGCAGCCAGAAGATACCCCCTAATAGCATGATCTGGTATGGCGCTGGGTTCTCCGACCATAGCCACAATTGGCTGCCGCCAATCACGGCAGGTAGCCAAATGGAGACAGCGTACCGATCGGTGTCGCGAGCCCGCATGCGGCCGTTTTACAGCCAATAGGAACGGACGCAACTAGATGTTCACGAATGGTAGGTAGGGGGGGAAGCAGACTTGCAGCTATTGGAAAGACAGATGGCGTTAGCGGACGTCACCGGACGCTGCGGCCGTTCTCAAAAACGATCGTTTTTGACGCATCCTCATTTGAGAATGTGTAGCAGCCGATGCTCACGTCTCAAAACACTTTCGCGGAACAGGGGGGTCGTGCTAGGCACCTGAGATGAGTTTTGAGAATGATCCATGCTAATTGGGTACGCGCGGGTTTCCACCCCGGAGCAGGATTTAGCACCCCAACTCGCAGCACTCGGCGAAGCCGGGTGCGAGAAGGTGTTCTCCGATAAAGCCAGCGGAGCCAAAGCGGACAGGGCCGGCTTGGCAGACGCTCTATCGCACGCGCGCGCAGGCGACATACTAGTAGTCTGGAAGCTGGATCGGCTCGGCCGGACAATGAAAGGCCTCATCGATTTGGCGGCTGAACTCGCCGAGCGCAAAATCGGACTACGGTCGATCACTGATGGCATTGATACGGTGGGAACCGCTGGCAAGCTCGTCTTCCACATCATGGCGGCCATGGCCGAGATGGAACGGGATCTGATCCGGGAGCGCACAACAGCTGCGCTGATCGTCGCGCGGCGCGGGGGTAGGGTAGGTGGCCGGAAGACAGTGATGACCCCCCGACGCATTGAGGCGGCTCGGAAGTTGTTCGCTTCTGGAATGCCGGCACGTGAAATTGCACCGACGATCGGCGTGTCAGTGGCGACGCTGTATCGGCATTTGCCAGCGTCTGAGCAGGAAGCCATCAACGCAGAAGCAAGCGCTGGCTGATCGGCCGGAGGTAGCGATGCCAGGAACGGAGCGTAACTCGCCTTACGAGCACCCGTCGCAGTCAAGTCGCATTCGCGTCAAATGAGGTTTCAACAGGTCGAAGCGCCTTATGACAGCGCTGTGAGAGGCAGTTTTGGAACGATAATGCAATGAGTTGGACGATTGGGTCCGCTGTGATTCCACAGGGTTGCGACACCTTTTCTGGAGCAACCGATGTGGAGCCCGACCGCCCGCGCGCAGCATAGCCGCACGGGCTTACGCTATGGAAGTGACCTCACCGATACGGAGTGGCGGCTGATCGAGCCGTATCTGCCGTCTCCTCGACCGCGCGGGCGGCGGCGGCGGTGGTCGATGCGCCGGATCGTCGAGGCGATCTTCTACGTGCTGCGGTCCGGTTGCCCATGGCGGCTTCTCCCGGACAGCTTTCCGCCTTGGGGCACGGTCTATGCGTGGTTCTCTGAGCTGCGGGACGGTGGCGTTTTCGAGAGCCTGAACCATCATGTGGTCCAGCTCGATCGTGCCCGTCTCGGTCGCGAGCCATGCCCGTCGGCGGCAGTGATCGACAGCCAGAGCGTGAAGACTACCGAGGCTGGCGGACCGAGAGGCTATGATGCCGGTAAGAAGGTTATGGGCCGAAAGCGCCATGCCATGGTTGATACCGATGGACGCGCACTCAAGCTCATCGTTCACCCGGCCGACGTGCAGGATCGCGATGGAGCGGTGCCGTTGCTCAAGCAATCGCGATCACGCCACCCGTTTGTCCAACGCGCTTTCGCCGACAGCGCCTACGGCAGCCCGCGCGTCGCCGAAGCCACCTCCATCACGATCGAGATCGTCCGCAAATTCGCCGATCAGACCGATTTCGTCGTCAATCCCCGGCGCTGGGTCGTCGAACGACCTTCGCATGGGTGAACCGGAACCGCCGCCTCTCCAAAGACTTCGAGCGCACCATCCGCTCCGCTACCGCGTTCCTCTACGCCGCAGCGGCGCTCGTCCTCGTCAGACGACTGGCTCGTTACGCATGAGATTCAAAACAGGCTCTCAGCTGACCGGCGGCATAGTTCGAAAGATGCCATTCCGGTCGAGGTCGCTGCGTGGCGAAGTTGCGGTTCGTCGGATGCAGGCGCTTACCGCTAGGCCGAGTCGTACGCAATTTCCGCCGCCGGCCGGTCAGGCCCTATGACGAACCGGTCTTGCACCTGCGCGATCATGCCTTTGCACGCAGCTACCTCGGCCTGTTTGACCGATTCGCTTGCCTCTAAGTTCATGATGACAGTCGTTCTGCGGCTACCAACTCGCTCGCTTACACCGACAATCTGTTTATCTCGCGCCAGACTAGCGGAACCACTCGCCCTGGAGGTTTGCCGCTATTCCCTCGGGCCGGTCGAACGACAGCAGTTACAGAACAGGCATTGATCATTCACAGCTTCGGCGCCTCATCGCCATCAACCTGCGGCACTTCCGAGCTGCAGTGGAAAGGATAAGGTCGCATGCTCTGCCAATCCCCCCCAATCAAGGTTTCTCACGCCCGCCAAGGCTAACTCTGCCAACCTTGTGCTGCTATACTCCTCTCGGCGGACATCCAAAGCCGTATTTACGAGTAAATGACAGCTTTCCAGACCTCCCTTCGCAAGCTTGCACCTTATCACAACGACTCCGCTGAAAGTGCCCAAACTATTGATGTACCTCTCTAAGTCCGCGAGTTGTCGCCGAAGGCGCGGTTCCATGCCTGGCAACAGACCTTCCACACCGCAGATCCCAGGGAGGGGTATCAGCCCGTGTAGCACGACTCGCGCCTTCCGCGGATCGGTAACATTCCTAACCCTTCGCACCCCATGTGGTAGCTGACCATCAAATATTAGAAGCCGGTTAAACATCGGCTCATAGCAAACCGTCTCGGTTTCTGCTCCTTTGGACAGATCGTTTATAAAGGTTTCTCCCCCGCGGAAGCTTCTCTGATCCCAGTGGGTGAGGGAGAATACGTAAGACAAGAACGACGGCTGGGTGTCCGTATGGCGGGCCTGGAAGCAGCCATCTAGGTAATAGCTCATCCAGGGAGAGAAGACCCTGGGGCATCCTAGCTCCTTCAAGGTGAACTCGCGAAGGCAGGCAACGAATAGGTGATGAAAGCTCGGCGTAATGACCCGGTCTGCGGTGGTGCGGACGTACGCAAAATTGCCCTCTGAAAAATAATAGTCCCAAACTAGCCGTTCGCGCAGCCGGGCATGCCCAAATGTCACGGCCCGCTCAAAGTCCGAGCGAATTGCATCGACAGCGGGAAAAAAGTTCTCAATAATCAGCGGTGTCATGCGCGAGCCTCCACAGCCCTTGCCTAGGGATCACCTCTTCCGGTCCATCTACGATGGAGCCATTTACACCATCCGGCAATCCCCTCCGGGCTTGGCACTGGCTGAGTATGTTCGAGGACTCCTGCCGACAGCTGCGGACTCGGCTCTTGCTTCCGCGGAAGAAAGTAACGCAGAGTTCCCCGCGATCAAGCGGAAGCTTCTTGTTTCGGCACCCGCCCGTGTACTAATCCGGGCTCTTGTCATCGAGAGCGGAATGGGTTCCGAGGACATACTTTTTGATCCTCCAGCTCTCCGAGTTATAGCCGGAGTCCCGGAAGGCCCTTGTATCAGACACGTGCACAGAGACACCTGGTATGCCGCGTCACACTCTCAAATCAATTGGTGGCTGGCAGTCGAGGATGTAACTCCTTCTATGGGTATAGCCTTCTATCCTGGACGGTTCAATGCGGAGGTGCGTAACGACTCCGAGATATTGTCCTTTCAGGAGAGAATAACGTTTATCACCAAGGACGATTTGAATAACGCCCCCAATCCCTATTCGCAGGAGAGTCTGGACAGCGAGTCCCCGATGGAGATTTCTCTTAGGGCTGGTGATGTTATTGTCTTCAGCGCAGCTCATCTGCACGGGACTATTGTTGGGCGGCGTGGCACACGAAGGGTTAGCCTCGACTTTAGAACTGTCGTCCGCTCCCATCATGATAACGGTCGCGGGGCACCAAACGTGGATTGTCGATGTTCAGGGACAAGTGTTGACGATTTGATATCTTGGAATTTGAAGGCTAAGCAGCCGACGCTCCTGTGGAGTGAAAGCCGGCGCTAGCATGCCGTTGCGTGAGCTTCAACTAGCCAAGCTTTCGAGATGGCTTGCCAGGTAAAAGTGCCGTGATTCTGCACGAAGGACCTAGTAGCGGAGCCCGGGGGGCCGACTGGGTTAGTCCGCGCTGGGCGAGATCTAGGCGATCTCGGCTGTTGATCATCCTTAGGCTAAAGCTTCAAATGCAGTACCTCCCCCAGCATACTGCAGACCACCTTACACCGTCGGTCACCGGCTCAACGCGGTGTTTTATGTCGGAAGCAAATGCAGCGTAAGATCCAAAATCGCGGAGCGCCTCCAAGGACCCCTCAATCGTTTTGAAGCGGAGCGAGCCGCCCTCGTATTTATCAGGTGTACTAAGCTGCAGAGAAACGGAAACTTTTCGGACATACGTGTCTCCACAGATGTCATCGTCGCTGTGCCAATCATAGTGCCCGCCGGCGCGCCCATTGTACCGCACCAACTGCGGACGTTCTATCTTGTCTGGCCAGGACAGCCCGAGACACTTAGTGCACTCCGCTAGTATGTCTAAAATTGCTTCGTTAATGCTGGCGAATTCGTCTGAAGCTGGCACTATGGTAGTTCGCGCAAGCCGTATACTCTCGTTCACCTTTCCTCCTCCAACCGTAGCTACCTCAAGGTCCCGCTCCGTCACCAACGACAGCGCGGCCGCACATTCCATAGAGTCGAGACCGGTTCTCCCAACAAAAACATTGCCAATGGATCGGTGGCTCAGCGTTGACTGCAGCCTTAGACGGCCTCGTCTACGAGGCCCGGGTTCTATCAGGCGATGCCAACGAAGTTCATCTTGAAGAGCCTTTTCCTCGGCAGGTTCGACACCTAATGTTATTGCTTGTGAGATTAGCTCCGAAGCTTGGCTCAGCATACCCTTTGCAAGATAGAAGCGCACCTTCGTGACATGCACCCGGATCGGATCGCCCCCGCTTGAAATGGCCGAGTGCAAAACGCGCTCTGCCTTTTCGAACTCCCCGACAGCTAGGTAGGCTTCCGCAAGCGCCAGAAGCAACTCGGCGCTAGGTGGCTCGACTACGAGGGCGCGCTCTAGAAGCTTAACGGCACGTCCGTGGAGGCCCGAAGAGCCGCATAGTGCAGCGCCAAGCCTATACGGTCGCTCGTCATTTGGCTGGCCTTGAGAAATCTCGCGGAGCTTCTGAAGCGCTACTGAAACGCCTTTTGTTCGATAGGCTTCAATCGCCTCATGCAAGGCCGTCCCTGCGACTGCCATTCATAATCTCCCGCCCGATTCCTCTCCGATGAGATGAAGGGTGCCTTGCCGGCGCGCCTTCTCCACTAGGGTCCGCCAAACCGGCGTGCCCCGGACCCATCGAATCGCATCATCTACAAGTACTTTGGAAGGCAAGGGTCCGCTAGCTAGATGTAGTCCTTCGTCCGGGGTGGAGCCGATTTGCTTAGCATCTGCCTTCCACCAGGGGCTGTTCGGTACGCTGGCCAGACTGTCGGGTGGAAACATCCCGTCAAGCGTGAACTCTAGTTGCTCCCCTCGCCTCCGGATCAACTCGTCCGCTGAGCAGAACCGTACCCGCCCGCCGCCGAGGTGCTCTAAAAGACTGAGCGTCTGGACCATGAACTGTGCCCAGAAGTAAGCAGCAGCCTTTTCAGGAAAAATCAATTCTTCGATCTTCGGGCCGCTTGAGAGTGCGGCTGTAATCAAGTGCGCTCTGATAGCGTCATCTCGGACTGCCTTCCGCCGCCCCTGGGTTGCGCAGGCATGAGAGATGAACAGGGGAAGGCGGTGGTAAAGGATGATTACTCGCTCTGGCATGGCCGCTGACATTAACCAGTCCAACATGAAACAGCAGCGTTGGTGTAGCTTGATGATTAGCGATGTAGGACGGCTGAAGCGCCGGTAAAGGGTGATTACAGATTTGAGCTCGTCCAACGATATGGGTTCGTTCAGGGCTTTACCGGTAGTTGCCTGAAACGGCTGCAACGAATCTGCCAGCTGGGTCAGTACATACGGCTCCCTAAGAACCACTGCCGACAGTGAGCCTTCGATTGCCCTGCTTACGACGGTCGAGCCGCAATATCCGTGCCCTAGAATATACCCCAACGCATTCGGCTCGCCTGGTAATCCGACGACCTCGGAAAGCGCTTGGCGTGTGGCTTGGCCTAGCAACGGCTGAAGGAAACGGGGGTCGTGGAATGGAAGCCTGCTGAGTTCCTCGGGGCCAATTTCGAGTAGTTCCAACGCTTGACGATCTTGGACCAACCGGTAGGGGAATCTGCGGAGGTGTTCGGTCATGGCGCTCGAACCAAGGAGGACGTTAGTAGAGCACGTTGCTGCGCGTGCGTCTACGCTGCACGACGCGATTTACCCTACGGGCGAAGTCCGAGTTGGGGTGCCCGCCTGCGAGTTATCAGAGGATCAGCTCGCGGAGCGGTGGTGCGCTGCATCCGCGAAGGGCAATTGGCTGCACTTTCGCCGCCGGTTGGCAGATGACAATCTCAAGGCCTCCTCTCTCAGCTCTCTCCTTCAGACGACGTCCGTAACCCCTTTATGGCTATCGACATTTCGTAACTTGATGATTGATCGGCCATCAAGGACCGAGATCCTAGAACGCAAGTTCGGTGCTCGGCTATCCACGGAATTGCCGCATTTCATTCCGCTCCTCGCGGTTGCTGAAGCGGGCTCTGACATGTTGGCCGCGGCATCGCTGCCGTGGGCGACGAACGAGGTTCAATGGTCAGAGCATGCGCGCCGAGATCTTGTTGAATGCCTTCTCTGCCGCCTCCATGCCGTGTCAGCAGCCGTTCTTGATGCCGAGTCGTGCGCAAACGACCGCTCGGAAAGACTCCGGCACAAAGAACGAGAACAGCTTATAGGTGAATACCCGGTTCTCGGGAGACTGTGGAGTATCACTGTCGAGCAGTGGGTGAAGGACTCGTCTCACCTTGTTCGGAGGCTCGCAGCAGACGCAGGCCCGTTAGCCTCATTGCTGAGTCTGCAGCAGCCCTTGGAGTTAACGAGGGTTTCAATGCCCCTGTCCGACCTCCATGATCATGGACAGTCTGTCAGACGAATCGACTTCGCGGGTGGCGAGTCGATAATGTACAAGCCCCGTCCATTGTCTCTAGAGCAGATCTACTACGGTCTCTTTCAGGTAATTGATGGTTGCTCCAGGCTATTCCCAGTCATCCTAGAACGGGACCGCTATGGTTGGATGGCTGCGAAAGAGCCGCCGACACAGCACACACCGAGCCCGGGCTACATGAAGTCCCTCGGCCAGCACCTTGCATTGCTATTCATTCTCGGCGGTAGCGATGTTCACGCGGAGAATATGCTGACTGTAGATGGTCGAGCGTGCCCCATAGATCTTGAGTGTTTGCTCGATTATGACTTTGGTCAGCCCGAGAGCGCGGCTGAACAGCTCTTACGTATCGGCATCCTACCTGGGTCTTGCGTCAACAAGATTGGTCCGGATGCGTTTGACGTGAGCGTATTAGCTACGGCCAATCGCCGGGAACGAGACGGCTCCTCCTGCCTCGTTCCTGACTCGCTTCTTAGTTGCCCTCCGGGCGTTGCACAACATACGATCGGAGGGTTCCGCGCTTTGCATCAGGTCGCAGGCGGGTGCTCAGATGATATCAGGCGGGCCGTGTCTCGAATGGAGCAAATGGAGGTGAGACGTACCGTGCGACCAACCTGGGTTTACAAAGATCTGATTTCCCGATCCTTGGAGCCGGTTCACTTGAAGAGCGGATTCCTGTGGAGCCTCTGCTTTGAGCGACTATACCGTGCGGTTGTTAATCGCGACTCCGGCACGCGTTGGTTCGTATGTGGTCAGGAGATCGCGTCCATGCATCGTCTTGATGTGCCGAAGCTGATGTTTCACCCGTCCAGAAGATATTGGCGAGAGGCTGGCTCGGAGCGAACGAACTTAGTTCAAGGAGGCCTTGACAACACGGCCGTAAATGCAGTTGAGTCGCGGTTGTTGGCATCGACTCAAGCATCTTGTGTCGAAGCTATTCGCTCGCTTTTGGCGGATTGAGGGGAAGCCACTATGTCCATTCAAGACCTCGCGAAATTCTACCAAAAGGTGGAGAGTGATAGAGATCTTCGAGAGAAACTGATATCCGTAGATGGAGCTCACTTTCCGGAGACGGCGGTTGAGCTCGGAGCTACTCTGGGGCTTAGATTTACGGTTGAGGAGGTGCGTGACCTTACAGACGAGAACTATAGTCGTGATGACGTCTGGTTAACAGATGACGAGCTTTCTCGGATGGGCCCTGGACCTCATCCCTGTAATCCAAGTGGTGTGGGTGCGTTGTCTCTTATGGCGATGAGTCTAAACCTAAGGGGAAGTGGCAAGAAGTGATCTGAGATGACGCGGGAGGCTGAGCTGCTGCCGGTTCCTTGGACACCGAGATAGGGTGTTTTTGGAACTGGAGGATGGAAATGCAACGACGGAAGTTCAGCCGCGAGTTCAAGCTCGAGGCAGTCAATCTGGTGCGGGAACGCGGGGTGTCTGTATCGCAGGCTGCCCGCGATCTGGATCTGCACGAGAACGTGCTGCGGAAGTGGGTGCGCGAGCAGCAGGCTGACCCGGGATCGGCGTTCCCCGGTCACGGCGTGATGAAGCCGGAGCAGCAGGAGATTGAGCGGCTGCGCGGCGAGTTGGCTAGGATGAGGCCGAGCGCGACATTCTAAAAAAAGCGGCGGCCTACTTAGCTAGGGACCCGATACGTGATGGAGGAACTCGTCCGCTTTACGGTGCTGCTGCGCCCGCATGTTGATCAGCTCGTAAATCGATACTCCGAACGCAAGGAAGTCGGAGCAGCCATTGATCAAGAGAGTGACCTGTCCACGATCGCTGTCTCTCCGCAAGCGTCGAAGACCTGA
>Ga0308164_10003013_pt1 | contig 15843 bp, 11 predicted proteins | sample PhyTR2_FD_201031 | JGI IMG/M metagenome (GOLD analysis project Ga0308164, IMG submission 201031) | Phyllosphere microbial communities from UC Gill Tract Community Farm, Albany, California, United States - DLSLT.R2 | ecosystem: Host-associated > Plants > Phyllosphere > Unclassified | place: USA... | reverse complement strand
GGAAGAGTGCGATGAATCAATTCGCGATACTGTACGGAGATCGATTTATCAGGCCTACCTGGTAACAGCACGGCCTGCCTGGCGGCAGGCCGTTAACGGCCCGCACACAAAAAATCTGACAGTCCCCATCGCGGGCATCGCCCGCTCCAACAAAGCCACACCCGTCCGCACCCCGTTGGAGCGGGCAACGCCCGCAATAAGCCCCGCACACCCCGCCCCCACCCCCGTCGGAGCGGGCAACGCCCGCAATAAACCCCACACACCCCGCCCGCCCCTCTCCGCACCCCGTTGGAGCGGGCGATGCCCGCGATGAGGCCAGCAGCAGCACCACACACCCCCCCGCCCACTACAAAGGCAGATTGAACGGCGTCACGATCTGCACCCGTGACGCAGGCAACGGCCCCGGCTTCCACAGCCGCTGAAACTGCAGCACATGCATCAGCGCGTGGCGCGCATCGGTTTCCAGCGAATGCTCGATAATCGCCGCGATCTTTTCTTCCGCCAGCAATTCACGGTTTTCTTCGTCCAGATCATGGCCGACGAAAGCTTCCAACGGCCGCTCGACGGCAGCAAAGGCATCGATGATCGCCCGGTTGCCGCCGCCCACGCTATACACCGCGCACAGGTCGGGGTGGCGCTGCAGCTCCTCGCTGACCCGCGCAAAGGTGCGCCCGTACACGCCATAGCCACCACTGATGTCCAGTACCTGCAGGTGCGGCGCGCGGTTGCGCAGCCACATGCGAAAGCCCATCTCGCGCTCTTCCTCGCCGCGGAACAACTCACTGCTGAGCACCACCGCAACCGTACGCGGAGTCGGGGCCAGCCAGCGCGACAGCAGGTAGGCGGCCGTCTGCCCGGCGGTGCGGTTGTCCATGCCGACATAGCCGACGCGCTCGCTGTTAGGCAGGTCGGTGACCAGGGTCACCACCGGCACGCCCAACGCCGCGACCTTGCCGACCGCCAGGTTGACCGCCGGCTCGTCCGCAGCCTTGAGCACGATGCCCTGAGTACCGCGCACGGCGCAGCGCTGGATGACCTCGGCCATGGCCAACGGCTCGATCTCCTCGAACAGGTGGAAGCGCGCGAAGATCCGGTACGGCGCCAGGCTGCCGAGCTGTGCCACGAAGGCCGCCTGCACGGCATCGCTGAAGCGCTTGGGCGTATGCAGGATCACGTCCACATGAATGCTGCGGCCCACTGCCAGGCCGCTCTGCTCCTGGGCTTCGAGTTCCTTCAAAGCCTGCTCGATGCGCCGCTGGGTCTGGTGGTGGACACTGCCGCGCTGGTGCAGCACGCGGTCGACGGTGGCCTTGCTGACCCCGGCCTGGGTGGCGATCTGCTTGATCGAATATCGCTTGGCACGTTCGAGCATGGCAATCCCGTTGAGGTTTTTGTGAGGTGTTTTCGGGCTTTAGTGAGGCAACCCCAATGCTAGTCTCTGGTGGCGCAGGCTGCACAGCCACCGATAAAAACAAGGGAGAACACCATGACCGCAACAGACCTCAACCGCCCCTTCACCGGCCAGTATTTCATCGTCACCGGCAGCACCCAGGGCCTCGGCGCCGCCGTCGCCCGCACCCTCGCCGAGCGTGGCGCCGCCGGGCTGGTGATCTGCGGCCGCAGCCGAGCCAAGGGCGAAGCCCAGGTGCAGGCGCTGGCAGCGTTGGACTGCCAGGCAGTGTTCGTCGAAGCCGACCTGGAGCAGGTCGAGGATTGCCGGCGCATCGTCGCCGCCGCCGATGAACACTTCGGCACCCTCCACGGCCTGGTCAACTGCGCAGGCATGAGCGACCGCGGCACCATTATCCATACCTCGCCGGAGCTGTTCGACCGCCTGTTCGCGGTCAACGTGCGGGCGCCGTTCTTTCTGATCCAGGACAGCCTCAAACTGATGATCCGCGATGGCGTCGAAGGCTCCATCGTCAATATCCAGAGCGTCAGCGGCCACGGCGGGCAATCCTTCCTCAGCGCCTACGCCACCTCCAAGGGCGCCCTCGCCATCCTCACCAAGAACGCCGCCTTCAGCGCCTTGCGCAACCGCATCCGCATCAACGCCCTGAACATCGGCTGGATGGACACCCCCCACGAAGACGACATCCAGCGCCAGTACCACGGCGCCCAAGACGGCTGGCTGGCCGCCGCCGAAAGCCAGCAACCCTTCGGCCGCCTGCTCAAGCCCGAGGAAGTGGCACGCAGCGTGGCCTTCTTGCTGTCCGGCGAATCCGGCATGATGACCGGCTCGGTGATCGACATGGAGCAAGGCGTGATCGGCTGCGGCGACGGCGCCTCGCCACGCCCGGAGGCGCCGCTGAGCCTTGACGGTATGCGCCCATGAACGCCCCCAGCCGCGTATCCGGCGGCCACCCCAACTACAGCCAGCGCGGCGACTTGAACCTCGACGCGTTCACCGCCCTGTGCGAAGCGCCCGTCGACGCCAGCGCCTACCCGCACTGCGCCGAGGTCCGCGACCGGGTGGTGATCTACGCCGCCGACACCCTGCGCCGCGCCCTGGCCAGCGACCCGCGGCCGCTGATGAGCGAAATCCAGCACCTGCTGCGCCACGGTCCCGGCGTAGTGGTGGTGCGCCAGGCCTTCACCGACTTGGCGGTGATCGACCGCCACAGCGCAGTATTCGACACCATCCTGCATAACGAAGCCCAGCAAGGCGGCGGCGCCGACCACTTCGCCCGCGCCGGCGCCAACGGGCGCATCTGGAATGCCCTGCAAAAAGCCGCACTGCAGTCGCCGAAGTCTTTCATCGAGTACTACAGCAACCCGCTGATCGGCTTCCTCGCCGAGGCCTGGCTGGGCCCGCACTACACCGTGACCGCCCAGGTCAACGTGGTACGCCCCGGCGGCCAGGCGCAACAGCCGCACCGTGACTACCACCTGGGCTTTCGCACCGTCGATGAACTCGAGCACTACCCCCTCGACGTCCACCGCATGAGCCAGTACCTCACCCTGCAAGGCGCCGTGGCCCACACCGACATGCCCGTGGAAACCGGCCCCACCCTGCTGCTGCCCGGCTCCCAGCGCTACGACCTCGGCTACCTGGCCTGGCGCGACCCGGCCTTCATCGACTACTTCAACCGCCACGCGGTGCAACTGCCGTTGCGCAAGGGCGACCTGCTGTTCTTCAACCCGGCGCTGTTCCACGCCGCCGGCACCAACCACACCCGTGACTGCCATCGCATGGCCAACCTGCTGCAGATTTCCTCGGCGTTCGGCAAGCCCATGGAAGCATTGGACCACGACCGCATGGTGCTGGCGCTGTACCCGGCATTGCTGCAGCGCGTGCAGGGCAACCACCTCAGCGCCCGCGACCAGGCCGCCGTGGTGGCGACCGCGGCGCAGGGCTATGCCTTCCCCACCAACCTCGACAGCGACCCACCGCTGCTGGGCCTGGCGCCGGCTACGGGGCAGGATTTGCTGCACCGGGCACTGGACGAGCGCTGGAGCCCCGAACGCTTTGCTGAACAGGTGGAAGTGATGCGGTGCAAGCGTCGGGCGTGAAGTCAGGAGGGTCGGTGTAGAAGCCGCACCCGCTCGAATACACCACGAAGCCAACTATCAGCATCAGTACGACCGCCATGAACATGCAGATGGACACAACGCAAATGATAACTACCTTGAGCAGTTGAAGTAGATACACAAAACCCCTCGAAATGACCGGCTTGAAAAATCGAGTGGCGGCTCCCGCTACCACTCGGCCGGATTCACCAGTTGATGCGCGTCTCCTCCGTGATCACGGCCAGCGGCTCTCCAGCCCCCAAGTTCTTGGTCACGCCATTGATCGATTACTTGAATCCCAGCGCCTGCTTCCCTTGCCAACGGATTTTCAGCGCCTCGAATCCCACTGAAGCCGTTCGGCAGGGAGCGCCATCGACCTGGCGGCCCTGACCATGGCCTTTATCCCGGTGCGCCATCCGTGCTGAATACACGTAGATTTCGTCGACGCAGGATGCCGCTATTTCACCCACCCCAATCCTTGTGATGTACTGCGCGATAAGATCGCCCTCCGGAGAGGGGGAAAAGACCTACTGCACCGCGAATTTGGCCGTAGGCGCTTCAGTGCTGTAAAGGCTGCAATACCCAACCCCCAAACCAGACCCGCCACCCCGACCACTGCCATCCCTCGTTCTGCGCACCGCTACATCAAACCCATTCTCCCTCGAGATCCGTTATTCGAGAGGCGCAATGTACCGGTGGCCTGCCGGGCGAAGATGTCAGCCAAGGCCCGAGCCCCCGTAGGAACTTTCCCAACTGAACATCGCTAGCGTTCTGCCAGACTTTCAAATTACAGTTTTATCCAAAAAACCCAAAACCTGCTTATCAACCAGTACCGGGTCTGCCAATCCAGCTAAATACTGATATACCACCTGAAACCTCCCCGCATATAATCGCTCAGCTTTTCGACCAACCACTGTTTCACTCACAAAAACACGAGAACCATCCCCACCAACAAAAGTCTCAACCCACTCGCCATTGCTATCATAAAGAACAGTTAGATCGGATCTATAAATAACATCTGACGATAGCGAACTTATAGAGCCGGTGCTATTGCCCGCATCAGTGGGATATATCGCTATTAGAACCACCCCCTCACCAACCGGTGACGGCTTGACAACCAAAAACTGCGGATAACGGACTGTCAAACTCACTACATAGCGGTCGTAGCTGACATAACGACACTGTGCGTTTGAGAGGGCAAAAGAATAGACCTTTGACGCTGAGCGATCTGGAGCAAAGGAGCAATTCGTTACAGGCGGAACGCCGTGCCCTGGCGCAAGCATAACCAGGCCCGCAAAAAATGCTCCATTCGCCATTATAAAAACAGCCAATTTAATTTTAAATTTTCTATATACCGCCTTCAAAAAACTCAAAGCGTGCCACCCTCGCCATTATTATTCACTGCAGAGTGCAAGAATTCTAAGACTCGAGAATCCACAACCTCGACTGATCCTTGCGTTTCATGGAAGACATACACGACCTGCAACTCGCCATAGACCCTGTAAACTTTTCGCAAATCACCCAAATGAACAACCAGCAATAACTTATTATCTGCTCCTTCTAACAACTGAGTGCGCGCAGCCTCACCATTAACCCCTGCAGACGGAAGAAGCCCTCTTTGAACTGACCTCGGCATAGCTATTGCGCTTAATCGGCTCTCCGGCCTCAAATGATACATATATAGCTCAAACCTTTTACTACGCGCACCAACTTCATTCGCGACTTTCATATCTGGATAATCAAGCAACATGGAAAGCACAAAATCCATCCGTAATTTAACGAGTCGACATTCGCTCTTTGGCAAAGAAAGTTTATAAGCGCCTACTCCCGTTCTCGACGAAACGTATTCGCAATTCTCACCTACTGTTTTCCGGATTGCAGGGCGTTCCCGCGCTACACTGGCTATCAAAAATGAGATAAAGACTCCCATAGCCAAAGAAGCCAAAATATATTTCACCCCATTAAATACAAGAACCATCAAACAATTGATACCCGGCATGATTTCTTACCTATGCAAACCAGAACGCGATGAAGCCGATTTACTGAGACTTTCAATGCGTATTGATTACCAATAAACCCTAGTTTCTACCCTCACCAAATCAAAATTTTTATCCACCGCAGAAAATTTATGATACCCACTGACATAATAACTGAACTCAAGACTGCGGGTTCCACTCCACTGAACATCAGGGACATTGAATCCACCCACCGAAGGCCTACATTCAGCCACATAAACTCTGTGCCCCTGACCTTTACCTTGCACTGGCTGACCTAACGAAGAGGGGTAGATATAAATCTCACTAAAACAATACGACCTGAAACGATTGACTCCTGCCTTCCATATATTCTGAGCTACATACTCTCCATCGGGTGAAGGATAAAACTCCTCTAGCACCTCACCACGAGGTGATTTCAAGTAATCTGTGAAATAGACCCCCGTACCGAACATCACTATCGCGCCAACTAAGGTCATTGCATATTTAGTCCAGCGAACTAAAAATTTAGTAAAAGCGTTCATAAATCTTGTTCCACTATTAATTTTGTATAAACTCCACCCGTCGCCACCAAATCCCCATGCCGCCCAGCCTCCATCACCACAATCCGATCCGCCTGCCGCACGGCGTTCAGCCGGTGAGCGATCACAATCGCCGTCCGGTCAGCACCGATGGCCTGCATGTGGCGATGCCGGTCTGCTGAAATCCGGTCCATAGCTGCGCCAGGCGCTGGATAGGCTGGGACACAAGGAAATAAAGGGGTAATGAAGCCAGCACCACGGCGGTGAGCGAGGTGCTGTAGCTGAACATCACGGTCAGGAAGACCAGGGTAAACAGCACATCCAATAGCAGCGTGATGCTGTTGCCGGTCAAGAATTCGCGGATGTTCTCCAGTTCCCGCACCCGCGCAACCGAGTCCCCCACTCGGCGGGCTTGAAAATAGGCCAAGGGAAGACCGGTCAAATGATCGAAAAGCCGCGAACCCAACTGCACATCGATACGCGCAGCGGTATGGGAAAAGAGGTAGGTCCGAATACCGGAAAGCACGGACTCGGCGACCATCACGACGATCAGCCCGAACACCAATACATCGAGTGTGCTGAAAGATTGGTGCACGAGCACCTTGTCCATTACGACCTGAAAGAACAGCGGTGTGAGCAGTGCCAGAAGCTGCAGTGCGAAGGCGGCGAGGAATACCTGCCCCAGCATATGGCGGTAGCGGACGATGGCGGGGATGAACCAACTGAAATCGAACCGCGCCAAGTCACCCATCAGAGAAGCTTCTGACTGAACGAGAATCAGCTCGCCGGTCCAACGTTCAAGTAGCGCTTCGTGATCCAGGCTTTCGCTCAGTTGGGTCTGAGCGTCGTGTATCAGTACTTGGCCCCCGACAGCGCGGGCAAGGATGAAACACCCTCCCGATGACGCCAAAGCAATAGCCGGTAGCGGCTGCGACGCCAATTGCGCGGGCTCACAGCGAACGCGCGTGCCGTGCAGACCTGCCACCTTGATGGCGGCCAACAGCGCCGGTACATCTAACCCTTCTGGCTGCACGCTCAACTGCTCGCGCTTGAGCGTGACGCCGTGAAATTGGGCCAGCAGGATCAGGCAACTGATCGCTTGGTCTTCGTGCGGCATGGTTCGGGACGTCCGGTGAAATTCGACGGCCCAAGGTACCGGCGATCCATCCCTAAAGATGTCAGCCGCATTCCTACCGATTTGTAGGAGCTTTCCGAGCGAACCCTTGCACGTCTTTCATCGCTTGACGGCGTTGCGTCACCCCCCCTTCGACGCGCATCCATGACCACTCAGTCGTATTTCACCCATGCGACCGCGCGACCAATCGTCACAGCCGATATTTTTCCTTACAATAGTCTGCTTAAACGATTCTATAGCCCGACGGGATGAACCCGGTTTAGCCTCCATAAGGAGCAATCATGTCCAGAATTTCCCACAAGGGATTGCGCAGCGCGTTTCGCGAGTTGCTCGCTTCACACACCTGTTACCACACCGCCTCGGTGTTCGACCCGATGTCCGCGCGCATTGCCGCCGACCTCGGCTTCGAAGTCGGCATCCTCGGTGGCTCGGTAGCCTCCCTGCAGGTACTGGGCGCGCCGGATTTCGCCCTGATCACCCTGTCCGAATTCGTCGAGCAGGCCACCCGCATCGGGCGTGTGGCACAGTTGCCGGTGATCGCCGACGCCGACCACGGCTACGGCAACGCCCTGAACGTGATGCGCACCGTGGTTGAACTGGAACGCGCCGGCGTGGCCGCGCTGACCATCGAAGATACGCTGCTGCCGGCCACCTTCGGCCGCAAGTCCACTGATCTGATCTCGGTCGCCGAAGGCATCGGCAAGATCCGCGCGGCCCTCGAGGCCCGTGTCGATCCCGAGCTGTGCATTATCGCCCGCACCAACGCCGGCGTGCTGTCCACCGAAGAGACCATCCACCGCACCAAGGCCTACCAGAAGGCCGGTGCCGACGGTATCTGCATGGTCGGCGTGCGCGACTTCGACCACCTGGAAGAAATCGCCGCCCAACTGACCGTGCCGCTGATGCTGGTGACCTACGGCAACAAGGCGCTGCAGGACGACGCGCGCCTGGCCAAGCTCGGTGTGCGCATCAGCGTCGACGGCCACGGTGCCTACTTCGCCGCGATCAAGGCCACCTACGACGCGCTGCGCGAGCAACGCAACATGACCCACCGCACCGAGAACCTCAGTGCCACGGAACTGACCCACACCTATACGCTGCCGGAAAGCTATATCGAGTGGGCCAAAGAGTTCATGAACGTCGACGAGTAAGGCCCCACAGGCGGGCACTCGCCCGCCTGGTTTCACCCCTCCCGCAAAAAAAACCTTCCGCCACTGGCAAACAGTCAGCCACTAACTAGGCTTGCTGGACTACACGGCTGCCTGCATGGGCAGTACAGGACCGTCTTGCCGTGTGATCAGTCGTACTGTTCACACACGAGGCATGGGCCATGACGCTTTCGTCGCGTTTCCGTGTTTTTCTGCCACTGGCCTGCAGTTTCACGCTGGCCGGCTGCATGAGCCAGGCGGTGCCGCCGGCCACGCCCATCGCCACCCCGGGCAACGGCGCCGCGACTGCGCCGAGCATGGCCAGCCAGCAGAAGATCAAGCTCTCCAGCAAGCTCGGCATCCCCGCCGAATGCATCAAGCCGGGCGATTCCGACCTCAGCAACGGCGAGCCCGATGACGGTTACGCCCGCGTTACCACCCGCTGGCAGCAGCTGGACTGCCGCTACCAGCACAGCCAAGGCCGCGCGCTGGTGGTGCTGCTGGACGGCACCAGCAACAACAAGCAGACCAGCACCAATATCTGGCGCCTCTACGACCTGGCCCTGAAGGCCGCCGACCAGGGCCAGCCGGTGATTCCCTACTACGACCAGGGCGTGGGCAACGACAAGCGCTCCAAGGTCTCGGGCAACCTGTTCGGCTCCGGCGTGAGCCTGAACATCCGCCAGGCCTACCGCTTCCTGGCCCAGGCCTACCAGCCGGGCGACCGCATCTACCTGTTCGGCTTCAGCCGCGGTGCCTTTACCGCGCGCTCCCTGAACGGCTTCATCGAGTTCACCGGGCTGCTGGAGAACGACAAGCTGGCGCCCGACTGGGGCAACCGCCTGCCGGCCTGGACCGGGCTGACCCACCTGCACCGCGAGGTCGCCAACCTCTACGACATCTACTTCAGCCGCGACACTGGCGCCGCCGAGTTCGAGCCGATCCTGCGCGCGCACTTGCAGCGCTACGGCCAAGAACATGGCCTGACGTTGCGGCCGGTGAAGGTCGAAGCCATCGGCGTGTTCGACACGGTGCCTGCCATCGGCCTGCTGCGCGACGAGGAGCCCGACGACCACCGCATCGGCCTGTACGCGCGGCGCGGCTACCACGCCATGGCGCTGGACGAGCAACGGGAAGATTTTCGCCTGCAGCGCTTCTACGCCGCCCTCACGCCCGACCAGTACCTGCGCGAAGTGTGGTTCCCCGGGGTGCATGGCGACGTCGGTGGCGGCTACGGCGCACCGGCCCTCAGCGGTTGCCCGGCGATCGCCGGCCTGAGCGCGGCCGAACAGCCCGTGGGCCTGGAGGGCACGCCGCTGCGCTGGATGCTCGGCAATTTCAGCCAAGACCATATTTTCGCCACCGCGCCCTGGCCGGCGGAGTGCATGAACGGCCGGCTGCACGACGAATTTCTCGACAGCGTCGGCCTGAAGAAGCGCGTGTACCACTTGTCCGGGCTGATCAAGCGCCACCCGGTGGCGGGCGACGAGATCAGCAACGCGGCGCTGTGCCGGATGCACGCCAGCCTGATCCTGCCGCATCCATTGCGTGAGCCGCACGGGCATTACGCGCCGGCCAACCTGGGCCAGCAGCCGGAAAGGACGTTCAGGGTAGTGCCGCAGCCGTGCGCGAACGCCGCCATTACAACAACAGCCCCACCACCGAAGGGCGTGACACCATGAGCGAAATCATCGATACCCCAGCCGGCGCCCCTAGCCAGGCAGACGCCGCCACAGCCGCACAGTTCGAAAGCGAGCACGCGCGCATGGACATCCGCCGCACTCTGCTCGGTTTGAAGGACCCCGACGAGCCCACGGCGCCTTACGGCCTTGCGCTCTCCGGCGGCGGCATCCGCAGCGCCACCTTCGCCCTCGGCGTGCTGCAGGCCATGGCCCGCGCCGCGCCGCCGCCCGCCGCCAACGCCCAGGAAGCGGCGACGCCCTACACCAGCCTGCTGCAACGCTTCGACTACCTGAGTACGGTCAGCGGTGGCGGCTATATCGGCGCGTTCTTCATCGCCCTGTTCCTGCCGGGCCGCAACCGCGCGGTCACCTCCGCGGACAAGCGCCAGCAGCACGTCGACGCCGCCCAGCAGGCGTACGCCGCCCTGACCCTCGAGCCACCGGGCAAGATCCACTCCGACACCAACTACCAGGACCCGGCCCTCAACCCCGGCACGGCGGCGCTGGCCTGGCTGCGCGAGAACGGCCGCTACCTGCTGGCGGCGGGCGCCGGCGATGCCTTCTACGTGCTGGCCCTGAGCGTGCGCAATCTGTTGTCGCTGCATTTCGTGATCGGCATGCCCATCGTCGCCGTGCTGTCGGCCCTGGCGATGTGGAAGATGGCGGTGAACCCGTGGCTGCACGACGCCCTGCTCGGCTATGCGCCCACGGCCGCGCTGCTGGTGAACGCTACGCTGTGGTGGATGAGCCTGGCCTGGCTGGGCCTCGCCATCATTCCCGGGGTCATCGCCTTCTGGATGGTCTATTCGGTGGACGCCGAAGATGACGAGGTGCAACTGGTCAACGGCTGCAGCGTGGTGATGGCGATCATCATGGTCGCCTTCGCACTGGTGGCCAGCCTGGTGCCCCTGCCCTCGACCCTGTGCTGGCTGTTCTACTTTGGCGCCATCGAGATCCTGTTGGCGCTGCTGCTGTTCATCTGGACGCTGCGCGACCTGCACGGTGGCGATTCGCCGCTGGCGGTGCTGGGCAACGGCGTGCGGCGCTACCGCGTGGTGATCACCCGGCGCCTGTCGCAGCAACTGATGGTCCTGGCCGTGCTGGCCTTCGTCGCGGCGGTGGAGCAGCTGACCACGCTGGTGTACGGCTGGCTGCACCAGAACCGCTGGTCGGCGTTGGCCACCCTGGTCGGCCCGGCGCTGATTCCGGTGATCCGCTGGTGCGCCAAGCTGCTGGACGACAAGGACAAGCCCGGCTGGATCAGCAAGGTACCGCTGAACCTGTTCGCCGGGCTGGTGGGCTTCGTCATCCTGTTGTCCATGGCGGTGCTCTGGGGGCTGCTGGTGCTCTGGGCCGGCGACAGTTCGCCAGCGCTGGGCGAGCGCTACCTGGCGCTGGCGATACTGGGCCTGATCTGCCTGCTGCTGACCATCAGCACCGGCCAGTTCATCGGCTTCATCAACCTCTCGTCGTTGCACGCCTTCTATTCCAGCCGCCTGGCGCGCACATTCCTCGGCGCGTCGAACCGCCAGCGCTTCCCGGCCGACAGCAACGTGCAAACCCGCAGCGCGCTACTGAGCGTCGCCGAGGCCATTCGCCAGGACGACCTCTCGCTGGAAAGCTATTACTCCAGCCTCTGCGCGCCCATCCACCTGATCAACGTGACCATGAACCTCAACATGGACCCCGCCGAGCAGCTGGTGCAGCGCGACCGCAAGGGCAAGCCGCTGTGCATCGCGCCGAGCATCAGCGCGCCGGCGAAGATGGCCGTGAAGCCGACCATGATGACCCGGATGATGAAGATGGTCGGCATGCCCCAGGACGCCGAACTGCCGGACATCGGCGCCAGCTTCATCCTCGACGGCCAGGCCCGCAGCCGCGACATGGCCCCCGCGCACCGCAGCGAAATCGACCAGGCGCACACCGTGTCCCACTGGATCGCCACCTCGGGCGCGGCCTTCACCACCGGCCTGGGCCGTGCCACCTCCCTGGGCACCTCGCTGGCCCTGGGGCTGGCGAACATTCGCCTGGGTACCTGGTGGCCGTCGCGCTTCGAAAAGGCCGACACCGGCCTGCTGGACCGCCTGTTCAAGACCCAGAAGTACCTGTTCCACGAGCTGGCAGCGCACTTCAACGGCCTGCACCGCGAATACCAGTACCTGTCCGACGGCGGCCACTTCGAAAACACCGCAGCCTACGAGCTGCTGCGCGGCCCCCGCAGGATAAAACTGATTGTGGTATGCGACAGCGGCTGCGACCCCCACTACCGCTTCGACGACCTGACCAACCTGATTCGCCTGGCGCGCATCGACCAGGCGCTGGAGATCAAGGTCGACACCGCGGTACTCGGCAACCCGATCCTGGCGCCCTACTTCGGCAAACTGGAAGACTTTGCCCCGGTGGCCGAACCGAGCAACCAGCGTTGCGCGGTGCTGCTCAACGTCTACGACATCGCTACAGGGGCCTTGCAGTGCCGTGTGCTGCTGCTCAAGCCGCGGGTAATCAAGGGGCTGACGGCCGATGTGTGGAACTACGCCAAGGCCCACCCGGCGTTTCCCAACGAAAGCACCGGCGACCAGTTTTTCGACGAGGCGCAATTCGAAAGCTATCGGCAGTTGGGGCTGGCCCAGGGCCGGCTGCTGTTTGGCGAGGGCGGGCACCACACGCTGGTAAGCCAGACGCTGTGGAAGTACCTGGGCTGAACGCCCGGCAAATCGCAGGCACAAAAAAAGCGACCCGAAGGTCGCTTTCTTTGTTCGCTTCAAGGAGTTCAAGGGCCTCGAAGCTTTGTATGGCGCAGCGGACGGGACTCGAACCCGCGACCCCCGGCGTGACAGGCCGGTATTCTAACCGACTGAACTACCGCTGCGTATCGCTCGGACTTGCGTCCGTTTGAAACTGGTTTGATTCGCAAGCTTCAAGAGCCTTTGAACCGCAAACCGGGTAAACCCGATTCGTACATAAAATGGCGCAGCGGACGGGACTCGAACCCGCGACCCCCGGCGTGACAGGCCGGTATTCTAACCGACTGAACTACCGCTGCGCAGTGTGCCTCTTGCGAGACTGGTGTTGCTGGCTTCTTGCGAAGCTCCCGGCAAAACGTTTGAGCGTTTTGCTGTGTGGCTACTTCAAAGTATCGCTACCTTAAAGTACTCGGCGAATGGTGGGTGATGACGGGATCGAACCGCCGACCCTCTGCTTGTAAGGCAGATGCTCTCCCGGCTGAGCTAATCACCCTTTGCTTCGCTGAGGCCGCGAAATTTACGCACCTACCGATGCTAAGTCAATACCCTGATTGAAGTTTTTCTAAAAAAAGCGTTTTTCAGGGTTGGTAGATCATCTTGCGGGTCATGCCGCCATCGACCACGAATTCCTGACCGGTCACGAAACCCGCCTCGCGCGACAGCAACCAGGCCACCATCGCCGCCACGTCTTCCACGGTGCCGACGCGCCCTGCCGGATGCTGGGCATGGTCGGCATCGCTCAGCGGTTCGGCACGGCGTGCCGCGGCGTCGCGGGTGTCGATCCAGCCGGGGCTCACGGCGTTCACGCGTATCTCCGGGCCCAGGCTGATGGCCAAGGCGTGGGTCAGCGCGACGAGGCCGCCCTTGCTGGCCGCGTAGGCCTCGGAGTCGGGCTCCGATTGCCGTGCGCGGGTGCTCGCCAGGTTGACGATGGCCCCGCAGTGCGCGCGCAGGTACGGCGCACAATGCTTGGCCAGCAGCATCGGCCCACTGAGGTTGACCGCCAGTACGCGGTTCCAGTGGGCCAGGTCGAGGGCTTCGAGGGTGGTGTTGTGCGGGTCGGCGATGGCGGCATTGCACACCAGCGCGTCGAGGCGGCCGAACTGCCCCAGCACCTTGGCCACGCCCGCTGCCACCTGGGCTTCGTCGGCGACGTCCATGGCGATGAACAGCGCGTTCTCGCCCAGGGCCTGGGCAACCTTGGGGCCGCGTGCGCGGTCCAGGTCGGTGAGCACTACTTGCCAGTTCTCGCTGATCAGCCAGGCGGCGATGCCCAGGCCGATGCCCCGCGCCGCGCCGGTAACCAGCGCGACACGGCCGTTGTGGCTGCGCTCGGTAGTGGCGAAGTCGATCACAGCGCAGCCAGGCCGCGGGCGAGGTCGGCTTGCAGGTCGGCGACGTCTTCCAGGCCCACGGCGACGCGGATCAGGCTGTCGCGGATGCCGGCGTTTTCACGTTCCTGCGGCGACAAACGGCCGTGGGAGGTGGTGCCCGGGTGGGTGATGGTGGTCTTGCTGTCGCCGAGGTTGGCGGTGATGGAAATCAGCCGCGTGGCGTCGATGAAGCGCCATGCGCCTTCCTTGCCACCCTTGACCTCGAAGCTCACCACGCCGCCGAAGCCACGGCTCTGGCGCTTGGCCAGCTCGTGCTGCGGGTGGCTCGGCAAACCGGCATAGTGGACCTTCTCGATGCCGTCCTGCTGCTCCAGCCACTCGGCCAGCACCTGGGCGTTGGCACAGTGCTGGCGCATGCGCAGGTTGAGGGTTTCCAGACCTTTGAGGAAGATCCAGGCGTTGAACGGGCTCAAGGACGCACCCGCGGTGCGGACCACGCCGACCATTTCCTTCATGTGCTCGGCACGCCCCGCCACCACGCCGCCCATGCAACGGCCCTGGCCGTCGATGAACTTGGTGGCCGAGTGCACGACGATGTCGGCGCCCATCTTCAGCGGCTGCTGCAAGGCCGGAGTGCTGAAGCAGTTGTCCACCACCAGCAGGGTGCCCTTGGCGTGGGCGATGTCGGCCAACGCGGCGATATCCACCAGCTCGGAGAGTGGGTTGGACGGCGATTCAACGAAGAGGAACCGGGTGTTGGGCTTGATCGCCTTTTCCCAGCCGTCAAGGTTGGCCAGCGGCACGTAGTCGATCTCGATGCCGAATTTCTTGAAGTACTTGTCGAACAGGCTGATGGTCGAGCCGAACACGCTTTGCGAGATCAGCACATGGTCGCCAGCGCTGCACAGGCCCATGGCCAGTGCGGTGATGGCCGCCATGCCGGTGGCGAAGCCCACGGCCTGCTCGGCGCCTTCCAGGGCCGCCATGCGTTCTTCGAACGAGCGCACGGTAGGGTTGGTGTAGCGCGAGTAGACGTTGCCCGGGGTTTCACCGGCGAAGCGTGCGGCCGCGTCGGCGGCCGTACGGAAAACATAGCTGGAGGTGAAGAACAGCGGGTCGCTGTGTTCACCTTCCGGCGTGCGGTGCTGGCCGGCGCGCACTGCGAGGGTGTCGAATGCGACGCCCTCCAGATCACTGTCCAGCCGACCGGCGTCCCATTCCTGTGTCATGCCCTACTCCTTAATTGTTGTAGAGGTCGATGATTGCGCTCACGGCTTGCGTCTTGACCTTGGAGGAGTCGTTGCGGGCCTGCTCGATTTTCTGCAGGTACTTGGCATCGACATCGCCGGTCACGTAGTGGCCGTCAAACACGGCGCAATCGAATTGATCGATCTTGACCTTGCCACCGCCGACCGCGTCGATCAGGTCGGGCAGGTCCTGGTAGATGAGCCAGTCGGCGCCGATCAGGTCGGCCACGTCCTGGGTGCTGCGGTTGTGCGCGATGAGTTCATGCGCGCTCGGCATGTCGATGCCGTAGACGTTCGGGAAGCGCACGGCCGGTGCGGCCGAGCAGAAGTAGACGTTCTTGGCGCCGGCTTCGCGGGCCATCTGGATGATCTGCTTGCACGTGGTGCCACGCACGATGGAGTCGTCCACCAGCATCACGTTCTTGCCGCGGAATTCCAGCTCGATGGCGTTGAGCTTCTGGCGTACCGATTTCTTGCGCGCGGCCTGGCCGGGCATGATGAAGGTACGGCCGATGTAGCGGTTCTTGA
>Ga0308164_10003012_pt1 | contig 15844 bp, 15 predicted proteins | sample PhyTR2_FD_201031 | JGI IMG/M metagenome (GOLD analysis project Ga0308164, IMG submission 201031) | Phyllosphere microbial communities from UC Gill Tract Community Farm, Albany, California, United States - DLSLT.R2 | ecosystem: Host-associated > Plants > Phyllosphere > Unclassified | place: USA... | reverse complement strand
TTTATTTGTTTTTTTATGTACTCGAAAACAGCCTTAGCTTTGCTCAAATCATCAGTGGAGTTTTTAATAATGCCAGGCATTACATCCTTAAATAAATCTTTCCTTTTCATTTGGGCGCCCAAGGTTTTTTCTCCGATTAATTCATAATCAACATCTCGCCAGGTTTTAGTATAGTTTTGTTTGCTCCCGTTAAGCATTTGCTGATCAGAAAGTTCAAAATAAATAGCTGATTTAAAATTACTTGCTGCTGTCATGTAATCTTCCTCAACAAAGGCGGGTACATTCTTCATTATGTACCAAATTTTAGAACAATCAATCGGCGTTCCGTTAATGCGCATACATTCTTTTGAAAGTTCGCTTTTAGTATCGCTCAATTTATTAAAGCCCCTTAAAGAAACGTTGTAATTATAAATTGCAGGAATAAAAACCAAATATTCGCTGTAAACCTTAGGGATATCGCTTTGAAATTCCCATGTTTTGAAGTTGAAGAGGTTAGGTGATTCCAGTCGATAACTATATTCTATCACTGATCCGTCTTTTATATTCGGTAATGTAAATTTATTTAACGCGGTATATCTGGATCGATCTTCTTTAAAAATTACTTTCTTATCCATTATGGTTTCTACAATCCGATTATTCACATAATTAAAAGTAGAAGCCCTGATGGTGTTTACAAATTCCTCCCTGGTGTCATCTTTATAAGTTGGGATGATAATGTTAGCCTGTTTGTAGCCCTCTTTGTTATAAATTTTGATCTTAACATGGTATTCAAAAATTAATTCGGTGCTTCCCGTGCGATCGCTAATCTGAACGGATGCCGTTCCGAATTCTTTTAAAACAACGGCATTGGCATTGCTGTCAATTTTATTTCTGTCAAATTCAATGTCATCAAGGGTAACTGCGCCAAAAGAAAAATTCTGCGCATTGGCAATGATTACGCTTAAAATCAGTAGCGCAAGTAAAAAGAGTCTTCTCATTATGAGTTTGGTTAATTCATTGCAATTTAAATTTACGGCGCTATATTCAAAAATAAATCAGCAATTATATTTAAAAATTTGTACACAGATTTTACAGAAGTAACCAATCCTTTTTAGCACTTTTGATTTAATGAATAATTAAGGATACAAGCTTAAAAACTCGTGTCCAAATCTCACATTTGTAAATAATGAAATTAAATTTAAAACGCCCATTAGCTTTTTTCGATCTTGAGGCGACCGGAATAAATGTAGGTTCTGATAGGATTGTAGAAATTGCAATTTTAAAGGCGATGCCCGATGGTACGGAATTAGTAAAAACGTGGCGTGTTAATCCTGAAATGCCAATTCCTCTTCAAACATCATTGATTCATGGCATTTACGACGAGGATATTGCCAATGAGCCCACTTTCAAACATTTAGCCGCAGAGATAGCCGAATTTTTAGGCGATAGCGATTTAGCCGGTTATAATTCTAACAAGTTTGATATTCCGATGTTACTTGAAGAATTTTTACGGGCTGAAGTAGATTTCGATATGAACGGAAGAAAATTTGTAGACGTGCAAAATATTTTCCATCAAATGGAGCAGAGAACTTTAAAAGCAGCCTATAAATTTTATTGTAATGATGATCTGGTAAATGCCCATGCTGCTGAAGCTGACGTTATTGCCACCTACAAAGTTCTGCTCGGCCAGCTGGATATGTATAAAGATACCGAATTCGAAAGCAAACAGGGCGTTAAAAGTATTCCTGTGGTAAACGATGTAGATGCCTTGCATATTTTTACAAACATTAATAAACCTGTAGATTTTGCAGGCAGATTAGTTTTTAATGATAATGATGAGGTTTGTTTCAACTTCGGTAAACATAAAGGCAAAACAACCGAGCAAGTTTTTAGTGTAGAGCCAAGTTACTATGCATGGATGAAACAAGGCGATTTCCCGCTTTACACAAAAAAGAAACTTGATGAGGAATGGGCTAAATTTAACGCCAAGAAAAACGAAAATAGAGCCGCTAAGCCTCAAAGTAATGCACCTGCCAATAAACCGCACTACAACAAACCAAAGGCAGATGAGAAACCTGCTCAACCAATAAATACCGATATGTTGGAGCAATTGAAAATGAAGTTCGGCAAATAGATATTATCTGATGAAATGATTAAAAAGCCGTTGAAATTAATGAGATCAATAAAAATAATAGCGCTGCTGCTTTTTTCAGCTTTTTATTTAAAGGCACAGATTCAACTTCCTGTTGAGCCTGTATTCCAAAATACATATTTAAAAGGAACAAGGAGCACAGACGGTAAACCCGGTAAAAAATATTGGCAAAACAGTTCTAATTACAACTTAAAAGTAGATTTTAATCCTGTTAGCAGGTTGTTAAAAGGAACGGTAGATGTTGTGTATACAAATAACAGTCCTGATACTTTAAAAGAAATTTGGTTTAAACTTTATCCCAATTTGTATAAAAAAGGCGTACCTAGAAAGGCACGTTTTGCCGAAGCTGATTTGGGTGAAGGCGTCACTATCGAAAGGTTGGCATCTAATGGTAAATCAATTACTGATTACAATATCGACGGAACTAACATGACGGTTAAAGTTCCCGCTGTTTTGCCAGGTAAGACGATAAAATTTGCTATAACTTACCACTACATTTTAAATAAAGGTTCGCATATGCGTACGGGCCAAGTTGATGAAGGATCGCATTTTGTTGCCTACTTTTTCCCGAGAATTGCTGTTTATGATGACGTAGACGGCTGGAACAAATATCCGTATACTGGAGCTGAAGAGTTTTATAACGATTTCGATAACTTCAATGCGGAGGTTACCGTTCCGGGCAATTATGGTGTTTGGGCAACGGGCGATTTAAAAAACGCTAACGATGTTTTTCAGAAGGAAATTGTTTCGAGAATATCTTCGGCAGAGAAAAATGACGCCGTTATTGATGTGATAACCGAACAAGATTTGGCAGCTAAAAAGGTAACTCAACCGAATGCTTTTAATACATTCAAATTTGAAGCAAAAAACGTTACAGACTTTGTTTTTGCCTTAAGCGATCACTATCTATGGAAATCATCAAGTTTGATTGTCGACCCTGCAACAAAGAGACGTACACGCGTTGATGCTGTTTTTAACCCCAAACATAAAGATTATTACGAGGTAATCGATTTTGCCCGTAAAACGGTTGATGCCATGAGTTATAAATTTCCGAAATGGCCTTATCCTTACAGTCACGAAACGGTTTTCGATGGGTTAGACCAAATGGAATATCCGATGATGGTGAACGACAATCCGGTTGACAAAAGGGAAGATGCCATAACATTAACAGACCATGAAATTTTTCATACCATGTTTCCATTTTACATGGGCATAAATGAAACTAAATACGGTTGGATGGACGAAGGTTGGGCAACGATAGGCGAGTGGCTGATTTCGCCAATGATAGATTCGACAATAGTTGATGAATATGGTATTCAGCCAACCGCTTCCAGCTCCGGAAGTAAAGATGACTCCCCAATTATGACTTTAACGCCCGATTTAAAGGGCTCAGGATCTTTTACAAATTCTTATCCAAAGCCCGGTTTGGCCTACCTGTACATTAAAGATTATTTAGGCGACGAATTGTTCACAAAAGCGCTCCATAATTACATTAAAAACTGGAATGGTAAACATCCAATGCCTTATGATTTCTTTTACAGCATGAATCAAGGAAGCGGTAAAGATTTGAACTGGTTTTGGAAACCATGGTTTTTTGAAGGTGGCGTTGTAGATATGGCCATAAAATCGGTGACTAAAACTGCTGGAGGCTATGCTGTTACTGTTGAAAATAATGGAGTTAAGGCTTTGCCGATTGATTTGACAGTTACTTTCGAAGATGGTTCCACTGAAAAAAATCACAGTACCATTGGCGCCTGGGAAAAAGGCAATAATCAAACTACAATTGATTTAAAGACTAATAAGAAAATAACTAAGGTTGTAATGGGTAATCCGCATACACCTGATAAAATTAAATCGGATAATAGTTTTTCTGTAAACTAATAAGCCTTATTTGTTAAAAAAAAGCCGAAGCAAATACTTCGGTTTTTTTGTAAACGAAAAAATGATAGCTCTTTCTAAATCCTTATAGTACGTTTTCGAAGAGTTTAAATATTAATAGCGTGATCTTACTGGATAATAAGGCTTTTTAATGACTCCTTCCTCGCTTAATATGAAGATGGCATCTCCTTTTTTACCTGATAGAATTTTCTTGATTGTAGTTTCTTTGTTGTTATAAAAAACTTTGTTTTGGATTAATCTTACTCCATGACTATAATCGGCCCAGATATTTGTATGCTTGTTGTAAACCGGTTGAATGGGGTTCCCATTCGATTTATGCCAACCATAAATTACTACTCTTGGTGTTGCTTCGCCATAAATTTTATTAGAAATAATGATGTCTTTCTTACTCCCTGAAGTTAATGCGCCTGAATTATGTTTGGCTAAAAATGGCTGGAGTTGCTTTAGGATCGAATCTGTATGAGCTAAGAATACAGGAACAGTTGTCATTGCTTTTGATGGCGGAATTGGCTAAGGGGAAAGTTTAATTTCAGCAGCAGTGTATATCAAATCAACCATTTGTTTAGTTGGTAGAATGCAATCTGTAAGGTTGGCAATTTTTTGAGCTAACATGGGTGTTACAGGCACATAAAAGAAATCCTCATTGCTGCCAATCGCGAAATAATCGGGTAAAGTGTATAAAACGATTTTGTCATCGTTGTGCCCGTATACGATTGTCAGAACCTTCAGTTTTCTTAGAAAGTCAGGTATATTTCCGCTTTTAATTTCTCTGTATATTATTTTTTCACGATCCTTAAGGCTTAAAGTGCTGTCGCTGATGCTTGATGCAAAAGCCTTGCCGCCAATAGCATCTGCATTTCTTTTTTTTAATTTCAAAGTCTGCGACGCACAAATTTGAAATGAAAAGATTATTGATGTAAATATTACTAAAAGCTTTCTGATCATGATTTTAAAAAATCAATGTTCCTTTTTAAACCAGCAAATTTTGTACGCTTAACTGCCGAACCTTTAAAAACTTTTTTAAAAACCTCATCGGTTATTTCGGTTAGTTCTTTAGCGTTTAAGTCTAACAATCCATTTTCAGGATTAAATGCTTCCTCGTTATGAACTTTTGAAAAACGGTTCCATGGGCACACATCCTGACAGATATCGCAACCAAACATCCAGTTATCCATTCTTTCTTTAAACTCGGTAGGGATTTCGTTCTTTAGTTCAATGGTTAGGTAGGAAATACACTTTGTACCGTCAACAACCTGCGGGGCGATAATTGCGTCAGTAGGGCAGGCATCTAAACATCGGGTACAAGTTCCGCAATGATCAGTTTGGAAAGGATGATCATAATCAAGTTCTAAATCGATAATTAATTCTGCAAGGAAAAAAAAAGAACCATTTTGCTTACTTATTAAGTTTGCGTTTTTGCCTATCCAACCAATTCCCGAGCGCTGTGCCCAGGCTCTGTCTAAAACAGGTGCAGAATCTACAAATGCCCTTCCCGATACTTCGCCTATATTTTCCTCAATGAAATGAGTTAATTCCTTCAATTTATCTTTTATCACATTGTGATAATCTTTCCCGTATGCATACTTAGAGATTTTTGGCGCACTCGGATCCGCTTGCTTTTCTTCGGTGTAATAATTTAAGGAGAGGGAGATAACGGATTTTGCACCTTCTACAAGTAATCTTGGATCGAGTCTTTTATCGAAGTAATTCTCCATGTACTTCATTTCACCATGATGGTTGTTACTTAGCCAGGCTTCGAGTCTTGGTGCTTCCGATTCGAGAAACTCGGCCTTCGAAATACCGCAAGCCATAAAACCAAGCCTAATGGCTTCATCTTTAATAAGCTTGCTATATTTTGCAGAATTGTTGTACATCACTTTGCAAAGATAGGGCTTACAATTAAAACCTTTTGCCTAAATGCTTGTTGTTATTTTGAAACTAAATTAATTATGAGCCTGCATATTTCAATATCGAAATCACTGCACTGCTCTTCATCAACGCATTAAATTACTGAAATTATGGAAAACATAGATCCACAACATACGGAAAGCGGAGAAGCTCCGAAACCGATAGAAAAAGATTACGAAAGTCACAAAGAAGATCCCGGACCTGCAAAACCTGCGGTTACCGAGAAAGATGAAAATGGAGCAGGGTCGGTGCTTAAATGGATTTTGCCTATCGCCGTAATTATTGGCTTAATTGTATGGTTTGCGATGAGAAAATAATAGCTTTAGTAAATATAAAATGCCGGTTAGTGATGTAACCGGCATTTTTTTTGTTTTTAAGATTTCTATTTAAGCAACTTGGTTTGATAAAGGTCTGTGCGTCTGTCTTTTAAAACCTTAACCGTTCCGTAGTGGTGTAATTCATCTAAGAGGTGTAAGTCGACATCCACAACTAAAACCATTTCGGTATTGGGCGTCGCTTCAGCTTTAACTGCATTGGTTGGAAACGCAAAATCTGACGGCGTAAACACTGCCGACTGGGCGAATTGAATATCCATATTATTCACCTTTGGCAAATTACCAACGCAACCGGCAATAGCCACATAACATTCGTTTTCAATCGCTCTTGCTTGCGCACAATGTCTCACACGTGTGTAGCCGTTCTGTGTGTCTGTTAAAAACGGTACAAACAGGATTTGCATTCCCTGGTCCGCATAAATTCTGCTCAACTCAGGAAATTCTACGTCGTAACAAATCAAAATGCCGATTTTACCACAGTCGGTATCAAAAACCTGCACCTTGTCGCCACCAATCATTCCATAATATTTTTGTTCATTTGGTGTGATGTGAATTTTTCTATATTCATCGATTTTTCCCGTTCTATGGCATAAGTAGGTCGCGTTGTAGAGTTTCCCCCCATCAAGTAATGGCATACTTCCGGTAATGATGTTCACATTATAGCTTAGCGCATACTCGTGCATTCTGTCTACAATTTCCTGGGTTTTCTCTGCCAGTTTTCGCATGGCTTCAATTTCCGGTAGGTGGTTGTAAGGTTGTAACAATGGTGTATTAAACAACTCTGGAAACATGATGAAATCCGATTTGTAGCCACTTAAAGCGTCGACAAAAAATTCGACTTGCTCATAAAATACATCCATATCGGGAAACAAACGCATTTCCCATTGCACCAATCCTAAGCGAATGGTCATCGCTGAGCGGGCAGAAGCGTCGATACCTTGGTAATAAATGTTATTCCACTCAATTAACGTTGCATATTCTTTCGATTCCTTATCACCGGGGAGATAATTTTTCAATACTTTCCTAACGTGAAAATCATTGGAGATTTGAAAGGTTAGGGTAGGATCGTAGATTTCCTTAGCCTTTACTTTATCAATGTATTGCCTCGGCGTTAAAGTTTCTGAATAAGTATGGTAACCCGGAATTCTTCCACCGGCAATAATGCTTTTTAAATTTAAACTTTCGCAAAGTTCTTTTCGGGCTTCGTACAATCTTCTGCCCAAACGTAAGCCACGAAATTCAGGGTGAACAAAGATTTCTATCCCATATAAAGTATCTCCGTTTGAATCGTGAGTGCTGAAAGAGTAATCGCCGGTAATTAATTTGTAAGTATGTCTATCGCCATATTCGTCGTACTCAACGATGATAGCCAAAGAGCAGGCAACAACTTTATCATCAACGGCAATGCAGAGCTGACCTTCAGGGAAAATTTTCAAGAGTTTATCTATGCTTGATTTTGGCCAAATGGAGCCACCCATGCTATCATAGGCTTTAATCATCGATTCCCTTAAATCAGCATAGTCTTCGAGCGTTAACTTACGTAATTCGATATTCATAATTTGTTGGTTTTATAGATAATGAACAGAAAAGTTAGTTTAATGTTTTTGTTATCGGAAGCCAATACTTTTCGAAGGTACTCTTTTTAGGAATATTTACTAAGTTTATAAATGACAGAAAATGAATTATCATATGTTATTCGAGGTTGTATTTTTAAAGTTTATAATGCCTTAGGTCCTGGCTTGTTGGAGTCGGCTTATGAAGTCGCATTAAAATATGAACTTTTAAAAGAGGAGTTGGAAGTGCAAAGTCAGGTGGCATTGCCTCTTATTTATGACGATATAAAAATTGGCGTTGGCTATCGGCTTGACTTGCTAGTAGGGCGAAAAGTGATTATTGAAATTAAATCTGTTGAAATGGTTGCAAATGTTCATCACAAACAATTGCTGACTTACCTAAAATTATCTGGATTGAAATTAGGATTGCTCGTGATTTTTACTACAGATAATATAGCCGATGGTATGTTTAGAAAAGTTAACAGGCTCTAACAAATGCTACTTCGTTACCGCAGATTTTCGCTGATAAAATGCGCAGATTTAAAATGATTTAAAAGACTTGCCGTATACTTTGTTATCTGCGTCAATCTGCGTTCCTTATCCTTTTAAATCTGCGGCAAATTTTGTTCTCGGAATTAAATCTATTGAGATGGTTGAAAATGTTCCCGCAGATTTTCGCTGATAAAATGCGCAGATTTAAAATGATTTGGATTTGCCGTATACTTTGTTATTTGCGTCAATCTGCGTTTCTTATCCTTTTAAATCTGCGGGAAATTTTGTTCTCGGAATTAAATCTATTGAGATGGTTGCAAATGTTCCCGCAGATTTTCGCTGATAAAATGCGCAGATTTAAAAGGATTTGGATTTGCCGTATACTTTGTTATTTGCGTCAATCTGCGTTTCTTATCCTTTTAAATCTGCGGGAAATTTTGTTGTCGGAATTAAATCTATTGAGATGGTTGCAAATGTTTCCGCAGATTTTCGCTGATAAAATGCGCAGATTTAAAAGGATTTCGACTTGCCGTATACTTTGTTATTTGCGTCAATCTGCGTTCCTTATCCTTTTAAATCTGCGGGAAATAACCGGAACTAACCTAAAACAACTTTCCAGTTTGCCCGGGATAATTCTTTTTCAAATGTTTATACGCAGCTTCTGTTACCTCACGACCACGAGAAGTGCGCATGATATAACCCTCTTGAATTAAAAATGGTTCATAAACTTCTTCAATCGTGCCCTCATCTTCACCAACTGCAGTAGCAATGGTTTTTAGACCTACAGGTCCGCCTTTAAATTTATCAATAATAGTTACCAAAATTTTATTATCCATTTCATCTAAACCATGTTCATCGACATTTAAAGCATTTAAGGCATAGTTCGCTATTTCCGGATCGATATTTCCATTTCCTTTTATTTGAGCAAAATCTCTAGTTCTACGCAAAAGTGCGTTTGCAATACGGGGCGTTCCACGACTGCGACGGGCAATTTCATAAGCGCCTTCGTCATCAATTGGCGTATTAAGAATATCAGAAGAACGGAGCACGATTGTAGTCAAAAGCTTAGCATCGTAATAAGCCAAACGACAATTGATACCAAAACGAGCACGCAGTGGTGCGGTTAACAAACCTGAACGGGTTGTTGCGCCAACAAGCGTAAAAGGATTGAGTGAAATCTGCACAGAACGGGCATTTGGCCCTGTTTCGAGCATAATATCGATTTTAAAATCCTCCATGGCAGAATAGAGGTACTCTTCAACCAAAGGTGATAGACGATGGATTTCATCAATGAAAAGGATATCGCCTGTATCCAAACCAGTTAGTAACCCCGCCAAATCGCCGGGTTTATCCAAAACAGGACCAGACGTTACCTTAATGCCGGCACCCATCTCATTTGCAATGATGTAAGAAAGAGTTGTTTTTCCTAATCCTGGCGGGCCGTGAAGAAGAACGTGATCAAGTGCTTCGCCACGAAGTTTTGCAGCCTGAACAAAAATCCGAAGGTTTTCCATCACTTTCTCCTGTCCGGTAAAATCTTCAAAAGCTTGCGGACGTAAAACCCTTTCTATATCTCTATCAGTAGGAGTTAGGTTGCTTGCTTCCGGATCAAGGTTTTCATTCATAAAGCAAATATAAAATTAAATGCTAAAAAAATTAGGATCTTTTGAATTTATCAGCAACCACCAGCTCTTTGGACCCTGCTGTATATTTGTAAAAACCTTCACCGGATTTTGCACCTTTTTTTCCTGCTGCAACCATATTAACCAACAAAGGACATGGTGCATATTTAGGATTTCCAAATCCATCATGAAGGACTCTTAAAATGGCTAAGCAAACATCTAAACCTATAAAATCAGCCAATTGCAACGGACCCATCGGGTGAGCCATTCCTAATTTCATTACTGTGTCGATTTCGTAAACGCCAGCAACGCCCTCATATAAAGTGTAAATAGCTTCATTAATCATAGGCATTAAGATTCTGTTTGCAACGAAGCCGGGATAATCATTAACCTCAACAGGCGTTTTTTGTAAACTTTCTGAAAGCGCCATGATCGTTTTAGTCGTTTCGTCGCTAGTTTGGTACCCCCTAATTACCTCAACCAATTTCATTACAGGAACAGGATTCATGAAATGCATTCCAATAACCTTATCCCCACGATTGGTTACAGAAGCAATCTGGGTAATCGAAATTGATGAAGTGTTGGAAGCTAAAATCGCGTCGGCAGGAGCAAAGGCATCTAAATCTTTAAATATTTTCAGCTTTAAATCGATGTTTTCGGTAGCCGCTTCAACAATTAAGTCTGCCGCTTTAACACCAGCTTCTATTGTAGTAAAGGTTGAAATATGTTTAAGGGTTTCAGCTTTCTGTTCGTCAGTTAGCGTCCCCTTATTAACCTGTCTCTCCAAATTTTTGGCTATTGTAGCTAGAGCTTTATCAAGTGCTTCTTGATTGATATCTATCAAGCTTACTGTGTATCCGAACTGTGCGAAGGTATGGGCGATACCATTTCCCATTGTTCCTGATCCTATAACGGAAATATTTTTTATCATTTGGTTAGATTTTTATCCTCTTGTTTCATTAATACTATCTCCAAATATATTACTAAGTCTTATTTCAGCAATAATAGTTTTTGGTGCGATTGTAAACCCGGATAATTAAAAATAGATCTCTTAATTATCCAATAGAATGAACTTTTTTGGTTGACAAGTGTTTAAGGCGCTAATCTGGTTTTAATCCAACTGCCTTTTACAAGTTCAAAATTTATCCTGTCGTGCAATCTGCTGCGGCGACCTTGCCAAAATTCTATCCGTGTTGGCTTAACAATATAACCACCCCAATGCGCAGGTTTAGCTATACTTTTATCTTTACTCTTCGATTTTAATTCTTCGAATTTTTCTTTCAAAAATTGTCTGTTAGGTATTACCTGGCTTTGAGGAGACGCAACAGCACCAATCTGACTCGCAACAGGACGGGTAACAAAATACTCTTCCGAAGTTTCTTTATCTAACTTTTCTACCGTTCCTTCAATTCTAACCTGGCGCTCCAAATCAGGCCAGAAGAAAACCAGCGCAGCATAAGGATTTCGTTTCAGCTCTTTCCCTTTAGCGCTTAAGTAATTTGTGAAAAACCTGAAACCATCTTCGTCGACGCCTTTAAGCAACACAATCCTTGCATCGGGTCTTCCTGATTTATCAGCGGTGGCTAAAGTCATTACATTTGGCTCGTAAACCTGTGCTTCCACTGCATGGTCGAACCATTTTTTAAATTGCGTAATCGGATTGTTATCTACGTCAGCTTCATCTAACGTGGCGCTTTTATAATCTTGGCGCAGGTTTTGTAGAAATTCGTTTGTAACTTGCATTTAACAAAAATAGGCATCTTTTACGGTGCTGCAAATGATTATCGTCATGCTGAACAATATAAGACCAAAAACAGGCCGATTACTAATTTCCGAACCCTTTATGGCCGACCCAAATTTTAAACGTTCTGTTGTTTTACTAACTGAACATGGTAACGAGGGAACCGTTGGTTATATTCTAAACCAAGTAGGCAATTTACTTTTGAAAGATGTAATTCAGGATTTATGGGCCGCGGAGAACCAGATTTATTTTGGCGGACCTGTTGCTGCCGATACGCTACACTTTATTCACCGGGCTTACGATAAATTACAAAGCGGCGAAGAAATTGGAAACGGAATTTATTGGGGCGGAAATTTTGAAACCTTAAAAATTTTGATGAACACGAACGCAATAGACGAAACTGAGATCAAATTTTTTATGGGTTACTCGGGTTGGGATGACGGACAACTGAAAAGAGAACTTGATCAAAACGCATGGATGGTTAGCGATATTTCTCACCCCGACATTATTTTCGGTAATGATGATGAAAAACTTTGGCGGGATGTGATCGTAAACTTAGGACCGAAATATGCACATGTGAGTAATTTTCCGATAGACCCAAGTTTAAATTAATATTGAGCTTGCCGAAGGATATTAAGCCTCGACAAGCTCAACTTAACATCTATAACCCTTTCATTTCTTCTGCGCTCTCCTCAACTTTTTTCCTCAAATCGTCTTTGTACGCCTGCATTTTTACCGTCAGCGATTCATCAGCCGTAGCTAAAATTTGAGTAGCCAATAAGCCTGCATTTTTCGCCGCATTTAATGCAACAGTTGCAACAGGAATACCGTTTGGCATTTGTAGAATGGATAAAATACTATCCCATCCATCAATCGAATTGGACGATTTTACCGGCACACCAATTACAGGTAAAGTAGTGATAGACGCGACCATCCCAGGTAAATGTGCGGCACCACCAGCGCCAGCAATAATCACTTTTAAGCCTCGTCTTTGCGCTTCTTTTGCATAGTCGAACATGCGTTCAGGAGTTCTATGGGCAGAAACTACAGTAATTTCATATTCAATTCCGAATTCTTTCAACACATCAGCAGCATCTTGCATAACAGGCAAATCAGATTTGCTACCCATAATTATTCCTACTAAAAACCCCTCCGCCCCTAAAGGGGAACTTGAATTTCCATCGTTCATATATAGTTTTATATTTTACAGTGATTATTATTCTATTATGCTAAATTAATTTTACATTTTTTTATTTCGAGCTCGTATTCAAACTCCCCCTTCAGGGAGTTGGGGGGCTTACGCAATCACCTTCAACGTTTGCTGTACGTATCTCGCTTTTTCGATAGCCTTTTCTCGATCGATATCAACAATCGTTACGTGGCCCATTTTACGGAATGGCTTTGTGTATTTTTTCCCGTAAAGGTGAACGAAAACACCATCAATAGATAAAATTTTCTCTAGGTTCTCGTATTTCGCCACACCTTCCGAGCCTTTTTCGCCCAACAGATTAATCATAATGGCATTGGTAATACTGGTAGTGTCACCCAATGGCAAATTATAAATAGAACGCAAATGTTGTTCAAATTGAGAAACGTAGTTGCCTTCAATAGTTTGGTGGCCGCTGTTATGCGGGCGTGGGGCAATTTCATTAACTAATAACTCACCATCTTTACACACAAACATTTCAACAGCTAAAATGCCTGTAATATTCATCGAAGAAGCAATGTTTTTCGCAATATTTTCTGCTTTTTGTTGTAAACTTTCAGCATAAGTTGATGGTGAGATTAAAAATTCTACCAAATTCGCCTCAGGGTTAAATTCCATTTCAACCATCGGGAAAGTTTTCATATCACCATTTGAATTACGAGCCACAATAACAGCCACTTCCTTTTCAAAGTCTACCAGTTTTTCGATAATGCATGGCGCATCAAAAGCTTTGTCCAGATCGCCCGCATCGTTAATTTTCATAACACCTTTACCATCGTAGCCATCTTTACGAAGTTTCAAAATGTATGGAAAAGGTATATGGCTATTCTCCATGTCTTCCTTCGTATTCACAATTTGGAAAGGCGAGGTTGGAATGTCATTTTCTTTAAAAAACTGTTTCTGAACGCCTTTATCTTGTATCAAACGAATCACTCTTGATTGAGGAAAAACCATTTTTCCTTCTTTCTCTAGATGTTCCAAGGCTTCAATATTTACTTTCTCAATCTCAATAGTAATAATGTCAGCTTTTTTTCCAAAATTATAAACCGTATCAAAATCTGTAATCGAACCGTTTTCGAAATAATTTGCAATGTGCTTACAAGGGGCATCAGGGTCGGGGTCTAAAACTAAAGAAGTTACGTTATAGTTTATGCCTTGCTGAATAAGCATTCTGCCCAATTGGCCGCCACCTAAAATACCTAATTTTAATTCGCTAATCTGTTTTGCCATTAATAAGATAGATTTTTTAAGACGCAAAAATAGCAAAATTAAATAGTGAATTGCCCTTTTATATGCCAAAGCGTATGTTTTTTTTGAAGCGCAATGGCATTGCATAAATGAAAATGCAGTCCCGCTTTATGTTTCAATCTTTTTGTCAATGTGGGTTCCGTACGATCGAAAACCTGCATCAAAAAGTATTTCCACTACAATCGGGGCTATAGAAAAAATTTCTGCTATCTACTTAGAACCTAAAACTTCTAACTTTGCTACCATGAATGCTGATGCAATAATTATTGGTGCGGGCGCTTGCGGATTGATGTGTGCGGTTCAGGCAGGCTATTTGGGTAAGAAAGTAATTGTGCTCGAAAAGAATGAAAAGCCCGGTGCAAAGATTTTAATCTCTGGCGGCGGCCGTTGTAATTATACCAACCAATTTGCCTCAGCAGAACAATTTATCTCTGCCAATCCGCACTTTGTAAAATCGGCTTTTACGCAGTGGACGGTTGATGATACGGTGAGTTTTTTCGAAACTTATGGGATTCATGGCAGGGAAAAAACATTAGGACAATTATTCCCCGATGAAAAAAATGCAAAAGATGTAGTACAGGTTTTCACAACAATCTGCGAAGATTTTGGTCAGGAAATTCGCTGCAATGCCGACGTTAAAGGCATTGAGATATTACCAGATGGTTTTCGGGTTAGTTACGATAAGAATGGAAAAAATATTACACTAACGGCCGCAAAACTAGTTGTGGCTACAGGCGGTTTACCCATTCAAAAAATGGGTGCAACAGATTTTGCTTTGCGTTTTGCCCGGAAGCATGATTTGAAAATTATAGAAACCGCACCAGCGCTGGTTCCACTAACCATCACAGGAAAAGATGAAGAATGGTTTGCCCAGCTTTCTGGAAATTCGGTTTTTTGCGAAGTAAGTAATGATGAAATTTCTTTCGAAGAAAATATATTGTTTACGCATTGGGGTTTGAGCGGACCGGCAATTTTGCAGATTTCGTCTTTCTGGAGAAGAGGAGAGAGCGTAAACCTCAATCTTCTGCCCGGTCAAAATATTGTTTCAATATTAGCCGACGAACGCCAAACAAATGGGAAAACAATGTTATCCGGTCTGTTAAACCGGTTTTATACGAAGAAGTTTACTGATGCTTTAGGGAAATTTTTGCCGCTAACTAAACCGGTTGCTTCCCTAACAAATTCGGAAATCCAACTAGTTGAACAAACGATCCATCACTTTAAAGTGAAACCAGCTGGTGATAAAGGTTATGATAAAGCCGAGGTGATGCGTGGTGGAATTGATACCAATGAAATCTCATCCAAAACTTTAGAATGTAAAAAGATTCCCGGCCTATTTTTTGGAGGTGAATGCATGGATGTTACGGGTTGGTTGGGTGGTTACAACTTTCAATGGGCTTGGGCAAGCGGTTTTGTAATAGCGCAAAATATTTAATTTTTTTCGGCAGCTCACATTTGCGTGGGATCAAGCAATACTGATACTTTTGCTTATAAACATATCGCAGTAAGATTGCTTCGTGCCTCGCAATGACGACCGTCTTATTAGATGCCAAATCTCCGTGTATTCAGTGTTTCCATGGCAAAAAGTTTTTTATGTGTCTGTTAAACGAAGTGTTACAAACCAAACCTTTGTGAATTATTACAACAGATTAGATTGCTTCGTGCCTCGCAATGACGACCGTCTTATTAGATGCCAAATCTCCGTGTA
>Ga0308164_10003011_pt1 | contig 15846 bp, 19 predicted proteins | sample PhyTR2_FD_201031 | JGI IMG/M metagenome (GOLD analysis project Ga0308164, IMG submission 201031) | Phyllosphere microbial communities from UC Gill Tract Community Farm, Albany, California, United States - DLSLT.R2 | ecosystem: Host-associated > Plants > Phyllosphere > Unclassified | place: USA... | reverse complement strand
TGGAAGCCGTCGATCTGGAATACCGCTACGCCGAAGACACGATGCCACGCGGCGTCCTGGGCCTGAACGCCCCGATGTTCAAGGGCTACCTGCGCTTCATCGCCAACCGCCGCGCGGTGCAGATCGGCCTTGAGCCGCTGTTCCCGAACGAAGAAAATCCGTTCCCGTGGATGAGCGAAATGATCGACTTGAAGAAAGAGCGTAACTTCTTCGAGACGCGCGTTACCGAGTACCAGACTGGCGGTACGCTGAGCTGGGATTAATGCAGGGGCGCCTCACGCGACACATAGTTCTACATTCGCGACACATAGTTGTAAATAAAGCGACACATACTTTTACTTATCAGAAATTTGACGTGATCTCAACGGTTTACACATCAAGACATTGATCCAACGACTTCAGTCGTTGCAATCTAATTTATATCGAAAACCGATTTTGAGAGGCCGGAGAAATACAGATCTCCGTCCGTAGAGGTAATAAAAGCATATCAAATGGTAGTACTCAGTTATGAGCCTCGGTGAATTGAGGCTCTTTTTTTTGATTAAACAATCCCAGAATAGGATATTCAGAGTCGGGAGTTGAATAACTTTTAAAATCTGTAAAAATCAGGAGTTGATAAGATGGACTTTAAACCAGATGAATGGGATATGCGGTTAGCGCGTGCATCAATACTAGTCGAAAAAGGCGAAGAATGCGCAATGTGCGGGGGAACCGGAGGGTGGCCCGCATTGGGAAAGCTGAAAATCTGTGTTCCGTGCGGAGGAACAGGAGAGTCATCTTACACCGACGAAACACGTACGTAAAACATGTAGTTTCGTGTTATTGTTAAAGAGCTACCCGCCGAAATAATTGTACTGTCAGCATGAGCGAGGACTTTGTAACCACGCTAATCAATAATTGCTATATGTTCCGCGCTATTTGTTAAGGTGGCTATAGTAGAAAGATACCCACATCGTTGATAAAGCAGAAATAGAAATTATCACAGAATCTCTCTCGCTTTGAATTATTAAATCATCACCTAAGAGACTGAGAAAATTCAAATTGAGGCCTCCGTAGGATCTTGCCACAGATCGTACATTATGCATGACCAAGATATTGATCAAGAAATCAAACTGCAATGAACTCAATGTAAGATGAGTGGCTGCAAGTACATTCGGATTAATATCCGACTAGCGTAGATGTTGATGAATACCCAGCGCGCGGCGCAATCGATGGCGACGAACAGATAGCGCCGGGAGGATTCGTCCGGCATCTGGGACAAGTACTTGATATCGATATGGATGAAGCCGGGCCGTAGTCCTTGAAGGTTTTCTTCGTCGCTCGCGCACCATCGTTCTGTTTGACCAGGTCTCGCAAGTCAGACAAGCCATGGCGGCGAAGGCAACGTCCCAGGCCGGCGCGTGAAACGGCTGGATTGATGAATTCGGGCGTGACTGACAGCAGGTCGTCCGTGGGCAGCAACAAGGTTGTGCGCAGCTCCACCACGATCAGCTCCTGCTCGGGCGTGAGCGTCGTCTTGAGCGTCTTCGGACAGTGAGAGCCGTCGACCGGCTGTCGCGATCTTGCCATTTCCGATCGTCTGACGTGTGATGTTATAGAGCCGAGCCAACTCTACCTGGGGCAACGTCGAATTCTTGATTTCTTCCCTAATCAAGTGTGTGGTACGGGCTTGGCTGTGCAGGGCTTGAGTCATCGGAATATCGGTGAAAAGTCAGGTTGGTGCAGTGTACGCAAAACGTGTCTGGCTTTGAATAGCGGCCAGCTACGGGCAGGTACATGAGCCCACGAGTCTAGACAATTGAGCAGCTTGAAGCATCGCATCTCGGTCTCGACGAGGCTACGCCCGTGGTACACGCTCACACTTCTCCCGGATTTTCCTGCCAAGCCGGCGCGTGGCCGCCATGATGGCGTTACGTGCTGTGGCGCCCGGGTCACGGTCATTCCATAGCTTTGCATACTTGCTAGAAGGGACAATCGTCGGCGCTCCACTTTTCGCACTCGCTTCGCTACAGCCTTTGTGTCGTAGGCACTATCGCCGCTAACGTTGGCGACGATCTCAACGGCGGGAATCTGGATGAGCAGGAATGGCAGTATCGCGGCATCGCTGGTGAAATTATCGGTCACTTCCCTGGGTAGCCGCCTCGCTGTACTTAGGATGGCGGTCCCGCTCGCCGCTCGCACTGCGGTTCCAGCACATGGGTTCGTCTAGCCAAGCGAACCGGGGAGTCACCCGCCTTGAGCGTAGCGCTGTAGTCTTTCCAATTGGTCATTCGGTACATCGGTTTTACTGGGGCACTCATACCGTCGTTTTTCCTCGCACCCGCGCTCAATCGCTGCATTGGCCGACTTGTCTAACAAATCCACTTCGATTCCTAAGCCTCCGCGATTGAAATCATCGACCACGTTACACGGCCAAATGCTGCTCTCGTCGGCAAGCCAATCGTGCACGACGTCGATCGATCAGGTCTGGGTGATCTCGGCCTGCACAACCAGTGGCATAGGCTCGCGGCCCAAGTGACGACGCGGCTTGATCCTCAGATCCAGTTCGAGCTCACGGGAAATCCTGTCGACGTGCAATTGGTTCCATTTGAAGCCTTTCACGTTGCCCAGGTATGCCACCGCGATTGCGCAAGTGCGCCTAGGCCGCACGCGATTCATTGGCAATGGTGTACTGCCGGGTAACGTAAAGCAGCTCGTCGAGCAGCGAATGCAGCGCGTGGCTTAACGACAGGATCACCGCTTGCTAAGCGGCATTCAGGGTTGTATGCAGCGTGTGAGCGCAATGCGAACGGTCCTGCACGTCTTCGCGCTTTAGCCATTTCGCGGCCGTTGCTCAAGAAATATTAAAGACCTTGGCTGCTTCGCGACCGTATAGCCCACAGTCCTTGATTTCCTGCCAACTTTCTGAAGTGGTGCGGGCTAGAGGATGGATCGGTGTGCTGATGAATCGAAGCTTACTTCGCGGGCTGAAATTGGTGGCAGAACCGTGACGGCAAACCAGCGATCCACTTGTCACGCATTGGCCTGTTCGAGACAACTCCATGCTGCGACGGAAATAGGATCGCACGAGAGTGAACATCTACCTGCCAGTAATGGCGTAGGAGCTGGACCAACGCAGCCGAGGTAGTGCCAAAGCCGCTCCGTCCTGCGTTGATTTACCGTGGGGTCGTTACATTATGTGACTATTCTGAAGAAAAACGATGTTAGCCTATATGCATCTTGGGTTTGAGACAACTAGTAGATAAGGTTACAGCCATATTTTAAATATTGGTAATGGAAGAGTAGGGTTAGGCTAGACCATCCGTATTATTTCGAGCAACGCAATAACTCGTTACACGGATGAATATAGTTGATCCTGCATGCGCTGGTGGTGCGGCAGGTCGCTTGAGTGCCCAATGTCTGCTCACTTTTTCAGGCGGTATTATTATTCAGGTATCGCCAAGTAATTCAAGTATTTTCTCTACCCCTTCCCCTAACACAGATGTACCGTGAATATATTGAAAGCTGTTATATCTTGATAAAAATAGATTGATGGTCGCGTCGGCGCAGGTGCACTATGTTTCGACTGTGACTTTTTGTAAAAGTAGTGATTTTAAATTTCTCAAAATTCAGAAATTAAGAGGACCGAAGTGGAATTAAAAAGTGATTCGTTGAAGGTATCCCAGCCACCATTTTTTGCCTTTGTTACAATACTTTACGAGCCGACTACGACATTCAAGAGAATTAACTCTCATCCGACCGGTTGGTTCCCATTACTTACGGTGATCATATCGTCATGTGCGCTTTTGCTCTGGTATTATTCTGTAGTGGATTTGCCGTGGTTAGTTGATCAAATGCTAGATACAGTCGGTTCTACCGACGAACGGGAGAAATCTGCGGAGTTTCTAACTCGAGAGATGATGGTCGTTTCGTCGCTTGGAAGTGCATTGATAGGCTATCCCGCGATCTTGTGCCTTTTGGCAGTTTATCTAGTCACTGCATCTAAGGCGGTGTCAAATGGGATATCTTTTGGCAAAGGGTTCGCTCTTGTAGCTTGGGCAAATATTCCCAATTTCTTGCTGTCTTTGCTTGGAGTTATGCAACTGCTGCTTGCCTCATCTGGAAAAATTGGTTTGTCGGAACTCAATCCAGTATCGTTAAATCAACTATTTTTTCAGTTTGACATGGAGCATCCGCTAGCAGTGCTCACCGATAGCATCAGTTTAATTACTTTTTGGAGCATTTTCCTACTTATCATTGGCTTTGAGGTGTGGGCTGAAGTTAAACGCTCTACTGCAATCTCTATTGTTTTAACTCCTTATATCATCGTATATGGTTTGTGGTTTGGCTATAGCATGAGCAAAGTTTTATGAAGAAGCAACACGTTCTCGTTATTGGGCTGATTACAATTTTTTGCATCCCTATCGTTATGAAAGTCGCCAGACCATCTTCTGCGCAAGTGGTGGACCTCGAAAAAATAGCTTTGCGCGACATCAGAGCGTCTGTGCTTGCCTCCGGTCATCTATTCTACGATGAACAAGTTGTACTTTCTCCAGAGGTTATAGGAAAAGTCAGTACGATTTTTGTAAAGGAAGGCCAGGAGGTCAAGAAAGGAGATCTACTTCTGCACTTGGACGATCAAAGTTACAGGGCTGAAGTTTCACAACAAGAGGCGGCTGTCAAACAACAGAATATTAATATCGAACAGCAGCAACTCAACCTAGCAAATCAAGAAAGTCAGCTCAGGCGTAAGGAAGAACTACACCGCATGAAAATGATTTCCGACTTAGCGATGGACGACGGCCGCTTCGCTGTTGACGGCGCAAGAATCGAGTTGCGTAACAGTCGGTCACGACTAGACCAAGCAGAAGCAGTTTTAAGGCAATCTAGAGAGCGGATAGCTAAAACTTCAGTGCGCGCCCCGATTACTGGGACTATTACTGCGCTCCAAATCAAGGTTGGAGAAACCGCCGTTGCCAGCCAAGTTTCGATCGCTGGGTCGAGCCTCATGACTATCGCTAACACATCCACCATGATGACCGAGATTAATGTTGATGAGGCAGACATTGCGAAAGTCATATTAGGACAGGATGTGTCTATTCATACAGCCGCGTATCCTGAATCCTCCATAAAGGGGAAAGTTGCATTTATACCATTATCCCCAAAACAAGTTCAGAACTCGCAGCAGACAGGTGCGTCGCTAGCCCGTAGTTACAGTGTTAAAGTTAATCTGTTTAATACAGAAAAACTTACACTACGTCCGGGGATGACTTGCCGAGCGGAGATTTACACTACAACTTCCGGTAAGGCACTTTCACTGCCATTACAAGCCGTGCTATCCAACAATGACGAGAACACTGATTTGGCGCGAAAAAAGGGTGGGAGAGATAAAGTACAAGTTAAAACAGAGCATTGGGTTTATGTAAATATTGGTGGAAAAGCCGAAAAACGCATTGTAACGGTAGGAGTTTCGGACGATAGTCAGCAAGAAATATTGACCGGAGTGAAAGCAGGAGAAGAAGTTGTCATCGGCCCGTACAGGACTTTGCGCCACCTAAAATCCGGCGACACTATTGTAGGTACAGTTGCAGCCAGAATAACAACTAATTTAAAAGGCAGCAATACATGATACATAGTGCCGCTCTGATTCGGCTGGAAGGCATAACGAAACATTATCAAATGGGAGGGGAGACAATTGCAGCGTTAAATGGAATCGATTTGGAAATTGCACGTAATGATTATGTTGCATTTATAGGCTCCTCAGGTTCAGGCAAGTCTACCATGATGAATATTCTTGGATGTTTAGACACCCCAACTAAAGGAAGGTATTTCCTTAACGGACTCGACGTAGCCGGCATGAGCGAAACCGACCTTTCAATCACCCGCAATCAAGAAATTGGGTTTATCTTCCAAAGTTTTAATTTGCTAACACGCGCTACTGCCCTCCAAAATGTTATGCAGCCATTAATTTACCGAGGCACTCGAGCTCCAGAGCGCGCTCGGCGTGCAAGAGAAGCGCTCGCACGCGTAGGACTAGAAAAGCGCCTGAACCATCTTCCAAATCAACTCTCAGGTGGCCAGCGGCAGCGCGTAGCGATTGCACGCGCGCTATGTAGTGAGCCGTCAATCCTCTTGGCCGACGAACCTACAGGCAATCTCGATTCCACGACAGCTGCCGAGATCATGTCCCTTTTTGATGAGCTTCACGCAGAAGGCCAGACGCTAATCGTAGTGACTCACGAGTCTGATATTGCTGCGCACTGCCAGCGCATTGTGCGTTTAGCAGACGGAAAAGTACAAAGCGACACTATCAATCAAGAGCATATCAAGTTTGAGGCGAGAGAACGGCGCCATGTTTAACATTGTTGAAAGCTTGATTTTAGCGTTGCGAAGTATTCGTGCTCACAGTCTCCGCAGCTTTTTGACCTCGCTCGGTATTATTATCGGCGTTGCCTCAGTAATCGCCGTTGTTTCGATAATTCAAGGTCTTTCGGCATCAATTAGCAGCGAGTTTAAGGGACTTGGTGCAAATAGCCTGACCATTTTTTCCGATACGCCGTTCGAGGAGCAGTTACAGGGAAAGCGCAACGTATTGTCTCTAGGCGATTTCGACAAGGTCGTTTCTCACATGGATGGGGTAAGCAACGTATCGCCAGCTTTCGGACCCTTCGGAGATTTCGGCACTACCGTGCGATACGCTAGCCAATCGACATTCACCCGTGTAACGGCAGTGACAGCCGTTTATCAAGCGGCTAGCCAGTCGTTCCCCGAATACGGTCGCTTTATCAACTCCGCCGATGACCGCTCACGCAGAAAGGTTGCTGTAATTGGGTCGAAGCTGCGCGATAAATTACAGCTACCTGAAAACCCTATCGGCGCATTTATCGAAATTGGTGGTGAATGGTTTAAGGTAATTGGCATGAACGAACCGCAAGGGGAAAATTTTGGAATTAGCAAGGATGATTATGTTCTAATTCCCTTTACCGTTGGCAGCGCTTTCTCAGGTAATAATTCCAAGCTCGACATAAGCATTACACTCACCGTTGACGATATTGAACAGATCGAAGTTGTACAAGGCAGACTAACAAGCTTGTTACGGACGGCTCATAAATTGAAACCAGGTGAACGTAATGATTTCAAAGTCCAAACCGCCTCGCAGCTTGGCGAAACATTCGAGAAGATAATCGGTATGATGACACTGGTATTGGGCGGCATAGTCAGTATTTCACTTCTAGTGGGAGGAATTGGGATTATGAACATCATGCTGGTTTCCGTCACTGAGCGTACTCGCGAAATCGGTATATGTAAGGCACTTGGTGCACAGCGGCATCATATTCTACTTCAGTTTCTAATTGAAGCGACTACTCTATCCTTACTCGGCGGTTTAACGGGGCTTGGGCTCGGCTATTTGCTCGGGTTCGGAGCCGCGAGTATGATCCCAAACTTTCCCGACGCATTCGTTCCTTGGTGGGCGATCGTTATGGCAGTCGGCTTCTCTAGCCTCGTTGGAATTCTATTTGGAATAGTGCCAGCAGCTAAAGCAGCTAACCTTAGACCCATAGATGCGTTACGTTACGAATAGATCACCGACTAAGTCGGACCGGAAGAATTATTTATGCTTGGAAGTCGGCCTCTCGTAATCTCTGCTGGGACCTGTGCATATTTCGATTGTTGAAGTAAATTTAAATACAAGGTCTGCCGGAATATCCTATCTATACAAAAGAATTTTTAGCCTTTATGAGAATTTTCAGTCGGTCAATGCGGCTTTCGTCCCTATTCGCCAAGCAGAAAATATGCGTCATGCGCCATTAATATCGGTAACGGCAACTTATATTTACATTTCGCCAAGTAGAAAGATAGCAGAGTTGGCTACGTATGAACACCGCATAAATATTTCGCGACGGCGAGTTGAAATCAGGCGCCTTATACGTCAGCCAACGCTTAGTGGCATCCAGGTGTATTTGCGTCGAATAAATCGAGTTAGTGACAATGTGTGAGTGTTGAGCGGGTTTTATCAAATATACTTAATCACTGAAATCTAATAGATTCAGATGTTTCTAAAGTATGTCCCAAATGTGAATTTTCAAGAGCCTGATCTTTATCTTATCAACGCGCTAGAGCGGGAAGAAGTCTTTAAGTCGGACTCTTCATGAGGTGTTTTTGGTTACATCGATTTTTGAATATTAGAGTTTAGAGATAAAAAACGGCAATGACGAAAGCTGGGTTCATTCTTAGTCACGCCGAGAACGCGTTGTTGGTAATTTACATCTCTTCGCCTAGTTAGTCGCGTTTCGCATTCCGTTTTCGTTTCACCTGCTCGGCTCGAGGTTGATAAAAATAAAATGAGCAGGTGATTTAACAGATTGTTGCGCATGCAACAGTAACCGGGTAATTTTGCCCAATTTTTTAGGAGATTCAAATGATTCAAGCCCCTTGCCAAGAAAAAAACCTGGATGTCGAAACTGTTGACATCGGCGATTTGGAATATAGTGTTGGCCCATCGGGCAGCAGCGAGGCGGTTGTTGGCTTGGCATGCTTTGCAGTTGGCGGTGCTATCATGATTTGGCGAGCGATGTAAATTTCTCCATGCTACGATCTTCTCAACCTGCTGCTAGGACAAAGAAGTTTGCGTAGCTATAGAGAACTCGGAGCCCTCTTCTGCGAGGGCTCCACATATTGTTATTTTTAAGAACTCTTTCTTTTAGCAGAGCTGATTCTTATCGATCAATTGATTAAGCAATGGGTCTGTGGATTCGTTCAAGAATCGCTTATCCATTTTAATTAAGTGCTAAATATAATACAAGCCGGGTAAGGCTGCAGCGCATACCCGTTCAATAATGCTCGCCGAAAAATTTAGCGTCATTGGAATGCTAAATTGTTGCGTGAGGAATCGGTCCAATGAAAAACTACATTAATGAGCTGGATAAATTAATCAAGAGTTCTGAAGATATCGCTTTAGGAAAGAATCTGCTGAGTGAGCTTAGTCTGGATAGGGCGGCATTGATTTCATTAGTTGGAGAGTATTTTGAGCTAATGTCTAAGAATACCTACCATTCAAGTAAAGGGCTCTCTGGTAATACCCTTTTGCTCAAGGGTGTCTCCGGACGTGAAAGTAATAATATTTATTTGCCTCTGATTTCTTATCATCAAGATGAGCCATTAAATTCCATTGTGACACAGTCAATATTTTCTATTTTGACTCCGATTAATGTGCCCTTCGTAGTAGAAAGTTACCTGCTTCCAGAAAATTGGAACAGCGAAATTTTTGATCCAACAGTTAAACTTCAACTAGATTCGACAAGGATTCTTAATCCAGGTGAAGTTTTGGAGATAGGTCCAGGTCGAACAGCATTCCATTTTAGATTCCACGCGCCAACGATAATATTAAAATTACAGGACCAAACTGTTACACAGCCATACGAATGGTCGTTTGATGTGCAAACGAGAATCGCGTGGCAAAGTATTTCGTCTCATCCCAAAGATTCGTATGCGCAGCATTTATGCCTGGCAGCAAAAAAGTTGCGAGATGAAAGACTAGTTGATCCTCTGGTCGCGCTCCTGAATCATCAAAGGCATTTCATCCGATGGTCAGCTGCTCAGGCACTGGGAGCATATGGACACAAACACGGCATCAACGCGTTGTCATGCCTAGTTAATGATCATCACCCCCATATTGCTAAGGCCGCAACTATGGCGCTTAAAAGGCTACATGACAGGTAGGATATGGCAGTCACAGTTAATAGAACATCTTTAGATACCATCTGCCCTGAAGAATTTCTCGATTGGGCAGTGGAAAATGTCGATCCGAATGATGATGAAAGCATGATTTCGGCGTCGGAACGTCTATGCGCGCTTAACAATAATCGTGATTTCATTATTGAAAAAGTTCGGGAAGAAATGCTATCGTTGCTTCAAGGAAGCAACGATCATATTTCATCCGCACAGGGCATAATTCACGCTGCTGGAAGTTGTCCTAAGGGCCGTTTCGTAGTCCGAAGCGTTATTTGGACCCCTTCTCTGGTAAAAGGGTCTCGCGCAGAACAGGCGCAAGATAGAACGTTATCGTTCGCAGCGGCGCATGATCACAATTTCGCTTTGCTTACCATTGGCCATCGAGGACCTGGGTACGAGACGGTGATTCATGAATATTGCAAGGATACTGTGCTAGGAGAAAGCGATGAGTTAATCTCAATAAAATATCTCGAGACGACAACTCTATCTGAAGGCAAAATCTTATACTTTCGTCCTTCACGAGATATACACTCGCAAAGTCATCCGAAAGATCTTTCTATTTCGCTGAATTTAATTGGTCAAGGGCGAGCAATTGCGTCTATCCCACAATATGAATTTGATATCGATCGTCAGAGAATAAAAAGTCTGTATCCAAGCTCAAGCGTTATGAGCTTATTGGTTCCATTCAAGATTTTTGAATGCTTAAACGTAGAATCAGATATTATTAGCATCATTTCTGATTTATCAAAGAAACATCGATCCCCTTATATTAGAAGTGCAGCTTACAAAACGCTAGCGAAAATGTGTCCGGATGAATTTGAAAAGTTGGTCTCTCCTGGAATGGATGACGCTCATCAGTTCGTATCAAACACTGTTAAAAATATCTATGCGGCGATCTCAAAGTAGATTTTTATGCGACTCGTCAGGCCGGTGGGTTCCGGGGGAGACGAATCGCTAAACAACATGGGCTTTTTGTAACCAGCTTCTTCTATTTTAAAATTCCCGCAAATTGGACGATAAGCAATGGCAATCACAGTAAATACAACATCCGAAGATATAATTACTCCTGACGACCTTCTTGAGTGGGCTATAGAAAACATCGATCCTACCGATGACGAAAGTATGATTTCTGCATCAGAGCGGTTGTATGCGCTTCGAAATAATCGGGATTTCATTATTGAAAAAATGCGACAGCAGATGTTGCTGTTAGCATCTGCCCACGACGATCACGTAGCGGCTGCGCAAGCTACCGTACACGCTGCTAGATTTGGATCTAAAGGTGGTTTTGGAATAAGAAGCGGTGTATGGACTCCTCCACTAACCACTAACGCGCGTTCGAAGATGGTACAAGATAAAGTGCTGTCTTTTGTGACACCCCATGATCATAACTTTAGCCTATTAACTATAGGGTATCACGGCCCTGGGTATCAGACAGTTATTCACGAGTATGACCGCAGTACTATAGCCGGAGAGCCGGGCGAACCGGTTGAAATTTCATATCTTGAAACGACCAATTTAACAGAAGGCAAGATCCTTTATTTCAGGCCTTGTAAAGATATTCATTCACAATTTCATCCAACTGATGTGTCCATCTCATTGAATTTAATCGGGCAATCGCCTAACATTACGTCGATCCCCCAATACGAGTTCGACGTTGAAAAACAGAAAATAACTGGATTGTTACCCGGTACAAGCGTGGTTGATTTACTTACTCCATTCAAAATTATCGCGTGCCTCGGTGGTAGCCCTAATACAATTGATATTACTAATCATTTGGCAAGAGCTCACGAACTAGATTATGTTCGGGGAGCGGCCTATCAAGCACTATCGAAAATCGATCCGCTCGGGTTTGAAAGTCTGATTGCCGCAGGCATGGATGATCGGAGTTTGCTAGTAAAAAATACGGTAAAAGAAATTTGTCGGGAGCTTGCAGCGTAGTAGCAAGGAAGTTTCGTGTCGCAGTGAAAAGCAATAGGCTACAAGGTGTTTATGCTACGCACGCGTTATGCCTTACTATGTAACTTCGGAGTCCGCTGCTTCATAAAACCGGTCCTATGAATTTATCTTCATAGTATAGATTTTAATTTCTCGTGGGCATTGGTTCGTTCGGTTAAATTGAGTAGGTATTAAAGCTCGGCGCGGTCTAAGAGTCATTAATTGCAGGAATAAATTAATTGCGAAGTCGGCGGTTTCTGTATGATCATTAAACGAATTTGGCAAACGTTAGTTGACGATGCTGCAGTGGGGAGGATAAAGAAAATTCTGGTTTCGAAAAATGAGTGAATTGATAGCCAAATGTTCGCAAGAGTGTTGAAGAAATATGCGATCTGCAGTTTGTAGTTACTATTGTATTATTTTATTCATTGACTTTGACTATCACGTAGGCAGGCCGAAACCTAATTAGCACTATAAATATCTTGCCTTTGGTATTCGTCAAGTGATATATTTTAAATATTTTTAATATCCGAAATCTAATAATGTCATTTTTTGAAAAGTTTAATGAGTCTTATCAGCGTTCTTTTTCGGATGGGAATAATAAACCAGGCGACATCAGCTTTCAAGAAAAATTCTTACGTTTCTTTAAGCATTTTTTGAAGTTTTTATTTGGTGTGGGTGATCCTCCATTAATGGATCTTCCATTTCCACGACAGGATATTGAAAAATATTATCATCTAACCTCGGATAAATCTGGCGGAGAAGCTGATTGCCAGACTATTAGAGATTTAGATTTAGTAAAATACATAGATCAATTTTTTCCAAAGATAAGCGTTTTTGGGCAACAAATATTATACAGCCGAGTTCGGGGTGGAATTGATGATGATGAGGCATCTCTAGCTAAAACACGATTTACTTTGCTAATAGAAGATCAAGAGCTATTAGAGCATCTCGAAAATATATGTAAGCCGCTTCGCGAAGTAGTTACTGAAGTTAGCGAGTTTTTGCTAGTCGGTCACGATGTCTATGTTAAAAAATGGATAAGGTATCTTTGGGTACTACCTGCAATTTCCATCTTATCATTACTTCTAACGGCTCTTCACTGGAGTGCAATATTAGTCTTCGCATTATCGTTTTTGCTATCAATCTATATTCAGATAATTACCTACAACGAGATTAGTCAGTGGGAGCCAAAGCGGATTGCCTTAAACTACATGATGAAAGCCGCAGATAATCTAGCGGCAAGTCGATCTGCTCAAAATGGAAATTGGTTCACGGTACAGTTTCAAGATCAAAGCCGCTCTCGAAGAGAAGTCGCAGATTTTCTGCGCCCCTCTCGCTTGGAGAGTTATGTTCCATGGATCGGCGAATATGCCGATTGGTTTTTATTGAAGAATATAATTAGGCATTATAATTGTGTAGGGTCGGCTAAGGCGAATAAGCAAATATTGCTGGACGTATTTTCGAAGGTTGGTAATCTTGAAGCTGATATTGCAGTGGCCCGACATTTGAGCCGATGCAAACGATATTGTTGGGTTGAACGACATGATAAAAATAAGATTTCAATGGCAGAGGTTGTGAATCCTTTTCTGGTTGATGCTTCGCCAATCTCGATTACATTCGGAGAAAAAGGGATATTTCTGTCGGGCCAAAACGGTGTTGGAAAGAGCACTTTCCTACGTACAATCGGCATCAACATGGTAGTCGCGCGAGCTTTCGGTTTTTGCTACGCTCGCTATGCGAGTTTTTTGACTTGCCCTGTATACACAAGTATTCAAAATGAAGACTCTTTGAGTGACGGTGAGAGCCTTTATATGTCGGAGCTCCGGCGTGCAAAAGAGCTCTTGGTAACAATAGATGGGCCAGGCAAAGGCGTTTATATTATTGATGAGATATTCAGGGGGACTAATCATCTGGAGTCGGTGGCAGTAGCGTCAGCCTTTTTAAATGCTTTAGCTAGAAAGGCGATTGTGGTTATTTCGTCGCATAACCTAGTATTAGCTCCTCTATTGCAGAACCGGTTAGACGCGCTATGCATTAGACGAAGTGTTGATGACGTTCGCAAAGTTATTATCGAGCCAGGCGTGCTCGCTGATCCAAACGGCATCTCACTTATGGAGCGTTACGGATTTGGTAATGAAATCTATCAGCAAGCCCGTGATATTCATCGCTGGCTTGGAGATTATATGGCACATCCGGAGAAAATCCCCGATTTGTTATAAATCTTTTTAATTGTTTGCCTTAGTTCTCCCGCACTGCTTCAGTGGGGTGGATTAAATTTAGGGCGGAATCGGCGGATGTTTTTTATTTTTATGCTTGTAATGAAAGCTTCGCCGCTTCTTTTTCGAAAAGTTTCAGACCTTATGTTTTTAGGTTCTAATAAGTACATCCGTTGCAGAAGCTTACTAAATGAAGGTGTTTAGAATTCTGCGCGCTCATACTTTTCCTTACGTAGTGGGATAAGCTACAGTCGCTTTGTTAGGATGTAGCGTTTATCTAAGAGTGGCTCAATCGTGAAATCCAGGAAAATAAAGGTGGGATCTGAAAATTTATTAAAATTTTTCTTTTTCTATCGTGTTGCGGTTTTTCTTGTTTTTGGCTATAGATATGAAAATAACGACGTTAAATAGGGAAAGCGTAGGCTGGATCCAATAAGCAGCGCTTCACAGACGATTACCGAGGTAATCACCAACCAAATTGATCATGGTTCTTTTCATCAGACGGCTTCTCTGCGCGATGGCGTCTTTGCACACGAATCATTATAGGTCTTTGGTACCCGACTCAATTGTATCGATCAGCAAGAGTGCGTGGCCCAACAGGACGTTCCAAGTTTCGACGTCGTCATTCTATACTGCCCAATAAGAACGAAACTCGGTGGCTCATGCTGCCGCGATGATAAGGCATTGTTTAGTCCTTCGGCTAGCTCAGCATTCACATCGAGGCCTAGGACGTTCAAGAGGTAAGTCGGCTTGACATAACCAACGTCTGCCATGGTGCCGTTTTCCAGATGATTGACTCTAATTCGTCACAAATCCGAAACCCCAACTGTAGTGGGGTAGCTACGGCGATTGACGTGCGAGGCGTCCGAGGGGTGCGAGGACTTGGGCCTTTTCAGTGCCGACGTGTCGGCGGCCGCCGGTTCGAGTCGTCAACAACTTTTGCCGGCTTTGCCTTGCGGGTTTTCGCTGGTGTCGTCATAGCCACTCGTAGGCTGTGGACTCGGCGTCGGTGTACGCCTCGGCCAGCTGGTAGGTGGTAAGCGTCAGCCGGCCGCTTGGAGGCGGCATTCACTAGCCAGTGGGCGCGCTCTTGCTTGCTGCACTCGTTCCACCAGGCGTACTGGCTTGCGTATCATCCGGGATGACAAGAAAGACCTTACCTTCTATTTCCTCGTCACCATCGAGCAGTTGCAGTTTCCAGCCGCCCCCGGCTCGACAAGGCGCGGAGTGATTTCGTATTTGCTCGTCCCGGCTCCGCCTTCCGACTTCAGACAAACGCATGATCACTTTCTTTGCTCAATATATTAAACATCACTCCATCTTTTCGAAGGCTGCGAGCAATACCTACAAGTCGGCCTGTTCCGTGGCCAGTTGAAGTGAACTGCTAACGCATGTTACGGTGAGGCCACCTCCCGAGGCATGCTTTCCCCTTACTCGGCAGTTTTGTTGGGTCTGATGCACGATCTCCCCGTTCCTAGCACGTCAGAAGAATGTACGTCTATCCGTCGCGATGTGAAACAAAAGTAAGACTATTTGTCGGAGGGTTGATCCTGAAATGGCGCGAGCTACTCTAACTATTTGAAGCTGCAGGGTGGGCAATGTACGACTATGTGTCGAGTAACGGGGCGTCGATCGCCCTGCGTCAGCCACGAACAAACAGCCCGGCGTTGGATCAGCCGGGCTTTTTTTGTTGTTGCGCGTCAGGCGACGCGGGCGTGTTCCACCACATCGACCACCCACGCGATGCCAAACCGGTCCTTCACCGTGCCGTACATCGGTGACCAGCTGGAGGGCGCGAGTCCCTGTACGATCGCCGCACCGTCGACCAGCTTGTCCCACAGGGCCTGGATTTCGTCCTGCGTGTCCCCGCGCAGCGAGACGTAGAACGCGTTTTCTCCATGGTGCCACGGCTTGTCACTCGCCACATCGAAGGCCATGATGCGAAAGCCGTTGGGCGCCTCGACCTGGCCCCAGACGATCA
>Ga0308164_10003009_pt1 | contig 15860 bp, 15 predicted proteins | sample PhyTR2_FD_201031 | JGI IMG/M metagenome (GOLD analysis project Ga0308164, IMG submission 201031) | Phyllosphere microbial communities from UC Gill Tract Community Farm, Albany, California, United States - DLSLT.R2 | ecosystem: Host-associated > Plants > Phyllosphere > Unclassified | place: USA... | reverse complement strand
CGACACCGCCGCCGCAGATCGTCGGCATCGGCGGTATGGCGGGCAGCCGCGCCACCACCCTGCGCGACGTCAACACCTCCACGCTGGCTGGCATCCGACGGGCCCGCGCCCTGTCTAGGCCCGGCCACGCCCCCATCCACTACGAGGGCTTGATCGAGGGCGCGAACGGTCTGGCCTATGGCACGTCCGGCCTGCTCGTCGCGCGCGCCGCATCCGGTAAGCCGTCGACCGATGTCGAGGCGGACGATCTGATCGCCGTGACCCGCGCGAGCGTCGTCGCAGCTTGTGGCGCAACCGCACACGTGAGGCCGCTCGACTTTTCTCCGTACGCAACGCCCGCCCCGGAACCCCGTGCGTTTCGCGGCGGCCTCTTCACAGGCGCCATGGGTGATCTCGTCGGACTCGCGGCGGCCGGGGATACGACATTCGTGGCCGACCTGCTCGACACCCACCTCGACCTGTTCCTACGCGCGCCGTACGGCCGCGTCTATGACGGCGCCCCCGGTGAGCTTCTCGGACTCATGCAGCTCGCAGCTCAGGGCATCCGCTCGTCGGACGCGATCGACGCCGTGGCCCAACGCGCCGCAGCCGCACTGGCCGCCGCCTACCTCGCCGACCCGGGCGCATTCTCCCCCGTCGGCGAACCGGGCCGTGTCATGGCGAATCAGAGCCGCTATCAAGACTCGGGCCTGCTCTACGGCCATCTCGGTGTCGCATGGGCTCTGGCTACGGCCGCGCGCCGCTACGACCGAACCGACCTCGCCGACGCTGCGGTGGCGGCCATACACAATGAGCTCTCGCGGTACAGAGCGGTCGACGGCTGCCTCCAGTTCGAGCAGGCCGGCCGGCTCCTTCCCTATCTCGCCACCGGGAGCGCCGGCTTCGGCATCGTCCTCCCGCTTCTCGAGGACAGGATCGTGGCGGATGAATTCGGCGACGAACTGCCCCAACTCATAGCGGCAACCGATCTCGACTTCTGTTCCGCCCCCGGTCTCTTCAACGGTTACGCCGGACTCGTGCTCGGCAACGAAGCCCTGCGGCGACTCGCTGGCCTGCCGCCCACCGCCGACGATCGCATCATCGCGGGGTTGGACGTGCACGCCCTGGCCCTCGGCGGAGATCGCATCTTCGGCGGTGACAGCGAGTTCCGACTCTCGACCGATTTTGCCACCGGATCGGCCGGCATCTCGTGGGCACTGTCGGCGCTCGAGAGATCTCGGGGCCTTTCCCCAACACGTCCGCTCTCTGCAGTGATGCAGTCGGAGCGACGACTATTCACGACCACATGAAAGGGGGTGACATTCATGTCACGATCAATTCTCAACCTGCAATCGACCGGCTCGAGCGAGCCCGCGGAGCGCGGAACGGCATCCAGCGGAATCAGCTGGGCGAACTGCAACGGGGACGGCGGAAGCTGGTTCACGTGGGGCGGCTGCTTCTAGATCCGACTCGCACCAGGGGTGCGTCGGTCCTACCGGCCCCGTCGGCGACCGGCGCACCCCATCCGCCCCCGCACTCACACAGGAGGAACTCGTGATCGTTTCCAGTACGGGTTTGACCAAGAGCTTCCCGCAACTCGGCGGGGCGCCCGTCGAAATTCTGCACGGCATCGACGTGTCGGTGCGTGAGGGCGAGTTCGTCGCCATCGTGGGCCCCTCGGGTTCGGGAAAATCAACCCTCCTGCACTGCCTGTCGGGGCTCGAGCGCCCCACGGAAGGTCGCGTCGAGATCGCGGGGATCGACACGGCGCGAGCTTCGGCGTCGGCGCTCGCAAAACTCCGACGCGCGACCGTGGGGTTCGTGTTCCAGTCCTATAACCTCGTGCAGTCGCTGACCGCCCGTCAAAACGTCGCTCTGCAGGTGCGGCTCGCCAAGATGCCCGCGCCTCGAGCATCTGAAGCCCTGGCAGCTGTCGGCCTCGCCCACCGCGAGAACGCCTACCCGGCCTACCTTTCCGGCGGCGAGCAGCAGCGCGTTGCCATCGCGCGGGCCATAGCCGTCGAGCCGCGCGTGCTCTTCGCGGACGAACCCACCGGTGCCCTCGACTCGGTCACGGGCGATGCGGTTCTGGCCATATTGCGGGATGCCGTCGCACAACGCGCCTGCGCCGTCATCCTCGTGACGCACGACCTAGAAGCCGCCTCTCGAGCGGATCGCGTGCTCGTGTTGCGTGACGGGTCTCTCTATCGCGAGCTGATTGCGCCGACGCCGGCTCAGATCTTGGAGGCCGTCGAGGCCCCGCTGCCCGCTGCCCACGGTGCCGGTGGTGCCGCTGCTGCCGCTGCTGCCGGCCCCGACCGAGGCACGGGCCGCCCATGATCCGCCTCGCGTTCTCCGAGCTGCGGGATGGCTGGCGTTCCTGGTCGGGCGCGCTGATCGTCGTGATCGTGGCATCCGCGCTGTTGGGAGCGTGCGCCATCGTGGCCTCGACCTGGCTGAGCGTGCGGGGCGATGCGTCCCGCCCGCCCGGCGTTGCCGATGTCCTCGCACAGCTGTCGATCATGGTCACGGGTTTTACGGGTGTCACGGCCGTGGTCGTGCTGAGCTCGGTCGCGGCGGTTGCGGTGCAGTCCGATCGGGCGCGCTATGCCCGGTGGCAACTCGTGGGCATCACACCGGTTGGCGTGCGCGTGGTGCTGTCGGTGCAACTGATCTCGTTGGGGGTTATCGGTGGCGCCGTCGGACTCGTCGTCGCCAGCACCCTGTCGCAACCGATCATCGAGCTGGTGGTGCGCGCCATCGTGGCGGCGAGCGGCCCCGTTGCCCCGGTTACCGCGAGCGTTTCACCGGCGCTTCTGACCGTCGCGGGCGCCGTCGTCCTGATTGTCGTGTTCGTGAGCGGTTTCAGCCCCGCGCACCGGGCTTCCCGCATCTCGCCCCTCGAGGCCCTGCGCGCACCGGAGGCGCCACCGCGCGCCATGAGTGTGGCTCGCTGGGTGCTCGCGGCTCTCTTCCTGCTCCTCACCGTGGTCCTCCTGGCAACCACGTTCGGCAACTCCCCCGACATCATCAGCCTCAACACGATCTTCGCGTGCATCACTGCGTCGGCGACGATCGCGGCGGCCGGGCCCCTCATCTTGCCGCCCGTCATGCGGTTGTGGCCCCGCATCCTGCCCGACCGGATGTCGACGCCCTGGTTCTTGGCACGCACCGGCGCCGCCCACCGCCTGCTCTACAGCGCCAGCTCGGTCACGCCTCTGCTCGTCGGCATGACCCTCGTCGGCTCGATCTTCTCCGCCGCCTACACGCAGCGCAACGCCATGCTCGCCAACGGTGTGCCGGTCGACCGGATGTCGCTCGCCAACGATCAGGTCATCATCATGCTCGGCGGCCCGCTGCTCTTGGCGGTCGTCGGGGCTGCCGCCGTCATCTTCCAGGGCGCCTCTGAGCGTCGTGCCGCGGCCACCATCTTCTGGCGATCCGGCGTGAGCCCGGCGACCATCGTCGGAGCAGCAGCCCTCGAAGCGGTCATTGCCGTGGGAACGGCCCTCATCCTCGCGCTCGTGGTCATCGTCGCAATCGTGTCGATCGAGTCCCTCGCGCTCGTGGGTCCCGTCGGCCCGTCACTGCCCACCGTCGAGTTCCCGGCGCTCCTCGGGCTCGCCGCCGTCGGCCTGATCGTGCTCGCCCTGAGTTCTGTCCTGCCCGTCATCCGCACCGCCCGGGGCGCTCTCGTCCGCTGACCGCCGCGTCGCGGCCGTGATAACGCCCGACCGTGTCAGCCCCGCGAGACGTACACCCAACCGACGGCAACGTAGCTGCCCACGATCAGCACGGCGAACAGCGCCAGCCACACGACCGACGGAACACCGGTACTACGCGCCAAAAGATAAGCATCGGACGACGCCAACCGCTCCCGATGCCGCACATGCACGGCCGCCACGGTCACCCACCCGCGCACGGCCCCGATCAGCAGCGCCACCCCGACGATCACGAGCGCATACGCCTGCACGGTCGGCGTCCCCCACACCCACAGCGCCGCACTCACCGCAATGGATGCCAGCACCACAACCACCCCGAACACATTCCGCACCACAACCAACGTCACGACGAGCACCACTCCACCCACGAACAGCGCGGTCGCCTGCCATCCGGTCAGCACGCTGCACACCAGCGCAGCCCCCACGATCGCCGGCGCCGGATACCCCATCAAACCGCTCAACACCGTGCTGAACCCGGGCCGCCCCATGCTGCGCGTATCCCCCGAATGATCCCCCCGAATCCGGATGCCGCTCACGAAACGCCCCGTCACCACCGCGGCCACGGCATGCCCCAGCTCGTGCACCAGCGTGGTGAACAACCCGAACCACCGCCACGTCACACGCGGCACGCTCAACACCAGCGCCGCCACGACCACGGCCACCACCACCCCGGCCGACACATCGACGCGCTCCCCCGGCGCCAACAGCGCACCCCAGTCCACGACAAGCTCATCCATCGCGCCAGCATCGCAGACGCATCTCTTAAGCCGTCGCCAATATCTACGATCCGCGATATTGTCGTCTCATGTCCCCCTCGGCCGCAGCACTCCTCCGACAAGCCCGTCAGCGAGCTGGCCTCACGCAGCGCGAGCTCGCCGAGCGCGCCGGCGTAGCGCAAAGCGTCATCAGCACCTATGAACTCGCCGGGCGCGAGCCCTCGCTGCCCACCCTCGAGCGCCTCATAGCGGCCACCGGCTTCACGCTCAACCTGTCGCTCCACAGCGCGATCGCCGACTCGCTGCGCGAACGTCTCGCCTCCAACCGCGTCGAACTGCTTGCATCCCTCGCCGCACTCGGCGCCGAAAGGGTGCGCGTCTTCGGAAGCGTTGCCCGGGGCGACGCGGGACCAGAGAGCGACATCGACCTCCTCGTCGATCTCACCCCCGACGTCGGCCTCTTCGCGCTAGCCCGCATGCACGGCGAAGCCGAACGCATCCTGGGCGTCCCCGTCGACATCGTCCCCGCTGACAGCCTCAAACCGGATGTCGCAGCCTCCGCCTTAGCCGAAGCCCTCCCCCTGTGAGCCGCAGCACCACCCAGCGCCTCGACGACATCGTCGCCGCGTGCGTCGCGATCAGACGGCACCTAGAACGCGGCGACGTCTCAGACGAGCTCGTCTTCGACGCGATTCGCATCCGCCTTGTCGAAGTAGGCGAGGCGGCAAAAGATATCCCCGATGCAACCCGCGCTCACGAACCGCAGATCCCCTGGAACGACATCGCCCGAATGCGAGACCTCCTCGCCCACCGCTACTTCGACACGACTCACGCGATCGTCGATGCAACTGCGCGGAACGACATCCCGGAGCTTTTCGAGGCGGCCGTTCGCCTCAAGAACAAGGCATAGGACCCGATCGGCACGAACGCAGTCTCTGAGGAGAAATTAGTGGTGCCCCTGGAGGGACTCGAACCCCCAACCCTTTCCTTAGGACGGAACTGCTCTTCCATTGAGCTACAGAGGCTGACCACATCCACTTTACCGTGTGCGGTTCGCGCGCGAGCGGCCGCACGCAGGGAACGAGCACCGCGCAGGACGAACGGCGAGACCTAAACCAACGGCAGACCTAAGCCGCCCGCTGCCCCAAGTACTGCTCCCAATGCGGCAGCGGGCGCTCGACGCCCCGCACCGCCCAGGTCGGGCCGACGGGCACGCGCGGGATGGTGCGCAGCGTCCAACCCATTTCGGCGGGCGTGCGGTCGCTCTTGGCGTTGTTGCAGCGCAGGCAGCAGGCGACGAGGTTCTCCCAGCTGTCCGCTCCCCCGCGCGACTTCGGCAGCACATGGTCGATGGTGGTGGCGTTCTTGGCGCAGTAGGCGCATTTCTGGCCGTCGCGGCGCAGCACCCCCCGGCGTGTCACGGGCACCCGCCGAGAATGGGGGATGCGCACATAATGCGTGAGCAGGATGACCGACGGGCGGTCGAGCGCCATGGTGGCGCCGTAGACGGGGTGGCCTGCATCGATCTCGACGATCGTGGCCTTCTTGTTCATCACCAGCACGAGCGCTCGTTTGAACGAGACGATGGCCAGCGGTTCGTATCCTGCGTTCAGCACCAGGGTGCGCATGAGGTTCCTCTCAACAGTCGTGACGGCTTCACGTTGTTTCGACAGCGTGACCGTGGCGGAGAGAGTCAGGCCCAGGTACGAAAAAAGGCACCGTCTGAGACGATGCCTTCACACTCCCGCAGCGCGCGTGCGCACACTGCTGGTCGTGCTCGTAAAACTGGAATGCCGCAGCGCGAAACGACCAGAGGTATCCGTGGTGTGGATACGCGGTTGTTCGCACATGAGCTGCCTGCCCCTTTTTCGCTTGGGTCAAGACAATAATGTAACCCACGAATGCCCGACCGTGGTCGAAATATCGACCGAGAAACTCATGTGTAACGAAGAGTTCACGCGCCGGGCCGCCCCATCACGGCTGGGCGCGCCTGCGCCACGCACGAACCGCCCGCCGAGGAGGTGTCGGCGAGCGGTTCGAGGTGCTGGATGCTCGAGGCATCCTCATCGGTCTTGTTAGCCGGTGAAGCGCACGTAGGTGTAGTTGCCGTACATCGGGCCGATGCGGAGCGGCGTGCCCGGCTGCGAGGCGTGCAAGATCATGCCGTTGCCGGCGTAGAAGCCGATGTGTCCGGGCTTGACGAGCAGGTCACCGGGGACGGCCTCGGCGGCCGAGATGACCGTGCCGCGAGCGCCCTGGGCGGTGGACGAGTGCGGCAGCGAGATGCCGAACTGCGCGTAGACGTAGAGCACGAAGCCGGAGCAGTCGAAGCCCGCGGGCGTCGCGCCGCCGAAGACGTAGGGAACGCCCTGGTACTTCAGCGCGGCGGCGAAGACGTCGGCCTGGGCGGGAAGCCCGGCACGCGGGGCCGCGGCGAGCAGCTCGGCGGCGGTCTTCTGAGTGCTGGCGGTCTCGACGTAGCTGGCCGTCGTGGCCGTGCGCTGGGCGGCGACCGCGGTTGCGGCGCGTGCCGTGGCGAGCTCGGCGGATGTCGTGGCCGTATAGCCGTCACGCGCGACGGGCGCAATGGCCGCTTCGTCGTCGACGGTCATTTTCTGAGCGCCGGTCTCTTTCGCGACCTGCACACCCGAGGCGGCCGTCTGGTCGTCGGTGCCACCGGGCGTCATGGCGTAAGCCGGGATCGCGATGGTGGCGAACAGGCCGGGAACCACGAGCGCCATGATGGCCGTGGACCGGAAGCTGCGCCATCCCTTGCTCGGCGCCTTCTTGGCGGCCGGCTTGGCGAATGCGGGCGACACGGCCGAGGGGGCTGCGGCCTGCGTTGCGACCGCGGCGGTCTTGACGCTCACGCGGGTCGAGGGGGTGAGGCTCGAGGCGGTGGGGGTCTTGGCACCGATGCTGCTCGTGGCGGCGGGGGTGCGGGCCGGCTGAACGGCCTGTGCGGCCGCGGCAGCTGCTGCTTCGCGGATGCTTCGGCGGGTCGGAGTCGCCGAAGGAGTGGTGCTTTCAGGGGTGGTGCTTTCGGGGGTAGTGCTGGGGTTCGGGTTGGTGGAGCTGTTGGGCGAGTCTGGCGACTCGGGGGTGACGTTTTCGGCCAAAGTTTTTACCTCCGGCGCCTCTCCAGCCCGGGCATGGGACTGGCTCATCCACAACAAGAATCATTGGGGATCTGCCGTAAGGGAATGAGCGGGGAAGGCGCCTCACGACAGGCCCTGCGACCGGTTTGCGGCCATCGGACTTGTTCGACCATACGCCAGGGCAGGGGCTTTGTCACATATATCCGGGTCTTTTTTAACGAATTGGTAACGGTAAACGACCCCCTCTTCGGGGCCTATCATTGACGGCCCGTTTGCGTATGGTCGGACAACGAAAACGCCGCGTCGCCCGTCATATCGGGCGACGCGGCATTATTCGGCCGGCTTAGACGGAGGCGACGTAAATGTGTGTCGCGACCTCGTGAGGAAGTTCTAAACCATCCCCAAAACCTTCAACCTGGACTAGAACGTAGGTGCCCGCGGCGGAGAACGTGGCCTCATTGCCGGGCAGCACACCGGACTGCTTCAGCTGCAACAACAGCTCGGGCTCGAACTGCACGGGCTCACCCAGACGACGGATGGTGGCGGCAACGGGTTCGGCCGACGAACGCACCAGCTCGACGATGCTCGTGACACCCGCACCGAACGCGCCGGCCGGGTCGTCGCCCAGCTCGTCGAGCCCCGGAATGGGTGTGCCGTAGGGCGACTCGGTGGGGTGGTTGAGCATGGCCAGCAGCTTGCGCTCGACCTGCTCGCTCATGACGTGCTCCCAGCGGCAGGCCTCTTCGTGCACGTACTCCCACTCGAGCCCGATGACGTCACTCAAGAGACGCTCGGCGAGACGGTGCTTGCGCATCACGTGAACGGCCTTGCGGCGGCCATCCGTCGTCAATTCGAGGTGGCGGTCGCCCGAGACGACGACCAGGCCGTCGCGCTCCATGCGGCCGACGGTCTGCGAGACGGTGGGGCCCGAGTGGCCGAGGCGCTCTGAAATTCGCGCACGAAGGGGAACGATGTTCTCTTCTTCGAGTTCGAGGATGGTGCGGAGGTACATCTCCGTCGTGTCAATTAGATCGGTCATCGACGTCTCCCTGGGGTTCTGCGCGGTTCGACCAGCCTACTGTGACCGGCCGACATAGAACGAAGCGGAACGACCCGCGCCTCTACAATCAACGTATGGCTGACTTGCACATTCCCGCTGACCTTCTGCCCGCCGACGGACGCTTCGGTTGCGGCCCCTCCAAGGTTCGTCCCGAGCAGATCCAGGCGCTCGCCGCCGCCGGAGAAACGCTCCTCGGCACGTCCCACCGCCAGGCCCCCGTCAAGAACCTGGTCGGCAGCGTGCGCGAAGGCCTCTCCTCTCTCTTCCGCCTGCCCGACGGTTATGAAATCGTCCTCGGCAACGGTGGTTCGACAGCGTTTTGGGATGCCGCATCCTTCGGTCTCATCGAACGCCGTGCCGAGAACCTCTCGTTCGGAGAATTCGGTTCCAAATTCGCCAAGGCCGCCGGCGCGCCCTGGCTCGAGGCCCCCGTCGTGAAGACGGCCCCGGGTGGATCGCGCAGCGAGGTCGAGATCGTCGAGGGTGTCGACGTGTACGCCTGGCCGCACAACGAGACCTCCACGGGCGTCATGGCCCCCGTCACGCGCGTGCACGGCGACGAGGGCGCACTCACCGTCATCGACGCCACGAGCGCCGCGGGTGGCATCGACATCGACGCCGCCGAAACCGACGTCTACTACTTCGCGCCGCAGAAGAACTTCGCCTCCGACGGTGGCCTGTGGTTCGCCCTCTTCTCCCCCGCCGCCCTCGAGCGCGTCGAGAAGATCGCGGCATCCGACCGTTACATCCCCGAGTTCCTCAGCCTGAAGAACGCTGTCGACAACTCGCGCCTCAACCAGACCCTCAATACGCCCGCCATCGCCACGCTCGTCATGCTCGACAGCCAACTGCAGTGGATGAACGGCAACGGCGGCCTGTCGTGGGCGTCCGCGCGCACGGCCGAGTCCTCGAACGTGCTCTACGACTGGGCCGAGCGCACCTCTTACACGACGCCGTTCGTCGAGAACCCCGAGCACCGCTCGCAGGTCGTCGTCACCATCGACTTCGACGACGCCATCGACGCCGCCCAGGTGGCCAAGGTCCTGCGGGCCAACGGAATCGTCGACACCGAGCCCTACCGCAAGCTGGGCCGCAACCAGCTGCGCGTGGCCACGTTCACGGCCATCGACCCCGACGATGTGCGCCAGCTGGTGCGCAGCATCGAGCACGTGGTCGGCGCCCTCTAGGTTCCCCACGGCACAGAAGAGGGGCGGATGACTTCGGTCACCCGCCCCTCTTTTCGTATCGTCTTCTCAGCCCGACGTCCGCGACCTATTTGCGGCGGGGGCGTCGACGCCACAGGCGGCGGCGACGCGGTTTCTCTTCGCCGGACTCGCCGTCAGCGCCGGACGAGTCGTTCGAGCCGCTCGCGTCGTCGCTGTCGTCGTCCGAATCGTCGTCAGACTCGTCATCGTCGGAGTCATCATCGTCGGAGTCGTCGTCGTCGTGCGATGCATCGTCGTCGTCTGAATCGTCATCGTCGTCATGGTCGTCGTCGTCCGAGTCGTCATCATCGTCGTCCGACTCGTCATCGTCATCGTCATCGTCATCCGACTCATCGTCGGATTCCGCGGCGTCGTCGATGTCCACGCCGTCGATCTCGTCGTCATCGTCGTCGAGATCGCTCTCGTCTTCGTCGTCGAACTCCTCGTCGTCGGCGGCAGCGGCGAGTGCAGCCTCGGCCTCGAGCTGCGCGGATCGATAGTCGGCGAGTCGATCCGACCACGGCACCCACTCGGGAGCGATGAGCGCGAGCTCGCCCGGCATCAATTCGACCTCGAGCACGGTGGGAGCCGTCTCTTCGTCGACCCGTGCGATCGTGGCGCTCCAGAACCAACCGGGGTAACCGGCCTGCAGGTTCTCGAACAGGAGCGACATCACGTGTTCGCCCTCGACGATGTGCCCGGCCGGCTCACCGATCGTCTCGGCGGGCGTCACCTCGGCGAGCGCGGTGCGCGCCAGATCGACGGAGGCCAAGAGAACCTCGTCGGGAACGGCCGGCACAGCCTCGACGGGCTGAGCATCCGCGTCGGCGTCGGCATCCGCGCCGGCGTCAGCGTCAGCGTCAGCATCAGCATCAGCATCAGCATCAGCATCAGCATCAGCGTCAGCGTCAGCGTCAGCGTCAGCGTCCGTCCCAGCGTCAGCATCCGTCGCAGCGTCAGCATCCGTCGCAGCGTCAGCATCCGCGCCAGCGTCAGCGTCCGTCGCAGCGTCTGAAGCGTCGGCGTCACCCTCCACGGAAACCGCGTCAGACCCCTCGGCGCCGGCACCGTCCGCCTTCTCGGCGGGCTCGCTCACGGCATCCGACACGCCGTCTGCACCGGTGTCGGTCACACCCGCTCGCTCGTCGTGCTCACCCGAGAAGGAGGCGTCATCGTCGCGCGGCTCAGGCATCGAGTTCATCCGCGACCCGGCGCAACACCTGGGCGACTTTGTGGCTGTGGGCGCTGTCGGGGTAGCGGCCCTTGCGCAGGTTGCCGCCGATGCCGTCGAGCACCTTGACCAGGTCTTCGACGATGATCGCCATGTCGTCGGCCGGTTTGCGCTTCGCCTTGGCGAGGCTGGGCGGGGCGTCGAGAATGCGCACGGAGAGCGCCTGAGCGCCGCGTTTGCCGTCGGCGACGCCGAAATCGAGGCGGGTTCCTGCTTTCACCTGCGTGACACCGGCGGGAAGCGCCGACGCGTGCAGGAACACTTCCTGACCGTCATCGCTCGCGATGAAGCCGAAGCCTTTTTCCTCGTCGTAGAACTTGACCTTGCCGGTTGGCATTGAAACCTCGCTGCTGTTGTTGCACGCCACCCGGGTGTGGCGTGAGACGCATAGACCTGACTTCCGGGCTCGTCAGGACGGTGGGCTCCTGCCCGCCATCCATCAGTTTAACTGTTTGTCACCCGGGAGCCGATATCCTGGTCAGGTGACCGATCAAACATCTTCCGGCGTAACGAGGTTCGAGCGTGTGCTCGCCGTGATGCTGGTCGCAATAGTCTTCCTGTCCATTCTCAGCTTCGTCGCCATCATCGTGGGCACCGCCACGGGCCTCGAGCGGGGCGATTTCCAGAACGGCCTCTGGCCCGTCATCAGCTTCCTGCCGCTCATCGGCCTGCCGATCGCGTTCCTCATGGTCCTCACGCTGCTGATCGTCGGCTTCACCCGTCGCGGCCGCGAGAACCGCGCGTCGGCGACATCCGGCTCGGCTGCAGGCAAACCCGCCGCAGCATCCACCGCACGGCGAACGCCGGGCGGTTCCACGCGTCCCCGGTCGAGCCGATAAGGGCCCGGTCGTCTCCGTGACTGACACTCTCGCGCTTGCAACGTCGCTCCGCGCCTGGCCCGACGAGGCCATCCGCACGCTCCTCACTGCGCGCTCCATCTCCCCCGATGCGCGCATCTCCGATCTGTTCGACCTCGCCGACCTGCTCTTCGACCCCGAGCGCGTGCAGCAGGCCCTGAGCCACCTCGATCGCCGCACCCTGGCCCTCGCATCCGGCGCCCCGGTCGACCCCTCCGACGACACGGATGTCGCACGCCAGCGTCACCTGGTCACTCTCGCCCTCGGCACGGGCACGCCCCGGGCGGTCGACCCGCTCGACATCGACCCGGCCACCTACCGCACCTTCGCCGCGGTCGCCGCGGTGCTCGCCTCGTGGCCCGAGCGCGATCTGCCCGACGCCGAGGCCCTCGCGAATGAACCGGCGCCCGCCATCGACGGCTTCACCACCCCCTCGAGCGCCGGGGCCCCCTCCGATGAGGTCGCTTCCCCCGCCGAGCAACACCACGGCGGCCACGCGAGCGTCCCGTCCGGCGCCCGCAGCACCCAGACCATCCCCATCACGGCCCCCGAGTCGCTCGCCTCCGAGCGCGCATTCGAGGCCCTGTCGGCCGTCGCCGAGATGGTCATCGAGCTCACGCAGATGCCCGCGCGTGAATTGGGTCGCGGCGGCCTCGGCCAGCCCGACACCAAGCGCATGGCCGAGTCGATGCACGTCGAGCCCACGGCCGTCACCACCTACTTCGACCTCGCCCGCCGCGCCGGTTTCGTCACCCTCGAATCGACCGGCTGGCTGTCGACACCCGACGGCGAGCGCTGGTTGCGCGGCAGCATCGTCGACCGCTGGTCCCTGCTCGCGAGCACCTGGCTCGAGTCCGTCCCCACCGAGGTGCGCGCGGCCCTCGCGCCGCTCGCGCAAAGCTCATGGGGTCAAGCCCTCACGTCCTACGCCGCCTGGCTCTACCCGGCGGGCAGCGGCTGGATCACCGCTCAACTCGCACGCGTCACCTCACAGGCCGAGGCCCTCGGCATCACCACGACGGGCCACCCCACATCCGTCGGCGTCACCGTGCTCGAAAAGGGTGCGGATGCCGCAGCCGCCCTTCTCGCCGACAGCCTCCCGCACCAGGTCGACAACGTCTACATCCAGCACGACCTCAGCATTGTCAGCCCGGGGCCTCTCAACCCCACGGCCGATCTGCGTCTCCGCGGAATCGCCGGCCTCGAAGCCCGTGCGCAGGCCGCGAGCTACCGCCTCAGCGCCGAATCGGTGACCAAGGCGCTGTCCTCCGGTGAGACCGCCGACAGCATCCTCGAGTTCCTGTCCAAGATCTCGCTGACCGGCATCCCGCAGCCCGTCGACTACCTCGTGCGCGAGAGCGCCAAGCGTTTCGGCCGCGTGCGCGTGGGCACCCTGCCCGAGTCCGAGGCCCTCGAATCGCCGAGCGGCGCACGCACTTATGTGCGTTCCGACGACGAGCACCTGATCAGCCAGATCTCGGTCGATCACTCGCTCACGGCCGTCGCCCTGCAGCAGTCCGGCCGCAATCGACTCGTCAGCCGCTTCGCCGACGACGTCGTATTCTGGGCGCTGGTGGACGCGCGCTACCCGGTCGCCGCCGAGACCATCGACGGCGAGATCCGCACGCCGCGCCGCCGAGCCCTGCGCGCGCGCCCCACGCCGCCGCCGCCCGCCGACTACTCCCCCGTGATCGCACGCCTGCGCGAGAACACGGCCGTCGAGGGCGACGCCTCCGACGAGGCCTGGTTGGCGCGCCAGCTCGATGCAGCCATCAAGGCGAAGCAGACCGTGCTCGTGCTCGTCTCGCTCCCGGGCGGGGTTGAACGCGAATTCCTCCTCGAGCCGACAGCCGTCGCGGCGGGGCGCTTGCGGGGTCGCGATCGTGCCGCCGACATCGAGCGCACGTTGCCGATCAAGAACATCACGCGCCTGAAGCCCGCCTGATCGGGGCTGGCGGCCCGCGTCATCCGTTCTCAGAAAGCGCGACTAAACTGAGCAGTTATGTCTGACGGACCACTGATCGTCCAAAGCGACCGCACCGTGCTGCTCGAGGTCGCGCACCCTCTCGCCGAGGAAGCGCGGCACGACCTCGCCGTCTTCGCCGAGCTCGAACGTGCCCCCGAGCACATCCACACCTACCGCATCACGCGCCTCGGGCTCTGGAACGCGCGTGCCGCCGGCCACGAAGCCGAAGACATGATCGGCACGCTCGAGAAGTACTCGAAGTTCGCCATCCCCCAGACCGTCACCATCGATATCGCCGAGACGGTGTCGCGTTACGGCCGCCTCAACATCGAGCGGGATGACGAGGGTGCCCTCATTTTGCGCTCGCTCGACGAAGCCGTCATCGCCGAGGTCGCCAACGCCAAGCGCATCGCGCCCCTCCTGATCGGAAACCCGGCCCCCGGCGTCTTCCTCGTCGAGCCCTGGGCGCGCGGCCAGCTCAAACAAGAGCTCGTGAAGCTCGGATGGCCGGCCGAAGACCTCGCGGGCTACACCCCGGGCACCCCCCACGTCATCGACCTGAAAGAAGACGGCTGGGCCCTGCGGGACTACCAGAACAAGGCCGTGCAGAACTTCTTCGACGGCGGCTCGGGCGTCGTCGTGCTCCCCTGTGGAGCGGGCAAGACGCTCGTGGGCGCGGGCGCCATGGCCACGGCCAAGACCAACACGCTCATCCTCGTGACCAACACGGTCTCGGCGCGTCAGTGGCGCGACGAGCTGCTCAAGCGCACGACGCTGACGGCCGACGAGATCGGCGAATACTCGGGTGAGGTCAAAGAGGTCAAACCCGTCACGATCGCGACCTACCAGATCCTCACGGCCCGCCGGAAGGGCGAGTACACCCACCTGGCCCTGCTCGATGCCATGGACTGGGGCCTCGTGGTCTACGACGAGGTGCACCTGCTGCCCGCGCCCGTCTTCAAACTCACGGCCGAGCTGCAGGCCCGCCGCCGCCTGGGTCTCACTGCCACGCTCGTGCGCGAGGACGGCCGCGAGGGTGACGTGTTCAGCCTCATCGGCCCGAAGCGTTTCGACGCGCCGTGGAAAGAGATCGAAGCTCAGGGCTACATCTCCCCGGCCACCTGTTACGAGGTGCGCATCGACTTACCGCAGTCCGAGCGGCTCACCTACGCGGCCGCGGCCGACGACGAGCGCTACCGTCTCGCCGCCACGGCGCCCGCGAAGTTGGATGTCGTGCGCGAGCTCGTGAAGAAGCACAAGGGTGAGCGCATCCTCGTGATCGGTCAGTACCTCGACCAGATCGACGAACTCGCCACCGCGCTCGGAGCCCCGCAGCTCACCGGATCGACGCCCGTCGACGAGCGCGAGCGCTTGTTCCAGGCGTTCCGCGTGGGCGAAGAGCAGGTGCTCGTCGTGTCGAAGGTCGCCAACTTCTCGGTCGACCTGCCCGAGGCCACCGTCGCCATCCAGGTGTCGGGGTCTTTCGGTTCGCGGCAGGAAGAGGCTCAGCGCCTCGGCCGCCTGCTGCGCCCCAAGGAGTCGGGCCTGGCCGCCAACTTCTACACGCTCGTGGCCCGCGACACGGTCGACCAGGACTTCGCGCAGAACCGCCAGCGCTTCCTCGCCGAGCAGGGTTACAGCTACACCATCCTCGACGCCGACAGCATCGCGGCCTAGGCCGGCAGGGCGCTCGGATGCCGTCGAGCCGGTGCCCTGCACACAACCCCAGCGCTCCCAGACAACGTGCAGACAACACGCAGATACTAGGGGCATGACCGGACCACGCATCCTTATCGTCGACGACGAACCCAACATCCGCGACCTCCTCACCACGAGCCTGCGTTTCGCCGGTTTCGCGGTGCGTGCGGTCGGCAACGGTGCTCAGGCCATCTCGGCCGTTCTCGAAGAAGAGCCCGACCTGATCATCCTCGACGTGATGCTGCCCGATATGAACGGCTTCGGCGTCACCAAGCGTCTGCGCTCCTCGGGCTACACGGCCCCCATCCTGTTCCTCACGGCCAAGGAC
>Ga0308164_10003005_pt1 | contig 15873 bp, 14 predicted proteins | sample PhyTR2_FD_201031 | JGI IMG/M metagenome (GOLD analysis project Ga0308164, IMG submission 201031) | Phyllosphere microbial communities from UC Gill Tract Community Farm, Albany, California, United States - DLSLT.R2 | ecosystem: Host-associated > Plants > Phyllosphere > Unclassified | place: USA... | reverse complement strand
TAGTCTGAGATTATCTCATAACAAATTAAATATGATGAGTGCTTATGAAAAAGATTTCTTCGCAAAAAAACGATCAGAAAAACAAATCGGAGGATAGAATTATTGACTTTACGAAGAGTACCTTAAATTCGCTTGGTCAACGTTAAAAGCGTAACCGGTAAAAAAATCATTTCCATTTATTCTCCTATTAAAAGGTTCCTTGAAGATGGCTTTTATGATCGGCCAAATACTTTTTAACAAGTATGGATTGATGATCTTGTTAGTGTACAGTGAACTTTTTAGCATATCAAATTTATTAATACAAAAGTAGGCTGATTAAAAAATCGTAGTTAACACATAAGTAGGAATGTCTAACACAAAAACACATTAGGAATGCTTCGGTTAAATACATTTTTTCATTTTATTCAGTTTTTTTCTTCTTTTTCAATATCCAGACTTGGCGGGATCAGTTTATACATCACCGGCGTCACAATTCTTGACAGGATCGTTGAACTGATGAGTCCGCCAATCAATACGATGGCTAATGGAGCAATCAAAGGATTGGAGTTTAAAGCTAAAGGGATCAATCCGCAAATCGCTGTAATTGATGTTAATACCACCGGAAGGAAACGGGTCTCTCCAGCAATGGCAATCGCTTCGTCAATCGACTTGCCTTCCATTCTGAGCTGATTGGTAAAATCCACCAAAAGCAGCGAATTTTTAACCTGAATTCCGGACAGTCCAATGAATCCGATAATAGCAACCAGCGACATTGGGCTTCCGTCAATCAGCAACAATATCACACCACCCAAAATCCCCAATGGAATGATTGAAAGGACAATGATGATTCCTTTGAAAGTTTTAAACTGAAGCAGCAACACTGCGATAAAAAGAAAGGTGCTCAAAATAATGACCGAAATAAAATTTCCGCCCAAAGCATCGCCCTCAGATTCTTTCTCGCCGGACAGTTTGTAATAATAACCTTTTGGCATTTTCAGCTTGTCCAATTGTGGTATGATATCTACCAACAGATCGTTGGCATAGTACCCTTTTGCTGACATTGCAGACACTTTGGCAAACCTGGATTTATTAAAATGATTGATTGCTGTCGGAGAAGTTTCAAACGAAACGGTCGCGATCTCATTGAGCGCAATGGGGGATCCTTGAACATTATTGACATAAAGATTTTCCAAAGCATCCAGATTAGAGAATTTTTCTCTTGGCAAAGTCAGAGTTACCGTTCTTGCATCGCCACGATCATCAATATAATCACCGACGGGAAGCCCGGCAACGGCCAGACGGATCACTTTATCGACTTCGCTCGTAAGTACTCCGAGTGTTCTCGCTTTTTCTTTGTTGATCCTTATTTTCACATCGGTCTTGTAGGTATTCAGCTCATTGTTGATATATACTGTTCCTTCCTGCTTTCTCAGAATATTTTCTACCTGGGAAGACAGTTGTCGCAAAACAGACGGGTCTTCACCAAACAGACGGACCACAATATTCGCCTCTATAGGTGTACCCTGCTCAAAGTCCTTTACCTCCACTTTGGCGTAAGGCATCATCTTAAATTTCTCTCTCAACGTTTCGATCAATGCTGTTTTGGTTTCAGGTTTTGCCTCGTCGTCGAGCTGAACAAAGATCTGTGCAAAATCCGGTTTCCTGTCCTGTGGATGGACGTTATAATAGATCTGTGGATTTCCCTTTCCAACATTCGCAGTGTAATAGGCAATTTCCTTGTGACTTTTTAATTCAGATTCAACGATCTTCGCCACACGGTCACTTTCAAAAATATTGGATTGAAGCGGTGTCTTGATATTGATCAGGAACATCGGTTTTTCTGAGGTCGGGAATAATTTAAACCCTGCCAAACCGAACAGTCCGAACGCCAGAACACTTAATGCCAGTGAAATCCCGATCGTCACTTTAGGATATTTCAAAGCTTTAGACATAATCCCTTTATAACTGTTGGTCAGGAATTTCTGAAGGTACTGCAGAAAAATATTTCCGCCTTCGTGATCGTGAGTCTTCAGGAATTTACTGCCCAGAAAAGGAACCAATGTAAGCGCCACCAGCATTGAGGCCAAAACACTCGTCATTACCGCTACAGGAAGACTTCGAATAAATTCTCCTGCAATATCAGGAAGAAATGCCAATGGCAAAAACGCAATAATTAATGTTGCCGTACATCCTACAACCGCCAAACCGATCTGCTTGGTCCCTTTAAGAACCGCATCTTTTTTAGAATGACCTTCACGAAGCCAACGTTCAATATTTTCCACGACCACGATACTGTCATCGACCAACAATCCCAGAGCCACAACCAATCCGACGATGCTTAACTGATTCAGTGAAAATCCCAATGCATTCATCGCTATTAGTCCCAATGCCAATGACAAAGGAATAGAGATCATCACAATGATTGATGCTCTTGAACCTAACGGTAGTAATGTGATGATAACCAAAACAATCGCCAACCCGAAATCCACACCTAAATGCCCGAGTCGCTGAGAGACCATATTTGCCTGGTCGAAATTCTTAACCAATTTGATATTTTCAGGAAGATCTTTTGAGAATTCTTCGAGTATAGGCTCAAATTCTTTCTGAACATCTGTTATATTGACATTATCCTTCATTCCTGCACTGACCAGAACGCAACGGTGTCCATTGATCCTTGTGATGTGATCCACTGTCTGAGATTTGTACCCGATCTCAGCAACGTCTTTCATATAGACGATTTTCCCATTGGCATTGTAGATCACCGTGTTAGCAACATCCTCCTCATTTTTAAACTTACCACTGGTTTTCACGTTGAAAACCTTGGTGCCCATATCGATGCTTCCGCCTGGAATATCGGCTGCTTCACTTTGTAAGCTTCCCATCACCACATTCAGCGGGATTCGCAATTGAGCCAGCTTATCCAGCTTCAGATCGACTCTGATCTCCTGTTCGGGAATACCTGAGTAGATCACATTTTTGAGATTGGTGATTTTCTCTAATTTTGTTTTAAGCTTGTCAGCCTCGTCGTGGAATTTTTTTTCAGAAGCAGTTTCAGAAACCAATGCCACCTGCAGAATTTTCACATCGGCCGAGGATATTTTTTCTGTTTTGATCTGATAGATATCCTTCGGAAGTTCACTGTTTTTCAGGGCATTGATTTCGGTTGAAATTTCCTGGTATTTGTTATCTACATCTACCCCATATTTAAATTTTACCTGAAAAGCGGCAACACCGTCTTCTACAGTTGTCAGTATTTTATCAATATTTTCAAGACCGTAGATTTTGTTTTCGATTGGTTTTACAACCTGCTCTTCCATATCTTTAGGACTTGTCCCGGGATAGATGACCGTGATCAGATATTGTGGTGGATGCGTTGATGGATCTTCAGATCTCGGCATTGTGAAAAGCGTTAACAGACCGACAACTGCAACAAGAAGAAATATGATCAGGGTAAACTGATAGTTTTTAACGGCAAAATTTGTTATCTTCATCGGATTCTATTTAATTATTTTGATGGTTGACTGCTCATTGAGATAAGCACTATTGGAGATTGCGATCTTGTCGCCTTTCTGAAGGCCGTCCTTTAAAAACACTTTATCATTTTCGAATCTGGCAATCGTCACAGGTCTTTTCTTGACCTTATTGTTTGTAATGACGTAGACAAATGCTTTGTTTCCATCCGCTTCAAGCAAAGAATTGTAAGGAATGACAATCAAATCTTCAGACTGGTCGGTGTTAATATCAGCTTTTCCGAACATTCCTACGGCGGGTTTGCTGTCATTCATTATCAGTTTTAGTTCGACCTGAAAAGAACCGATAGCCCTATCAGCTGCCTGTGATTTCCTGAATACGAAAGCTTCAAATTTTTTATCCGGATAGCCATCAAGCGTCACCACCGCTTTTTGCCCGATCTTTACAGAGGCCCATTCGGTATCTGTCAATCCTACTTTCAATAAATAATTGTTATTGTGCGACGTCTCATTGATCAGTAAAACTGGCGATCCCGGACCCACAATTTCACCTTTGTTTACAACTTTTTGGGAAACGAAACCATCAGCTGTCGCGTATATTTTTGCATATCTTGCGTTGAAAGCAACGGCATCTTTCTGTCTTCGGGCAATGTCCAGACCTGTTCTGGTGTTCTGAACCTGTTCCAAAGTATATACACTGTCTTTATATAAGTTTGTGGCTCTTTTATAATCACGCTCATTCTTTTGGATATTTAAGTCAGATTGATTTAAACCGGCACGTATCTCCGTCTCATCCAGAGTTGCCAGGAGCTGCCCTTTTCTGAAAAACTGGCCTTCCTCGACAAAAACACCGCTCACCACTCCACCGATCTTAAAAGAATAGGTAGTTTCATTCTCTGTTGTCACCAGACCTGATGCATTGATATTGGAGCCCAGAGCCAAGGATTCCACTGCCACTGTTTTTACGGCGATCACGTCAGCCGTTTCAAAATGTTTTGATTCTTTTTTTTCTTCTTTGCAGGATGTAGTGAGTAATATTGAAAGCAGAAATATTGTTATTTTTTTATTCATAATGATTAATTTTTAGTTAGGTTGAAAGTTGCGTTGGCTCTTTCCAGTTCAGCAAAAGCAATCCAGGAATTAAAGAGGGCGATATTGGCATTGAGCTGCGTGTTGACCAGTTGGTTCTGGGCATCCAGCAGTTCGATGTAAATTGCCATCCCTTCTTTGTATAATCTGGTCACATCATCATTGTACTTTTTAGCCGTTTCTTTCTGTTTGGTATCTGAATGATACTGGTCCAAAGCTGATCTTAAATTATTTTGGGAAACCTGAAACTGTAACAGCAGCTGCTGCTTGACATTATCGATCTGCGAATTGATCTTCTTGCTGTCCTCATCCACCTGCTTCATTTTGTACTTGTTTTTGTTGCCGGAGAAGATGTTCCATTCCAGACTCAGACCTGCGAAATAATAGCGTGACGATTTGTCGACCCTGAAATCAAAATCCTGAAATCCGAAATCTGCAAATCCGCTTAATTTCGGATACCAGTTGGATCTGGTCATCTGCAAAACATTATCGTTGATCTCTTTCGCTTGATTCAATTTCTGTAATTCTTCCCTGTTTTCAATATTTTCTGAAAGTATTTCATTTGGTACTTGCATATCTTGATCGATCTCGATGTCAGAATCCAGCTTTTTATTTAAGAGAAAATTAAAATAGGATTTTGCATTGTTGGATGTATTAACAGCGGTCTGAAAATTGGCTTCAATTCTTGTGACCTCATTATCGCTTCGGAGTACGGCTGTGCGGTTGATCTTGTCATTTTTAAAAAGTGACCTGTTCACTCTTTGATTTTCCCTGACAATTAACAAAGCATTTTCGTAGATCCTGATCCCTTCCACCGACTGCAGATATTTATAGTACGCAATTTTAATTTCTTTAACCAATTCGCGACGGTAAATTTCCAGTTCGATCCTTTGTACGGTAGTTTGCTGTGCCTTGATCTTTTTATTGTATATAATTTCATAGTTCAACAGTGGCATTGTCGTGTGGATCTTCACATCGTATAAATTATTGGGATTGATTAAAACTGACTGATTTTGCAATGATGGAAAAGAATTGGAATTTGTGATCTGATTCAACGTGCTGTACACAGGATTCAGCATATCGCCGATCGGAATATCGATAGTTCTGCCTCCATCGGCTACGGTATAGTTTGCAACCAGACCAACAGAGGGATAAAACAGTGACTTAGCTTCCTGCAAAGCATATAAGCTTTTGTTGATATCGAAGTTTTTCTGTTTGATGATTTCATTATTTTCCAGACCGGTTTCGATGTAACGATCCAGATGACTTTGGGAATATCCTAATATCCCAAAGCAAAGCAACAATACGAGTGATAACTTTTTCATTAATATACATTGTTTTTAATTTGAACATTGTTCATTTTTTAGGACAAAAAAACTCAGAGTCTTTCCAATATTTTTAAAAATTCGTTGTAACCTTCAGACATTATGGTATCAGGACTGCTGAATTTTACACCTTTTGTTCTTTGACGAATTTCCAGGCAGCACATTCCGTGTACCAAACTCCAGATCATAAAAGCTAAGGCTTCAGAATTATGTTCCTTGAAATGCCCATTAAGCATACACTGTTCCACTGTTTTCTTCACATAACCGAATGTTTCATTTCCTTCCGACCACAGTTTATTCTTTTGTGTTTCCAGATAATCCATTGGCGCTCTCAGGTTGAACATCAGATCATACATCTCAGAATTTTCCAGGGCGAACTTAATGTAGACTGATCCCATTTTTTTTAATCGCTTCATTGGGTCTTCTATCGCAAAAAGTTCGTTGAAATACTGCCCCAATTCCTGAAATCCGATGGAATGCAGATCATGAAAAATCGCATTTTTATCTTTGAAATAGACATAGACAGTACCAACACTGTAATTGATCTCATCTGCTATGTTCCTGATCGTGGTATATTCTATGCCTCTTTCAACGAAAAGTTTTTTGGCTCCGTTCAGGATCAGGAGTCTGAGTGCTTCCTTTTCCTTCTGTTTTCTTTCGCTGATGCTCATAAAATCATTTTAAGATGCAAATATATAATTATTTTTTGAACAGTGTTCATTTTATTCAATAAACCACAGTTCTTATGCAATAATTTAAATTTCATGAAAGGAACATCCGTGTTTGAAATTGACATTCTAAACTAAGATAACTTTTCTTATGTCGTTCTATTTTTCACTTTAGGATTCATAAATTTGTCATTACCTATCTTGTTAACTATGATCAACAACTATCCAACGAAACCAATTGACAAAATAACACAACCTGTCCAGCGTTTTATCCAGCAGGAGAAATCTGCTGGATTACTCTTAGGGATCAGCGTCATTATTGCTCTTATATTGGCTAATTCATCCTTATCAGATGGTTATCACCATTTTTTGGAGCAAACCCTTGGTTTCAGGTGTAATGGGAAAAGCTTTTTTGATTTCACTATTCATCACTGGATCAATGACGGATTAATGTCTGTCTTCTTCGTCGTCGTAGGGCTTGAGCTGAAACGCGAAATTGTTAGTGGGGAATTATCAGACCCACGAAAAGCATTGTTACCAATTATTGCAGCTGTTGGTGGAATGGTAATGCCAGCGGTAATCTTCTTGTTGCTTAATCCCTCTGGAGAAATGCACAAGAGCTGGGGAATCCCTATGGCCACAGATATAGCTTTTGCATTAGGCGTTCTTTTTTTATTGGGAAAAAAAATTCCTCTTTCATTAAAGGTTTTTCTTACTGCATTGGCCATGGTCGACGATCTGGGGGCGGTATTGGTGATCGCATTCTTTTACACGTCCAACATCGAATTGACCTATTTATTAATCGGTCTTCTTATACTTGCATTGATGTACTTGGGCAATAAGCTTGGTGTCAGATCGATCTTCTTTTTCGCATTCCTTGGTATCTGCGGTGTATGGACATGCTTTGTAATTTCAGGCGTTCACGCCACGATCGCTGCTGTTCTGGCGGCTTTTACGATTCCGGCAGATGTGAAGATCAAGGAAAATTTGTTCATTTCAAAGATCAGCAGCTATCTGGAACGGTTTAAAAATTTAGACCCCACAGAGGACACGCCTACCCTGACAAATGACCAACTGCATGTTCTGGAAAAGATCAATGAGGCGACCTTAGCTGCTACACCTCCACTTCAAAGGTTGGAGCATGGCATGCATCCGATTGTCACTTTCATTATTATTCCAATTTTTGCCATTGCGAATGCAGGAGTTTCCCTTAACATTGATTTCAACAGCCTTTTTGACACCAACATAGCTTTGGGCGTGGCATTGGGATTATTGATAGGTAAAGTCGTGGGGATCGTGGGCTTTACTTTCATTTTTATCAAACTGAAGATCGCTCAATTACCTGAAGGGATGAATATCCGCAATCTGCTCGGACTTGGTTTTCTTGCATCGATCGGATTTACGATGTCCCTATTTGTAACTTCCCTCGCCTTTACCCACGAAGAATATCAGATACAAGCTAAGATCGGTATATTTGCGGCATCACTTATTGGTGGAATAATTGGTTATATAATACTTAATAAGAAATATAAAACACCCGAAATCGATGAATAGAATTTTCAATTTCATTAATCTTCACAACGGCGAGGAAAAAAAGGACAAGGTTCTTGAAAACGTAACGTCCAACATTTCTTTCCGGGGTTCTAATCTTTGGATCTTGGCATGTGCTATCCTCATAGCATCAGTAGGACTTAATGTCAATTCTACTGCGGTGATCATCGGCGCAATGCTGATCTCTCCACTAATGGGTCCTATTGTTGGGGCAGGATTTGCGCTGGGAACCTATAACTTTCCTCTGCTCAAGAAATCTTTTAAGAACCTTCTCATCGCAACGGTGGTAAGTTTATTGGTTTCAGCACTCTACTTTTACATCAGTCCCTTCAAGGATGTACAGTCAGAACTTTTGGCAAGGACTGCACCTAACATCTACGATGTGCTCATCGCATTTTTTGGTGGTCTGGTCGGGGTTATTGCCATAACGAGAGTAGAAAAAGGCAATCCTATTCCGGGCGTAGCGATTGCCACTGCATTGATGCCTCCTTTGTGCACCGCCGGATTTGGTCTGGCAACTTTTAATTTCTCCTATTTTCTGGGTGCCTTTTACCTTTATACGATCAACTGCTTTTTCATATGCATTGCGACTTTTCTTGTTGTGAAATATCTGCATTATCCCTCCTCTATTGTTGACAGCAAATATGAAAAAAGGATTAGGTACAGCATATCTTTCTTAATATTGATAATGATAGTTCCCAGTTCTTATCTTGCATATAACCTTTACAATGAAAAAAAATTCACCAAGACCGCAGAACTTTTCCTTCAAAAAGAATTTGAAAAGAATGGATACACATTGATCTATAAAAAAATAAACTACAACTCCAGTCCCAAAACAATAGACGTTGCATTTCTTAATAAAAAATTCACGCCTGAAGAGATCAAGTCCTATAACAAAATGCTCTCAGATAATGGACTTTCGAATACGGCCATCAACATCAGGCAAAACAATTCCGATCTGAAATCAGAGATATTGAGTGAGATCAATAAAAACAACACTAACTTATCGGAGAAAGATATAGCATTATCTAACCTACGCTCAGAACTCGACAGTTACAAAGTGTCAGACTCCACATTGGGGAAAGAGATACAAATCTTATACCCGGATATGTCCGGAGTTTCCTACGGAAAGATAGCCCAATATCCCGAAACGGACAGTGCTAGGCTCCAATTTGTGATGATCTACACGGGAAAGAGAGTGAATGAATTACAGCTAAAAAGCTGGCTTGAAAAAAGGCTAAATGAGAAAAATGTTAAACTTTTAAACAATTCTGAGAATTAGGTTATCATATAAATCAAAAAATGCCATTTCAAAATTGGGATGGCATTTTTCAATATTGTGATAGGAGTGATGTCATTGTCAGGACAAAATAGTTTGAGCATTACCAAAAAAATAAGGTCGTAGAATATCTTCAAAATTGTACAATCCGTTCAGTTTGTTTTCAAGGTTCTCTGCCACAAACAGGGCACCACTACCAAAAGCCTCCCTTGATATGGATTCATGAACGAGCCGTACCGTCTGGTAGGGAAATCCAAAGATGACCTCATGTTTTCCAACGATGCCGCCAGCCCTTACAGAATTGATGTTATCCGTTTCTATATCCAAGGTTTCCGCAATTTTCATTGCTGTTCCCGAAACACCGGATTTTGCCTTAAAATGTTCTTCAATCACTTCTATATCAACACCCGGCGCTATATTTTTTAAGAGCGATGCCGCAAACAAAAGGTAGTTGACGCCCAGCGTGATATTAGGCGACCAGAATACAACTGTGTCTTTGGCCAGTTCATTCAGAACTTTAATCTCATCTTCCCCATAATGCGAAATTGCCGAGATAATTTTGACGTGTTTTCCGGCGGCGATTTTACCATATTGGCAGATGCTGTCAGCGGTTGAAAAATCGATAATGAGATCTACAGGATGATCATTCAGTAATGTTTCAATGTCTGTGGTCTGCTGGGAATAGATGAGCGCCTCGTCCGATGCTGTAATCCCTAGAATATCTTTTGCAGAAAGCTGGTTCAGCTGATCATTATTCTTTAGCACCCATTCCAATGAGAAATCCTGATGCTGAAGGATAACGTTGGCGACTGCTTTTCCTGCTTTCCCAAATCCTAATAATCCTATTTTCATAATTACTTTTTTTTATATTATTTAATTGATGATTTCGAATGATTGACTTTAGTAAGATACAAAAAAAATTAAAGATCATTTTAAGAATGCTGCCAGGACATAGGTCTTGATGATTATAAGAAAAGTAATTATGCTTTGAACCAAAATCTTACATAGAATTATATTAATAGCCAGTAAGATCAATGAGCTTTGTTCAGCTAAAATCAACAAAGAGGCGTCTGCATCTCAATTTCGTAAGCTCCTAAATCTCCTTTATAAATCGAAGATACAAAAAAGTGAATAACAATCTTCGTAAAGTGGCGATGATGTGCTATCAATCACTAATTTAACCATTGTGGCTGTATTTTTTGCTGTGTTTTCAACATCGATTTTTAAACGTGAATCATCATAGTTATTATTTTGTTTTTGCACTACTGATTTAACAAGAATTTCAGGTATTCCAAACTCTTCTAAAGTTTGTTGGTGTTCGTAATATCAAATTTAAAAATTGATCTCTTGAGAAACACTCCCTAAGTTTAAACCAAATCAGACACTTTTTACTGACGATTCATAGTCGCAGTTTATTTGGGGCAAACATCCTTGTATTTACATCTCTTGTGATAACCGAAGGCGTTATGCTGACAATTTCGCTAAGATACTTTTAATCCATTTATATTACTTCTTTGCCAATACATCTCTAATGTAAATAACAGACGTTTTCGAAAACTACTCTTATCCCTAAAAATTAAATTTTTGAAGCCAATCATTTTTTAAAAACACAAGAAAGAAAAGATTTGAATTTTATAACTTTGAAAAATGGTTGAAAAAGAAAATCTGCAGCAGTTCTACAAACGCATTTGCCACCAAGGAGATGAAACGCTTACCAAAGACATTCCGCACATCAATGTTTTTGAACGTTCTTCTTGCGGTGGAATTGCGCCTTTTTCCCGTAGGGATTATTACAAAGTAACCCTGATTCGTGGTAGAGGATGGTTGGACTATGCGGACAAAAGCTATTATATTGACCGACCTGCGGTATTATTTACCACGCCGGTTATTCCCTATCTGTGGAAACCTGAAGTTGAAGAGCAATTAGGCTGGTTCTGTATCTTCAATGAACTTTTTGCAAAACAACACGATGAGTTACTTTCCCGCTTACCGATGTTTCAGATCGGAACTGACAAGTTATTTTTTCCAGATCAGGTTTCCGAAGAAAAAATAGCGGGGTTTTTCGAACAGATGATGAAGGAAAATCTGATTTCTTATCAAAACAAGCAAGATCTTCTGCGTAATTATCTGCATTTGATCATTCACGAAGTATTGAAAATGAAGCCTGCTATGAGCATTGACCAGCAAAATAATGCCTCAGAACGCATCACATCACTTTTTATCGAACTGCTGGAACGCCAGTTCCCTATAGATAACATTCAACAACCTTTGTCTTTGAAATCTGCCAAAGACTTTGCATCAAGGTTATCGGTACACACCAATCATTTAAACCGTGCCGTAAAAGAAATTACCGGCGAAACCACTACCGCCCTTATAGCGAACCGTATCATTGTTGAGGCCAACGATCTATTGCGACACAGCAACTGGGCGATCTCTGAAATTGCATATAGTTTAGGTTTTGAAAATCCTGCATATTTCAATAACTTTTATAAAAAACATACTGGCACTACGCCGAAAGAAACTCGGATTGCCAAATCATTGATTTAATTCCTGCAAACCCATTGTTTGAATTCTGTAATTAATGGTTTGAATTTTATTTAAGTTTAACACCCTACCTCGGTAACTTTGTTTTGTAAATAAATACAAAAACAATGGATAGAAGAAGTTTATTGAAAACCGGCCTTTTAGCGGGTGTGGCAACGCTTATTCCTTTACCGAGATTAGCAGCGAGAACCATCGGTAAAAACTCCGGTTTACAACAAAAGAGCGATGGTTTACACCGTTTTCAATTGGGAGATCTGGAATTGACCATTTTGTCGGATGGACATATTCTTAAAACGCCCATTCAGCCTTTTATGTGTCCAAATGGAGAAAAAGCAGAACTGGAAAATTTGTTAGAAGACAATTTTAGGACGACTGATTCAGTTGATCTGGCGATGAATGTAATGCTGGTCAAAAAAGGAGCAAAATACATTTTGTTAGATGCCGGAATGGGAATTTTCGCAACAAACGCTGACAATGATTGGCTGCTCAAAAGTCTTTCAAAAGCCGGAATAGAGCCAGAAAATATTACGGATATCTTTATTTCGCACGCACATCCCGACCATATTGGCGGTTTAGTGGACAAAGACCATAACCTGGCTTTTAAAAATGCAACCATCTATCTTTCCAAAACCGAATATAACTTCTGGACAAAAGCCACAGTAAACGATTTTAAGGAAAGTCCTTTATTTAAAAAGCAGGAGGCTTTAAAACCTACGATCAATGGAATACAAAATGTGCTAAAATCCATTCAGCCGAAATTGAAATTCTATCCCGAAAACGGAAAACTGATGGACAATTTCACCTTCATCTCAATTCCTGGCCATACCCCCGGAATGGTAATGATCCAATTAGCATCCAAAGGTGAAAACCTGGCTTATATAGCCGATCTGATCCATCACGACATCTTACTCTTTGAACATCCGGAATGGGGTTTCTCTGGAGACACCAATTTGGCAGAAGCAACCCAAACCCGTATTAAGACCTTACGACAACTGAATGTTTCAAGAACCAAAATATTCGCCTATCACCTGCCTTGGCCGGGTTTGGGCTTCGCCGGAAAAAACAACCAGACATTTCGCTGGATACCGGAAGTTTTTGCGACACCATAATTTATTAATGTTTTAAAAAAATTCATAGTATGAAATACAGAAAATTAGGAAAAACAAACGAGCAGATTTCAGCGCTGGGCCTGGGCTGTATGGGAATGAGCCACGCTTATGGAGATAGAGACGAAGCAGAAAATATTGCAACGCTTTATTATGCTTTGGATTTAGGTATCAACTTTTGGGATACTGCCGATTTTTATGGCGGTGGTGAAAATGAAAAACTGATCTCGAAAGTATTGACGGAAAACAGGGATAAAATATTTATTGCCACCAAATTCGGCTTCAAATTCAATGAGGGAGGCAATCCTTATGGCGCCACCTTCGATGGATCACCTGCGTATATGAGAAAGGCCGTAGAACTGAGTTTGAAAAGACTCAATATCGATACGATAGATCTGTATTATGCCCACCGTGTAGACCCCAATATCCCGATTGAGGAAACCGTTGGCGCAATGGCAGAACTGGTAAAAGAAGGCAAAGTGAAATATTTGGGACTCAGTGAAGCATCGCCGCTTTCATTAAAAAAAGCAAACGAAGTGCATCCGATTTCGGCTCTGCAAAGCGAATTTTCTTTGCTCACAAGAGACGTAGAAAAAGATATTTTGCCACTCACAAAGGAACTGGGCATTACGCTCGTACCGTTTTCACCACTTGGTCGTGGTATGTTCACCGATAATTTTGAAGGAATAGAGCAACTTGACAAAAGCGATACACGCTTGGCTTTACCACGTTTTCAAGGGGACCACCTACTGAATAATCAAAAATTAATGAAGGAATTGAAGACCCTGGCAAACGACAAACAGATCAGTACTGCTCAATTAGCACTTGCCTGGTTATTGGCTAAAGGTGAAAACATTACACCGATCCCGGGAACCAAAAAGCGCAAATACCTGGAGCAAAATGCAAAAGCCGTTGATGTGGTTTTGAGTGCGGGCGATATTGTCAACATTGAACAAATCATTGAGGAATATCCTAATACAGGCGAACGATATACTCCAGATGCGATGAAATTGGTCAATAATTAATTGAAACAAATAAAATGTTCATTATCTCTTTAACATACATCAAACCTACTGAAGAAGTAGAAAACTATTTCGAAGCACACCTGGTTTTTTTGAACACCTATTATTCCGCAAAGAAATTCATTGTTTCCGGCAGGAAAAATCCAAGAACGGGCGGAATAATCCTTGCACATCATACCACATTGGATGAATTACAGGAATTGATCAAAGAGGATCCTTTTTATCAAAATCAAGTCGCCGACTATGAAATCATCGAATTTATACCAACGAAGTTCGATGCAGATTTTGAAAAATTTATAGGATAATAACTGTTTTCCTTTCTACCCAATTTAAAGACGAACAATCAGACGGTTTCTTCTGATTGTTCGTCTTTCTTATATAAATGCCTAAATATCTTGCATTTAGGCATTCTACAGTTTCTCACCTGCAATTTCAGCGATCTAATGTTTGATGTATGGTAGAGAGGTCAAATAATTTACTATAACCAATGAAGTATTTTCACCACTGCTCCTTTGGAATAATGGTTAGTTCGGGGAATTGAACACTTTGTGTATGTGTGTTGTTTAATTCCATATCAGCATATTTTTTTTTTAAGAATAAGTATTAAGAAAGAGATCGCTAAACACAATATGGGCCCAAGACCAGAAGAGCCAATTAAAGACTTACTATTCCAATGTTGATTACTAAAAGTTTTGGAAATAAATTGCATTAAACAAAAGCTAGAAGAATTTTGTTTGATAAAATTGGGGTTAGTAGTTGATTTTTAATTTGGCTCAATCGAACCAAGTCATCGATAAAAATGTTTGAAGATACGCTCGTCTTGGTCCCAAGGCGGGATTACATTTAATATCTCCATAACTATTTTAATCTCAATTAAACTCACTGCCCTCAAGTTTACTTCTTAAAACCGACATATCATCGCTCACTTTCTTATCCAAAATTTTAGCATAGTGCTGTGTTGTTTTTATATTCGTATGACCGAGCATTTTACTTACACTTTCAATTGGAACACCATTAGACAATGTAACAGTTGTCGCAAATGTATGTCTTGCGATGTGGAAAGTCAAATCTTTATTGATTCCGCAGACATTCACAATTTCTTTGAGATAGGAATTCATTTTCTGATTACTGAGTACGGGAAACAAGACATTTGAATTTACACATTCCGGGTGGTCTTCATATTTTAAAATCAGTTCCTGTGCTAAAAGTAATAATGGAACTCTGGTTGAGGTATCCGTTTTCTGACGACGTGTGAATATCCATTTGTCGCCATCTATTCCGATATTGATATGAGATTTCGTCAATTTCTTTACATCAACATACGCTAAACCCGTAAAGCAACTGAAAAGAAAAATATCACGCACGTGATTCAATCTATCGGATGCAAATTCCTTTTCATAAACTGTCTGAATTTCCTCCTTAGTAAGATACGGACGTTCCACTACCTTCAGCTTTGCTTTGTAGCTCAAGAAAGGATCTTTAGAGAGCCAGCCGTTTGCCATGCATAACCGAATAATCTTTTTGAAATTCTTGATGTATTTTACCGCAGTATTGTTTGCACATTTACGAACACTGCGAAGCCAGAAATCATAATCCATTATGAAAGCGTGGTCGATCTTTGTAATGTCAATATCAGAAGTTTTATATTTCCAGATCAGAAATTCCTGCGTATGCTTTAACGATGTTTTATAACGCTCCAAGGGGCAAAATCCTGACCTACCAGTGCTTCAACTTTATCATTGTGATCCTGAAAAATAGGAATGAGCATTCTTGTGGAATATCGGTTCCAAGTAGTTTAGATTTTAAACCTTCAGATGTTACAAAGTCTTCTTCTTTCAGC
>Ga0308164_10003004_pt1 | contig 15879 bp, 9 predicted proteins | sample PhyTR2_FD_201031 | JGI IMG/M metagenome (GOLD analysis project Ga0308164, IMG submission 201031) | Phyllosphere microbial communities from UC Gill Tract Community Farm, Albany, California, United States - DLSLT.R2 | ecosystem: Host-associated > Plants > Phyllosphere > Unclassified | place: USA... | reverse complement strand
GTGGAGGCGGCGCCGAGGCCGCGCAGCGAGATGCCGGAGGCGCCGGCCGCGAAGCCGTTGCCGAAGGTGGTCGGCACCGAGCCCTGGTTGTCCACCGCCAGCGTCTGCAGCAGTTCGGCCACCGTGCTCTTGCCTGATTTTTCGATGTCGGCGCGGTTGACGGTGATGACGGACGAGGCGGTCTCGGCTTCCGAGCGGCGGATGTTGGAACCGGTGATCTCGACGCGCGCCACCGGCCTGGCGGCCTGGTCCTGGGGCTGCGCCTGTGCCTGCGCGGACGGGGGCAAGGCCAGCGCCAGCAGGCCGAGCGCGCCGCTGCCGGCGAACAGGCGCCGGACCGATCGGCTGATGAGGGTGGGCTTCGGGAGGGTGTGCGCCGCGGCGGCGTGTTTCAGCGGGGTTGCAGTCATGTCCAGACTCCATGCCAGTCGAGGGTGGGCCCGGGCGTCGCAACAGCGCGTTATGCAGCCGGGATATGGCTAGACTTTTGCATCGGCATCGAAGCGCGGGCTGACATCTCTCAATGATCTCCGGCGCAGCCGCATATCGTGTCTGCTTCACGCAACCGATCGTCCGATCGCGCTAAATTCATGCGACGGAGCAGCGCGAATGAAAGCGCTTGCCAAGCTTCGGGAATTGTTGTTATAGTCGATTGACCATTTCGGACCCGACCATGCGCGCCACTGCCTTCTTTACCTTTTATGTTTGGTTTAGCCATTCCAACCCAACGGCGGTGGAGTAGCGGCAGGTTCACGCGACAGCAGAACAAGGTCCGACACAAAAATTCCAGAAAAACCGCCAGCGATGGCGGTTTTTTTATTTCTAGAACGGAGAAACGCAATGCCCCGCACCGACGATTTACGCATCCGCGAAATGAAGGAACTGACCCCGCCGGCGCACCTGATCCGCGAGTTTCCGGTGACCGAACAGGCCGAGCAGACCGCCTCGCAGGCGCGCGTGGCGCTGCACCGCATCCTGCACGGCCAGGACGACCGCCTGATGGTGGTGATCGGCCCGTGCTCGATCCACGAGCCGCGCGCCGCGCTGGAGTACGCGCGCCGCCTGGCCGAACAGCGCGTCCGCTTCCAGGGCGAGCTCGAGATCGTGATGCGCGTGTATTTCGAAAAGCCGCGCACCACGGTCGGCTGGAAAGGGATGATCAACGATCCCTACATGGACAACAGCTTCCGCATCAACGACGGCCTGCGCATGGCGCGCGAGCTGCTGCGCGACATCAATGCCATGGGCTTGCCGGCCGGCACCGAATTCCTCGACGTGATCAGTCCGCAATACATCGCCGACCTGATCAGCTGGGGCGCGATCGGCGCGCGCACCACCGAGTCGCAGGTGCACCGCGAGCTGGCCTCCGGCCTGTCGTGCCCGGTGGGCTTCAAGAACGGGACCGACGGCAACATCAAGATCGCGGCGGACGCGATCAAGGCGGCCTCGCAGCCGCACCACTTCCTGTCGGTGACCAAGGGCGGACATTCGGCGATCGTGTCGACCGCCGGCAACGAGGATTGCCACATCATCCTGCGCGGCGGCAAGACGCCGAACTACGACGCCGCCAGCGTCGACGAAGCCTGCCGCGCGCTGGCCGCCAACGGCCTGGCCAGCCGTTTGATGATCGACGCCTCGCACGCCAACAGCAGCAAGAATCCGCAGAACCAGGTGCCGGTGTGCGCCGATATCGCCGGGCAGGTGGCGGGCGGCGAAGACCGCATCGTCGGGGTGATGGTGGAGTCGCACCTGGTGGGCGGCCGCCAGGACCTGGTGCCGGGCAAGGAACTGGTGTACGGGCAGTCGGTGACGGACGGCTGCATCGACTGGGACACCAGCATCGGGGTGCTGGAGGGACTGGCGGCGGCGGTGCGCCAGCGCCGGCTGCGCGAGTTTGCCTGATGTAGAAAAGCCGCCGGCATCGCTGCCGGCGGCCTTGTCCTCAGGGTCCGGCGGTCAGAAGCGGTAGGTCAGGTTGGCATACACGAAGCGTCCGTACGCGTCGTATACCTGGGGGAAGGTGTTGCCGTTGCCATAGCTGCCGGTTACCGAGCTCGACGAGGCCAGCGGCGGGTCCTTGTCGAACAGGTTGTTGATGCCCACGCTCAGCGACACCTTGCGGCCGAAGCGGTAGACGCCGCTCAGGTCGAGGTAGCTGCGCGAGGCCAGGTGGTCGTCGCGCTGGGTGTCGAGTTCGCCGGCCAGTTGCGGATTTCCGTCGAGCATGTCGTTCTTCACGCGGTCGATATAGCGCCAGGTGGCCGAGACGTCGAAGTTCCACGGGCCGGACCAGGTCAGGCGTGCCTTGTGGCGCCATTTCGGGAACACCGGTGCGGAAGCGCCGCAGGTGCCGCCGAACAGGCCGGCGCAATCGTAGCTGCCGGTGCCCGGCAGGTTTTCCACCGTGTAGCTGTGCAGGTAGGTGCCGTTCATCGTGGCGTCCAGGTTGCCGTAGCTGTGCGGCAGCTTCATGCGGTAGCTGGCGCCCAGGTCCAGGCCCGAGGTGCCTTGCGAACCGATGTTGGTGGTGCCGGCGTCGACGTAACCGTTCGTGGTCAGCCACAGCGAACCGAGCTGGTCGCGATGGATCAGGCCGCAGTACAGCGGATTGCCGGTGGTCAGGCACTGGGTGAACACGCTCTGCGCATTCACCGACTGGATCGCGTCCTTGATCTTCAGCTTGAACGCGTCCAGCGTGAAGGTGAGGTTGCGGGTCGGCTCGATCACCACGCCCAGCGTGTAGGTGTCGGCGGTTTCCGGCTTCACGTTCGGGTTGCCGCCGGTACGACCGTTGTACTGGTTGGTCGAGTTCTCGGTCAGCTGGCCGTACAGCGCGGCCGGCACGCCGGTGTTGGCGCACTGGGCCCGGGTGGCCTTGGGCGCGCTGCCTTCGCACGGGTCGTCGGTCGGTCCGGCCAGCACGACCGACTGGCCGGTGTACAGTTCGAACACGTTGGGCGCGCGCACCGCGCGCTGGGCCGAGCCGCGCACGCGCAGCGCATCGACCGGCTGCCAGTCGACGCCCACGCCCCAGGTATTGGTCTTGGCGTCGGTGCTGTACTGCGAGCGGCGGTAGGAGCCGTTCAGTTCGAGGCGCTTGGCGAACGCCATGTTGTCCAGCAGCGGAATGCGCACTTCGCCGAAGGCTTCCTTGACGTTGTAGGAACCGGCCACCGCCGGCGAGGCGCCGCCGGCGCCGGACAGGTCGCCGGTCTGGTTTTCGTAGTCGGGCTCGTACGACAGTTTTTCGACGCGCTGCTCGTAGCCGAACGAGACGCCGAGGCCGTTGTCCGCGGTCGGCAGCTTCAGGCCGTAGCGGCTCAGGTCGGTGCCGATGTTCAGGCCGAACACGCTCTGCTGGGTAAAGCCGCCGGTGGAGCCGCTGGCGCTCAGGTAATCGAGGGCGGCCTGGGTCACGCCGCCCTGCTTGAACAGGTTGTAGGGCACGCAGGCCGGGTCGCTGCCATTCAAGAAGGAACGGCACACCGGGTTGCCGCCGGCGTCGGCCACCACGTCCAGCGCGCGCCCGATCAGGCGGGTGGAAAAGTAGCCGGTCGAGCGGTCGTTGTGGTTGACGCGCGCGAACTGGCCGAACAGGTCGTAGCTCCACTCGCCGACCATGCCCTTCACGCCCAGCACTTCGCGGAACGACATGTCGCTGATGTTGTTGTTGCGCGGGCCGCCTTCGATGTTGCGCTTGCCGACCGACACGGTGACGGCCTGGCCGGGTGCGGTCAGGCCGAGCGCGCTGCGCCACGCCGCGTTCAGCAGCGGGTTTTCATACGCGATGGACGCTTGCTGGCCATAGAAGATGCCGCCCGGCGCGATCTGGGCATCGGTGGTGTTGTTGTGGAAGTTGAATTCGCTGTACAGGCGCGCATTCGGGCTGAGGTCGAAGCGCAGCGTGGAATTGACGTTGTACTCGTCCGACGGGCGCTGGAAGAAGTTGAGCGGACCGAAGTTGTAGGCATCGGTGGCCGAGACGTAGCGGCGCGGATTGCCGCTGGCGTCCGGCGTGAAGGCGCCGACGCGGGGGATCGAGGTGCCCGAGCCGGAGCAGGCGAAGCCCGGGTCCGACGCGCCCAGCGAGCAGCTGGAAAAGTCGCGCTGGGATTGCAGCAGGGCGTCGGTATGGCGGTGCGACACGAAGAAGGTGGCATTGCCCTTGTTGTCGGCGAAGTTGGCGCCGGCCAGCAGGCTGAAGTCGTACCTCTTGCCGTCGAAGTTGCGGTTGCCGGGCAGGGGGAAGTTCTTGCTGGCGACGACGGCGGCAGCCTCGTCGTTGTGCTGGCGGTGGTTGGCGCCGGACACGTTGGCTTCCAGCTCGACGCCGCTGAAGTCGTCCTTCATGATGAAGTTGACCACCCCCGCCACCGCGCCCGAGCCGTACACGGCGCCGGCGCCGCCGGTCAGCACGTCGACGCGGCGGATCAGTTGCGACGGGATCTGGTTCAGGTCGGCCGCGGTGCTCAGCACGCTGCCGGCCGGGAGGCGCTTGCCGTTGACCAGCACCAGCGTGCGCTGGGCGCCCATGCCGCGCAGGTCGACGGTGGCGGTGCCGCTGGCGCCGTTCGAAATGGCCGAGCCCTGCGATGCGAACACCTGGGGCAGGTTGTTCATCAGGTCTTCGACGTTGCGCACGCCATCGATCTTGATGTCCTTGGCGCTGAGGCTGGTGACCGGGCTGGAACCCTCGGTGTTCAGCGAGGGGATGCGCGAGCCGGTGACTTCGATGCGCTGCATCGGCGCCGCAGACGCGCCGTCCTGGGCAGGCACGCCGTCCTGCGCCGCCGCGAACGTCGCGCCGAGCGCCATGCCGCCGGCACACATCAAACGTACTGAACGAGATAGAACTTTTTCCGCCATCATTGTCTTAGCCCTTTTTTCGACACCTCGCGGCAGCCACCGCTGCAGGCGTCGTCTTGTTGGATACGACCTTCGATTAGGAAGGAATTTATTTCCTGCAAGACAATAAAAACATTGGCGAAAAGCAAAGTCAACGGAACAAGATCACATATGCATAAATACAACGGAATATGAATATAAATCTATAAATACGAAGATATAACAAATAATCGTCGGTAATTTTATAGAAAATGCAAATAATATGTGATTATGTTTGGTGCGTAACGCCCTGTTTTTTGTGCAATAAGCGTGCATACGCGCACCAAATAAAACGGGGCGGTGATTGCTCACCGCCCCGCGTTCACACCACTACCGAATCGCTCAGAACTGCGCGCGCGCGCCGATCTTGAAGAAGCGGCCGATCGCACCGGTCGCATCCATCGGGTTGTAGCTCAAGCCGCCGTAGGTCAGCGGATCGAGCGGCGCCACCTTGTCGAACAGGTTCTGGATCGAACCGTAGATCTGCCAGTTGGCGTTCAGCTTGTAGCGCGCCGACAGGTCGACCGAGGTGAACGAGGCCAGGTGGCAGCCGGTCGGTGCATCGGCGCCGTTGGCGAACTGGGAAGCGCACTTGTCGCCGGCAAAGTAGGTGTTGGCCATGTCTGCGCGGTAGTTGGCGATGGCGCTCACGCTGAGGGCGTCACGCTCCCAGGTGGCGTTGACGCTGATCTTGTCCTTCGGCGTGCCGGCGCAGTTCGAGGTGTCGCAGTTGCCGTGGGTGCCGGCGTACTGGAACACGGTGCCGTTCTTCTCGACCCGCTTCCACGAGGCGACGTGGGTCCAGGTCAGGCCCAGCACCGAGCGGCCGTAGCTGCCCAGGTTGACGCGCTGCTTGACGTCCAGGTCGATACCCTTCACTTCGGTAAAGCTCGAGTTCTGGTACGGCGCGTTCGACAGCAGCAGGGTGCCGGTGTTCGGACGCACGACGCCGTTCACGACCAGGTTGTTGTCGTTGCGGATCGCGGTCGGCAGGGCAGCCGCTTCCACGTACGACAGCGGGTTGATCTCGTTGCTGCGCTTGATCTTCCAGCCGTCCAGCGACAGGCTGGTGTTGGCCAGCGGATCCCAGACCAGGCCCAGGGTGGCGCCTTTCGAGGTTTCCGGCTGCAGGTTCGGGTTGCCGACCTTGACCGCGCCGATCGTGATCGAGCAGTCGGCGGCGGTGGCGCCGCCGGCGGCCGGCACGCCGCCCGGGCAACGCACCGGATCGCGCACCGACGAGTTGCCGGTGCTCTGGCTCTGGGTGCCCGATTCGGCCGGACCCGGGGCGCGGAAGCCTTCCGAGTAGGTGCCGCGCAGCGCGAAGGTCTTCAGCGGGGTCCACTTGGCGCCGACCTTCGGCGTGGTGGACGAGAAGTTCTTGTAGCGGTCATAGCGCAGCGCGCCGGTCAGTTCGACCGTCGGCAGCACCGGCGCCGCGATTTCGACGAACACTGCCTTGACGTCGTCGGTGCCCTTGGCCGCAACGTAGGAGGCGTTGATGGTGCCGTCTTCGGTGCCCGACAGCGACGGGTTGTCCAGCTTCAGGCGGCGGTATTCGGTGCCGACCGCGATGCCGAGCGCGCCGCCCGGCAGTTGCATCAGCTCGCGCGAGGCCTTGAAGTCGACCACGTCGAGTTCGGTGGTCGAGTGCGACTTGGCGTTCACGCGCAGCGCGGCGTACAGCGAGGCCGGGTTCTTGCTGGCCTGGGTGCCGATGTAGTACGGGTAGTACTGGCTGGACGGGGTGCCCAGGGCGGCCTGCAGCACGCGCATGTTGATCATGTTGCTGTAGTTCAGGTCGAGCGCCGACTGCGAGTGGGTGTAGCCGGTGTCGAAGTCCCAGCCGAAGCGCTGGCCCTTGAGGCCGACCACGAAGCGGCTGAATTCATTGTCGGCCGAACGGGTGCTCGGGCCGACGTCGAACATCGAGTAGCGCAGGCGCACGGCGGCGCCGTACGGGTTCTGCGGATGGGTGGCCGCCATCAGGATGGTGTTGCCGTAGTTGATCACGCCGGTCGGATTCGCCGCGTTCGGCGGGAAGGCGACGGTGGCGCTGGTCGACGGCGGCACCAGGGTGAATTCGGTGTCGCGCTTCGAGTAGCCGGCTTCGGCGTAGAGCTGCAGGTCGCCGTCCAGGTTCTTGGTGAAGCGGGTGTACAGGTTCAGGCCGCCGATCTGCGGCTGCATCGAACGGAACTGGTCGGCATACCACAGGCAGCCGCCGGCCGGGTCCTGCGCCGTGGTGGTGGAAAATTGCGAGCAGCCCGGCAGCGAGGTGTAGTTGCCGGTGACCGGGTTGCGCAGCGCGCCGGTCGGGGTGGCGCTGGAGGCGCCCGGGGTGATGTAGCCGGCCGCGAACTGGGTGTTGGCGGCGTAGCCCCATGGACGGATGTCGCCGTGGCCGATCCAGTCGCGCTTGGCGCGGTCCTTGTTCATCAGCTCGTGGTTGCCGTAGACCTCGGCATTGACCATCCAGTTGTAGCCGTCTTCGTCCAGGCGGCCCTTGCCCCAGGTGAGGGTGACCTTGCCCTGTTCGGCGTCGCGGTACTTCGATTCGCCGGCTTCTGCCTTGAACGCCAGGCCGGTGAAATCCTTGCGCAGGATGATGTTGACCACGCCGGCGATCGCGTCGGCGCCGTAGGTGGCGGAGGCGCCGTCCTTCAGCACTTCGATGCGCTCGACCGCTTCCATCGGCACGGTGGAGAGGTCGGTGAAGCTCTTCTGGCCGTCGTCGGCGCGCGCGAACGGCGCCATGCGGCGGCCGTTCAGCAGCACCAGGGTCGAGGTCGCGCCCAGGCCGCGCAGCGAGATCGCGGTGGAGCCGGCGGCGAAGCCGTTGCCGAAGCCGGTCGGCAGCGAGCCGGCGCCGTCCGCGGTCAGGGTCTGCAGGTATTCGGCGACGGTGGTCTTGCCGGACTTGGCGATGTCTTCGCGGCTGATCACCTGGATCGGCGACGCGGTTTCGGCGGTGGCGCGCTTGATGCTCGAACCGGTGACTTCCACGCGCTGGATCGGGCCGGCGCCGGCGTCGGTGCCGGTCTGGGCCATGGCGGCGCTGCCGAAGGCGGCGTAGGCGAGGGCCAGCGAGACTGCCTGGGCGAGGACTTTTTTCTGATGCATTGCGACTCCTAAATAAACTTCAGGGGCAAGCCTACACACGTTGCATTCCCTTTTCCGGCATTTGAAGGGATACATATGCCGGATAGATGAGTGCGGTAATGTAGTCTCTCTCGTTCTTGTCAAAGAATTGAAATATTCTTGTGCTTTGCATCAAACCATCGGTCCCTGAGGCCTGTCAATACTGCATCAATATATATTGTGTGAATACAACAAACAGGAATTGGATGGCGGGGTGGAATCTGGTCTATAGTCTCGATCCATGATTTACCCGGAAATCCCCGCATGCTCCCGTATATCCTGAGGCGGCTCTGGCAGATGCTGCCCACCATGGCCGGCGTCGTCGTGCTGCTGTTCGTGCTGTTCAACTGGGTCGGCGGCGACCCGTCCTATCTGTTGGCGGGCAAGATGGCGGATGCGCGCGCGATCGCCAACATCCGCGCCCAGCTCGGGCTGGACCAGCCCTGGACCGTGCAGCTGTGGATCTTCGTCAAGCAGATCCTCAGCTTCGACTTCGGCAATGCCTGGAGCACCGGCGAGCCGGTGTCGCACATCCTGTCGAGCCGCCTGGGACCTTCGCTGACCGTGCTGGTGCCGCTGACGCTGCTGGAAACCGTCATCGGCATCGCGCTGGCGCTGGCCATCGCCTTCGTGCGCGGCTCGCTCACCGACCGCCTGGTGATGGTGGCGTGCACGGTCGGGATGTCGGTCTCGATCCTGGTCTACATCATCGCGTTCCAGTACGGCCTGGCCTACAAGCTGGGGCTGTTCCCGGTGCAGGGCTGGGGCGAGCATTTCACGGAGAACCTGCTGCGCTACGCGGCGCTGCCGATCCTGATCGGGCTGGCGGTGTCGATCGCGCCGACGCTGCGCCTGTTCCGCAGCTTCGTGCTGGACGAGGTCAACCAGGATTACGTGCGCACCGCGCGCGCCAAGGGGCTGTCCGAACGGCGCATCGTCTGGGTGCACGTGCTGCGCAATGCGGCGATCCCGATCATCACCCACGTCATGTCGAACCTGCCGGCGCTGCTGATCGGCGCCTTCCTGCTGGAGCGCTTCTTCGGCATTCCGGGCATCGGCCGCGAAATCATCCTGGCGGTGGAGCGCAGCGACTTCCCGGTCATCAAGGCGATCACGGTGTACGTCGCCGCCGCCACCATGGTGTTCAACCTGCTGGCCGACCTGATGTACCAGGCGGTGGATCCGCGGGTGCAGCTGGCATGAATCAGCACGCTGCTTTTACCGTTCCCGCCGGCCTGTGGACGCTCGCCTGGCGCCGCCTGCGCGCCGACCGCGTCGCCATGCTGGCGCTGGCCGTGGTCGGGCTGTTCCTGCTGTCGGTGCTGCTGGCCGGCGCCGGCCTGGTGGCGGCCGACTGGGAAGACGAGGTGGCGGTGAACTACGCGCCGCCGGGCTTCGTCGGTCCCGATCCGGCGCTGGCGGCCCTGGCGCGGCCCGCGCTGCCGGCGCCGCCGAACGCCTTCGATCCGCTGGCCGGCGAGCTCGCCGTGCTGCAGGGCGAGCTGGCGCGGCGCGGCGGCGGCGTGCAGGCGCCGAAGGCGGCCACGCTGCCGTTCGGGGCCGACAAATGGGGCCACGACGTGCTCAAGAAAACCATCAAGGGCGGCCAGACCTCGATCGTGGTGGGGCTGGTGGCGGCGCTGGTGGCGGTGGCGCTGGGCACCCTGTTCGGCGCCGTGTCCGGCTTCTACGGCGGCGTGGTCGACGATGTGTTCACCTGGTTCTACAGCGTGTTCACCTCGATCCCGTCGATCCTGATGATCCTGACCGTGGCGGCGGTGCTGCAGGCGCGCGGCGTGGCGACCATCGTGCTGATCCTGGGGCTGACCGGCTGGACCGGGCCGTATCGCCTCATCCGCGCCGAGTACATCAAGCACAAGGCGCGCGAATACGTGATGGCGGCCGACGCCATCGGCGCGTCGAACTGGCGCAAGATGTTCATCCATATCTTCCCCAACGTGTCGCACGTGGCGCTGGTGCAGATGTCGATCCTGGTGGTGGGCTTCATCAAGGCCGAAGTGATTTTGTCCTTCCTCGGCTTCGGGGTGCCGGTGGGCGTGGTGTCCTGGGGCAGCATGCTGAACGAAGCCCAGAACGAACTCATACTCGGCAAGTGGTGGCAACTGGCGGCGGCCGCCGGCGCGATGGCGCTGCTGGTGACCGCATTCTCCCTGCTGGCCGATGCACTGCGCGATGCGCTGGATCCGAAACTGAAATGACGCACGATCTACTCGAAGTGCGCGACCTGCGCCTGGCCTTCCGCATCGACAAGCAGCGCAGCGTCGAGGCGCTGAAGGGGATTTCCTTCAGCGTGCCGCGCGACGCCACCGTGGCCCTGGTGGGCGAGTCCGGCAGCGGCAAGTCGGTCAGTTCGCTGGCGGTGATGGGACTGCTGCCGGCGGACACCACCCTGGTCGGCGCCGGTTCCTCGATCCGCTTCGACGGGCGCGAGCTGCTCGGCCTGCCCCTCGGCGAGCGCCGCGCGCTGTGCGGGAAGGACATCGCGATGATCTTCCAGGAGCCCATGTCCTCGCTGAACCCGGTGTTCACGGTCGGCTTCCAGATCGGCGAAGTCCTGCGCCTGCACATGGGCATGAGCCGGCGCGAGGCGCGCGCGCGCACCCTGGCGCTGCTGGACGAAGTAGGCATGCCCGACCCGGCCGCCAAGATCGATGCCTATCCAAGCCAGATGTCCGGCGGCCAGCAGCAGCGCGTAATGATCGCGATGGCGATCGCCTGCGAGCCGAAGCTCCTGATCGCCGACGAGCCGACCACGGCGCTCGACGTGACGATCCAGAAGCAGATCATGGCGCTCATCGCCGCGCTGCAGAAGAAGCGCCGGATGGCGGTGCTCTTCATCACCCACGACCTCGGCCTGGTGGCGGAGATCGCCGACCGCGTGATCGTGATGCGCCAGGGCGAAGTGCGCGAGGAGGGCGCCGCGGCCCGGGTGCTGTCGCAGCCGGCCGATGCCTACACGCGCGCGCTGCTGCACTGCCGCCCGCCGCTCGACGCGCGGCCGCTGCGGCTGCCGGTGATCGACGATGTCCTGGCCGGCCGTCGTGCGCCCGGCGCCGCGGCGCAGCGTGTCCGCGGCTATGCGGCGGACGACGAGCCGCTGCTGGTCGTGAACAATCTGGCCAAAAGTTTTTATGTGCGCGAAGGCCTGTTCGGCAAGCGCGAATTCCAGGCGGTGAAGGACGTGTCGTTCACCCTGCCGCGCGGGAAGACCCTGGGCGTGGTCGGCGAATCCGGCTCGGGCAAGACCACGGTCGGCCTGACCCTGCTGCGCCTGCACCGCGCCAGCGGCGGCAGCGCGCTGTTCGAGGGGCGCGACCTGGTCGCCATGAGCGCGCGCGAGTACCAGCCCTATAAACGGCGCATCCAGATCATCTTCCAGAACCCCTACGCCTCGCTGAACCCGCGCTTCACGGTCGGCCAGATCCTGCTGGAGCCGATGCGCATCCACCGCATCGGCGCGAACGACGCCGAGCGGGTCGCGCACGCGCGCTACCTGCTGGGGCGCGTCGGGCTGCCCGAGTCGGCCTTCGGACGCTATCCGCACGAATTCTCCGGCGGCCAGCGCCAGCGCATCGCCATCGCGCGTTGCCTGACGATGAAGCCGGAGATCCTGGTCTGCGACGAATCGGTGTCGGCGCTCGACGTCTCGGTGCAGGCCCAGGTGCTGAACCTGCTGCAGGACCTGCAGGACGAGTACCGGATGAGCTACCTGTTCATCTCGCACGATTTGTCGGTCGTGAAATACATCGCCGACCGCGTGATGGTGATGCACCACGGCAGCGTCGTCGAAACCGCCGACAGCGACGAGCTCTACCGCAACCCCCAGCACCCCTACACCCGATCCCTCCTCGCCGCCATCCCGCGCCCACCCCACAGTTAATTTCTTCAAACCGGGGTCAGAGCCCGATTCCAGGAAATTTCCTCACTTCGGGGTCAGAGCACATATTCGGGGTCAGAGCAGGATTTTCAGGGGCGTGAACGGCAACGAGCAGCGGGCATCCGCGTGCATCAGGCGGCAACAGGCTGCACTGTTCATCATGCTCTGACCCCGAATGCGGCGCTATTGTGCTCTGACCCCGAATTGGGGAAATTGCCTGGAATCGGGCTCTGACCCCGGTTTGCTGTGGATCAAGCTGGCGCTGGTGTTCAGGATCGCGTGGGATCATGGCTGATCGATCATTTTTTGAAAGCGACCATGAATCAGAGCCAGCCGCAGCGCCGGGGTTTCTTGCGTTATATGGGGACCCTGGCGGCCTTGTCCGCACCTGCCTTGCAGGCTGCCGCCAACGAGAAGGACAAGATCACGTTTCCGCCGACCGAGGCGAAGTCCGAAAAGCCGGAGAAGACCGAGCCGCCGGGCGATCCGTGGAACGAGCGGGTCGGGGTCGCGATCGTCGGCGTGGGGCGGATCTCGGTCAACGAGATGCTGCCGGCCTTCGCGCAGAGCAAGCATGCGAAGGTGGTGGCCCTGGTCAGCGGCGACCGCGCCAAGGCGCTGAAGGTGGCGCACCAGTACAACATTCCCGAGAATGCCGTGCTGGATTACAAGGACTACGACAAGCTGGCCACCATGCCCGAGGTGCAGGCGGTGTACATCGCGCTGCCCAACAGCATGCACGCGGAATACACGGTGCGCGCCGCGCGTGCCGGCAAGCATGTGCTGTGCGAAAAGCCGATGGCCAACAGTGTGGCCGAGTGCCAGCAGATGATCGATGCCTGCCGCAAGGCCGGCAAGAAGCTGATGATCGCCTACCGGAGCCAGTACGAGCCGATGGACCGCGCCCTGGTGAAAATGATCCGCGACAAGAAGCTCGGCGCGCTGAAGGAATTCATCTCCGTCAATTCCCAGAACATGGGCGACCCCCAGCACTGGCGCCTGAAGCGCGCGCTGGCCGGTGGCGGCGCCTTGCCCGACGTCGGCCTGTACTGCCTGAACGCGGCGCGCTTCCTCAGCGGCGAGGAGCCGGTCGAGGTGACCGGCAACGTCTGGTCGACGCCGGGCGACGCGCGTTTCCGCGAAGTCGAGGAGTCCTGCCAGTTCGTGCTGCGCTTCCCGAGCGGCTTCATCGCCAGCTGCAGCACCAGCTATGCGTCGCACAAGTCGCAGATGTTCCGCCTGAACGGGGCCGAGGCCTGGGCCGAGATGAATCCGGCCTATGCCTACAAGGGCGTCAAGCTGAAGATCTCGCGCGTGGTCGACGGCAAGGAGCAGGGCAGCGACAGCGGCGTCGAGGAAAAGAACCAGTTCGCCGCCGAGCTGGACCATTTTGCCGCCTGCATCCAGCAGAACAAGGACGTGCACACGCCGGGCGAGGAAGGCTTGCAGGACCAGCGCATCATGGAGGCGATCTACGAGTCGGCGCGCACCCGCCGTCCGGTCAAGCTGACGCCGCCGGCGAAGCCGACGCGCGGCCCGGCGCCGCAGGAAGAGGCCTGATCCGGCCGATGGTGTTGCGGGAAAGATAATGGGGCCGGCCCGATCGTGAGGCAGGGGCGCCGGCCCCCGTCTTTTCCGCTACCATGACGGGATGTCCCAGCTCTCGCAACTCATCCACACCTATGGCGTCCTGATCGTGTTCGGCACCGTGCTGCTCGAACAGATCGGGTTGCCGATTCCCGCGTTTCCGGTCCTGATCATCGCCGGGGCGCTGGCGATGGACGGCAGCGCCGGCGGCATCAGCTGGCCGCTGGCGCTGGCGGCCAGCGTGGCCGGCTGCCTGATCAGCGATTATTTCTGGTTCCGCGCCGGCCGCCACTACGGCAAGCGCATCCTGCGCCTGCTGTGCCGGATTTCGCTGTCGCCGGATTCCTGCGTCAGCCAGACCGAGGACAACTTCGGCCGCTGGGGCGCGAAATCGCTGGTCGTGGCCAAGTTCATCCCCGGCTTCAACACCATCGCGCCGCCGCTGGCCGGCGCCATGGGCACCGGCACCGCCCGTTTCCTGTGGCTGTCGGTCGCCGGCGGCCTGCTGTGGAGCGGCGTCGGCATGGGCCTGGGCGCCTGGTTCCACGACAGCGTCGACGACGTGATCGGCTGGTTCGAGACCCTGGGCAGCACCGCGCTGATGGTGGTCGGCGCGCTGCTGGCGCTGTTCGTGCTGCTGAAGTACCTGGAGCGCAAACGCAACCTGGGCGCGGAAAAGCTGCCGCGCATCAGCGTCGACGAACTGAAAGCCCTGCTCGAGGCCGGCCACGACCCGCTGATCGTCGATGCCCGCAGCCTCACCGCGCGCCAGCTGGAGGACGGCATCCCGGGATCGCTGGTCTACGGCGACGCGCCCGCCAGGCTGATGGCCACGCTCGACCGCGAGCGCCACATCGTCGTGTACTGCAGCTGTCCGAACGACGTCACCGCCGCCCAGGTAGCGAAACAGTTCCTGAGCAAGGGTTTTCATCGTGCGCGCCCGCTGCACGGCGGCCTGGATGCGTGGAATGCCCAATGCGGCAGGGCCGACGCCGTGCTCGGCACGGTGCAACGGGGCGCGTAGCCAGCGCAGCCGTCCACCCTACCCAGCCGTAGCTTGACTACTTGGGATTGACGACAGATCCGGCGGAAATTGTGGGCGCAATGCCCACTATCTGTACCTAAACTACAGATAAGACTTGCGTCCAAGTCAATAAATCCTTTAAGCTTGGCCCATCCGTTTTCCTGATCCCGCCATGACCGTTTCGCCTGCATCCGCCGTGTTCCAGACCCCATCCGCCCCTCTGCACGACAGCCCGCGCCTGCTGGCTGACATCGGCGGCACCAATGCGCGCTTCGCGCTCGAGGTCGGGCCCGGCAGGATCGAGGCGATCGCGGTGCTGGCCTGCGCCGACCACGCGACCCTGGCGGACGCCGTGCGCGCCTACCTGCGCAGCACCGCCGCACCGATCCGCCATGCCGCGATCGCCATCGCCAATCCGGTGGTCGGCGACATGGTGCGCATGACCAATCACCACTGGGAATTCTCGATTGACGCCCTGCGCGCCGAACTCGGCTTCGAGACCTTTGTCGTGGTCAACGATTTTTCGGCACTGGCGATGTCGCTGCCGCACCTGGCGGACGGCGACAAGGTGCGCGTCGGCGGCGGCGCCGCCTGCGCCGGCAAGCCGATCGGCCTGGTCGGCGCCGGCACCGGCCTCGGCGTGTCCGGCTTGATTCCGTCCGAACAGGGCGGCTGGACCGCACTCTGCAGCGAGGGCGGCCACGTCAGCTTTTCGCCGACCAGCGAGACAGAAGTCGCGATCCTGCAATTCGCCTGGCGCGAATTCGAGCACGTGTCGGCCGAGCGCCTGCTGTCCGGCGCCGGCGTCGAACTGATCTACCGCGCGCTGGCCGATCACCACGGCCGCGCGGTGGAAGCGCTGGACGCGCCCGAGATCTCGCGCCGCGGCCTGGCCGGCGACTGCGCGCTGTGCGTGGAAGTGCTGGAAACCTTCTGCGGCATGCTGGGGACGGTTGCCGGCAACCTGGCCGTTACCCTGGGTGCCCAGGGCGGGGTGTACATCGGCGGCGGTATCGTGCCGCGCCTGGGCGAGCGCTTCGGCCTGTCGTGCTTCCGCAAGCGCTTCGAACAGAAGGGCCGTTTCGCGAATTACCTGGCGCAGGTGCCGACCTACGTCATCACGGCCGAGTACCCGGCCTTCCTGGGCGTGTCGGCGATCCTGGCCGACAAGCTGGAGGCGCAATCCGCCACGCAATCCACCGCGCAGTCCGCCAAATAGGCGTTCGGCCGACGACGCTCTTCCTGACTTGTCCTTTTTGCGGTTTTATCGGGTACAATGAATCGCTAGTTGGAAGAAACGATGTCGTTCGTTTGCCCAGCGCGCGTCCGAAGCCTTGCCTTCTCA
>Ga0308164_10003001_pt1 | contig 15887 bp, 10 predicted proteins | sample PhyTR2_FD_201031 | JGI IMG/M metagenome (GOLD analysis project Ga0308164, IMG submission 201031) | Phyllosphere microbial communities from UC Gill Tract Community Farm, Albany, California, United States - DLSLT.R2 | ecosystem: Host-associated > Plants > Phyllosphere > Unclassified | place: USA... | reverse complement strand
CGGCGACAACGTCAGCATCACCGTCAAGCTGATCAACCCCATCGCCATGGAAGAGGGCCTGCGCTTCGCCATCCGTGAAGGTGGTCGCACCGTCGGCTCGGGCGTCGTGGCCAAGATCCTCGCCTGAGATTAGATCGTTAAAGGGGTATAGCTCAATTGGCAGAGCGTCGGTCTCCAAAACCGAAGGTTGTAGGTTCGATTCCTACTGCCCCTGCCACCACATAGGTGGCGAAAAAAGGCCCGTCGTAACCCGACGGGCTTCGGCGTCTAAAGAGGCGCAACGAATTGAAAGCCGGAATCCGGCCACAGGAACTTGCCGACGATGGCTACAACTCAAATCGAAACCGTGAGCACGGGTGCTGACAAAGCCAAACTGGCTGGGTCCGTAGCACTGGCAATAGGCGCCATTGTGGCGTTTTATTTGCTGGCTAGGCAGGGGTCGGTAGCTCAATGGGCGGCATTGCTTGTTGGTTTGGCTGTTGCCGTTGCGTTGTTTGCAAGTTCTGAAAATGGCCGTCAGTTGGTGGCATTCGGTCGGGATTCGTGGCGTGAGGTTAAGAAGGTCGTTTGGCCGGCGCGCAAAGAAGCAATGCAGATGACTGCCTATGTATTTGCTTTTGTGGCAATCATGTCGATTTTTCTTTGGGCAACCGACAAAACCTTGGAATGGGTGTTTTTCGACCTGATCCTGGGCTGGAGAAAATAATGACTGATGACATCAATAGCAGCGTTGCAGACGATTCGGTGGAGGATGTTCCGGTACTGGCGCCGCCAGCCAATCCTGATTTGCGTTGGTACGTAGTGCATGCCTATTCGGGGATGGAAAAGGCGGTCGAACGCAACATCACTGAACGGATCAATCGTGCTGGCATGCAGAACATGTTCGGTCGCATCTTGGTTCCGACCGAAGAAGTGGTCGAGATCAAGAACGGTCAAAAGCGGACCACGGAGCGCCGATTTTTTCCCGGCTATGTGTTGGTCGAGATGATCATGAACGACGAGAGTTGGCACTTGGTCAAGCACACCAACAAGGTGACGGGCTTCGTTGGTGGTGCGAAGAACCGGCCAGCTCCGATTTCCCAAAAGGAAGTCGAAGATATCGTGAGCCAGATGCAGCAGGGTACGGAAAAGCCGCGTCATAAGGTCGAGTTCATGGCGGGTGAGTTCGTGCGGGTCAAGGAAGGTCCGTTTACTGATTTCAATGGCACTGTCGAAGAAGTCAATTATGAAAAGAGCAAGGTGCGTGTCTCGGTCATGATTTTCGGCCGTGCCACCCCTGTGGAACTCGAATTCAGTCAGGTCGAGAAAACTTGAATTCCTCGAGAAGAACAATCCAGTTCTTCTTTAAAGTATTTAGATTGCATTTTGGCATTTGCTGCTTTTCAGGCTCGGCGGCAAATGTGGCGTTAGAGAGCTATTCACCCCCGGGGAGCTTTGGGCTAACTGCCTGAGCGTTATCACCCGCAAGGAGTAAAGTCATGGCGAAAAAAATCGTTGGCTTCATCAAGCTGCAAGTGCCAGCTGGCAAGGCCAATCCGTCTCCGCCCATCGGTCCCGCACTGGGCCAGCGCGGTTTGAACATCATGGAGTTCTGCAAGGCATTCAATGCCCAGACCCAAGGCGTCGAGCCGGGTCTGCCGCTGCCGGTGGTCATCACAGCCTTCGCGGACAAGAGCTTCACATTCATCATCAAGACCCCGCCTGCGGTCACGTTGATCAAGAAGGCGATCAAGCTGGAGAAGGGCTCTGCTCGTCCGCATACCGATAAGGTTGGCAAGATCACACGTGAACAGCTCGAAGAGATCGCGAAGACCAAGATGAAGGATCTGACGGCTGCCGACCTTGATGCCGCAGTTCGCACTATTGCCGGATCTGCCCGTTCGATGGGCGTGAATGTGGAGGGCGTGTAAATGTCCAAGCTGACAAAGAAGCAAAAAGCCCTTGAGGGCAAGGTCGACAGCACCAAGCTGTACCCCTTGGTCGACGCCATCGGCATCGTCAAGGAAGCTGCAACCGCCAAGTTCGATGAATCCATCGATGTGGCCGTTCAGCTCGGCATCGATGCCAAGAAGTCCGACCAGGTCGTTCGTGGCGCCGTGGTGCTGCCCAATGGCACCGGCAAGACCAAGCGCGTCGCCGTGTTCGCTCAGGGCGCCAAGGCTGAGGAAGCCAAGGCTGCCGGCGCTGATATCGTCGGCATGGACGATCTGGCCGCCATGGTGAAGGCTGGCGACATGCCTTTCGACGTCGTGATCGCAGCACCCGACGCCATGCGCGTCGTGGGTACCCTGGGTCAGATCCTGGGTCCGCGTGGATTGATGCCCAACCCGAAGGTTGGTACGGTGACGCCCGACGTGGCTACCGCCGTGCGCAATGCCAAGGCTGGTCAGGTGCAATTCCGTGTCGACAAGGCCGGCATCGTCCATGGCACGATTGGTCGTCGTTCGTTCGATACTGACAAGCTTCAAGGCAACCTGGCGGCGTTGATCGACGCACTGGTAAAAGCCAAGCCGGCCACGAGCAAGGGCGTCTACCTGCGCAAGGTTGCCGTGTCGTCGACGATGGGTCTGGGCGTGCGCGTCGATACCCAGACGATCGCCCAGCAGGGTTGATCTGAGAAATTTGCCGGGTCCTTTCGGGATCCGGCGATGTGGTGGGTCACCGGGGCGGAGTTCTTCTTCAGGAAGATTTGCCACGGCGGGCCATCCAAGACCGCTGGTGTGCGATGCACTGCACTTAATCGATGACTTTCCCAAGCCATCCACCAGCGCAGATGGCGATCCCGCTGCAAGGATTTGTTTCCGAAACAGTTGGTCGCTGCATGAAGCGTGTTCCGAGGCCAAGGCCGAGAAACACATTAAAAGGAGTAGACCTTGAGTCTGAATCGCAGTGAGAAAGAAGCGGTCATCACCGACGTGACCACCCTCGCCGCCCAAGCTCAAACGCTCGTTCTGGCGGAATACCGTGGCATCACGGTTGCCGACATGACCAAATTGCGCAATACCGCGCGCAGCCAGGGCGTGACGCTCAGCGTGTTGAAGAACACGCTAGCACGCCGTGCTGTCGCGGGAAGCGCTTTTGAAGTCATCGGTGACCAGATGACGGGTCCGCTGATCTACGGTTTTTCCGTCGACGCCGTGGCCGCCGCGAAAGTGGTGTCCGAATTCGCGAAGACCAACGACAAGTTGGTCATCCGCGGTGGCGCCTTCGCCGGCAAGAGCCTGGATGTGAACGGTGTGAAGCAACTGGCGAGCATTCCTTCGAAGGAAGTGCTGCTGGCCCAGTTGCTGGGCCTGATGCAATCGCCTGTTTCCCGTACCGCTCGCGTGCTCGCGGCGCTGGCCGAGAAACGTGGTGGCGGTGAGACGGCAGCAGCTACCGATGCACCGGCGGAAGCCGAAGCGCAGCCCGCTTGAGGCGGCTTGCGTTCTTGAATATTCAACCCAATTGTTAGGAAACAAAAATGGCATTCGATAAAGACGCATTTCTGACCGCGCTCGACAGCATGACGGTCCTGGAACTCAACGACCTGGTCAAGGCCATCGAAGAGAAGTTCGGTGTGAGCGCAGCCGCCATGTCGGCTCCGGCCGCTGGTGGTGGCGCTGCTGCTCCGGTCGCTGAAGAGCAGACCGAGTTCAACGTCATGCTCATGGAAGCCGGCGCGAACAAGGTTTCGGCGATCAAGGCCGTGCGTGAAATCACCGGCCTGGGCCTCAAGGAAGCCAAGGATCTGGTGGAAGCCGCCCCCAAGGCTGTCAAGGAAGGCCTGTCCAAGGCTGACGCCGAAGCTGCCAAGAAGAAGCTGGAAGATGCCGGCGCCAAGGTGGAACTGAAGTAATTTTTCCCCTCTAAAAGGCTGGAGGTGCCTGAAAAGGTCCTCCAGCCTTTGGCGCTTTCAGAGCGCACCCGCAAGCCCCTGCTCGACAGGGCTTGCGAGTGTCTTCTGACCCCGACTGCAGAAGAACCCTTGGTTCGGGTGATGTGCAATGCATCGCCGTCCGCCAACGGCTGGTAGTGGCCAGCCGCCAAGGAGCACGGTGCGCGAGCATCGGACTAAGTCGCTGAAGATTTCAAGCCCCGGAGCTCTCATGGCCCAAACGTCCTCCTACAGCTACACCGAACGCAAGCGCATCCGAAAGAACTTCGGCAATCGCGACAGCGTCGTCGAGATTCCCTACCTGCTGCAAATGCAGAAGGATGCCTACACCGCATTCCTGCAAGCCGGCATCGCCCCGACCAAGCGCACCATCGACGGTCTCCAGGCCGCATTCACGGCTGCATTCCCCATCGTTTCGCACAATGGTTTCGTCGAGATGAAATTTCTCGAATACAACCTGGCGAAACCGGCTTTCGACGTGCGCGAGTGTCAGACCCGTGGCCTGACCTTCGCTTCGGCGGTGCGCGCCAAGGTGCAGCTGATCATCTATGACCGCGAATCGTCGACATCGCAGTCGAAGGTAGTCAAGGAAGTCAAGGAGCAGGAGGTCTACATGGGCGAAGTGCCGCTCATGACCGAGAAGGGTTCGTTCATCATCAACGGCACCGAGCGCGTGATCGTGTCGCAGTTGCATCGTTCGCCGGGCGTATTCTTCGAGCATGACAAGGGCAAGACCCACAGCTCTGGAAAGCTGTTGTTCTCCGCGCGTGTCATTCCTTACCGCGGTTCGTGGCTCGATTTCGAGTTCGACCCGAAGGACATGCTGTACTTCCGAGTGGACCGCCGTCGCAAGATGCCTGTCACGATCCTGTTGAAGGCGATCGGATTGAATCCGGAGTCGATCCTGGCGAACTTCTTCGTCAACGACAACTTCCGCCTGATGGACAGCGGCGCTCAGATGGAGTTCGTGTCCGAGCGCCTGCGTGGCGAAGTGGCGCGTTTCGACATCACCGACAAGGCCGGCAAGGTCGTCGTCGCCAAGGACAAGCGCATCACCGCCCGCCACACGCGCGAACTGGAGCAGAGCGGCACCACGCACATCAGCGTGCCCGAGGACTTCCTCGTCGGCCGCGTGGTGGCCCGCAACATCGTCGATGGTGACACGGGTGAGATCCTGGCCAAGGCCAACGACGAACTGACCGAGGCACTGCTCAAGAAGCTGCGTACGGCTGGCGTGCAGGACCTGCAGGTCATCTACACGAATGAGCTCGACCAGGGCGCCTACATCTCGCAGACGCTGCGCATCGACGAGACGGTCGACGAGTTCGCCGCACGCGTGGCCATCTATCGGATGATGCGTCCCGGTGAGCCGCCGACGGAAGACGCGGTGCAGGCCCTGTTCCAGCGCTTGTTCTACAACCCGGACACGTACGACCTGTCGCGCGTGGGCCGCATGAAGTTCAATGCCAAGGTCGGTCGCGACGAATCGACCGGCCCGATGGTCCTGACCAACGAGGACATCCTGCATGTCGTCAAGATCCTGGTCGACCTGCGCAACGGCAATGGCGAGGTGGACGACATCGACCACCTGGGCAACCGACGCGTGCGTTGCGTCGGCGAGCTCGCCGAGAACCAGTACCGCACCGGTCTGGCTCGCATCGAGAAGGCCGTGAAGGAGCGTCTGGGCCAGGCGGAGCAGGAACCCCTGATGCCGCACGACCTGATCAACAGCAAGCCGATCTCGGCCGCACTCAAGGAATTCTTTGGTGCCTCGCAGCTGTCGCAGTTCATGGACCAGACCAATCCGCTGTCCGAAATCACGCACAAGCGTCGCGTCTCGGCCCTGGGTCCGGGCGGTCTGACGCGCGAACGCGCCGGCTTCGAAGTCCGCGACGTGCACGTGACCCATTACGGCCGTGTGTGCCCGATCGAAACGCCCGAAGGACCGAACATCGGCCTGATCAACTCGCTGGCGCTCTATGCCCGGCTGAACGAGTACGGCTTCATCGAGACGCCCTATCGCCGCGTCGTCGATGGCAAGGTCACGATGGACATCGACTACCTGTCGGCCATCGAGGAAGGCAAGTACGTCATCGCCCAGGCCAATGCGGCCCTGGACAAGGACGGCGTGCTGACCGGTGATCTGGTCTCGGCCCGCGAAGCCGGCGAATCGATCCTGGTGGGCGCCGAGCGCATCCAGTACATGGACGTCTCTCCGGCACAGATCGTGTCGGTGGCCGCATCGCTCGTGCCGTTCCTGGAGCACGACGACGCCAACCGCGCGCTGATGGGTGCCAACATGCAGCGTCAGGCTGTGCCGGTGCTGCGTCCCGAGAAGCCGTTCGTCGGCACCGGCATCGAGCGCGTCTCCGCGGTCGACTCCGGCACCGTGGTCACGGCAACGCGCGGCGGCATCGTCGACTATGTCGATGCGACCCGTGTCGTGGTGCGTGTGAACGACGCCGAAGCAGCCGCTGGCGAGGTCGGCGTGGACATCTACAACCTGATCAAGTATCAGCGTTCGAACCAGAACACCAACATCCATCAGCGTCCGATCGTCAAGCGTGGCGACAAGATCGCCAAGGGCGACGTGGTGGCCGACGGCGCCTCGACCGACCTGGGCGAACTGGCCCTCGGCCAGAACATGCTGATCGGCTTCATGCCCTGGAACGGCTACAACTTCGAAGACTCGATCCTGATCTCCGAACGCGTCGTGGCCGAGGACCGCTACACCTCGATCCACATCGAGGAACTGGTGGTGATGGCCCGCGACACCAAGCTGGGTGCCGAGGAAATCACGCGCGACATTCCGAACCTGGCCGAGCAGCAGCTCAACCGCCTGGACGAGTCCGGGATCATCTATGTCGGCGCCGAGGTCATGCCCGGCGACACGCTGGTGGGCAAGGTCACGCCCAAGGGCGAGACCACGCTGACGCCCGAGGAAAAGCTGCTGCGCGCGATCTTCGGCGAGAAGGCATCCGATGTGAAGGACACCTCGCTGCGCGTGGATCAGGGCTCGCAAGGCACCGTGATCGACGTCCAGGTGTTCACACGCGAAGGCATCCAGCGCGACAAGCGTGCCCAGCAGATCATCGACGACGAGCTCAAGCGCTTCCGTCTCGACCTGAACGACCAGCTGCGCATCGTCGAAGCCGACGCGTTCGACCGGATCGAGAAGCTGCTCAGCGGCAAGGTCGCCAATGGCGGGCCCAACAAGCTCGCCAAGGGCACCAAGCTGGACAAGGCCTATCTCTCGTCGATCGAGAAGTTCCATTGGTTCGACATCCGCCCGGCGGAAGACGAGGTGGCTTCGCAGCTCGAATCGATCAAGAACTCGCTGGAGCAGACGCGCCACAGCTTCGACCTCGCGTTCGAGGAAAAGCGCAAGAAGCTCACGCAGGGCGATGAACTGCCGGCGGGCGTGCTCAAGATGGTCAAGGTCTACCTGGCCGTCAAGCGGCGCCTGCAGCCCGGCGACAAGATGGCCGGCCGCCATGGCAACAAGGGTGTGGTCTCCAAGATCGTGCCGGTCGAGGACATGCCTCACATGGCCGACGGCACGCCGTGCGACATCTGCCTGAACCCGCTGGGCGTGCCCTCGCGGATGAACGTCGGACAGGTGCTGGAAGTGCACCTGGGCTGGGCCGGCAAGGGCGTCGGCCAGCGCATCGGCGATCTTCTGCAGGCCGAAGCCAAGATCGCCGAACTGCGCGCGTTCCTGGACCAGCTCTACAACGGCTCCGGCCGCAAGGAAGACCTGAGCCAGCTCAGCGACACCGAAGTGCTGGAAATGGCGTCCAACCTGTCGAGCGGCGTGACCTTCGCGACCCCGGTGTTCGATGGTGCCTCCGAGGAGGAGATCCGCGGCATGCTGAAGCTCGCGTATCCGGACGAGATCGCCAAGCTCAAGGGCCTGACCGAGACCCGCACGCAGGCCTACCTGTACGACGGCCGCACTGGCGAGCAGTTCGAGCGTCCGGTCACCGTCGGCTACATGCACTTCCTGAAGCTGCACCACCTGGTGGACGACAAGATGCACGCCCGCTCGACCGGCCCGTACTCGCTGGTCACGCAGCAACCGCTCGGCGGCAAGGCCCAGTTCGGCGGTCAGCGCTTCGGTGAGATGGAAGTGTGGGCACTGGAGGCCTATGGCGCCGCCTATGTCCTGCAGGAGATGCTGACGGTGAAGTCCGACGACGTGGTGGGCCGTACCAAGGTCTACGAGAGCATCGTCAAGGGCGAACACTCCATCGAAGCCGGCATGCCGGAATCGTTCAATGTGCTGGTCAAGGAAATCCGTTCCTTGGGCCTGGACATCGAACTCGAACGTTCTTAAGCAGACAAGGAAAGAGTCACATGAAGTCATTACTCGACCTGTTCAAGCAATTCACGCCCGACGAGCATTTCGATGCGATCAAGATCGGCATGGCATCGCCCGAGAAGATCCGTTCGTGGTCTTTCGGCGAGGTGAAGAAGCCCGAGACGATCAACTACCGCACCTTCAAGCCCGAGCGTGACGGCCTGTTCTGCGCCAAGATCTTCGGTCCCATCAAGGACTACGAATGCCTGTGCGGCAAGTACAAGCGCCTGAAGCATCGCGGCGTCATCTGCGAGAAGTGCGGCGTCGAAGTCACGCAGACCAAGGTCCGTCGCGAGCGCATGGGTCACATCGACCTGGCCGCACCGTGCGCGCACATCTGGTTCCTGAAGTCGCTGCCGTCGCGCCTGGGCCTGGTGCTCGACATGACGCTGCGCGACATCGAGCGCGTGCTGTATTTCGAAGCCTACGTGATCACCGACCCTGGCATGACGCCGCTGAAGAAGCGCGACATCATGTCCGAGGACGACTACGACACGAAGCGCCGTGAATTCGGCGACGAGTTCGTCGCCAAGATGGGTGCCGAAGGCATCCGCGATCTGCTCGAAGGCATCGAACTCGACAGCGAGATCGAGCGCCTGCGTGGCGACCTGACCGGCTCCGAAGTCAAGGTCAAGAAGAACTCCAAGCGCCTGAAGGTGCTCGAGGCCTTCCGCAAGTCGGGCATCAAGCCGCAATGGATGGTGCTCGAAGTGCTGCCCGTGCTGCCGCCGGACCTGCGTCCCCTGGTGCCCCTGGACGGTGGTCGTTTCGCGACCTCCGACCTGAACGACCTGTATCGCCGCGTCATCAACCGCAACTCGCGCCTGCGTCGCCTGCTGGAGCTGAAGGCGCCGGAGATCATCGCGCGCAACGAGAAGCGGATGCTGCAGGAAGCGGTCGACTCGCTGCTGGACAACGGCCGTCGCGGCAAGGCCATGACGGGCGCCAACAAGCGTGCGCTGAAGTCGCTGGCCGACATGATCAAGGGCAAGAGCGGTCGCTTCCGCCAGAACCTGCTGGGCAAGCGCGTCGACTACTCGGGCCGTTCGGTCATCGTGGTGGGCCCGACGCTCAAGCTGCACCAGTGCGGCCTGCCCAAGCTGATGGCGCTCGAGCTCTTCAAGCCGTTCATCTTCTCGCGCCTCGAAGCCATGGGCATCGCGACGACGATCAAGGCGGCCAAGAAGGAAGTCGAATCCGGCACGCCGGTGGTGTGGGACATCCTCGAAGAGGTGATCCGCGAGCATCCCGTGATGCTCAACCGCGCTCCCACGCTGCACCGCCTGGGCATCCAGGCCTTCGAGCCGATCCTGATTGAAGGCAAGGCGATCCAGCTGCACCCGCTGGTCTGCGCGGCGTTCAACGCCGACTTCGACGGCGACCAGATGGCCGTCCACGTGCCGCTGTCGGTGGAAGCGCAGATGGAAGCCCGCACGCTGATGCTGGCCTCCAACAACGTGCTCTTCCCGGCTTCGGGCGAACCCTCGATCGTGCCGTCGCAGGACGTGGTGCTGGGTCTGTACTACACGACCCGCGATCGCATCAACGGCAAGGGCGAGGGCCTGATCTTCTCCGACCTCGGTGAAGTGCAGCGCGCGCTCGACGCCAACGAGGTCGAGCTGACCGCGAAGATCTCGGTGCGCATCACGGAATACACCAAGGACAAGGAAACCGGCGACTTCACGCCGTCGACCTCCCTGGTCTACACCACCGTGGGCCGTGCCCTGCTGTCCGAGATCCTGCCCAAGGGGCTGCCGTTCTCGAACATCAACAAGGCGCTGAAGAAGAAGGAGATCTCCAAGCTCATCAACGTCTCGTTCCGCAAGTGCGGCCTGAAGGAGACCGTGGTGTTCGCGGACAAGCTGCTTCAGAACGGCTTCCGTCTCGCGACCAAGGCCGGCATCTCCATCGCCATCGACGACATGCTGGTGCCGGCGGAGAAGCACGGCATCATCGATCGTTCGGCCAAGGAGGTGAAGGAGATCGAGCAGCAGTACGTCTCCGGTCTCGTGACCTCGGGCGAGCGCTACAACAAGGTGGTGGACATCTGGGGCAAGGCCGGCGACGAGGTGTCGAAGGTCATGATGGCCAAGCTGTCCAAGCAGAAGGTCATCGATCGCCACGGCAAGGAAGTCGAGCAAGAATCCTTCAACTCCATCTACATGATGGCCGACTCGGGTGCGCGCGGTTCCGCCGCGCAGATCCGCCAGGTGGCCGGCATGCGGGGTCTGATGGCCAAGCCCGACGGCTCCATCATCGAGACGCCCATCACGGCGAACTTCCGTGAAGGCCTGAACGTGCTGGAGTACTTCATCTCCACGCACGGCGCCCGCAAGGGCCTGGCCGACACGGCGCTCAAGACCGCGAACTCGGGCTACCTGACGCGTCGCCTGGTCGACGTGACGCAGGATCTGGTCGTGATCGAGCAGGACTGCGGCACGCACGGCGGTTATCTGATGCGCGCCATCGTCGAAGGCGGCGAGGTCATCGAATCGCTGCGCGACCGCATCCTGGGCCGCTCCGCCGCCGACGACGTGCTGCACCCGGAAACGCAGGCCGTGCTGCTCAATGCCGGCCAGATGTTCGACGAAGACAACATCGAGATGCTCGAGTCGCATGGCGTCGACGAGGTCAAGGTGCGTACCGCGCTGACCTGCGAGACGCGCTTCGGCATCTGCGCGACCTGCTATGGCCGCGACCTGGGTCGTGGTGGCCTGATCAACATTGGCGAAGCGGTCGGCGTGATCGCCGCGCAGTCGATCGGCGAGCCCGGCACGCAGCTGACGATGCGGACCTTCCACATCGGTGGCGCGGCATCGCGCGCGGCCATCGCGTCCAACGTGGAAGCCAAGTCGAACGGCTCGATCGGCTTCAACGCCACGATGCGCTACGTGACGAACAGCAAGAACGAGCTGGTCGTGATCTCGCGTTCGGGTGAGATCGTCATCCACGACGAGCATGGCCGCGAGCGCGAACGTCACAAGGTGCCCTACGGCGCCGTGCTGTCGGTCAAGGCCGACCAGCAGGTCAAGGCCGGCGCCATCCTCGCCAACTGGGATCCGCTCACGCGACCCATCATCACGGAATTCGCCGGTCAGGCGAAGTTCGAGAACGTCGAGGAAGGCCTCACCGTGGCCAAGCAGGTCGACGAGGTGACCGGTCTGTCCACGCTGGTGGTGATCGATCCGAAGCGTCGTGGCGCGGCCAAGGTCGTGCGTCCGCAGGTCAAGCTGGTGGATGCGCAGGGCCAGGAAGTGAAGATCCCCGGCACCGACCACTCGGTGACGATCGGCTTCCCGATCGGCGCCCTGGTGCAGATCCGCGACGGCCAGGACGTGGGTCCGGGCGAGGTGCTGGCGCGCATTCCGGTCGAAGGCCAGAAGACGCGCGACATCACCGGCGGTCTGCCTCGCGTGGCCGAGCTGTTCGAGGCCCGCTCGCCCAAGGACAAGGGCATGCTGGCCGAGATGACCGGTACCGTGTCGTTCGGCAAGGAGACCAAGGGCAAGCTGCGCCTGCAGATCACCGACCCCGAAGGCAACGTCTACGAGGAGCTCGTGCCCAAGGAGAAGAACATCCTGGTGCACGAAGGCCAGGTGGTGAACAAGGGCGAGAGCGTGGTCGACGGACCGGCCGATCCGCAGGACATCCTGCGTCTGCTGGGCTCGGAGGAACTCGCGCGCTACATCGTCGACGAAGTGCAGGACGTCTATCGTCTGCAGGGTGTGAAGATCAACGACAAGCACATCGAGGTGATCGTTCGCCAGATGCTGCGCCGCGTCGTGGTCGACAACATCGGCGACACGACCTACATCTCCGGCGAACAGATCGAACGCAGCGAAATGCTCAACACCAACGACGCCCTGCGCGCCGAAGGCAAGATCCCCGCGACGTTCACCAATCTGCTGCTGGGTATCACGAAGGCATCCCTGTCGACCGACTCGTTCATCTCCGCCGCATCGTTCCAGGAAACGACGCGCGTGCTGACCGAAGCGGCCATCATGGGCAAGCGCGACGAGCTGCGCGGTCTGAAGGAGAACGTCATCGTCGGCCGCCTGATCCCCGCGGGCACCGGCATGGCGTACCACCAGGCACGCAAGGCCAAGGACCTGATGGACGAGGCTGAGCGCCGCGCGATCGCCGACTCCGAAGCCGCCGAACTGGCGGGCTCGGGCAGCGACGACGCCACGGCGACGACCGTCGATGCGAGCGAAGGCGCGGCGGCCGAGTAACTTCGGTGCCTCGCGCTCGACTCACGGGTACCGGTTCATGACCGGTAGCCTTGCACGCCCCCTTTCCGTCCGCGGAAAGGGGGCGTTTCTACGACCACTGCACGCGCCATGATCGCCTTGCCCGAATCGTTCGGCTACTGGATCGGTCTGGCCGTGTTGCTGTTCTGGTTCGTCGGGGCCTACAACCGCCTGGTGCGCCTGCGCTCGGCGACCCTGCAGGCCTATGCGGCGCTGGACGCCGCCCTGGTCCGGCAACTCGATTTCGTCCAGGCCCAGGCCGTGGCCACGCTGGCGGCCCATGCCGATGCGGCCGCGCCTTCCGAAGGGTCCGGCGACGATCGGCCGGCAGACGGGACCTCGGAAGAGGGCGCTCCCGCGCCCGCCGCGACGACCGTCCCGGGCCCGGCGGCCTATGTGTCCCTCAAGGCCACCACGACCCAGCTGTCGACCCAGCTGGCCGCGACGCGTCTGCGTCCGCTCGATCCCCAGCGCATGGCAGCGCTCGATACCGCGCTGCATGTGATGCTGGGTGTCTGGCAGACCCTCTACCCCGATGCGGTGGTGCGCTTCGCCACCGCCGCCGTCGGCGAGGAGGCGGCCGGCCTGCCCATCGCCTGGCCCGAACCCTCGCCCGATGCCGAAGTGGCACGCGGCCGCTTCAATCTCGCTGTCGCCAACTACAACGGCGCGATCCGGCAATTTCCGGCCGTGCTCGTCGCCTGGGTGATGCGTATGCATCGCGCCGCACCGTTGAGGTGAGCGCCTAATCCTGACTCATTTACCATCGGCGCAACTTGTCCCAAGACTTTCCTACTCCTTCTGCTGCTGTTCTTCCTTCGCAGCCACCGCTCTGGCGCCAGCTCCAGCTGACCGCAGGTGCGCTGGCCGCCATCCGCGGTGGCATGTCGGGTTCGGTCGCCTTCGAGGCCGTCGAGCCGGCCCTACGCCCCGGTGTCCAGTCGCTGGGGTTCCAGGTGCTGCGCCGACTCGGCCGCGCCGAGGCCTTGCGCCGCCATCTCGCCAAACGCACGCCGCCACCCCAGGCCGACGCGCTGCTGTGCACCGCCCTCGCATTGGCCTGGGATCCCGACGCGGCGCCCTACGAGGCCTTCACGCTGGTCGACCAGACGGTCGAAGCCGCCAAGCGCAATCCGGCCACCCGCGCGCAGGCCAGCTTCGTCAATGCCTGTCTGCGCCGCTTCCTGCGCGAGCGCGACGAGCTGGTCGCGGCCACCGAGCACGAGCCGGTCGCCCAATGGAATCATCCACGCTGGTGGATCGAGCGGCTCCGGCGCGACCACCCGCGCGAATGGCAGCGCGTGCTGCAGGCTAGCAACCGGCAGGCGCCGATGACGCTGCGCGTCAATGTGCGTCGCACGAGCGTCGCCGACCACCTAGATGCCCTGCGCGAGGTGGGACTCGATGCGATACCGGTCGGCGCCAGCGGCCTGCAGCTCGCCCAGGCGCGGCCGGTCCATCAGCTGCCGGGCTTCGATGCGGGCGAGAGTTCGGTACAGGATGCCGCAGCGCAGCTCGCCGCGCCTCTGCTCCTGAAAGGCCTGACGCCCCGCATCGAAGGAACGCCGCTGCGTGTGCTGGATGCCTGCGCCGCGCCGGGCGGCAAGACCGCCCACCTGCTCGAAGCCAGTGGTTCGCTCCCGATCGAGGTGACGGCGATCGAGGTCGACGCCGTGCGCAGCCAGCGGATCGGCGAGACCCTGTCCCGCCTGGGGCTGGAGGCACAGGCGCGGGTGCGGGTGGCCGATGCCGGTCGTCCGGCTTCATGGTGGGACGGCGTGCCCTTCGACGCCATCCTGCTCGATGCGCCCTGCACGGCCTCGGGCATCGTGCGGCGCCACCCGGACGTCCGCTGGTTGCGGCGCGAAAGCGACACCGCGCAACTCGCGCTCCAGCAGGCGATGCTGCTGGCTGCGCTGTGGCCGCTGGTGCGTCCGGGCGGCCGACTGCTCTATTGCACCTGTTCGGTCTTTCGCGAGGAAGGCTCGCACCAGATCGAGGCGTTCCTTGCACACAACACCGATGCGCGATTGAGGCCTTCGCCAGGCCATTTGCTGCCGCAGTCGGGCTCGAATGCCCACGGCGTCCCGGACAATGCCCTCGGTGACCACGACGGCTTCTTCTACGCACTGCTCGAAAAGACCTCCCGCTGACCCGCTGTCGGCGGAGCGCCTCGATGCGCATGGAAGACGTGATTTCCTTCGGGGCCTGCTGCTGGTCTGGACCGCCTCGGCGGTCGTCGGCGCACCGGTGCCGGCCCGCGCGCAGTCGGCCCACAACGCCAGCGTCACGCAGATGCGGCTCGAACGCAGCGACGATGGCATCTATCTCAACGCCAATGTCGACTTCCAGCTGCCCACGCTGATCCAGGAAGTGCTCGACAAGGGCATCGCGATCCATTTCGTCGCCGAGGCCGAGGTCTTCCGGGAGCGCTGGTACTGGACCGATCGCCGCGTCGCCCATGCCACGCGCCAGTTGCGCGTGGCGTTCCAGCCCCTCACGCGCCGCTGGCGCGTCAACGTGGTGCCGACCAACGGCAGCACGGGACTGGGCGTGCAGCTCAACCAGAATTTCGACACGCTCGACGACGCGCTCGAGAGCGTCAAGCGCATCGGCCGGCTGCGCCTGGGCGACGTGGGCGACATCGCCGAGGACACGACGCATCTCGTGGTGTTCCGCTTCAGACTCGACACGTCGCAACTGCCGCGACCGTTCCAGATCGGCGTGGTGGGTCTGGCCGACTGGGACATCTCGGTCGAGCGCAGCGCGCGTCTGGCCATGGAGAAGAGCCCATGACGCCGGGGCGGGGCGCATCGACCGGCCCCGTCGTCACGGGCGAGGGCGCGCCACGCGCCGCGCATCGTGCCAAGGCGGTGCGCTGGGCCATCGGCGTGATCGCGGCGCTGGTCACGGCGATCGGCCTGGTGCTCATGTTCCTGCTCGCGGTGTCGACCAACAACCGCGTGTTCTACGAAGAGAACTACACGCGTCTCTTCGGCATCAACGTGGTCGTCGCCACGCTCCTGCTGCTGGTGATCGGCTGGGTCGCCGTGCGGCTGGTGCGACGCCTGCGGCAGGGCAAGTTCGGCAGCCGGCTGCTGATCAAGCTGGCTGCCATCTTCGCGCTGGTGGGGGTGGTGCCGGGCGTGCTGGTGTATTTCGTCTCCTACCAGTTCGTCTCGCGCTCGATCGAGAGCTGGTTCGACGTCAAGGTCGAGGGCGCGCTCGATGCCGGTCTCAACCTCGGTCGCGCCACGCTCGATTCGCTCGCCGACGACCTGGCCGTCAAGACGCGCGCGGCGAGCGGTCAGCTCTCCCAGGTCGCCGACGCCAGCGCCGGCCTGGCACTCGAACGCATCCGCGACCAGCTCGACGCCAGCGACGTCGTGCTGTGGACCGG